>Ga0208962_1000369_pt1 | contig 10944 bp, 8 predicted proteins | sample AOAMet2_C43A7_80_2_FD_188076 | JGI IMG/M metagenome (GOLD analysis project Ga0208962, IMG submission 188076) | Ammonia-oxidizing marine microbial communities from Monterey Bay, California, USA - C0912_C43A7_80 (SPAdes) | ecosystem: Environmental > Aquatic > Marine > Intertidal zone | place... | reverse complement strand
TATGGAGGATCACCTGGCGACCTGTATTTGTCAAGAGGGCTTCTAACACAATCACTTCCATAATAGTGACCACTTCCGCTTGGATTTCCCATTAACAAAAATACGCTTGCAGATACACCTTCCTCTGGGGATTTCATCCCCATTTCGGCTGGTGTCTTACCATTAGACTCAGCCAACGGTCTAGTTAAATCAGTTTCAATAAACCCGGGTGTGCATGCATTTATAGTTAGATTAGGGTTATTCTTAGCCAAGTAAATAGAATATGCGTTGGTACAAGCTTTGGAAATTCCATAAGCAGACCAATCACTACCCCAATCAGTAGTTCGCTCAGATTCCAATTTTAGACATTCTGACATAAATTTTTCAATTTCAGTCCATGAGACATCAGAATTTGTGAGTAGTTTCTTAGTTTCATTACTGCTACCTGCAAGGTAAAGAGGACCTGAAGCAGAAGTAACATTTACTACCCGCCCAATGGAGGGGTTCAATAGAGGGAGAAACGCATCACAAACTCGTTTTGGGCCAAAAGTGTTGACCTGAAGGACTTTATTCAAACCCAGCATGGAGTCCCCAATACCCGCATTGTTTACAATAGCGTAAAGAGGACTTGGGGTCCTTCCAAATTTTGTTACAACTTCCTCTGCTGCAGAATTTACTGAAAGGTCTTGTTCAACATCAATTTGAATTAAATCAAGCCGATCTTTCCATTCTGGTTGAATATCCAATAATGAATTGAGGGCCTGCTGGCCTTTTTTTGAATCTCTGGAACCCAATAGAAGAAATGTTTCATCGTACGAACCAAGTAATTTTGCAACAGTAGCTAGGCCTATTCCTTTGTTTGCACCTGTAATCAATATCCGTTTCATTTTTTCCTAGAAATAAAATTAAGATTTCATTGCTGTCTTATAGAAAATTTCAATTACTTCACTTAAGAGACACTTATCTTTAACCCATTTTAGTGATTCCGTTTAAGGAAAATTTATTCATCACTGGATAACAACAATTTAAGGCTTATTATCTAACCACGTTTAGAGTCACTTCTCCCTGATGCATCTCAGCACTTTTCCTTCTGTGTGCAGTTTTTTCCATTCTATCCTTCCTTGCTACTGTTGTTTTCTTAGCGGTTTCTTCATCAGGGTAAATGGAAACTGCTATAGCACTGGTAGGGCTAGTTCTGATTGCAAGTAGTATCTCAGCTTCTGGGAATTCTGAAGCAGCATTTTTTGAGTAATCAGCTTGAGCTTCATCAGCGTCTTTTTCTGAATTAAATTCGACTAGTGTTGTTCTGCAGTAACTCATGGTGTTCCTTATCTATTGAAATATAGGGATTGAGTATTTGAGGATCCTTCCTCCAATTTGAACCGAAAGTATACAACCAACCGGTTTGTTTTTCAAGGAAGTGGAGATTTTACTTGGAGACTGTCTAACTCTGTGAAGAATTAGTGGGGGTTACTCACAGGAGATGGTGGAGTTGAAATGGTTGGAAGAAAAGGAAGAAAAGCCCGGAACTATGGACACCTATATGGACACCTGTGAACAGTCAAAAAATGAAAATACCCGTAACTCATTGAAATCATGGTGGGCCAGGCAGGACTTGAACCTGCGACCGGACGATTATGAGTCGTCAGCTCTAACCAACTGAGCTACTGGCCCGAACCATACCTCTATTTTAGCTGTCATACGGGAGTTAAAACAAGACTTTTCGGAAACAATTTACCGGAGAAGATGCTGAATCTACGATAATTTACGTATTAATTTGGTAAAAGGGAGAAACGCATCATAGGAGGGTGTCTCGTAAAAAAGGGTTCCGATGTTTTGGCCATCCTCAGCAAAAATGATTCTTCCCACGGACGTCCCATTAACTGCATCCCCACCGGCAGTCCCTTTGCGTCATAACCGACAGGAAAAGAAATCGCAGGAAAACCTCCTATATTTGCTTGCGGAGCGTAACGCATCAATTCCGTTAATGTACTGAGGTCTGATTCGCCGTTTATCAGTGCGTCAGGTAGTATAGGGGGGGCTGTGCAGGCAGTTGTAGGAGTTACAATCGCGTCAACCTGTTGATAAATTTGTGTTAAATTTCTGATCAGTTCTGCACGTATCCGCTGAGCTTTAACGTAATCGCAGCCGCTAAACTCTTTCGCGAGGGTTAGATTCAGCAATGCATCCAAACCAAAAGGTTGTCTAAACGTTTTAAAATGGGGCTGCAGTGAAGTCAGCATTTCTGTTCCAATCGTGACGATTTGCGCTATGCGTACTTCATTCAATTCAGGAATTTCAATTTCCTCTATGCTTGCTCCTTGCGCTTTAAAAGCATCCAGCATTCGTTCACAGTTTTGCACAATATCCGTTGATGCATGTTTAAACCATGGTGAAAATACACCCAGTTTAACTCCTGCTAAATTTGCGTTATTAAAATCCTGCAAATCAACAGGAGGCTGATTTTGTGTACGCAGTTGTCTTGGATCAGCTCCAGCAAGAAAGGAATAGGCCAGGGCGGCATCATCAGCAGTAGAAGTGATTGGACCAACTGTTGAGACACTCCATGAAAGTGGAGCAGAGCCGGCAGAACTGATCCGGCCCCAGGTAGTTTTAAGACCGACAACACCACATAAACTGGCTGGAATTCTGATTGAACCACCACCGTCAAGTCCGAGCGCAATCGGTGACAAACCTGCTGCTACAGCGGCTGCGGAACCGCTTGATGAACCTCCTGGATAATGGTCTAAATGATGAGGATTTCTCGTTGTTCCATAAGGGACGTTGAGCCCTGTTACACCAATACCAATTTCATGCATATTAGTTTTTCCAACCATCAATGCACCTGCTGAACGTAAACGTGAAACGGTGGTTGCATCCTCGGCAGGCGGCTGAGTATTGTAAAATTTGGTACCGACCATAGTTGGAAACGGCTGCATATCCAATTCATCTTTCACTGAAATCGGTACTCCATCCAAAATCCCAAGTGACTCTCCGCGTTCATAACGTTCCGTTGAAGCTCTTGCCTGTTGCATCAGTTCACGCTCTTCCCAGGCGATAAACGGCCGCAGTGGTACTGCGCTTTCTTCAATACTGCGTACAATGTCCAACAGTCTCATAGCAACATCGACCGGTGTTGTTTTTTCCTCAAGATAGGCCCGATGAAAATCCGCGGCAGTTTCCGGTTGAAAAAGACTTTTCTTTGCGGCACTTCCGGTTTTTTCATCCGTCCGTGTTTGCCGCTTATTTTGAGTTGAATCGATAAACTCTTTGATAGATTTTTTTGCAGCAGCAGAAGTTATTTTACTTTCTACAGGATGGATTGGTTCCATCACGGGGAAATCTTTAACTTTGCTTTTTCGTAAACTAGTCAGCCCTGCCTGTTTTAACAGTAGCGGGATCAACAGCAAGCGAATTCCAGGGGTTCGCAACAGTCTCACTAAGATTTTAAGTGTACGCCCGCTTGTCCTTGGAATGCTAATGCTTTTAAGGTTATAAACAGATTTTTCTTTTTTAGAAAAAGGCCACAAATTAAGAATCAATTTTTTTGCTTTTTCAGCAGTCACTTTATTTTTGCTGTCCTTATTTTCCATGTATATCTCAATTATTCACTGGCTGATGAGGCAGTTCACAAACAAAACACGCTCCGTCTGTGATGTCCGGATCGATCCAAATTTTTCCACCGTGTGCTTCTACAATTTTTTTGACTGTTGCCAATCCAAATCCGTAACCTTCTACATCGTAATTCAAGCGCGCATTTGTTTCAAACACTTTATCTTGATGCTCGGCTAATATTCCTGGCCCATTATCACGTATCCAATATTTTAACGCACCTTCACTTTCGTCACCACCAAATTCAATCTTAACCGGATTTTTTGAACCTCTGTATTTGATAGAATTCGCAATCAGGTTTTGCCAGACTTTTAACATCCGTATTGGATCACAGCACACTTGCGGCATTTCCGGCAGCTTAACAAAACTTACCATTCCTTCACGTTCTGCGTAATCAAAATTTTCAATCACAGTGCTGATCAGCTTATACATTGGAACTGACTCCATTTCCCCGATCACCTGCCCTGCTTCCGCATAATCCAGTTGAGTATTGATGAAGTCCAGCATTTTATGGAAAGTCAGTGGAATACGATCCAGAATATCTTTAAGGCTTTCATCCTCAATTAATTTTGGATATTCATTTTTAATCCTGTACAGAAATAAATCATAAAGACTTGCAGCCCCGACAATAGGTGATTTCAGATCATGGCTGACTGTGTGTGAAAAATTACTCAGTTCCTGTTTTTTCTGCAGCAACTCCTGATTCAGTTCTTTGATTCGGTCAAGATCTTCTTTGCTGCGTAAGGCTGATTTTACACGGGCCACTAAAGTGGTACGGTCGAAGGGCTTGTAAATATAATCCACAGCTCCTGCGTCAAAAGCCTCTTCGAAGGAATCCATTTCCTGTTTGGCAGTAACCATCAACACAGGAATATCGTGACATCCAGGAATTGCTTTCAGGTGCCTTGTGGCTTCAATACCATCCATTCCCGGCATCATAATATCCATCAGGATGCAGTCGGGAAGCCAATTTTCGAGGATCTTTAATGCCGCTTTTCCAGATGATGCTTCACGAAATTCACACTTGATCTGATGACGCAGATGATCTTCAATCAGCAGACAGTTGTCCTCAATATCATCAACAATCAAAATCTTTCTGACAACCCGGTGCTGGTCATTGATCGACATTACAATTTTGTCAACTACATGTGATGGCTTCGTTAAAATGCTGAAACCGATAATTTGTCATTTCTACCGTAGGGATAAATCTTAATGATATTTGTGCTTAACATAAAATAGATTTTCGCTTTGTAAGCAATGACACGTTTTTGTGAAATTTTACGAATGACTCACATGTGTATGGATCGTTTTTCTGTTGCATCCAGCATGGCTTCCTTGATCGCTTCCGCATATGTCGGGTGCGCGTGTGACATCCTGGCAATATCTTCTGCACTGGCCCGATATTCCAATGCAACTACTGCTTCCGCAATCAAATCCGCGGCACGTGCGCCGACCATGTGAATCCCTAAAATCTCGTCTGTCTCCCTATCTGCCAGTACTTTCACGAAACCATCTGTGTCCATTGAAGCACGGGCACGTCCAAGCGCCTTAAAAGGAAAACTGCCTGCTTTGTAGTTGTATTTTTCTGCTTTTAATTCATCCTCCGTAAAACCAACACCTGCTGCTTCCGGCCAGGTGTAAAGTACTCCCGGAATTGCTTTGTAATTAATATGCGGTTTTTGGCCTGCCATCTTTTCTGCCACAAAAGTTCCTTCTTCTTCTGCTTTATGTGCCAGCATTGCACCTGCTACCACATCACCTATAGCATAAATTCCCGGCACTGCGGTTTCCAAATTTTCATTCACTGGAATCCGTCCCTGCTTGTCCGGAGTAACACCAATGTTCTCTAAACCAAGATTTTGCGTGTAAGGCTTGCGTCCGACTGCGACCAGACAGTAATCTCCATTGAATTCCACATCTACACCTTTATTGTTGACTGCTGAAACCTTCACTTTTTTGCCTTTTGAACTTACTCTTTGAACAGAGTGACTGAGGAAAAACTTCATGCCCTGTTTTTTTAAAATCCGCTGAACTTCTTTGGCTAGTGAGAAATCCATCCCGGGAATCAAACGGTCCAGAAATTCAACCACCTGCACCTCTGCGCCAAGTCTAGCATAAACTGAACCCAGCTCCAAACCAATCACACCTCCGCCGATCACAATTAGTTTTTCCGGAACGTTTTCCAGGCTAAGTGCTTCAGTGGAAGTTATGATGCGTTTTTTATCACAAACCACACCGGGAATACTGGAAGGTTTTGAACCGGTCGCAATGATAACACGCTCGGTGTTCACAGTTTGCTGTTTACCGTCCGCAGCAGAAACCGAAATCGTCTCTTTGTCTTTAAAAGAGGCATGTCCGCTGATCACCGTGATTTTATTTTTTTTCATCAGATACTCAATCCCTGTACAAGTCTGCGTAACCACATCATCCTTACGTTGACGCATTCTTGGCCAATCGAGTTTGATCTTTTCCGCTTTAATTCCATGTGCCTCAAAATGCTTGCTGGCATTTTCGAAATGCTCACTTGAATCCAACAAAGCTTTTGAAGGAATGCAGCCCACATTAAGGCATGTTCCCCCAAGGGTGGAATAGCGTTCAATGAGTGCGGTTTTCATCCCCAGTTGCGCACAGCGGATTGCGGCAACATAACCGCCTGGACCGGAACCGATGATTGTTGTGTCGAATTTAGGCATTATTGAGTTTCATGGTTTCACTTAAAAAAGCATCCTTGTTGGATTTTCCAGATTTTCTTTTACACGTACTAAGAAACTCACCGATTGCTGGCCGTCGACGATCCGATGATCGTAAGACAAGGCTAAGTACATTACGGGACGAATCTCAACTTTTCCGTTCACCGCCATCGGCCGTTCAACGATATTGTGCATTCCCAGAATTGCGCTTTGCGGAGGATTTAAAATTGGAGTTGAAAGCATCGATCCGAAAACACCGCCGTTTGTGATGGAAAATGTACCACCTTCCATTTCTTCTATGCTGATTTTGTTGTCGCGGGCACGTTTAGCAAGTCTGGCAATTTCAGTTTCAATTTGAGCAAGTGTCAATGATTCCGCATTCCTCACAACCGGAACCATCAAACCTTTGGGTGCGCTAACGGCGATTCCCATATCTACATAATCGTGAAAAACTATTTCATCCCCATCAAGCTGTGCGTTGACTGCCGGAAACTCCTTTAATGCTTCCGTACAGGCTTTCGTGAAGAGTCCCATGAAACCCAGCTTCACTTTGTACTTTTCCAGAAAAACGTCCTTGCTCTGACTGCGTAAATCTAAAATGGCCTGCATATCAACTTCATTAAAAGTCGTCAACATCGCCGTTTCGTTTTTTACTGCTACCAGACGTTCCGCCAGCTTTCTACGCAAACGTGACAAACGTTCCCTTTTTTTGTTTCTGGAACCGGAAGCTTCAGCTGGCTCCATCTGCAGTACTGATTCCGCTGCAGCGACACCATCTGGATCTTGACGCCCCTGCTCTTGCACATCCGCTTTAGTAATACGTCCGCCTGGACCTCCTCCGGAAACATTGGCTATTCCCTGCTCTGCAATCATTTTTCGTGCAGCGGGAGAAGGATGCCCTGCCGCATAAGAGTCAGCAGTTGAGACTGATTTTTCCTTAACCTCTGCAGTTTCGGATGATGCAGAAGGGGTTTCTGCCGAAGTTTTTTCCGGTTGTATAGCGTCTATATCAATTGAACAGGCCACATCACCAATTCCCGCTGTTTCGCCTTCCTGCAAAATAATTTTCAGAACGCCGGAACTTTCCGCAATCAAAGGCAAAGTCGCTTTGTCTGTTTCAATTTCACATATCGTTTCATCAAGCTTAACATAATCACCATCCGCCTTGAGCCAACTGCCAATTTCAACTTCAGTGATCGATTCTCCGGGGCTCGGAATTTTTATTTCCACAATAGACATGAAAGAAACCTTGTAAATGAGTTAAGTAATTTATGAGACATTCTTAATAATTTACAAAAACGAGTCCTTGCGAGGAAAGTAAGAAAGTTATTTTATTATTCCTCAAAGGCCCTTTGTACCAGATTTTCCTGTTGAACTGAGTGAACTTGCGGGAAGCCTACCGCTGGTGAACTGTCAGCGTCACGTGCAACCAATTCAAGACTGTTTCCGGTTTTAGGAAATGTTCGTAAAACAAAACCCCACGCACCCATATTCTCCGGCTCTTCCTGAACCCAGCACCATTGTCGGGCATTTCGATAACGTTTAAGTAGCGCCTGAAATTGTTTTTCAGGAAAAGGATAAAGCTGTTCCAGGCGCACAATTGCAATGTCCTTAACATCCTTTGCCTTCTGTCTTTCAAGTAAATCATAATATACTTTACCGCTGCAAAACAAAACCTTACGCACAGCTTTTGGTTCCACGAAATCATCATCAATTACTTCAAGAAAACGGGTACCTCCCAGAAAATCAACCAGCGGGCTCACACACTTGGGGTGACGTAGCAAACTTTTTGGTGTAAATATCACCAGAGGTTTTCGAAACGGGAATGCCATTTGACGCAGTAAAATATGAAAAATATTTGCAGGAGTAGTGCAGTTGATAATCTGCATATTGTTACCAGCGCAAAGTGCCAGAAAACGTTCGATACGCGCAGATGAATGTTCCGGCCCCTGCCCTTCATGTCCGTGCGGCAGCAAAAGCACGACACCGTTCATCCTGTGCCATTTTGTTTCAGATGAGGCAACAAACTGATCGATTATTATTTGTGCGCCGTTGGCAAAATCACCAAACTGAGCTTCCCAAATTGTTAAGCTGGTAGGAGCCGCATATGCGTATCCGTATTCAAATCCCAGAACTCCATATTCTGAAAGAAAAGAATTGTATACTTCAAAAGGCGCCTGTTCGGCGGAAAGGTGATTCAGGGGAACGTGTTTGGTGTTGTCCTCCGCAGTTATAATCGCGTGCCTGTGCGCGAATGTGCCTCGCCCGCTATCCTGTCCGCTGAGCCGAACCTGAGTACCGTTTGTCACTAAAACAGCATAGGCCATCGTTTCCGCCATACCCCAGTCAAGCATCTTATGTTCAGCAACCATTTTACGGCGGTTTTCATAAAGCTTCTGGATCTTTGCAAAGAATTTCAAATTTGAGCCCGAAGCTCCGTTTCTTGACAAATCTGTCACCTGCTCACTGATTTCAACAAATTTCTTTTGAGCAACACCTGTTTCTGGAGATATTTCAAAATCCTTATTTTTCGCTCGCCGTACACCTGACCAGACTCCTTCCAGAAAAGAAGTCACAGAGGCGGTTTCCTGCTGTTTCGATTCTTCGAGTCGATTGTTGAGAAACAGCTTAAATTCATCCTCCATTTGTTTAGTATCTTTTTCAGTCAAACTACCGGAATCAACCAGCTTCTTCCTGTAAACCTCACGCACCCGCGGATGCTTGGCAATACGCCGGTACAAATCAGGTTGTGTAAATCTGGGTTCATCCGCTTCATTGTGACCGTGACGTCGATAACCTAAAATATCTACAAAAACATCGCGATGAAATTTTTGCCTGAATTCAAGCGCCAGTTTTATCACATAGACCACAGCTTCAATGTCATCGGCATTTACGTGAAATACCGGAGAAAGTGTAGTTTTTGCCACATCAGTACAATATGTACTGGAACGTCCCTCTCCATAATCCGCGGTAAAACCAACCTGATTATTAATCACCAGATGCAGTGTACCTCCGGTACCATATCCCTGCAGTTGTGACATTTGCAAAACTTCATAAACGATACCCTGACCTGCCATGGAATGATCGCCGTGAATCAGGATCGGCACCAGTTTCTTTACATTACCTTCGTGATATTGGTCAATTTTCGCACGTGAAATTCCTTCCACCACCGGATTTACCGCTTCCAGATGCGAGGGGTTAGGTGTCAGGCTTAAGTGCACTTTTTTTCCGCTGCGTACTTTTTTATCACTAGAATACCCCATGTGATATTTTACATCACCGGCAAATCCGTCTGAACTAAATGCTTTTCCTTCAAACTCCGTAAAAATGTCGTTGTAGGTTTTTCCAAGTACATTGGCCAACACATTCAGCCTCCCGCGATGTGCCATACCGATGACAAATTCCTCAACCCCTAGTTCTGCTCCATATTCAACAACTGTGTCCAGCGCAGGAATGATTGATTCTCCGCCTTCCAGCGAAAACCTTTTCTGCCCGACAAATTTTGTATGCAGAAAACTTTCAAAAGCAACTGCTTCATTGGTTTTGCGTAAAAGTTCAATTTTTTCTTCATAAGAAAAATCTGGAGTATTACGGCAGGATTCCATTTTTTGCTCCAGCCAGTCGATAATCTCCAAGGTCCGTACAAATTTATATTCAACTCCGATTGAACCGCAATAAGTCTGTTCCAACAATAGATGAATTTCCCTTAAAGTCGCTGTTCCAAGTCCAATTCTGGAACCTGCGTGAAATTCCGTATCCATATCTGCTTCGCTCAAACCAAAGTTCTCCAAATCAATTGGTCCGTCATGTTTTCGACGTGGACGTACAGGATTGGTTTTTGCGAACATGTGACCACGCTGGCGATAAGCGCCGATCAGGTTACTGACTGCAAGTTCTTTTTGGAATTGTTCCGGTGCGAAATCTTCCGCTAGAATTTCTGTGGTTTTTTTTGCGGCAGACTGTGTATAATCTGTCTTTGAAAATTCAAATCCTTCAAAAAAATTACGCCACTCAGGGTCCACGGATTGAGCGTCTTGCAGGTATTTTTGATAAAGCCCCTCAAATGCGCCGATATCAGCGTTGTTTAAATAAGAAAGTGGGTTCATTATAGTAGTCAGATAATTACTAATACAAAATAATATGCTGAAATTTTTGTGTGATGAAACTCTATCTTATAGTAAAATTGACGAAGAATGAAGTTTCATTTTATTGACATTTCAGACACTGTCAGGCTACTACATATTATCATTAAGATTTCAGACTGTTTACTAAACAATCAAAGCTGATTAAGCATGAAGGCTTCCGGTATACTGGTGATTGGCGGAGGAGTTATTGGAACGGCAGTGAGCTATGGTCTTGCTGAACTGGGGGCACAGGTCAACCTGCTGGATAAGGGTGGGAAGTATGCCGAATGCTTCACGGGAAAATTTCGGACTTGTCTGGGTGCAGAGCAAAGTACTTGGTATGCTGCATTATGCGGAATGGGACTGTGTCAGGGACGAATGTGCGCGTTGACAGTTGCGGAATTTATCGCTGATACTCATGGGAAATCATCGCAGGGAATCGGATCTTTTCATGGCCGACCACCTCTCATACCGGTCACTCTGGGAGAGTTGGCGGAAAGTGCAGACTGATGAGGCTCGTGTCCGCCTCCGCAGATTAT
>Ga0208962_1000318_pt1 | contig 12002 bp, 6 predicted proteins | sample AOAMet2_C43A7_80_2_FD_188076 | JGI IMG/M metagenome (GOLD analysis project Ga0208962, IMG submission 188076) | Ammonia-oxidizing marine microbial communities from Monterey Bay, California, USA - C0912_C43A7_80 (SPAdes) | ecosystem: Environmental > Aquatic > Marine > Intertidal zone | place... | reverse complement strand
ATCAAAACGCCGCACCTCGACCAGATGGCGGCGGATGGCATTCAGTTCAATCGCTTCTATTCCGCTTCCTCCGTGTGCAGTCCGACCCGTGCGAGTTGCCTGACCGGGCGCGATCCATTCCGCACCGGAGTCTTCAACGCGAACCACGGCATCCTGCGCCCGGAAGAGATCACTCTGCCCGAATTACTTAAGGAACGCGGCTACACCAGCGGACATTTCGGCAAGTGGCACCTCGGCACGTTCACCACGGAAATCAAAGACGCCAACCGCGGTGGCAAAAAGCACCCCGAATCTTTCAACCTCCCGACCGAACATGGGTACGATCTCTATTTCGCGACCGAGTCGAAAGTGCCAACGTGCGATCCGATGCTCAAACCCAAGGGTCGCGCTAGCGGCTTCGGTTGGGACTATCTCAAGCCCGGCGATGCCACTGCGCCCTACGGCACCCACTACTGGTCGAACGCCTCCTCCAAGAACGAAATGGTGAAAGACAATCTCGCTGGCGACGACTCGCGCGTCATTATGGACCGCGCCATTCCCTTCATTGAAAACGCCGTCAAGGCGGACCAACCATTCCTGTCGACGATCTGGTTCCACGCGCCGCACAAACCATGCGTCGCCTCGCCCGAGTTTTATGAAATGTACAAAAACGAAGATATGGAAATGCGCAACTACGCCGGCTGCATCTCGGCCATCGATCAGCAGGTCGGTCGACTCCGCGCCAAGCTGGCCAAGCTCGGTGCGGCCGAAAACACCATGATCTGGTTCTGCTCCGATAACGGCCCCGAATACAAAACTCCTGGCTCCTCCGGCGGCCATCTCCAGCGCAAACGCTCGCTGCACGACGGCGGCGTCCGAGTGCCCGGACTGATGGTATGGCCCGCCAAGGTTAAAATCGGCCGCGTTGAAATAGCCCCCTGCGTAACCAGCGACTATGTGCCAACAGTGATGGACGCCCTCGGAATCCCGAGGGACCGCGTGCCACACGAACTCGATGGCGAAAGCCTGCTGCCGCTGATCGAAGGAAAACCTTTTTCCCGCACAAAACCGATCTGCTTCCAGTATAGCGGACAGGCCAACTGCTCCACCGAACAGTACAAGTTTTACCAGAAAGCCGGAAAGCCCGAGCTCTACGACATGCTCGCCGATCCATTTGAAAAACAGAATATCGCGTCCTCCCATCCTGAAAAAACCAAAGAGCTGAAAAAACAATTCCTTGATTGGCAGGCCAGCACTAAGGCCAGCTTCGAAGGCCAAGAATATGGAACCGCTTCGCTGGAACGTACCGGCCAAAAATGGGAAGACGTGCTCGCCCCAAAGAAAAAGAAAGATAAGAAATGAAACTCCAAATCGTAACACTGCTCATCGCCTTGTCGGCGACGGCCGCTGGGGCGGCCCAACCGCTCGACGGCTTTGCCGTGGCGCCGGGCCTCGAGGCTTCCTTGTACGCAGGTGCCGAAGAGATTTCCAGCCCAGTCAGTATCGACGTCGACGATCGCGGTCGGGTGTGGGTGTTCGAGACGGTGAATTATCGCAAGAAAACGCGCAGCACCGGAGACCGGATCTTGATCCTTGAGGATACCAATGGCGACGGTCACGCCGACTCGCAAAAGCTGTTTTACGAAGGTTCCGACATCAATGGCGGCTCTGGCATCTGCGTTTTGGGCAATCGTGTTATCGTCTCTGCTCCCGATCGGATATTGATGTTGATTGACACCGATGGCGACGACAAGTCAGACACCAAGAATTTGCTGTTCCAGGCGCCAGTCACTACGAAATGGTCAGTGGCTGGCCAGCATGATCACGCATTGCACAGCTTCCAGTTTGGCCCGGATGGTCGCTTATATTTTAATTTTGGTGATGCAACAGAGAAGCTACGTGATGCTGACAATAAGATCGTTGTTGATAGTCACGGATATCCGGTGGTCGCTGCTGCGGGATTTCTCCGTGCCGGTCGTAAACCCGGAGAGTATGCCAAAGAGCAGCCCATGGGTGGGATGGCGCTTCGGTGTGAGCTCGATGGCAGTAATGTCGAAGTATTGGGATACAATTTTCGAAACAACTGGGAGGTTACGGCGGATTCATTTGGGGCGCTGTGGCAGTCGGATAACGACAATGGGTCGAGTTCGTGTCGTATTAACTTCGTCATGGAATATGGCAACTTCGGCTATCTTGATGAAATGAGTGGCGCAGTATATAAAGTCCATCGGACCAACATGTCGCCAAACATCACACGAAGTATGTGGCATCAAAATGATCCGGGTGTGGTTCCGAATATGCTCATTACGGGATCCGGCGCACCGGCAGGCATACAGGTCTATGAGGGTGATCTGCTCCCCGCTCAATATCGTAATCAGATCCTCTTGGCAGAACCGTACCGTAATGCCCTGTGGTCGATTCCCGTTACGGGGCGTGGAGCCGGGTACTCCGCCAAAATCGTCAATGTTTTACAAACTCCTAAAAGCAAACTCTTTCGCCCATGTGATATTTCCATTGCACCGGATGGTTCATTGTTTGTGGCCGATTGGTTTGATCCGATTGTCTGCTGCCATAAGGGCAAAGATGATCGAGGTCGAATTTATCGAGTAGCTCCCAATGGCCATAAATATGTCCCTTCGACCTTTGATTACAAGACAGCCAAGGGTGCCATTGTCGCGTTACGCAGTCCAAATTTGGCGGCACGCTATCAGGCCTGGATCGCATTGACGGCCATGGGCCGCACTGCACGGGCCGATCTCGAGGAGATCATTACAGAAGATGCCAATCCCCGCCTTCGTGCTCGGGCGTTGTGGCTTTTGGCGGCAATCGATGGCGATTCTTCAGCGGCGGCCACATGGGCCATGAGTGATAAAGATGAGAATGTGAGGGCCATGACCTTGAGAATGGTACGACGGCACAAGCAAGACAGTGCAGCCTATGTCCAAACGCTAATGTCCGATGCGTCGACCGTTGTGCGCCGAGAGTGTGTCATTGCACTGCGCCACCAAGCACCAACAGTCCAAAAGGCAACCCAATGGGCGATACTCGCGGGTTTTTACGATGGGAAAGATCGTTGGTACCTCGAAGCACTTGGTATCGGCGCCTTTGGCCATGAAGAAGCTTGTTTTGCTGCATGGAGAAAACGAGTAGGGGCAGACTGGAAAACGGCGGTCGGTCAAGACCTCGTCTGGAGATCGCGCGCAGCGGCGGCGGTTCCCTTGCTGGTTCAGCTGTTGTCCGACAAGGCGGTGCCGGAGTCTGAGCACCTGCGTTTGATGCGTGCATTTGATTTTCATGACCAATCAATTGTCAAACCGGCGTTGCTTGGCGTTGTCAAAAACGGAGCGACAGGCAGCTCGACGATTGCCTACCTGGAAGCTGTTTCACGGCTGGAACCGGAGCAAATCCAAAGTAACGCAACAGTAATGGCAGAGCTGCCTACTGCTTTGCTGCGCTGTACCGACCAAGCCCTGGCAGTAAAACTGGTGAATCGATACGGCCTTCAGAAGTTGTTTACTCCTCGCTTTATTAAAGTGGCAGCCGAAGAACCCAGCAGCAAAGCGGGCATAGATGCCATCAACCAAGTGCTTCTAATGGACGGCAAGTCAACAATTGTTGCGGCGGCGGCAAAACCACAAACATCAACCGTTCTGGATGCACTTGGATTTGCAGGCACCAAAGAGACGACGGATTTGCTGTTAGCTCTAACGTTGAATCAAAGGATGTCGATGCGCATACGGCGTCGTGCAATGCATGGCTTGCCTAAGTCGAATCGCGGCACTCAAATCTTGTTGGGTCACCTGAAAAAGAAGACGCTTTCAAATGCTTTAGGCGATGAAGGCATTAAGTTACTGCTTGTGTCTACAGATTCTAAGGCTCGTGCCTGGGCTCGTGACGCATTGGGCATTGAAACCTCATCAGACCCCATGGAAAAGTTATCCAAACTGATGGGCATTCGAGCAACCCCTACCGCTGGAAAGGCGGCCTTTACCAAGGCTGGATGTATGGGCTGTCACAAGGTGGGTAAGATGGGACTCGAATACGGCCCGGACCTTTCTACGGTCGGTAGTCTGATGGCCAAGGCGGAATTGTTCGGGGCAATTTTGGCGCCCAGTTACTCGATTAAATTTGGCTATGAGGGAGAGGTCATTGCCTTAAACGATGACACAACCCTGATTGGTTTCGTTAGCGGAGAAAACGATACGAGCGTAAATCTGAGACTGCCCGGTGGTGTTGCGCGGCAAATAGCCAAAAACAAGATTAAGAGTCGCAAGAAACTGGAACAGTCACTGATGCCCAAGGGACTGGATGCGGCACTGACAGACCGGGAATTGGCCGATATGGTCGGCTGGTTACTACAGCAAAAGGTAAAGTAGAATGATGCATATGATCAAACAAGAATCATTAAAAAACACGGTCATTTGGTTTATACTTCTCTTTTCAAGCTGCGGTCTTATGGCCGCAGACCGGCCCAATATCATCTTGGTTTTCTGTGACGATCTGGGACCCGGCGATGTCGGTGTGCTTTGGCAGAATCAACGGTCGAGCAAGCAGAAGTTCGCCACACCGAATCTGGATCAGTTTGCCAACGAGGGCATGACCCTGACCCGGCATTATTGCCCGGCGCCCGTTTGTGCGCCCTCACGCGGATCACTTTTGATGGGGCGACATCAAGGACATTGCGCGATTCGTAATTCACAATTTGATAAAGAAATACCGGATGAACATACGCTTGGTTCCGTCCTGCAAGAGGCGGGCTATGCCACCGCGGCCATTGGTAAATGGGGTCTTCAAGGCGGCAAATATCAATTGAAAAAGCCGGGCCAGCGTGGCGATCGTTCTCCCAAACTTGAGCCGGGACATCCATTGCGTCGCGGATTCGATTATTTCTATGGGTATACCGGGCATTACGATGGTCATTACCATTACCCGTTGAAGGGCAATCGTCCCCTGTACGATGGCTACAAGGATATGACCGATAGCTTGGCGAAGTGTTACACCACCGACCTGTTTACCGCGCGAACCAAAAAGTGGATTGTGGATCATCGCAAAGCTCATCCGAAACAGCCGTTTTTCACTTACTTGGCCTATGACACTCCCCATGCACCACAACAAGTGCCAACGACCTCTCATCTGACAGTGGAAAGTAATTATCCTGAAGGTGGTGGATTAAAGGGGGGGATTCAGTGGAATGAAGGTGGCAAAGGCGGCCAAATAAACACCGCCAATGGCAAGATCGACCAAGGGATGCATCCGGCATTCGTGAATCGGGTAGGGGACGACGGGAAACCATGGCCGGACTTTGCTATACGTCATGCAACCATGGTGCGGCGCATCGGCGATGCCCTCGTGGATATCACGCAGTTGTTGAAAGATTTAGGGATAGGTGAGAACACCTTAATCGTTTTTACTTCAGACAATGGAGCGACTAATGCACGCGCCAACAAGGCCGATTACTTTGATACCTTTGGGCCCTATGATGGGTTCAAGAGGGACATGTGGGAGGGTGGCGTGAGGATGCCGACGTTTCTGCGTTGGCCATCGGTGGTTGCCTTTGGAAGCAAATCAAATAATCCTTCTCAGTTTCATGATTGGATGGCGACCTTCTGTGATCTGGCAGGCGTGCAGCCTCCAGCACTCGGCGATGGGGTATCGCTGGTGCCGACGTTAACAGGAAGGGGGAACCAGGTTCGATCCACCGTTTATAGTGAGTTTCTTGGGGCATGGGCGACTCAATCCTATGAAGAATTTGAACCTTCGCGTCGTGGTCGTAAACGTGGCCAGATGCAGAGTATGCTTATCGGCGACTACAAAGGTGTGCGGGTGAACATCCAGAACCACCAGAGCGCTTTTGAAGTGTATCATACGATGGACGACGTCAAGGAAACGACCAACCTCGCCGGCCGACCCGGCGTGCCCACCCAGCAGCAATATCAAGCCGCCGTACTGCGCACGCGTCGGATCGATCCAGCGGCGCCGCGGCCCTATGACAACGAGCTGATTCCCGCATTGGCGAAACGACCAACGCGCCCCGGCCTAATGCGCAAGGAATTCCCTGGCCAATTCCCTTGGGTACCTCAGTTTAATCAACTTAAGCCTTCCGGGCAGAGCGTGGTAAAAGGACTTATTCCAGCAAGCGGCGCGCAGCAATTCACCGGTTACCTGAACGTTCCTGTCGACGGGGAGTATGAGTTTGCCTTAACAACCAAAGGCAAAGCCATCGTGCGTCTGCACGACGCTCTGTTGATCAATGCTGATACAAACTACATCGCAGGCAGCCCAGCTTTGTCTGGCAAAATTCCTTTGCAGGCAGGGATTCATCCCATAACCATTCGTTATTTGCCCAGTGCACTGGAAGAAAGTTTATCTCTGCAATGGCAGCTACCAGGCGGAAAGATGGAAGACATTTCTCCTCAGTACTTTTTGTGTAACAAAGGAGAGCAATAAACATGAAACTATTTATACGAGGAGCCTTGGCGCTGGTTGTGGCAGCCATGGTTTGTACAGGGTTCACCCGCGCCCAAGCCGCCGCCGGCTCACGCAAGCCGAACATCCTCCTGATTCTTGTGGATGATATGGGTTATGGCGACCCGCAATGCTTCAATCCAAAATCGCGGATCAAAACTCCCGGCATTGACCGCTTGGCCAAAGAAGGGTTGATGTTCCGGGACGCACATTCACCTCATGCGACGTGCATTGGGTCCCGCTATGGTTTGCTGACGGGGCGCTACCCGATACGGGATCGCTACACCAGCATCAAACCGGATAAAATCACCCTGCCAAAATTGCTCAAGAGAAACGGTTACACCACGGGCATGGTCGGTAAATGGCATGTGGGGTTTGATGGCTATAGGAATAACGGAGGTAAAGTAAAACAGACCATGACCGGTGGGCCAGTCGACCGGGGCTTTGAGGAGTATTTTGGTTTGGCGGGATCCCTGGACCAACCTCCCTATTACTACATCAGAAACAGGGAGCCTGTCGAAATGCCAACGGAGGACGGCAAAGGCGCACATTACTTCAGCGAAGGTCATTTCTATAACGGCAACTGGTTGCCGGGAAAAATTGCGCCGAATTTCAAACACGTGGAGGTAACACCACGATTGACGACCGAGGCCATCACCTACATTGAGAAATCAGCAAACAAAGAGAAACCATTCTTTCTATACTTTGCTTTGCCTTCTCCCCACGGCCCCTGGGTGCCCACGGACGCGTTCAAAGGAAAGAGCCCGATCGGCGTGTATGGTGATTTTGTCATGCAGGTTGACGACAGCATCGGGCAGGTGCTTCAGGCGCTGGACGACCATGGAGTCACAAAGAATACCCTCGTCATCTTTACCTCTGACAATGGCCCCGTGTGGTATAAAAGGGATCGACTCAAGCACAATCACAGTTCGGCCTCCATCTATAGCGGGATGAAAGGGGACCACTGGGAAGGTGGGCATCGCGTTCCGTTTGTTGTCCGTTGGCCATCCGTGATTAGCCCCAGTATCGCCAGCGACTCGATGATTTGCTTCACCGACATCATGGCCACTTTAGCGGCTGTAGTGGGGGACGAATTTCCGGAGGCGGCCATCACCGATAGCCGGAGTTTTTTGCCGGTCATGAAGCGTGATAACACTTACAGGGTTCGGAATACCATGATCCTGAATGCGAAAAACAAAGCCGTGGTATTTCGTCATCACAACTGGAAATTGATTACAAAGAAAGGCCCCGGGGGATTCACCCATTGGAAACCCGGAGTGAATACGAAGGACCTGCCGGAGGGACAACTCTATGATTTGTCCAAGGATCCGGCGGAGCAAAACAATCTATGGGACACCATGCCCGAGAAGGTCAAAGGACTTCAGTCGATGCTGGAAGCTGAAAAGTTCAATAAGAAAAATGACCTGACTCTGAAATGAGCTCCAACTACCGAACCATCATGCACGATGTTCTCAACCACCTCACTCAACAAGCAAATTCCCAGCAATCATGAAAACTATTTTCCTTTTCCTCGCGCCTCTGCTTATTGCAGGCGCAAGCGCCGGCCAACGTCCCAACATCCTCTGGCTCAGTGCCGAAGATATTAGCCCACACTTCGGCTGCTACGGCGACCCTCACGCCCAAACGCCGCGCATCGATCAACTGGCCTCTGAAGGCATCCGCTATACCCGAGCCTTCACCACCGCCGGGGTATGTGCCCCCTGCCGTAGTGGCATCATCACCGGCCTCTACCAGACCTCCCAAGGCACACAGCATATGCGCTGCACCGCCACGCTCCCCGAGACCATTCAGCCTTTCCCGGTGGCCCTGCGCGAGGCCGGCTATTTTTGCACCAACAGTAGCAAGACCGACTATCAGTTTAAGGCCCCCAAAACGACCTGGGACAACTCTTCAGGAAAAGGCCACTGGCGGCTGGCCCAAGGTGAAGACAAAGAAAAACCCTTCTTCGCCGTGTTTAACTACGGGGGCTGCCACGAATCCGGCATTGGCAGCGAATCCAAATACAAATCCGTTACCAAAAACCTTCCCGCAGCCCATCGTCAGGATCCGGCCAAACTTACCACCCTCCCGCCTTATTACCCGGACACTCCCGTGGTGCGGGAAGATTGGAAACGAAATTACGAACTCATCAGTGCCCTCGATGCCTGGGCCGGGGACCTCATCGATCAACTCAAAGAAGACGGTCTGTATGAGAACACCATCATCTTCTTCTGGTCCGACCACGGGGTGGGTCTGCCGCGCGCAAAACGGTGGCTCTACGATTCCGGAACCCTCATTCCCCTCGTCGTGCGTATCCCTGAATCCCTGCGCACCGACTCCCAGGGCGTCCCCGGAACCGTCACCGATCAACTCGTGAGCTCGATCGATTTTGGCCCCACCGTGCTCAACCTCGCCGGACTCACCCCCGCGCCTCATATCCAAGGCCAGCCCTTCCTCGGCGCAAACCTCTCCGCGCCACGTCCCTACGTGTACGGCGCGCGGGATCGTATGGACGAACGCTACGACATCATCCGCATGGTGCGCGACAAACGCTACAAGTACATCCGAAACTACGAGCCCCTGAAGTCATGGTATCAGTATATGAACACCCCAGAAAAAGGAGCCACCATGAAGGAGCTCCGGCGCCTGCATAAGGCCGGCAAACTCGCCCCCGATGCCGAACGATTCTTTGGCGCGCGAAAAGAAGTTGAGGAGCTCTACGACTGCGACACCGATCCACACGAACTGCACAACCTCGCCGCCAACCCCGCCCACGCGGAAACGCTCGAACGCCTGCGGACTGCCCATCGCACCTGGGTCGTGAAAACCAAAGACCTCGGTCTCATCCCCGAAGCCATCATCGCCGAGGAAGTGAAAAAGGTCGGCAGCGAGTACGCGATTTTACGACAATCTAACGATCCCACGCTCAGCCGCCGCATCGCCACCCTGGCCAACGCCGCATCCGAAGGACCCTCTGCCGTGCCCGCCCTGATCACCGGATGCGCTGATCCCCACGCCGCCGTCCGCTATTGGGCCGCCACCGGCCTCGGCAACGTCGGTGATCCGGCCCGAAAACAAGGCCTCTCCGCGATGTGGAAAGGCCTCAAGGATTCCTCTTCCGCAGTGCGGACCGCCGCCGCCCGCGCCCTCTGCGCTATGGGCGAACCCAGCGAAGCCCTTCCTGTCCTAATTCACGAGTTGACCCACGGGGCCCAATGGGAACGTCTCGCCGCGGCCATCGTACTGGACGAAATCGACGAACAAGCCCGCCCCGTCATCGAACAAATGAAAATCGGACTCACCTACCAGACCGGGTTTAACTCGGGTGGCAAATACCGCGTTCGCGTAATCAACCGGGCCCTCAATGAATTGCTGGGCACCAACCGGGCCGTTCGCTGAACCTCGCCCCAAAAGCAAATTCCTGACAGTAGTGACACCATGAAAAAACTCCTTCTCGCACTGACCTTCACCGCGCTCGCCTCGGTGCCACTTGTCCACGCCGACAAAGCCAGCGAACAAGATCCATCCGGCAAGTCGCACGGCAAAAAACCCAACATAGTCTTTATCCTCGCCGATGACCTCGGCTGGACCGACCTCTCGACCGGAGAAACAAATCTCGGCAACGGCTCCGACTTCTACGAAACCCCAAATATCGATGCTCTGGCAAAGTCGGGGATTTCTTTCACCAGCGCCTACATGCAGCCTAACTGTGCCCCCACTCGTGCAGCTCTGATTAGCGGTCAATACCCTGCCCGAGACGGCAATGGAGTCTACAATGTCGTCTCCCTGAATCGCGGCAAAAAAAATGGACTCATTCCACCTGAGCAAAACGAAGACGTTCCAGCCAGCAGCATCACGGTTGCCGAAGCCTTTCAAACAGCAGGCTACACGACCGCTCACTTTGGCAAATACCACCCCGGTGGACACGAAGGTGGAGCCGCTACCCTCCCTCTAGCCGCGGGATTCGACATCAATTTTACAGGTAACAAGCAAGGTCTCCCCGCGAGCTACCATGCAAAAAACAAGAAGGGGAAATGGGCGTTCACTACTAACCTGAGTCCTGACTTAGATCCTTACGCCCAACCCTACGACAAAAAATACATCAAAAAACACAACCTGGCCTCATCCATGTTAGGTAAACCAAAACACCTGACCGACGCCCTGGCCGACGCCTTTGAATCATTTGTGGCCGAACATGTTTCTCCCGACAAAAAACCGATTTACGTGCACTACTGGCTCTACAATGTTCACACCCCAATTAGCCCGCGTTCAGATCTAGCCGAAAAATTCGCGGACAAAAAGAAACAATCTCCCTCGAATAGAGGGCACGACAACAGCAAATATGCCGCCATGGTCAATCACACAGATCAGGCCGTAGGCAGGGTGCTGGATGCGCTTGATGACCCTGACGGTGATGGTGACATTTCAGACTCCATCCGGAAAGACACCTTGGTCATCTTCAGCTCTGACAATGGAGGTAACCGTGGATCAACTACCAATTCGCCCTTACGCCGCACCAAAGGCACCTTTTATGAAGGTGGCATCCGTGTCCCTATGATCGCCAGCCGCCCGGGAACCATTCCATCAGGCAAAATCAGCGACACCATGGTGCACGCAGTGGATTACTACCCTACATTCCTCGAAGCTGCAGGCATCAAGCGATCGGCTGAATATTACCTCGACGGGCAGTCATTTGCCAAAGCGTTAGTCGATCCTGCAACAAAACGCAAACGTAGCCCGATCACCTACCACTTCCCCGGCTACATGGATAACCGGGCCGCCCCAACATCAACAATATTATCCGAAATCAATGGACAGCGATACAAGCTGATTCACTACTACGAAGACGGACATAACGAAATCTACAACCTCAGCAAAGACCTCAGTGAGAAACGCGATCTTACCAGGGGATCAAATAACAACCCTGAAGTCGAACAGGTCCTGATGAAGCAACTTAGCAACTGGCTCACTCAAGAGACACCTGGTTGGCAGCCTAAATACCCCAAAAATCGAAAATCAGGTAAAACGTTATCAGCACCAACGGCTAAATAACTAAGTGATGGTCAGATTCACGTGCTCATAGAATGTTTTTATCTATTGGAACATACCGTTTCGAGTCCGACGGACAATCCACCGTCACCTTCCAGACTCAGGGTACTGAAGATGGTCTCGTTGTGGTCGATGGCGTCCTATTTGTGCCTGCATGGGAGGTGAACGGATACAGGGATAGCCGAGATAGCCGAGAAACCGAAGGCGGAAAAACCAATCCATAACCGTTTTCAGGAGTGCTTGCGTCATAGTTTTCGTGCCTCTAATCTGAAGTTCTCATGATGAAACACCTACCGCTTTTCGGCCTATTCATTACTGTCGCGATTACCGCCTCCTCCCATGCCGCCGAAAGACCCAACCTGGTCTTTATCATCGCAGACGACTGCACCTACCTCGACATGGGGGTTTACGGAGGGCAAGCCAAGACACCCACGCTCGACAAACTAGCCAGCGAGGGCATGCAGTTCTCACGCTGTTTCCAGGCCGCGCCGATGTGCTCACCCACACGG
>Ga0208962_1000298_pt1 | contig 12463 bp, 13 predicted proteins | sample AOAMet2_C43A7_80_2_FD_188076 | JGI IMG/M metagenome (GOLD analysis project Ga0208962, IMG submission 188076) | Ammonia-oxidizing marine microbial communities from Monterey Bay, California, USA - C0912_C43A7_80 (SPAdes) | ecosystem: Environmental > Aquatic > Marine > Intertidal zone | place... | reverse complement strand
AGGAGCTGATCGGCCCCTGCAACGGCCGCTGGAAACGGCACAGTCGGTACACGGTGAGGACGGGATGGGAGGCGCAGACCTGCCCGCCCCCTCCCGTGGGCCTAGCGCCGAGGGTGCCGTCGAAGCACTGCTTCGGGTAGCCGCAGACGAACCTGGCCAACATGGTCTGGTAACGCTTGGACCACTCACCAACATCGCCATGGCCCTCAACGAGAATCCCGAATTACTCACTCGCTTCACCCGCACCTACCTGATGGCTGGCTCTCCTGACGGTGTGGGCAATATGAACGCCCTCGGCGAATACAACGTGTGGGCTGACCCGGAAGCTGCCTCCATTGTGTTCGAGGCCAATGGGGCCAAGACGATGATTGGCTGGAATATCAGCCGCACCTACGCGGTCATGGCACCTGAGGAGTCGGCTCGACTCCGGTCGTGTGGCCGGCTCGGTGAGTTCGCGGTGGACATCAATGCAGAGGTCGACCGGTTCTGTCGCGGCAGAGGTTTGGTTGGTATGGATTTACCGGATCCAGTTGCCATGGCCGTCGCCCTCGACGAGTCGATCGTCACAGAATCCACAGAAGAACGACTTGTCGTCGGGCTCGACGAGCCCACCCGTGGCGCGGCTCTCCCCGATCGCCGGTTCCTGGCTGACCTGCCCAACCTCCGGGTGGTATGGCAAGTCGACGAAGATGCCTTCAAGGACCGCCTTTACGCTGCCTGCTCCGACTGACGAATCGCTGGGTCAGCCTGCTAGCGACGGCATCTCGAAGCAGGCCAGGATCCGGTCGACCCGATCAGGGTCGTCACCGGCTTCCAGTGTCCCTGTGGCTGCGGCCTCAGCGAGGGTGACCTAGCCATTGGCGAGGGCGTCAGCGGCGACGGACTTGGTCAGGTCCTCGGGCGTCGCATGGGTGGCCGTCGTCTCCGTTGAACCGTCAGGACGATGGGGTGTGCCAGCGCTTCTAGAGAACAGTGCCTTCGGAGAACGAGCCCCTCAGCCCCGTCGCCAGGCGGTGCCGCGTGGCGTGTCCTCGAGCACCACGCCACGGGCCGTCAACTCATCGCGTATGCGGTCGGCCTCGCCGAAGTTTTTCTTCGCCTTGGCGTCAAGGCGCCGGTCGACCAGTGCGTCGATCTCGTCGTCGTCGGAGGCACCACTGGCATCGGCAGGAGCAGCGACTCGCCCCAGCACCAGGCCGAGAACGTCGGCCAGTTCTAGGGCGGCGGTTGATAGAGCGGCAGCGGCATTGTCGTCCTCGGCGTCCAACGCCCGGTTGGCGTCACGGACGGCGTCGAAGATCACGGCCAGGGCCTGCGGCGAGCCGAGGTCATCGTCCATGGCGGCCCGGAACCGGGCCACTACGTCGGCGTCGGGTCCGGCCTCGGGCAGGTCGGCGTTGGCCATTCGATCGGAGAACTTGTCGAGTCGGGCCAGTGCGGCGGCCGACTGGTCGAGTGTGGTCGATCCGATCTCCATGGTGCGTCGGTAGTGCGTCTGGAGTACCAGCAGGCGCAACGCCCGTGGGTCCCACGTGTCGAGCAGGCCAGCCAGCGTGGTGAAGTTGCCCAGCGACTTGGACATCTTCTCGCCATCAACCTGGACCATCCCGTTGTGGACCCAGTAGCGGGCGAAGGGCCGGCCACAGCCCAGCGCCTCGGCCCGTTCGTTCTCGTGGTGGGGGAAGACGAGGTCATCGCCGCCGCCGTGGATGTCAAAACCGTCACCCAGGAGGTGCAGTGACATGGCCACGCACTCGATGTGCCAGCCGGGGCGGCCCGGACCCCACGGCGAGTCCCAGGTGGGTTCGCCGGGCTTGGCGGCCTTCCAGAGGGCGAAGTCCAGTGGGTCGGCCTTGTCGTCGTCAACGTCGACCCGGGCCCCTGCTCCCTCGCGGAGGTCGTCGACCGAGCGGCCCACCAAAGCGCCGTACTCGCCGAGTCGATCGACGTCGAAATAGACGCCCGAATCGGTGGTGTAGGCCATCTCCCGTTCGACCAACTCTCCAATGACTTCGACCATGCGGTCGACGTACTCGGTGGCCCGGGGTCGTAGATCGGGGTGGGCGACGTTGAGACGGTCCATCTGCTCGATGAACGTGGCCTCGTAGCGGCTGGCCACCTCGGGTTCGGTCGAGCCCTCGTCGGCCGCCCGGTTGATGATCTTGTCGTCGATGTCGGTGATGTTGGACACCGCTGTGACGTCCAGTCCCGTCCAGCGCAGATAGCGGACGAGCAGGTCGAAGGCCAGCGTGCTGCGGGCGTGCCCGAGATGGGGGACGTCGTAGACGGTGGGACCGCACCAGTAGACGGACGCCTTGCCCTCTTCTCGTGGGACGAAGTCGGTTTTTTCGCCAGTCAGGCTGTCAGTGAATCGCAGCACCGGATCAGGATACGGTCCGCTTGCGACCAGCCCGCCCGTGATGACCAGCCCGACTCAGGTCTGGGATGGTCCGGCCACCGAGGGTGGACCGGGAATCACGTAGTTCGTGACCAGGATTCGGGGAGGGTGGCGTCGAGGCGGATGCCCAGGAGGGCTGCCGCGGTGGCCAGACCGGAGGCGGCTGTTGGGTCGTCGCCGGTGCCCGAGAGGATCCCTCCGGCCAGCATGTCCAGGGCTTCGCAGCCGGTGGCCGTGTCGAGGTCGTCGTCGAGGGCGGCCCTCACGGCAGCCAGCGTGGGTGCCGGATTCGGTCCCTTGGGGCGTCGGGCTGCGGTGACGAGGCGGTCGAGGCGGGTGATGGCGTCGTCGATGTCGTAGTCGAACCATTCGAAGCCGGCCCGGTAGTGATGGGCCATGAGGGCTAGGCGGATGGCCCTTGGGTCGTGCATGTGTCGCAGGTTGCGTACGAAGACGAGGTTGCCCAGCGACTTGGACATCTTCGTGCCCTCGTAGGCGACCATCCCGACGTGCATCCAGTGGCGGGCGAACGGTTGGCCGGTGGCTGCTTCGCTCTGGGCGGCTTCGCACTCGTGGTGGGGGAAGGTCAGGTCGTTACCTCCGCCGTGGAGGTCGATGGTTTCGCCGAGATCGGCCATGGCCATGGCCGAGCACTCGATGTGCCAGCCCGGTCGCCCCGGTCCGAACGGCGAGTCCCACGAGGGTTCGTCGTCGGCGCTGGCCTGCCAGAGTACGAAATCCAGGGGGTTGCGCAGGCGGGGGTCGTCGGGGTCGCCACCCCGTTCGGCGGCGAACGCCCGCATGGTGGCTTCGTCGTAGCCGGTCATCGAACCGAAGGAGTCCCACGTGGAGACGTCGAAGAAGGTCGTGCCCTCGACGGTGTAGGTGTGGCCGTTGGCTTCGAGGCGGCCGATGAGGTCGAGCATGGCGTCGATCGAACCGGTGGCCGTGGGTTCAGACGTGGCGGGTCGCAGGTCTAGTGCGGCCAGATCGGCGTGGAAGTGGTCCATCTCCCGGGCGGCCAGCTCGAGATAGTCGATGCCGAGCTCGCGGGCCTTGGGGAGAATCGAGTCGTCGACGTCGGTGACGTTGCGGACCATGCGGACCTCGTGGCCCAGGTCCTCGAGTCGACGGACGACGAGATCGAACGTCAGGTAGGTGAAGGCGTGCCCGAGGTGGGTGGCGTCGTAGGGCGTGATGCCGCAGACGTACATGGTCACCCTGGGGCCGGGTTCGAAGGGGACGACCTCGCCCCTGGCGGTGTCGTGCAGGCGCATTCCCATGGTCGGCGACGGTAGTGGTCGTGGGAGGCCGATGCGGGATCCACCGGGAGAAGCGGACCAGTGGACCCCCGGGTCAATCCCGCTCGAACGGGACGGAGTGCTCCCAGTCGGCCAGCAGGGTGCGAAGGGCAGTGACCAACAGCAGGGGCTGGTCGAGCATGACGTGATGGCCGGCCAGCGGAATTTCGACGACCGGGGCAACCCGTCCGAGCTGTTCGTACATGTAGGCGCCGATGTCGGCGGTGACGAGACCGTGCTGGGCCCGGAAGAGGGCGATGCGGCACGTGATGCTGGGCAGCAGGTCGTCGGCGGCCGCCCGGTCGGGCAGGAAGATCCGCGGGTCGAACTTCCAGGTAACGCCGCCGTCGCAGGGGCGCAGGGATCGGGCGGCTACGTCGGCCATCACGAAGGGCTCATAGTGGTCCTGTTCGGGCACGGTGCGGAATCGGGCGATGGCCGAGGCGGCGTCCGGGTACACCTTGGGATTCCGGAAGTTGTCACGGCGGCCGGTGTCCATCTCGGGGTCGGCCTTCACGACGGGCGAGTCGATGACTACGCCGCCGGCCAGGCAGTCGGAGTGGCGGGCCGCGGTGGCCAGGGTGACGAAGCCGCCCATGGAGTGGCCGATGACGATTGGTGGGCCGGCCATGTCGGCGGCGTCGGCGACGGCTACCACCTCGTCCGTCCAGGCGTTTAGGGAGTAGACGGCGCGCCGGTCGCTGTCGCCGTGACCGGACAGGTCGATCGCCGCGATGCGGTAGTTGCTGGCGAACAGGGCGGCCACGTGAGTCCACCAGTGGGCGTGGGCGGCGCCGCCGTGCACGAAGACGAGGCCGGGCCGGTCGGGCTCGCCCCAGGTGAGGTAGTGGATGTCGGCACCGTCGACGGTGACGGTGCCGTCACCGTGTGGGACGTCCAGTGCGTGTCGGTACCAGGCGGGCGCGTTTTGGCGTGAGGTCGGGCCCTGCGGGGTTGGGTCTAAGGGCTGGTTCATGGCGCCCTCGACAGGAATCGAACCTGTGGCCTACCGCTTAGGAGGCGGTCGCTCTATCCGACTGAGCTACGAGGGCGAGGGCGGCGCGTTATGTGGCGCGTTACTGCCGATAACGGTCTTCCTCGCTGTGAAGGTTACCGGTGGGCCCGGTTTGGCCTCTTGGGATCGAGCTTTGGTGGGGGTTTGGCTGTGTCGGGGCGCGGCGGAGCCACCTGTATTCCGCTTTCCGGAGGAGGCAGCGTTTTAGGTGGTGAAGGGCAGTTGTTGGCCGGTTCTCAGCATCCTGGCGATGGTGGCCCTGATGTTGAGGTGCAGCGCTTGGAACAGCAGGTGGATTCGCATCCGTGGGTGGCCGACGGCTGGGGCGCGACGGTGGGGCTTGTGCTGGTTCTTGAGATGCGAGTTCAGCGACTCGGACACGGGGCGCAGCGCGATCATGCGATCGAAGGCGGGGGTGCCTTCGGGGTGTAGCCGAAGGTGCTCGGCCCTTTTGACTTTTCGGTTCTTGTCTTCGTCGGCCGTCTTGCCGACGAAGCGCTCGGGATCCTCGATCACTGCCGACGGCTCGAGGATGCCGGTGCGTTCGCCGTCGAGGTGGAAGTCGTGGCTTCCGAAGCGCTGGCCGAGATCACCAAGCGGACCTCGCTGCTGACCTCATCGATCGGTGGCGGCCCTGCCGGCGACATCATCTTCCTCTTCACCGAAGACATCACCGGCGAAAACCCCGATCCGCCTCGCCATGTCCGCCGGTACGGCAATGTCGGGCAGACCGTCGCCCAGGCCCACCGAGAACGCGTCGAGGCGCTCCGGGCGTTCCACCACGACGTCGCCGAGTCGCGGTTCCCAGGACCGGCCGAATCGGTGGCGATGTCTGAGGGCGAGGACGCGAAGCTGCGCCAACAGCTCGAGCAGATGGACTGAGCCGTCGCGCCCGACCGATCATTGTTCGAGAATCCAAGCGGCGAACGCTCGTGCGGCCTCTGATCGGTGGCGTTCGGGTTGCTCGACCAACCAGTACGAGTCGTCGACGGGGCAGGCGTGTTCGAACGGCCGTGCCAATCGCCCGTCGGCCAGGGCGGCGTCGGCAAACAGGTCGAGGGTCATAGACAGTCCGGCTCCTCGCTCGGCGGCGGACAGGCCGACGGCGTACGTGCTGGCGAGGTGGACCCGTTGGCTCGCCGGCAGCGCTTGGTTCTGGCTTCGAAGCCAGTGACGCCAGCCGATCGACATCGCGCTGCAGTCGAACAGCGTGTCCGTCCGCCAGTCGGCTTCACCGGCCATGGCGGGCGAGCACACGGGGAAGGCGTGGGTGCGCCGCAGGAGCGTGCCGCCAGCTACCTCGCGGGCGAAGCGGATCTCCACGTCGGCCGCGGGAGCCGTGCGTTCGGGGTCGTGGATGATCGTCACGAGATCGATGACGAGGTCGGGGTGCTGCCCGATGAAATCCGAGAGTCGTGGCGTGAGCCAATAGATCGCGAACGACAGATTGACCTGCACGGTGAGGTGGAGCTCGTCGCGGCGGCCGAACACCGCTTGGGTTCCCGTCGCCAGTGCATCGAGCGCCTGCTGGACGACGGGAAGATACGCGATGCCCGCTTCGGTGAGGTCGAGCGATTGATGTCGACGTACGAATAGCGGTCGCCCGGCGTGCCGCTCGAGCGCCTTGATCTGTTGGCTCACCGCCGGTTGCGACAGATGAAGTTCCTCCGCGGCTCTGGTGAACGAGAGCAGTCGTGCCGCCGCCTCGAACACCCGCAACTGGTTCAGCGGGGGAAGTGTGTCGAACGGGGCCATAGAACCATCATAAGTTGCACTTATCTACTGTGGGAAGATTCGTTGCTTGTGCCGCTCGGGGTGTGCAGGCAGATTGACTCCCGTGACCGCGCCAACATCGTCGAACCGCACCCGGATGCACCGAGCCAAGGGGTACGACCCCGAGCCCATGAATGTGCCGCCGCTGTTCCAGACACCGAGTCGACCACTGGCCATGCTGCGATGGCTGATCGCCAAGTTCATGTGGCCCCAGTCGCTCGCCTGGATCGGTCTGGCTGCCCTGGCCTACCACCTCTTCACCCCAGGCCTCGGCCGCTTCGCCTCGCTCAGCGTCGACGACGTCGGCCTCCTGTGGCTCCGCAATGTCGGGTTGATGCTGGTGGTGATCGGGGGTCAGCACTGGTGGCTCCACATCCGCAAGAGCCAGGGCACCGAGTTCAAGTACGAGTCGCGCTGGTTGGCGACGAACCGGAAATCGTTCCTCTTCAACAACCAGACCCGCGACAACATGTTCTTCACGCTGGTGAGCGGTGGAGGCATCGCAGCGCTCTACGAGGCGATCATGTTCCGCCTCTACGCCACCGAGTCAATCCCGCAACTCGAGTCGCTCTGGGCGGTCGCAGCGATGACATTTGCCGTGTTCTGGATGGAAGCGGTGCACTTCTATCTCAATCATCGACTCCTGCACCTCGACCCGCTGTATGGCTGGTTCCATGCGCTGCATCACCGCAACGTGAACACCGGCCCGTGGTCGGGAATCTCGATGCATCCCGGCGAGCACGTCCTCTATCTGTCGTTGCTGTTCGTGTTCCTGCTGTTGCCCGGCTCGCCGTTCATCATCACGTTCTGCAGCGTGTACCTGATGATCTCGCCGTCGCCCTCGCATTCGGGTTTCGACCGTTTCAAGATGACGGAAGGCACGAACTTCCACGGGGGCGACTACTTCCACAACCTGCACCACCGGTACTTCGAGGTGAACTACGGGATGTTGCTGCTGCCGCTCGACAAATGGTTCGGCACCTTCCACGACGGCAGCATGGAAGCCCATGAAGAAATGAAGAGCCGCCGCCGAGCAAGTGCCGAAGCGGGCGACACCGAAGCGGTCATCGGAGGAGACAGCAAGTGAAACGGATGTACGACTTCGGTCGAGCACCGGCCAAACGCGACTACACCGTCAAGGACCTGAAAGACCTGAAGGGGTCGGGCACGGTTCTGTCGATGAGCAACCCGGCGAATGAGGCCGAGCTGCGTGCGTGCCTCGAAGCCGAGATCGACCTGCTCACGGTGTGGGCCGAACAACTCGACGAGTGCCGCCGGATCGCACCAACCCAGTTCATGGGGATCGGCTCGACATGGGCGCAATTCGGAACGGCCGACGAGATTCTCTCGCACGCCGTCGACCTCATGGGCCGCGGCGCCGACATGTACTACACGATCCGTTCGTACGAGGTCATCGAGCGCCTTGCCAACGAAGGGATACCTGTCCAATCCCACATCGGGTTGATCCCGACCTTCAGCCACCACGCCGGCGGATTGCGTGCCTATGGGCGCACTGCCGACGAAGCGATGGAGATCTGGAAGACGATGCGGCGCCTCGAAGACGCCGGCTGTTTCGCCGTCGAGGTCGAATGCATCGCCGAGGAGTTCCTCACCGCCGTCAACGACAAGACCTCGCTGGTGACGTGCTCGCTCGGTTCCGGCCGTGGCGGAGACGCCGTGTTCTCGTTCGTCGCCGATGCCTGCGGCGAGCCCTCGGAGGAAGCCCAGCCACCAAAGCACGCGTACGCCTGGGGCGACGTCGGCCGCCTCCACAAGCAGATCCACGAGGAGCGGGTCGCCGCGATGAGCCAGTTTCACAGCGAGACCCGCGCCGGCAACTTTCCCTACGACTCGACCAACATTTCCATGCTCGAGGGTGAACACGACAAGTTCCTCGAAGCGTTGGACAACGTGTAGCCGCCACACCGAAGGAGAATCGATGTCACTCACAGACACTTCGACACCGCTGTCGGACGAGTCCCGACAGCAGGTTCGCGTCGATCTGGCCGCCGCGTTCCGGTGGACCGCGCGCATGAACATGCACGAGGGCATCTCGAACCACTTCAGCTATGTCGTTGCCGACGATCCATGCACGTTCCTCGTCAACCCGTACGGCAAACACTTCTCGAAGATGCGGGCCAGCGACCTCATCACGGTGGATGCCACCGACCGGGCCGAACTCGACCGCGACGACGTCGATCAGACCGCCTGGTCGATTCATGGTGCGATTCACCGAGCGGTGCCCGAAGCTCGCTGCATCATGCATTTGCACTCCAAGTACGCGACAGCTCTCGCGAGCTTGCGGGACAAGACGCTGCCGGCGATCGACCAGAACACCGCCCGCTTCTTCGAGAGCGTCGCGATCGACGAGCGATACGACGGCATGGGAGTCGGCGATGAAGCCACGAGGCTCGCGACCGAGCTCGATGGCAAGCCGATCGTGTTGATGGGCAATCACGGCTTCATGGCGATCGCCCCAACCGTTGCCGAAGCGTTCGATGAGATGTACTTCTTCGAACGGGCCGCCGAGACCTACATCACCGCCCTCTCGACGGGGCGTGAACTCCACGTGCTGCGCGACGAAGTCGCCCGCAAGACGGCTCGGCAATGGGAGTACTACGCCTCGTCGGCTGACCGGCACCTCGCCGCCCTCAAAGAGATCCTCGACGAAGAAGAACCCGAGTACTCCCACTGAGTCGGGCTACGGCTGTTGGCCGCTCCGACTCGCTACGGCCGTTGGCCGTAGTCCTGCCAGGGCCGGTCGCGGTCGGCGATGACGGCGCGTAGGCCACGCTGCTCGATGTCTTCGGCCCATTGGAGGGCTTCTTCGGTGTGGCGGGCGATGCCGTCGAAGAAGGTGCCGAGCATCTGGGTGGAGCGCAGGCCCATGTTCTCGTAGGCCTGGTTGATGAGGAGCTTGTTGAGGGCGAGCTGGTTGGCGGGGATGGTCGCGAGGCGGCGGGCTTCGGCTTCGGCGGCGGTGGACAGCTGGTCGGCGGGGTGGACTTCGCTGACGAGTCCGATGCGGTGGGCAGTCGGGGCGTCGATGGCGCGGCCGGTGAGGAGGTAGTGCTTGGCGTGTTCGAGGCCGAGTCGGTGGATCCACATCATGGTGGTGGGCAGGCCGTAGATACGGCTGGGGGCGTAACCGATGTGGGCGTCGTCGGCCATGAAGAGCAGGTCGGCGCACATGACGAGGTCGGTGGCGCCGCCGATGGCCCAGCCTGCGATTTCGGCGATGACGGGTTTGGGGCACTCCCACAGCGACATGAACCGGCGGACGTTGTGGTTCATGAACTGGTAGTCGCGCACGGGGTCCCAGTTGCCAGGTCGAGGTTCTGGGCCGGGGGCGTCGTAGGGAGTGTCCCAGGCATCTGGCTGGGTGGGGCCGGAGAACTCATTGACCGAGCTGAGGTCATAACCAGCGGTGAGGCTGCCACCGGCACCTCGGAGCACGATGGCGCCGACGTCGACCGAGGCAGCGGCCTCCGCAACGGCATCGGCGATGCCCTGGACCATGTCGTTGGTGAGGGCGTTGAGCTTGTCGGGCCGGTTGAGGGTGATGACGGCGATGCCGTCTTCTTCGGTGTAGAGCACGGTTGGTTCGCTCATCGGTGCAGCGCTCCGTTGTAGTGGGGGCGAAACGACGTTTGGATCTGATCGGCGACGAGGTCATGGAGAGGGTTACCGATCGTCTCGGGATGTCGCCTGAGCACGTAGGCGACACGGGGCGCTACCGGGAGTTCGGGAGTTCCCGTGGTTGCGAGGTCGGTTTCCTCAATCACCATGCGGTTGAGTAGCGCGATACCCGCCCCGTTGATGAGGGCGGTCTGGACCGCAGCGATGGTCGGGAGTTCGTAGCTGACTTTGTAATTGGTGCCGGCGTCGGTGAGGAGTCGGCTGGCGACAGTGCCGAAGAAGCAGCGCGGACCCCAGGTGACAAGCGGGAGCGGCGGAGAGGCGAAGAAGTCGACGCCGGGACTGTGCGCCCACACGAGGTCATCGCGATCGAGCACCACGTCCTCGGGAGTGATGTCGGGTTCGAGTGCGATGGTGACGGCGAGGTCGATACGGCCGTCGGCGAGCCATTCGTCGAGGGTGGCGGGTTGCTCGAGGCTGATCTTGAGATCGACGTCGGCGGAGTGACGGCGGAACCAAGGGGCGACCGTGTCGAGGAGGGGCGTGACGCTGGCACCCTCGGTGGCGCCGACGCGGACCGTGCCACCGGTGTCGATGGGAGTGAAGCGCCGAACGGCGGCGTCGTGGGCGCCGATGATCTGGCGGCCGTAGGTGAGGAGCTCGTGACCATCATCGGTGAGGCGCAGGCCTCGGCCTTCCCGGCGCACGAGCGTGCAGCCGGTCCGTTCTTGGATCCGTTTGAGCTTCCAACTCACGGCGGAGCGAGAGAGGTAGAGATGGTCGGCGGTGGCCTGGAGGCTGCCGGTGTCGGCGAGGGTCTGCAGGGTCCGCAGCGAATCGATGTCGAACTTCACGCCGGTGGCCAATGGTTGACAGAAGTTGCTCGATGAACTCGATGAAGTCTCACTTGTGTCATCTTTGTCGAGCGACGACGATGATGCAATGACTTCTCCGACCTCACGCCTCGACGGCTACCGCTTCGCGGTCAAGTCCATCGAGCAGATCACGAGGCGTCCGACCGAGTTCGCCCGGTCGATGCTGCCGCACCCGCTCAGCTATCAGGAACTGGCGCACGACCCCGAGTACATGCTCTACAACGGCCGACTCACCCCGTCGGCGTTCGTGGATGTGTCCGATGACGAGATGTACTGGAAGGTCCGCCGCGAAGTGATCTTGCGACACACCGGCGAGCTTCCGATCGAGATCGTCGGCCCGGATGCCGAGCGACTGCTGAACCGGGTGTTCGCCCGGAACGTATCGAAGGTGCAGGTTGGTCGATGCAGCTACCAGTTCGCCTGCTACCACGACGGTGGTCTGATCAACGACGGCGTGCTGTTGCGGCTGGCCGAGGACCGGTTCTGGATGGCCCAGGCCGACGGCGACCTGTTGAACTGGTACCGGGCCCACGCCGTGAATGACGACGGCAGCCCGATGGACGTGAGGATCTTCGACCCCGCCGTATGGGTGAGCCAGGTCCAGGGGCCCCGCTCACTCGAGGTGCTCGAAGCGGTCATCGACGGGCCGATGCCCGAGCGGTTCAACTACTTCGACATGGCCGCGGTGTCGATCGCCGGGCAACCGGTCGTGATCGGCCGATCAGGGTTCACCAACGAGCTGGGTTGGGAGTTCTACCTCACCCCCGACATCGACATCGCCGCCGTCGGCGACCGCGTCCTGTCGACGGGCGATGCGTTCGGGATGATCATCACATCGTCTGGCGTGTTCCGTGCTCGCCGGATCGAAGCCGGGTTGCTCAACGCCGGCTCCGACTTCGACGCAACCACGACGCCATTTGCCGCTGGGCTTGGCGGCTTCGTCGACTTCGACAAGGGCGACTTCATCGGACGTGCCGCGCTCCTCGACGCCGACCGGTCTTGTCGCACCTGGGGGCTCCGCACGAACGGCGGCGTGGCCGACCTCGGCGACACGCTGACTGTCGACAGTCGGCCGGCCGGGCGGGTGTGTTCGAGTGGCTGGTCGCCCTACCAGCAGTGCGGGGTGGCGATCGTGCGAATGGATGACACCACGGTCGGGCCGGGAGCCGCGGTCGAGGTCGTGTGCGCCGATGGCGAGGTCCGAAGCGGCGAGCTGTGCGCCCTGCCGATGTACGACCTCGAGCGCCTGATCCCCCGAGGCAAGCTCGTCGACATCCCGGAGGTCAGCTGATGTACGACCTGAACCTGACCGAAAGCTACGTGCCGCCTCAGCCGGACGGCACCCCCGCTCGACCAGCCATGACGCCGCTGACGACCTCGCATGCCGCCGGCCCGAGCGAGCCCGAAGTCCGCGAACTCACGTTGGGCGAAGCGCTGGCCGAGGCGGCGCGCGAGTGGCCTG
>Ga0208962_1000272_pt1 | contig 13045 bp, 2 predicted proteins | sample AOAMet2_C43A7_80_2_FD_188076 | JGI IMG/M metagenome (GOLD analysis project Ga0208962, IMG submission 188076) | Ammonia-oxidizing marine microbial communities from Monterey Bay, California, USA - C0912_C43A7_80 (SPAdes) | ecosystem: Environmental > Aquatic > Marine > Intertidal zone | place... | reverse complement strand
CCTCAAGCCCGCGACGCCCTTGAACTCCTGCGAACTAGAAATTTCGACCTCGTTATTACGATGGCGAGGGTTGGTGTCATGGATGCATATGCATTTGGTCGCGAGGCAAAACGCATTCATGCCGATCTCCCAGTAGTTATGCTGAGCCACAATACGCGAGAATTAGCAACCTTGCACGCGGGTGACGGCATAGACCGAATTTTTGTTTGGACCGGAGATAGTCGCATTCTGCTCTCGATTTGCAAACTTATCGAGGATGAGAGAAATGTCGCTAATGATGTCAAAAATGCTGACGTGCAAGTGATTCTACTCGTTGAGGACAGTCGACGATTCTACTCCGCCTACCTGCCATTACTCTACACTCAACTCGTTAACCAGACAATGCGCTTAATGGGAGAAGGTGGTAATCTGCATGAGAGGGTTCTGAGACTGCGCGCCCGTGCGAAAATTCTCTTGGCAAGCGATTACCAAACCGCACAGGAACTCGTCGACAAATATCATCGTAATATCATTGGAGTTTTCACCGATGGAAAATTTCCCGACACGGTCGATGGAAGAGATAATGCTGGCTTGAAATTAGTCAGATACGCTCGAGCAGGACATTCGAATCTGCCAATTCTATTTCAATCAAAAAATATTGAGTTGAAGGAAGATGCTGAGGCGCTTGGCGTCAGATTCGTTCACAAAGAGGATTCTCAATTGTACGGCCGGATTGCTGAATTTATGCTTGAAGAGATGAGTTTTGGAGATTTCGTATTCAAATTACCAGACGGAAAAGAAATCGGCCGAGCTTCGACTCTGAGGGAACTGACAAAGTTGCTAAAGGAGGCCCCCATTGAATCCGTAGTTCACCATGCCCAGCGTAATCATTTCTCACATTGGCTTCGTACTCGAACCGAATTCACTCTCGCTGCTCGGATTCGCCCGCTCACACTCTCTGACTTCGATACCACAGAAGAGATTCGCGAATTCATCCTAGACTCGATTCAATCACATGTTCTGCAGATCCGCAGTAGGACTATTCGAGACCACAATGCTGAGAATCTGGAAACAGGATTTCAACGAATTGGCAGAGGCAGTCTTGGCGGCAAAGGTCGGGGTCTCGCCTTCTTCTTCACACGGATGCCTGACCTCGGGTTGGAAGGTGAATTCCCCGAGGTCAAATTCATCATTCCGAATTCGGTTGTGCTTTCTACGGATGTCTTCGGGGAATTCATTGAGCAAAACAATTTGTCACGCTTCGCACATGAGGCGTTTGAAGATGCTGAGGTCGATGCTGCATTCCTCGATGGAGAACTGAACGAGAAAGTTCGTAATGATTTGACTGCAATTGTTTCGCGCTTAAGGAGGCCGCTGGCGATTCGCTCTTCGAGCCTGCTCGAGGATGCGAGTCATCAGCCATTCGCGGGAGTCTACTCCACTCATATGCTGGCGAATGATCACGTTGATCTCGCTGTGCGATTGGCTCGCTTGGAGGAGGCAATCAAACTGGTATATGCCTCAACATATCACAAGGGGGCGAAGGCATACGTAGCCTCCACACCATCGAATATCGAGGATGAGCGTATGGCCGTGGTCATTCAAGAATTGGTCGGACGAGAAGTCAATGGGCGATTCTATCCACATATTTCCGGGGCTGCCCGTTCGCGCAATCATTACCCAGTCGCCCCGTTGAAGGCAGAGGATGGGATAGCAGCGGTTTGCATCGGTCTCGGTCGCCAAGTCGCATCGGGTGAGAAGTGTCTGAGATTCAGTCCGGGGCAACCGAAAAGGATTCACCAATTCCACAGCACTGAATCGATGCTGGAAACTTCGCAGACGAGTTTCTGGGCGATACCGATGGGAGCATCTGAGAAGCCAGTATCACCCGATGAGGCTGCAAACCTCATCAATCTGAGTTTGAGGGATGCGGAGAGTGATGGGAGACTCGGCTTGGTCGGCTCGACCTACATCATGGCTGATGACAGGATTGTCGACTCGGTGAAGGCGGATGGAGGCCCCCGAGTCGTGACCTTTGCACCAATTCTCAAACACAAGCGTGTCCCGTTAGCTGGAATATTACATCATGTTTTGACCCGGTGTGAAGCATATCTGAATTCACCAATAGAAATTGAATTCGCTTTCATCCTCGATGAGAAGACGGACACACAAATCTTTGCTCTTCTCCAAGTCCGACCTATCCTTGAGGAATCGGTAGACATCGACATCGACATGAGCGAGGTCGACCGCAGCCGAGCGATCTGTATGTCGAGACACTCACTCGGCAACGGAGTAATCGATGACATCAAAGATGTCGTCTACATTCATCCCAACCGCCTCGACAGAATGAGAACAAGCAATCTCACAGACCACATCGAGGCAATCGACGCCAAACTGCGAGCTGCTGGACGCCCATATCTGCTGATAGGACCTGGGCGTTGGGGTTCTTCAGACCCATCTCTGGGAGTGCCGGTTTCGTGGGAACAAATTCGTGGAGCGAAAGCCATCATCGAAGTGCCAATGTCAGACATCCATGTCGAACCCAGCCAAGGCACCCACTTCTTCCAAAACATAGTCACGTTCAACATTGGATATCTGACGATTACAGACGAGGATATGCTGGATTTCGATTGGTTGGACAACGTTGACAGTGAGGAAGAAATCGGCCCGCTGCGTCACATCGGACTCGCCTCTCCGCTGAAAGTTGTACTCGACAGCAGAGATTCGGAAGCAATCATTCTCAGATGATGCACGCGTACGATGAATCTCTGAGAGTAACATAGACATCAGGGCTGTGACTGAGCCAATCTTCTTGGGCGGTCTATCGGCAGGACAGATTCCATGACCGCCGAGGCAGCCGATTCCTCCCTGAGATACTTCGCCCACGGCGAGGTGCGAGAATCTCAGGCTGAGATGGTAGAAGATGGCTTTGAGGTGCTTCTATCCGAAGGTTTTCTGATGGCCTCAGCACCAACTGGTATCGGAAAGACGGCTGCGGCTCTCGCCAGTGCAATCTCGGTTCAACGTTCCTCTGCTGACAACATCCGAATCCTATTCCTGACTGGTAGGCAATCTCAGCATCGCATCGTTGTCGAAACCGCGAAACAAATCAATAAGCGGATGGAAGGAGGCGAGCCGCTATTGCGAGTTGTCGATTTGATTGGTCGAGAGGGGATGTGTCAAAATGTCGAACGGATCAGTGGTCGATGTGATTGCGAAGATCAACTCGACACCTCAATGAGAGAGGAATTTCGTGGTGATATCCGCACACAGATGTGGCGCTCACCGATGCATGTTGACGACATGATTGGTGCCAGTCGCCGAATTCGCCTCTGTCCATGGGCGACTGCGCGCGAGGCAGCCAAGAATTGTGACATTCTAGTCTGCGATTACAATCATGTCTTCATCGATAGTGTCAGAGAAGCATCTCTTCCTGCTATGGGAATAGAATTGGAGAATGTTATTCTAATCGTTGATGAGGCCCACAATCTCCCAGATAGGATTCGCAATGGGATGGAGCGTCGGATCATCTCCAAGACCTTCCGCGACGCTCGATTCGAGGTCCAGGAGCACCTCGAGAAAGAGATAGAGAGGGCAGCAACTAGGAATGAAGAAACCGATTTGGGTGAAATGGAATGGGCCGAGAGATCTCTCAAGCGTCTACAATCGGAGATGCCTCGCTGGTTCTCTGCTCGCGAGAAGCAATTAGCCCGCTCTAAGGATGATGACATGAGAATTGATACGAAGGAGATATTGCAGGAAATGGAAGCAATCCTAAACGAATCTCTCGATGAAGCACCTAGTGCAAAACACACCACTCTCAAGCGATTAGTCACTCAACTGTATGCGGTTCGTGTCGATCTCGATGAGGAAGATGAAGATGAGAAGGAAACAAGTTGCGAGCGACTCGGTGCTTTCGTCTCGACCTGTGGACAATACGAGGAATCGCCGGCTCTCGTTCTCGTCTTCGACAAGTTGCTCGACGAGCCTCGGGTACGATCCTTTCTACTCGACCCAGGAGTGGTCGCAGAAGCCCTGTTCAAAGCCTCCCGAGGCGCTATTCTGATGTCGGGGACTCTCTCTCCGCCAGAGATGTATCGAGATATCCTGAGGCTTCCTGAGGAACGTGGAGTTTTGGCCAAGGAATACGATTCACCATTCCTCTCTGAACGCCGACCAGTGCTCATCGCCCAGAATACAACCTCTCGCTATACCGAACGCGGCGAGGGAAATACAAACAATATTCGCGACCATATCATCGAAGTGATTCGGAACACTCCCGGTCACGTCGCCCTCTTCGCGCAGAGTTATGCTATGCTCGACACGGTTCTCGATGATTATCGATGGGTTCCTTGGGGTGTCCGTGTCGAGAAGGAGGCTGCTCGAATGTCAAAGCGTCAAGTTGGGAACCTCGTCGAGAATCTGTATCGGAAGCGCCGCACTAATGATCGCGTTCTACTTTGTGGGGTTCTCTCCGGAAAACTTGCAGAAGGGGTAGATTATCCCGAGAATATACTCGATGCCGTAATCTGCATTGGTCTGCCGGTCCCACCTCCTAGCGCACGCCAGAAGGCCTTGACCGATTATTGCGAGGACCGATTCGGCTCGCATGCTGCTCGCCGCTATTCGAGCCATCAACCTGCGGTGAACAGCGTTCTACAGGCGATTGGTCGGCCAATCCGAAAGGCCGAGGATAGAGCCCTGGTTGTAATCCTCGAGAAGAGAATGAAGGAGAGGCCGTATCGCTTCTGCCTCCCTTCAAGTCTACAGGTAATGAAATCACAAGATTCAGCCCGAACCGCTCGTGTGGCAAAACGCTTCTTCGAGCGCTTTCCTGACCCTGCGATTGAGTGATTAGAGTCAATGGATTCATCCGAGATGGTTTGTTGGAGGGTACGAGAGCGATGTGGGAAAGAGTCGATATCGAGGGAATCGAGGACTTGAGGAGGTCCTCATCTGAGGATGCTGAACATGGATTAGATGTGAGTGCTGAATCGATGCATCAACTCTTCCTCGCTGACTTACCTCACCTCGATTCAGTAAGGCGCAATCACGGAAATGTTGTGGAAACAGCATCTGTGAACATCGAGAGCTCGATAGTGGCGTCTCGTTCTTTTGAGACTCCGAATATTTCGTTTGACGAACTTGACGACATATCAGCTCGAGCCGGATTCGATATCACTCTCGAGACCGATGCTCTCACCGATTTGATGGTGAGTACGAGCATCGGCGATGGCCAAAGATTGGTTCGCGTCATCGCCCCGGAGAGATTCGGTGGCTTGGTACACACTCTCTCAATGCCACCCTCATTGGCCATAGATTCGGCAGTGCTGGATGGAGAAATCCTTCGCTTAAAATTCGATTAAACTTGTTCAGGCCTTCGCCGAACGCGTAACATCACGCAGCGGCTTCAGCTAAATCGTAGGAATCCCGCTCTGGGACTTCCTGCAAATCATCGATCTCTTGCAGAACCATGGACAGAGCATGCTGGGCGTTTTGTCGGTGTCCATCGCCCAGCCGGTGAGAAGAGTATCTTGCTTCCTCAAAGATTCTGTCGAGAGCGACGAGAGCCTCTTCACTAATCGGTAAGGCCTTGCGAATAGCCATCTCAAACTCCCTGACTGTCTCGAAGTCCCGTCGTAGGAATCCGTGCCGCATCAGAATGTTACAGAGGCTCTCATAGCAATTGAAGATGGCTTCGCGGATTTCATCGCCTGCTGCGAGGAGTTCCGCAGTATAGCTGAAGATTCCGGCCAACTCATCGAGTGCAACTTGCCGGCGCTTCCTCAGTGAGAGAGCCAGTCCAGCCACGGTACCGAGTATGAGCGCAGCACCAATCAAGGTGATTATTTGCCAGAATGTTAACAGTGGAGCTGGGTCTTCGTAAGTCATCTGTATTCCACCGTGTTCATTGGCTAACCAAAATCGATCAGCCGGACTAATCAATTGTGAATCCGTCTGGAATATGAGTGAGAGTTCGCCCCATCGAGAGGCCTCATAGAATGATGGTTGATCATGAATTACGAATTCGTAATCCATGACTCCATTCACATCTGTAAGCTTCACATTCTGGAAGTGGATCATAGAGCTGTTGACAAGTCGGGCCACGATTGAAATTCCCTCCACAGGAAGACCTGTGTCGGTCGCTGTCACGCTAATGGTTCCGTTGATTCTGCGCTGTTCTTCCTTGATGTGTTGAGCATCTGGGTTGAAAGTAAATGTAACCGGAACTCGGATATTCACGATGTGTTCGATTTCAGCCGCGTTAAGATATCGATCGACATCGGCGAGCGCAGCAAGAGACAGCGATAGTTCGCCAGGTGGCATTGTTGATCGAGCAGGTGAGCGTAGGTCGAAATGCCCTGTCGAATCATCCCACATCACAGTCGAACTCTCAGCAGCACCATTCCACACCAAAACCACGTCCATCTCTTCGATGACATTTCCTTCGCCACCGACCTCGACAATTCGCCCTACAACTTCGATGTTGTAGGCATCATTCGAGCGGATGATGATATCAGTTTGCCAAAGCACCTCGATGATCACATCCGCTCGCGCAAATACAGTCATGTTGTACTCTACTGGGAGATAGAACGTCTGTCCTTCAAAGATGAATCGAATGTCATGACCACCGCGAGCGATGAGGTATCCAATCGAGTGGTCGAACATGAAATTACCATCGTGACCGGTAGTCATCCTGTGAATCTCTTCCCCATCGAGTGTGACTACGATATCTCGCCCAACCAAACCAGGTGCCCCGGGCGTGTCAGAATCGAATAGTCGCCCGCTGAAATTCCATTTCTCACCGCGCGTCACAGAGACATCGTCAACCTGAATGTTCATTCCCGTATGGTAAGCAATGGTCAGATTTCCTTCGACGCTTCCCGGACGGTGGTAACCTTGTGCAGGTGCAGAGACTGTGATTGTGTGGAATCCAACTTCGAGGAAGTCAGAGATTACCCAATTGTAAGCCCAATCACCATTCTCATCGGTGGTTGTTATGCCAATCAAAGTTCCATCGATGAATATCTCGATTGAATGGTTCGCGAGCCAACCTTGAGGCAGGTTGTCTCGAACGGTTCCTCGTAGCCTCATTTCATCGCCGACTGCATGGGCTGCTGGAGGCTCCAAGGAGACGATTGCCGGACCGAAGACGGTGAACACAGTCGTCGAATTCGATGGGAGGATGAACTCTTCTCCAGCGAATGTGATTTTGACCAGACGAGGTCCGAGTTCCATATCAGGAGGTATCGGCACATAGATGCTGAAAGTGCCATTCTCTGTAACCTGTAATCCCGTGAGGAATTGGTTGTTCATCGTCACCTCAAGGTACCTATCGCCCAAAGTTCGCCCGGCTCCATCGGTAAGCATTCCCTCGATCAGTAGTAGTTCGTTCCTATCCACCTCCCCTGGTGGTGTAGTCAGGACTACCTGCGAAGTCTGAGTGACGTTGAATTCCTCAATTATGCTCGTCGGGAGGTAATACTCAGGATTTAGCGAGTCGCCTTGACCCATCGGATCGACCCAAGTGAAGCCTCCGAGGAATTTCGCAGTCACGGTGTGAGCACCGTAGTCAGAATCCAGTGGAATATTGTATGTAACTGACCAAATCCCATCTGATGCGTTCGAATGAGTTGTGTATGTTGAACCAACATCGACACCGTCTATCCAGATGTGGATGATACCTCCAGCAACTAAGCCGCTGTCAGTAAGGGTTTGACCATGCTCATCGAGCAGAGTTCCGGTGAATGTGATACTCTCTCCAGCAATCATCGAACCGGACATCTCTGTAATCTCCAGCACAGTTGGTGCCAGAACTATGACTCGGGTCCAAGTCAAATCTCCTTCAAGTCCTGTAGTACCGTTGATGCCAGCGAATTCAGCCGTAATCAGCATCGGGCCTTGAATTCGGAGGGAATCTACAGGGATCGTTAGTGTCGCCCGCCCGTCAACATCAGTAGGTATAGTCTGCATGTGGATGCCATCAACGAGAATATTGACATTCGCGTTGCCGACGAGTTGTCCTGCGTTATCGATTAACGAGATGTTGACGCTGACGTCGTCGCCGCGAATGACCCTGCGGTCGGGATCTAGGTCGGCTGGGTCGACAATTGTAATCAGCGAATAACCACGGCTATCGAACAAGCCTGTTCCACTGCTGGAACCGTAGTAGTTGACCGATGGAGTATAACTCGCAGTGAGGTTGTGGGTTCCTCGTGGGAATGAGAGTCCAAGAGTCACAATTGCGTTCCAAGCTCCATTTGGATTTACGGCTCCACCAACGACTTGGAAGCCCGAATCGGAGCCATCTATCTCGAAAGTCAGGAAGGCTACGATAGAGGAACCTGATCTGTCCATGATACCTGTGCCGTTGCTCGACTGTAGAGTTCCACTCACATTGAATGACTCCCCTGCCACCGGATTCTCAGTCACCTCAGAGACGTTGAGCACGGTTGGTGAACGCACGATGATCTGATTCATCACGGTGGTCGTCGAATGCAATGTCGAAGAGCCGTTGAACATCAGGGTAATTCCGATTTGCCCCAATGGGTGGTCATGAGGCACGTTGAAGGAGAAATTTGCCATTCCATCGCCACCAGTAATGACCTCCCCAATCCACGTGTCATGGAATTTAGCCGCGACTGTCATTCCACCCAATCGTTGGTCACTATCCGAATACTCGGTGAGACGTGCCCCGAAGTTCACAGAAGAACCTCTATCGACTATGGTTTGGATAATCGGTGTCCTATCCATGAAGCGCGTCACACCGCGCACGAGAATAGAGGCGTTACCGGTGCCCGTCAGGTAAAACGGAGTAGTGCCGTTAATCACGCTGACAACCACTGTCTTAGTGCCGCTGGAAATTCCATCGCCACGTGGGTCAGTTGGTACGGAGACGGTGAATGAACCGTTATTGGACGTAGTATGGCTTTCAACCAGCGTCTCGCTCGTATCGTTTAGGAAGAAGACCTCGATTGCCATTGGGCCCTCAACGGATCTATTATTGTCGAATCCATCAAGCACATGACCTGAGATTGTGAATGCTTGTCCGGCCGTAACCTCTGTCGGAATCGAATCGATTGCAACCAAGCTGTTGACTTGAACAGTGAGATTGACGAAGGTCTCATTTCCAACCCAGCGACCAGCGTTTGCGACGGTCAGATTGTCAGTCAGGTCATCTGGGGCATGAACTCTCAAATCGTAGAATCCTGGAGCCGTATTGGCGAGCAAAGTCGGATTAAATCGGGCAACTCCATCGACATCAGTCTCCGTGCTGTCGATGACTGTCTGATTCGCCCCGCCCCAGTCGAACCAAAGGTCGACATTGGCATTAGGAACTAAGGAACCGTCAGCCTTGTCGGTCACAGTAGCGTTGAGAATAAATGTTGTTCCCGCGACGACGATAATCGAAGAGGGCTCTGCCTCAACGACAAACTCGCTCTGTACTCCAAGTGGGACACGAACAGGGTCGCTCACAGTGAAGTATGGTCCAGGAGGTGTTGCTCCGTTCGCGAAGTTGAGAACGAATCGTAACATGTAGACGGACGACGGTAGATCAGCGGGTACAGTGAATGTGTAGTTGTATTCGCCCGTAGTCTCATTGATCCATCCATCCGCCAATCTGTGAATAATTGGAGGAGCAGGGTTTCCATCAGGCCCGGGTGGTAGATCGGATGGTTCCTCAAGTTGAATCACAATGGATGAGTTATTACCGATTACAGAGGTTAGATGGATGATATCTTGAGCGATACCAGAGACCCAGTTTGTAGTTCCTCTCGGTGTCCAATCCGAGCCGAGTGTGACAGTGACATTTGACCGACCTTGAATACGAATCTGATCTTGCACTGTTGCAGGTCGGAGCCAAGTCGAGCCTGTGAAATTCATCTCCCAGGTGTAATCTCCCGCAATCATATCCCATTGGGGAGTCCAAACCACAGTGTATCGTCCCGAGGAAGGATCCGTCGTGTTCCAGACCTGCGTGCCATTGAAATCAACAGTATACGAACCTGGGAAATCTGCTACAGAAGAGCCAGTGTGATCGGATAACTGCACTTCGATTGCAGCAAGATGTCCGCGAGTGGTTGGATTTAGGATATAATCGAATTCGACGTAAGATCGAATTCCATAAGTCTCAGGGAAATTCTCCTCATCGGCTGCGAATAGACCATCTGCAGCATAAGTGAATTTTACTTCAATCTCGCCGGATGGTATTGTAACTGAAGATTCGTTGAATAACCATGACAACGAGAATTGACCAGGAACCGAAGTCCAATTACTCTCATTCAGAGACCAAGTCGTTAGAGTAGTGTAGGGTCCATTGGTTCCTGTCCTGCGAACTTGGAAGGTTAGTGTGCCATTGAGTGACTCAGGAATAGGTCCCCGACTGACTGCAGTTCCATTGATGAAGACGAGTTCGTTGATGTCGAGGATGCTGATATTGGAATCAATACCCTCGAGAGTAACGGTGAGATTAGGAGATGGTGTGATGTTGAAATTGAAGGACGTTGTTGTTGGACGTAGATGATACTCAGGATTCGTGAGATTGTTTTTGTCCTCTTGATGCCATCCAAGGAATGCGAGACTCGCATTGATAAATCCGAGCGGTTCGCTCTCAGAAATTGGAACATTGAATTCGTAATAGCCACCTGAACCGACATCAGCGATTAGATTCACAGGACCATCCTCGACCGTCGTATAGTTGAGGAGAACTTGGAGGGTATCGAGGAGAGCAGGATCGGTCTGTGGTGCATTGAACCATTCGAGCAAACCGGTAACGGTGGTATTCACTCCGGCGCCGAGCATCGGTTCAGATGTTGGTGTGGGACTAGTAATTGAGAGATTGACATCATCGGTGATGTTAATCATCCACGAGAATGAGATACCCTGTATGCCTACGTAACCCAGTGTATGAGTTAGAAGGACCAGCGATCCATATCCAGGTTGGATCATTTCTGAGGGGGCCCCATCGAATGAGAAGAAGCCGCTTGCATTCGTCGTCACGGTGCCGATTAGGTGATTCTCAGTCGCGGCTCCGCCGGGAACATTAGATGTGTCATTCGAAGGAACAAGATAGAGATCGAGTGTTATTCCTTCGACAACGCTAGCATTGCTTGAGAATTGAAGAGTACCATTCAGAGTTATGTTTCCTGAGGAATAATCTCTCTCATAGGAATCTGGTGACCAAGTCTCATTGACGACCTCGACAACAGACATCTCAGGACAAGCTTCGAATGGAATCCATCCGAGGTCGAGTTCGCCTTGATTAGCATTGGTTTGGAGATGGACTTCAACCCACCATGAGAAGTCGTGACCATAGACTTCGAATCCATTGTCTACCCAAGTTCCTCCTGAGAATCCCGTGACCTTTCTAGTCGGCAGGTCAAGTGCCCTGAGCATAGCTGCGAATATGGTCGCGTACTCGTCACAGTCTCCCTCGCGTACCTCCTCTAAAATCCACAAGGTTGTGTCTGTCAGTAGTTGTGTAGATGCTGAGTCACTTCTATTCGAACCAGCGTGATTCCGTAAGAATGTCGTGGTGTTATTCCCATTGATGAGGAATTGTTGGATAGCCGTCACTTGGTCCCAAGCTGAAGTCCATCCAGTCTCATTTACCACTTCCCAAGCGATGCGAGAGATATTCTCCGACGACTCAATCTTTCCGAGATCCTTAGCGTAGGAGCTATTCTGGAATCCGGTGGTGTTGTCCTTGATTACATCAGTCATAGTCACCTGAGTTGCAGTGACATAGAGATTAGTTACAATCGAAGAATCGATGAGTACGTCACGCGTATAATTAGAGAAATTCATTCCCACATCAACATCAATCCAATCTGTGTAATTGACCGCATTGTAAGGTGCGATGAGTTCGTCACCAGGGTAGAGAATGCCATTATTTCGGTAGGCTAGTTCCCAACCATAGAGGGCCGAGTCGTCCCAGAAGTCTTGGTGAGCGACGCCCTGCATTGTTGACCAACTAGGGAACATTGGTGTGTAGCCAACGAGGCTAGTGTTGACACCCCAAGAAACTCCTGTGTACGCATCATAGGTGTGCCAACGCCAGTAATGCGTGATGTTGTAATCAATGCCAACAGAGGTGTTCTCAGCGAAGAAATACAACATATTCGCCTGAATATCATCCGACGCATCCCATGGATTCATTTGTGCATCCGCACAGTCATCATCCCAGAATGCGGGGGGACATTCGTCCCCATCTGGAATCCCACCACCATCGGTATCAGGATCACGCCAATCTGTTCCAATCTCCTGCTCAATGGTGTCAGGGATTCCGTCTCCATCGGTATCCAACGGATTCATGTCGTCATCTGGATTATTCTGTGGATTCGTACCATCGAGATACTCTTGGAAGTCAGTTACTCCACCATTATCGGAGTCAGTGTTATTCCACAGGGTAGTGTAGTTGTCCAGTGTCATATTGCCGCCGCCGATACCGAACATCAATGGACAACCAGTATTATTCTCGAACCAATTGTTCAGACCATCTCCATCGGAATCAGCGAGATTGTTGCATGGTTCCATCGGGTCAGTTCCATTGATTACCTCATTGAGATCGCTGACGCTATCTCCATCAGAGTCTGTCATGTTCGGGAAGGAAATGAATCCCCAAGACCCGAGGGCTTCTTCCCAATCGGCCAAGCCATCTCCATCGCTATCCTTGTAATCGTCGTCACAATGAACTTCATTGGCGGTTCCAAGAGCTGGGTCCCAGCACCATGAGCCGTTCAAAACTACGATGAATATCGCCCCTGTCGGCATCTCATTATCCACACCCATGATCGTATTACCAAGGATTGAAGAATAGGAAAACGGCATTCTGCTACCATTAGGTGATTCGAACCAAGCCATCGGTTCTCCGTTCTGCCTCCAGTCGATTGGTGTGGGATCCAATTTCGTGGTATTATTCACCGTTAGGGAGTTATCAGAGGGGTCCCAGACAACGATATCGAGGTATAATTCGTAAGTCGATGTACACGGGTCCGTTGCATGGGCTGGAGTCAATTCGATGCCGTCTTCGATACCCCCACCATCGGTATCGGAATTATTCCAC
>Ga0208962_1000264_pt1 | contig 13168 bp, 8 predicted proteins | sample AOAMet2_C43A7_80_2_FD_188076 | JGI IMG/M metagenome (GOLD analysis project Ga0208962, IMG submission 188076) | Ammonia-oxidizing marine microbial communities from Monterey Bay, California, USA - C0912_C43A7_80 (SPAdes) | ecosystem: Environmental > Aquatic > Marine > Intertidal zone | place... | reverse complement strand
TGAAAAAAGGAAAAATCACTGCGGAAAAAAGAGATCAAATTCTGAAAAATTTAAGCCCGAGAAAAACTCTTGGAGAACTCGATCAGGCCAAACTTGTGATTGAAGCGATAATCGAAGATATTGCTATTAAACAGGAAGTATTTTGTAAGTTGGAATTGCTGCTTGCAGATGATGTTATTTTAGCGACAAATACTTCATCGATTGATTTAAACAAAATGAGTAGCGTCTTGAAACGTCCGCAACATTTAGTCGGTATGCATTTTTTTAATCCTGCCCCAATTATGGCACTGGTTGAAATTGTACGTTCAAAGGATACTGCTTCTGCTGTTGCAGATACTGTTTTCACATTGGCAGAAAAATGGGGTAAAAGTCCTGTGAATGTTCGTTCCAGCCCGGGATTCATTGTCAATCGTGTCGCCCGTCCATTTTACAGTGAAGCACTGGAGGTTCTCAAAGAAGGCGGAACAGATGTTGCGGGCTGTGATACAATAATGCGGGACTGCGGCTTTTTCAGGATGGGCCCCTTTGAACTCATGGATTTGATTGGCCTGGACGTGAATTACTCGGTGACGTGTCAAATCTGGGAAAGTTATCAGCGGCATCCGCGTTTTGCACCATCGAAGTTGCAAAAAGAGTTGGTGGATTCTGGGCACTTAGGTCGAAAATCCGGTAAAGGATTTTTTGAATATGGAGAGAATGCTGAAAATGCTTTTGTTCAGAATGCACTGCAGACTTCGGCTCCAGATTCCTTTATCATTGAGGGGCCGGAACACCTTCCTGATTCTTTGCGAAAATTGCTCGAAGGCAGTTCTGTGACTGTAGAAAATACTCACGGAAATGGTTATATACGTCTGCCTGAAGGGGGTGTTATTGTTCCTTCAAATGGAAAAAGCTCGACTGATCGATCTGTTGAAATAGGACAAACCGTGATTTCATTGGATTTGTGTTTGGATTTTGAGCAGACTCCAAGAATCGTGTTGGCACCGTCTTTTGAATGCCTGGAAATTGTTTTTTTGCAAGCAGTCGGTTTATTTCAGTCTTTGGGAAAACAGGTTTCTGTGATCAAAGATGTTGCAGGTATGGTGCTGACACGTACGGTTGCCATGCTGGCCAATGAAGCATCTTTGCTCGTGCAGGAAGAAGTCGCGGATGCTGCAGGGGTAAATCTGGCCATGCGAAAAGGTGTCAATTATCCTGTAGGTCCATTGGAATGGGGCGAACAATGGGGATGGAATTCAGTTGTAGAAACACTTGATAATTTACATCAGCTAAACCCTGAACGTTACCAGACTTCGGAGTGGCTGCGGCAAAAGATAAAACTTATCTAAAACAAAATCAACAACGAAAAAAAATGGAAGAAGCTTTTTTATGTGATGGAATCCGGACTCCTGTGGGACGTTACGGTGGTGCTTTGTCAAGTGTGCGTACAGATGATTTGGGAGCAATTCCGCTTAAAGCACTGATGGAGAGGAATTCCGGAGTTGACTGGGAAGAAGTGGATGATGTAATTCTGGGCTGTGCCAATCAGGCGGGAGAAGACAACCGCAACGTGGCCCGGATGGCAAGTTTGCTTTCCGGATTACCGTTAAATGTACCAGGCTCGACTGTAAACCGTCTTTGCGGTTCAGGGCTTGACGCTGTGGGAATAGCCTCAAGAGCAATTAAATCAGGAGATCAGCAATTGGTCATTGCCGGCGGTGTTGAGAGTATGAGCCGTGCACCTTTTGTGATGGGAAAAGCGAGTGCCGCATTTTCACGAAATGCAGAGATATTTGACACAACAATCGGCTGGCGTTTTGTTAACAAACTACTGCAAAAACAATACGGAATTGATTCAATGCCGGAAACCGCGGAGAACCTTGCCAAAGAATTTAATATTTCCAGAGAAGATCAGGATACGTTTGCGTGGCATTCCCAGCAAAAAGCTGGTCAGGCTCAGGAATCTGGACGATTGGCAACTGAAATTGTTCCGGTGAGCATAGCACAGCGTAAAGGTGATCCGCTGTTGGTAGAGCAGGATGAACATCCACGGCCTGAAACAAAACTGGAAAAACTTGGAAAATTGTCAACTCCGTTTCGGGAAAACGGCTGCATCACCGCGGGCAATGCTTCAGGTGTGAATGACGGTGCGGCTGCATTGATAGTGGCATCTGAGAAGATGGCAATAAAACAAAATCTGACTCCTGTTGCAAGAATAGTCGGCATGGCGACAGCCGGAGTTGAACCGAGAATTATGGGGTATGGACCTGTTCCCGCGACTCAGAAATTGCTTAGTCTGACTGGAATTTCACTGGGCGAAATAGGAGTTATTGAACTCAACGAAGCATTTGCCGCACAAGCCATAGCGGTGATGCGGGCTTTGAAATTGTCAGATGACGATGGACGGGTAAATCCAAATGGCGGAGCAATCGCACTGGGTCATCCACTTGGTATGAGCGGTGCCCGACTTGCTTTGACCGCGATGAGGGAATTGCAGTTGAGCAAGGAGCGCTTTGCACTTTGTACAATGTGTATCGGAGTGGGTCAGGGAATTTCAATGTTGATTGAAAGAGTCTGAATTTTGCCTGCAAAGTTTTAAATTTAAACCTAAAGCTGAAGAAAATGAAATTAACCATTTTAGGCAGCGGTTGTCCTTCTGTTGACTTGGAGAGGCATGGGCCGTCAGCACTTATTGATTGTGGAGAAGGTGCTCGTATCCTGATTGACTGTGGTTCAGGAGTTACTCAGCGTTTACTCGAACATGCAATTCCGGGATGTGAAATTGACGCTTTGTTACTGACACACCTTCATTCGGATCACATTGTGGATTTGTTCCAACTCATAATTTCCAGTTGGCATCAGGGCAGAGCACGTCCACAAAAAATATACGGTCCGCGAGGTACTCAGGCATATGTTGATAAACTGATGAAACTATGGAAACCGGAACTTGAACAGCGAATTGCCCATGAACAGAGATCTTCGACGAAAGCCCTTGAAGTTGAAGTTGATGAAATCGAAAACGGGACTGTACTGAATTTTGGCAAGTTGAAAGTAAAGGCTGTTGAAGTATTGCACCAGCCAGTAAAACACGCATTTGGTTTTGTCTTTGAAGCTGGAAATGAAAAAGCGGTTATCAGTGGAGATACTAAGTATTGCCCTGCGTTAATCAAAGCTGCAAAAGGTGCGGATGTGTTACTGCACGAGGTTTTTATTCATGGCGAAATGCCGGTTACAGCAGGACTCAGGACACAAAAAACTGTGGAAAATGTCGCTTCTTATCACACGCTGGACAGCGTGGTGGGAAAAGTCGCCACAGAAGCAGAGGTGCGCTGTCTGATGCTGACGCACTTTGCTCCGCCTAAGTTTGACCGCGAAAAATTATTGTCCACAGTCACCAGAGATTTTAAAGGGCCGGTATTGATTGGGGAAGATCTGATGACCCTTGACCTTGAACGTAACAGTCTCTCATGGAAGAAAATGCAAATCGCATTTTCTACACTCGATTAATTGATTTAGGCAAGCCTTTAAATTATATGCTGCTTATGTGCTGCTTAAATGTGATTTCAATGCCTGCAAAGTTTGATCTGATTTTTCGAGCATAATCATGTGTCCGCAATCCTGAATGAGCTGTGTTTTCACGTTTGGAATTGCTGCTGCAAGGTTTCTTCCTTGCTTTGGTGGAGTCATTCTGTCTTCACTGCCTATCACAATCAAAGTTGAACAGCCAACTTTCGTGGCTGTTCCCAACCCGCTCTGGTAGTTATTGCAGAGTCCGAGGTCATTTCCCAGCACACCGGAATTCTCCATCCCAAGTAGCTTCTGGCCTCCGCAAATCAGAGAGATTCCCGGCACCGGATGCCTGCCGAAATGCCCCATCGGCCCTGTGCCCCAATCCATCATCAGATCATACGCCAAAGGATCATCTGCATTGGCGGCCTTCAGCAAATCCGGATGTACCGGCATTTTTGGAGCCACTCCCAGTAAGGCGAGCTTGCTCACGCGCTCCGGATGCCGTGCCGCGCTTTCAAGTGAGATCAGCGCCCCCATCGAATGTCCGACCAGCGCGGCCTTGCCCACTCCTGCGGAATCCAGCAAATCCGGAATCCAGTCAGCTAATTCTTCAATGCTACCCAGCAACGTCCCTTGCGATCTACCGTGACCGGGAAGGTCCACTGCAAGGACTGAGTGTCCGTGGTGAGCAAAGTAGCGTGTCTGGAGATACCACACAATGCGATTCATCCCGCTCCCGTGCACAAAGACTATGGTTGGCTGCTCAGGCACAAAGGGACGTCCTCCTGTAGTAGCAAAGGTTTCGGCCCCGCGAACTTGAAGTTTCATTTTGTTGCTCCTGTTGCTTTTGCGGCCTTACGCAAGGCTTGTTTAAAATCATCGATTAAATCATTTACGTCTTCCAGTCCAACTGAGAGTCGGATCATGTCCTCAGTCAATCCGGCCTGTTTCATGGTCGCGGAATCCATTTGCGCGTGAGTGGTGCTGGCAGGATGAATAACAAGTGTTTTCGCGTCTCCTACATTTGCGAGATGCGAAGCGAGTTGCACGGAATTTATAAACGTCGCTCCGGCTTCACGTCCTCCACCGGAACTTCCTGACTTGACTCCAAAAACAACAATTGACCCCGCACCTTTTGGCAGCATCCGTGAAGCAAGTTCATGGTCCGGATGATCCGGCAAATCCGGATGCGTGACCCAGGCGACTTCTTCACTGGATTGTAAAAATTCCAGCAATATTTTGGTATTGCTGATGTGACGTTCCATACGGAGAGGTAGAGTTTCCAAACCCTGCAGGAGATAAAATGCGTTTTGCGGACTCATCGCTGGTCCGAAATCCCGCATTGCTTCAGAACGCATACGCATTGAAAAAGCATGTGGTCCGAATTCTTCAAAGAAATTTATTCCGTGATAACCGGCGTACGGTTCGGTGAGTGTCGGAAAATTTCCGTTAGCGTTCCAGTCAAAACGTCCGCCTTCAACTACCACTCCGCCTAGCGCAACTCCATGTCCACCCATCCATTTTGTAACAGAATGTGAAACTAGATCCGCTCCTAAATCCAAAGCACTACACAAATATGGTGTGTTGAATGTCGCGTCAATCAACAAGGGCAAACCTGCTTCATGCGCTATCTTCGAGATCGTGGGAACATCTAATATTTCTAGTCCCGGATTGCCGATTATTTCCCCAAAAACGAGGCGTGTTTCCGGTCGTATAGCCTTGCGAAATTCTTCCGGTTTGCGTGGATTGACAAAAGTGGTTTCAATGCCGAATCGCGGCAAGGTATGCTGAAACAAGTTTACACTTCCGCCGTAAAGGGAAGCTGAGGAAACGATGTGATCGCCCTGGCCCATCAAGGTCATGACAGCTGCGAATAACGCACTTTGTCCTGATGCGGTAGCTACTGCACCGGTTCCTCCTTCAAGAGCTGAGATTCGCTCTTCCAGCGCGGCAACTGTCGGGTTTGATATACGGCTGTATATGTGACCGCCCTGTTCCAGATTGAACAACGCCGCCGCGTGGTCGCTGTCCTGAAAAACGTAAGAGGTCGTCTGATAAATTGGCATTGCACGTGAGCCTGTTTCCGCATCCGGACGTTGCCCTCCGTGTAAACTTAATGTATCAAATTTAAACAATTTAGGATCCATAAAACCAGCTTTTGTTAGCGGTGAAGAAGTTCAACCCAATGCTTTTGAGACAATTTCAAAAGTGTCTCCGGAAAGATTTGGTGTTTTAATTATTCTTTGCAGTTGATCGTTCATTTTTGTTTTATGTACCGCAGCAAAATTTTTCCAATTATTAAAAACGCTAACCAGCCTCGCGGCTGTCTGCGGATTTATGGGATCAAGTCTCAGTACCTGTTCTGCCAGGAATTCATATCCAGACCCGTCCGTTGCGTGAAATCGAAGCTGATTAAAACGTGAAAACGTGCTGATCAAGGCTCGTATTTTGTTGGGATTATTTTTTTCATATGAAGGGTGTTTTGTCAGTGCTTGCACATTCTCCAGAGTCTTAGGCAGAGATGAAATTGCCTGCAAAGCAAACCACTTGTCCATCACTACTGTGTTTTTTCGCCACCTGTTTTCAAACTCAACAAAAGCTGTTTCACGTTCTGCACAATCCAGATGCGTCAGAACACCAAGTGCGCCCGCAACGTCAGTCATATTTTCGTTTTTGCGGAATTGAGTTTGCGCCAATTTGCGGTTTTCCAAACCTCCCAATTCTGACAAATAACTGAGACAAACATTTTTCAAACTACGTCGTCCCATTGATTGCGGATCTATTTTGAAAGTACCTTCATGTTGTAAATTGATGTAAGTATTTTCAAATTCAGGCTGAAGTTTTTGTGCGAGTTCAGTACGTAAGAATTTACGAGTCTTATGAATTGCTTCCACATCAATGATGTCCATAAACTCACCAAGGTATGGTTCATTTGGAAAACTAAGCGCAAGTGCTAAAAGAGCGGAATCACCTTCTTCGGTTTGGTTCAGCAGACTGCGGAAAGCGTTCTCCAATTCAGGGGGCAAATTAAATGACTCATTATTTTGAAAACGACGGATTTGTTCCAATGAAATCCGGATCATCAGTTGCTGACCTGATTCCCAGCGGTTAAATTCATCTGTGTCATTGGCTAGTAAAAAAGCTAAGTCAGCGTTGCTGTAATCAAAATGCAGTTTGACCGGTGCGGAAAATCCACGCAAAAGTGATGGAACTGGTGCAGCAGAAACGTCTTCAAAGACAAAAGTTTCAGTTTGCTTTCGCAGTTCCAGGATGATTGTGTCAGAAAAATTATCAGCAGAGCCGTCTGATAATTTTAACGGCAGAGCGTTACCGTCTTGGTCAAGCAAACCTAATGCTAAAGGAATATGAAACGTCTTCTTTTGCAAGGCATGATGAGTATTCTGTGAAGAGTTTTGAATGTCAACCGGTGCTTTTTGTTTTTCATGCCCGTCATCAAAGGAAAATTCATTACCGAAGCCTTTTTGACCGGCAGTATCCGGACACGATTGGCGAACTGTCAGGGAATATGTTTTTGCCTCCGGATCATGTGAGCCGCTGATGCGCAGTTCCGGTGTTCCGGATTGGCTGTACCATCGCCTGAATTGCTGAAAATCCACTCCGTTTGCATCTTCCATTGCTGCGACAAAATTGTCACAGGTCACTGCTTGTCCATCGTGTCGCTCGAAATAAAGATCAGTGCCTTTACGAAAATTATCTCTGCCTAGCAGAGTATAGATCATGCGTACAACTTCTGCACCTTTTTCATAAACCGTCATGGTGTAGAAGTTGTTGATTTCCATGTAGGAATCCGGACGAATCGGATGGCTCATCGGGCCTGCGTCTTCAGGAAACTGATGCACACGCAGTCGGTCTGCGTCTGCGATACGCTGCACTGCTCTGGAATTCAAGTCAGAGGAAAATTCCTGATCGCGGAAAACGGTGAAACCTTCCTTGAGGCTCAATTGAAACCAGTCACGGCAGGTAACACGATTTCCAGACCAGTTGTGAAAATATTCGTGACCCACCACACCCTGGATATTGTAGAAATCTGTGTCAGTCGCAGTTTCTTGTGAAGCAAGGATCAACTTGGAATTAAAAATATTGAGCCCTTTGTTTTCCATGGCTCCCATGTTGAAATCATTGACCGCGACTATCATGAACAAATCAAGGTCATACTCACGCCCGAAACGTTCTTCATCCCACCGCATCGACTCTTTGAGCGAGTGCATGGCGTGATCGCAAAATTCAATATTTTCCGCTTCAACGTAAATTTGTAATTTTACCTTACGTCCGGAAGACGTAAGGAAAGAGTCCTCAATGTGCAGTAAATCTCCGGCTACAAGTGCGAAAAGATAAGCCGGTTTTGGGAAAGGATCTTCCCATTTTACCCAGTGTCGGCCGTCAGTTAGTTTTCCACTGTCACGCAGATTGCCATTTGAAAGCATCACCGGATAGAGTTGCGGATCGGCGGATATCGTCGTGCTGTATAGTGACATCACATCTGGGCGATCCAGGAAATAAGTTATTTTACGGAAACCTTCTGATTCGCATTGAGTACAGAAAAGTTTGCTGGATTTGTAAAGTCCCTCAAGCTCGGTATTGTTTTGCGGTTGAATCCGGACCTCCGTTGACAGGACAAAATTATCGGGAACATCAGTTATTGTCAGATGAGATTCATCTACTTGATACTGATCCTGAGTCAATTTTGCAGTATCCAGGCTGACTGACAAAAGTTCCATCTTCTGTCCATTTAGCAAAAGTGTTTTACTGTTTTCAGTGGAAGCAGGATTTCTGCAGAAGTTCAACTGTGCTTTCACAGTAGTCCATTCTTCAGCTAAATCAATATGCAAGTCAACAGTCTCGATTAAAAACTGTGGAGGCCTGTAATCCTTGAGATAAATTGTTTGAGGGGATTGTGTTTTCATACTATTCTTCCACCAGTTCGGCTTGAGTCTTTTTGCTGGTAGCATAAAGATAAAGAATCTTTAAGATAGAAAAATTTAATCGTAAAAAGTTGGATTTTTCAAACATGTTATTTATACCTGCTTTTAAGACTTACACTTTTTAAATAGAAATTAATAATAAAAAAACTACAAAAAAATGGAAAGCGTAAACGTTAACAAACAGCATGAACAGGGGCATTATCAATCAGGAGATGTTGACGCACTCGACTATTGTATTTGAAATGCACTCAGAAACATGTTTTCTGTAATACTATTGATATTTTAGCTTAGTTTTGTTTATTCAAAAGCCAAATGTTGTGGTTTTGCAAAGTTGTCTGTAACTGTGGGTACGTTCTTCACGCATATGATGTCTCAATAAATATAACGAATAGTACGAGACGATGCGCGGCTTATTTCTGTGGAAGAAAAAGTTGGACTTCACATCCATCAAAATGGTGTTAAGATTTTTTGAGTGAAGCTTTTCGCTTAAAAATAGGTTGTGATTTCCGGCAGAGATTTTCGCTGAATATCCGGGACTTTTGCGTTTTTTTCTGGATAACCTACAACCAGTAATAAGAAGGGGCGTTCCTGTTCCGGACGCCGCAGGATTTTATTGAGGAAACGCATTGGACTTGGAGTATGAGTCAGTGAAGCCAATCCTGATTGGTGAATTGCACTGATCAATAAACCGGTGGCTATTCCCACAGACTCACTCACATAATAGTGTTTCACGCGTTTACCCTGCTCATCGATACCATGTACTTTCGCAAAGATGGCAATTAAATAAGGAGCGGTTTCTAAAAAAGGTTTGTGCTCATCCGTTCCCAGCGGAGCAAGTGCTTCAAGCCATTCACTGGTTGCGCGACTCTCATAAAAGTCCTGTTCCTCTTTTTCCGCAGCCTGCCTGATTTGACTCTTGATTTCCGAATCAGAAACCACCACAAAATGCCAAGGATGTTGATTTGCTCCATTCGGCGCAGTGTCTGCCGTGCGGATACAATTTTGGATAATATCAAGTGGTACATGACGTGATGAGAAGTCACGAACTGTTCGACGCCGTTTCATATTTTCGAAGTACTCCAGCGCACGTTGCTGTACTTCTTCGACTGGATATTCTTGAAAATCCAAGGGAATAATACTCAATTGAGTCGGTGTATTTGATTTTCTGCTGTTTTTCATGGGAAAATGCTTACGAGAATAAATGATTAGGATACATCAAATCAGGTGTATAGGGAAGTTCTAACGGCAGATCTTTGTCCATGCGATCAAAAATGATACAGTCTTTCAATGTGACAAGACATATGAACGAAATGATTATGGGAAGGTAGATTATATAGAGGTTCCTCACCAATAGTTTTTCTCCAGACGTATTCTTGAACTTGATTATAACTTTATACCCCTATATAGTATATTGAAGTTATCAAAAGCTGTAACAAATGTGATGCGGGGAAAAATGCAACCGGAAATAGAGGTAATCAATTTAGATATTCAGGGCATGACCTGTGCCGGTTGCGTAAGTTCTGTAGAAAAGGCACTGGGGGGGGTGGATGGAGTGGAATTGGCGGAAGTAAATTTTGCCTTGAACAGAGCATCTGTCCACTATGATCCGGAAATCGCTAATCCAGCCAAATTGGAATCAGCGGTTGAAGCTGCTGGTTTTGAAGCTCATCGTCTGAAAGACTCGGATGATAGCCCAGAACCCTCGGAGAAGTCGGAACAGGAGTATTTGAAATTCCGCGGGAAAATGTGGTTAGCAATTGTGTTCAGTGTACCACTGGTTTTGCTGGCGATGGGGCCGATGCTGGGATTTTCGTTTCCAGTCTGGATTGCTCCGGAAACGAATCCGCTACGTTCTGGACTGATTCAATTGCTGCTGACCTTGCCGGTTCTCTGGGCCGGACGTGATTTTTACATTAAAGGTTTTTCCACTTTTGTGCACCGTAATCCGAACATGGACACTCTTGTTGCGATGGGAACCGCGGCGGCAGTCGGTTTTAGTTTGTGGAATATGTTTGGTACAGAGTTGAACGCTGAAGGGTTTTTTTTTGAAACCGCCGGTGTAATTATAGCACTCATTTTGTTGGGAAAATCACTGGAAGCCAAAAGCAAAAGTCGTGCTTCCGCGGCTATCAGTTCGTTGTTAAAGCTGCGTCCAAAAGAAGCAATTCTGGTACATGAGGGTAAAGAATCGAACATTTCAATAGATTTGGTGCATCCTGGTGATATTTTGCGAGTACTCCCAGGAAGTATTATACCCGCGGATGGTATTGTTGTCGAAGGCTCGAGTTATGTGGATGAATCGATGCTGACCGGCGAACCAGTTCCGGTTGAAAAAACTGCCGGAAAGTCAGGTGCAGGTGGTTCAGAAGTTACCGGAGGGACACTTAATACAAACGGTCTTCTCACAATTCGAGTGAAACGAGTTGGCGGAGAAACCACTTTGGCCCGAATCATTAGCCTGGTTGAAAACGCGCAACTCGCAAAGGCGCCGGTCGCACGCTTCGCTGATCAAGTAGCGGGAATTTTTGTTCCGGTGGTTTTAGTAATTGCGGCTTTGACCGGATTATTCTGGTGGTATTCCGGTGCATCCGCAAATGAAATTTTAAGTTACACGGTCGCGGTTCTGGTGATTGCCTGTCCCTGTGCCTTGGGATTGGCGACGCCGATCGCGATTATGGTTGGTACCGGAAAAGGAGCGCAACACGGAATTCTCTTCCGGAATGCTCCGGCACTTGAAGCTGCGCATGGACTGGATACAATAATTATGGACAAAACCGGAACGCTCACCGAAGGTCGCCCCAAAGTTACACAAATTCTGACAGTTGATGCTGATGCTCATAGTTCCACGTTTGCTGAAGCAGAGGTGTTGCGTTTCGCTGCGGCGGTAGAGCAGGGTTCGGAACATCCGCTTGGCAGAGCAGTGGTTGCAGAAGCGGAAAAGCGAAATCTGACAGCGAACCTGACAGCGAACCTGGCATTACCGGAAATTTCCGGTTTTGAAGCAAAAACCGGATTTGGTGTTAAAGCAGTTTGTAATGGAAATTCAGTTTTAGTTGGCAATCCGGCTTTGATGCGTGCGGAAAATGTTTTTTCTGAAGTACCGGAAAATTTGGCAAAACAAATTGTTTCGGGAAGCACTCCAATTTATGTGGCTGTTGATGGAAAATTAATCGGTGCAATTTGTCTGGCAGACGAGGCACGTCCGGAAAGCAAAATAGCCGTCCATAATTTTCAGCAATTAGGTTTGGAGGTTGTGATGTTGACCGGAGATCAGCAAAGTTCTGCGGAAGCAGTGGCAGCAAAAACGGGTATTGCAAAATTTCACGCCGGAGTTCTTCCTGAAGATAAAGCTGAAATTGTGAAACAGTACCAGGCTCAAGGTGCACGTGTGGGTATGATCGGAGACGGAATCAATGACGCTCCTGCTTTGGCGCAGGCTGATGTAGGAATCGCGATGGGTTCCGGTACGGATGTGGCGATGGAAACCTCGGATGTGGTACTGATGAAAAATGATTTGCGGCATGTTGCCGATGCGTTACGGCTCAGTCGCGCGACTATACGGAACATTCGTCAAAATTTGTTTTGGGCATTTGGATACAATGTAATCGGAATCCCCATTGCGGCCGGATTTCTGGTGTCTTTCGGCGGTCCCGCATTGAACCCGATGTTCGCAGCAGGTGCGATGGCCTTCAGTTCTGTTTCCGTGGTGATGAATTCTCTGCGCTTACGTGGTTTTTCATTTTTTAAAAATTGACGCAAGTTTCCTCAACCGTTTCTCACGACACAAAACTGATGAGTAAATTTTGTAGTAACGCCCCTGCATTCCTGCTTCCGCTGGAATGACAACCACGTGTTAAATATTACCAAGTTGAGACAAGTATAGCATAAACGCCCCTGCATTCCCGTATCCGCTGGAATAACAAGTTTTCCGACACTATCATTTATAATTGTAATTATAGCTTTGTGTCTTTTATGTGTTGTCATAATATGAGACAATAAACGGTTGTCATAAATAGATATTTCAAAAAAACCGTGTCATTTCGAACGGAGCGAGAAATCTTAGCGAAGTTATAATTCCTATAACCTGCAGTTTTTTTCCTATGGTCGAAATGACATTTTTTTCGGACACAACAAACATAAAATATTTAAATGAAAGATTCCAAAGCAAAAACAATCAGCACTTTTAGTCAATTTGAACTCAAACCGGCTCTACACAAAGCATTAGACCAAGTTGGTTATGAAACACCCACCCCAATTCAGGAGCAGACAATTACGTTTTTGCTGGAAAAGAAAGATGTTTTAGGACAGGCCCAGACCGGCACGGGTAAAACAGCAGCTTTTGCTCTGCCTTTGCTTTCCAACTTAAATTTACGGCAGAAAGATCCTCAGGTTTTGGTCTTAGCACCTACACGAGAATTGGCGATTCAGGTCGCAGAAGCCTTTAAAAAATATGCATCTGAAATGAAAAGTTTTCATGTGCTGCCAATTTACGGAGGTCAGGAATATCGTGGACAAATACGGGGTTTGCAGCGTGGAGTACATGTAGTGGTTGGTACTCCAGGACGTGTTATGGATCACATGCGCCGGGGCACTTTGAAACTTGGTAATCTCACCACACTTGTTCTGGATGAAGCAGATGAAATGTTGCGGATGGGCTTTATTGATGACGTAGAGTGGATTCTTGAGCAAACACCGGAGAAAAGACAGATTGCGCTTTTTTCGGCGACTATGCCGCA
>Ga0208962_1000260_pt1 | contig 13255 bp, 8 predicted proteins | sample AOAMet2_C43A7_80_2_FD_188076 | JGI IMG/M metagenome (GOLD analysis project Ga0208962, IMG submission 188076) | Ammonia-oxidizing marine microbial communities from Monterey Bay, California, USA - C0912_C43A7_80 (SPAdes) | ecosystem: Environmental > Aquatic > Marine > Intertidal zone | place... | reverse complement strand
GAGTTCGAGCAATTCCACCGCAAGAGGATGACCCCCTGTAGCACGATGAATCTCCTCAGCTGGCGCTTCAGAAGGTAGTTCGATAGATTCGAGCCAAGCAGCAATCTCTTCGAGAGATAGTCCGGTGAGTCGGAGTTCGACGACGCGACCGCGAGTATGCACATCGCGTCGGTCGTAGAATGCGAGATTAGTTCTAGAGATTAGTAGCAGACGCATGCTGGTCGATTCGGCGACCTGAAGTAAGGCTCCGAAGAGATAGTCGCCGTCGGCAGCGATATTGTGAACGTCATCGAGGATGACAATGATCTCACCCCCCGGTGACTCACGCTTTCCCTCCTCATCGGCCAAATGTGCAGTCAAGCGGCGGCGCAGTAGATCGATATCGAGTCTTGCTCCCGGCTTGAGAGGGAGCGCTTCAAGGACTCCGTAGGGGTCCTGACCATCTTCATCCGAACTGATTTCAAGCCTGTGGAGTAGGCTCGTCGCAATACCCAGTGTGGTGTCCCACGGCTGGCATGGATAGTACATCACCGAAAGGTCGGAACGAGTCTCCAAAGTGTGGGTGAGCCAATGGCTGGTCAGAGTTGTCTTTCCGCAACCGGCGATACCAGAAATCACCGCCATTGAGGCATCTCCCGCGAACCATTCATCGAGAGTTCCGACCTCTTCCTCGCGCCCGTGAACAGTTCGAGTCTCCGGCGGCCTTGTGTGATATGTTGAATGCGCTCCGGCCAGTAATTTGAGCGATCCCGGGGCGGCCTTATCCTCACTTTCAGCCCGCACGATTGCACCAAATCGAATGTCACCGAAGTTTAGGACACCCTCGTGCTGCGCGTGCATAAGCACCTGAAGCAAGGTCAAACCAGTCTCAAGCCGAGCACCAGCCTCATCAGCACGAATTTCCAGAAGATTTCCATCGCGCTCGCGAAGTAAAACCTTCGTCTCACGCAATTCAGGTAAGCGACGAGTGACTTGTTCTCGTCCCTCATCAGTCAGCTGCCAAGTCTTCTGCCGCCTTTCATCACCGCGAATAACACGCGTGTGTTCGCTAACCATTCCATCGAAGTCGAGATCACGCATCGCACGCGAGACATTCGGAGGATGGAGCGCACAAATCTCAGCAATTCCCGGCCGAGTCACTTCACGGTTTACGAGATAGTGATCAGCCTGGTGATCCTGCTCCCAGAGATGTAAGAGAATTCGATCCGCAACAGCGATGTTCACCTTGCTCACAGGGTGCGCCATTGATTCACTCCTCCACAACGCATTGAGGATATGGATCGGTCATCATCGGCGGCATGAACAAGTCATCACAGCCCCGCTCTACCGTCGATAACGAGAGAATGCTCGTCGCCCCAACACCAACCGTCACAGGTTGCATTGAAACGGGGCTCGGAATGTAGTCCTCGCCAGTCTGAGAGATAATCAAATGGATTCCATCACCTGCAGGAATCAATACATCCATGCCAAAGAATTCCATCTTAGCATTCACCGTCTCTCCTGGTCCGAGCACCTCGCCATCCTTGCCACCCGCGTGGAATCTCAGATCCATCACAGCGTGCCCAAGATGCATTCCAGTGCTCGCCTGAACCATCTCAACAAACAGATGACCGCTCGTCGAGAAAGCCGACACAGTCGCATCGACATGGAAGGTGGGTGTGCCGACAATTCTCGTATCTTCATCGAAGAAAGGACACTCTATGCGTAGGCTCGAAGACGAAGTAATCGTCTCTCCGCCACCAATAATAGAACACTCATCCATCCCAAAACGTAGCCAATCTTGCTCGGCTGGCGGATAAGTTCCCTCGACTCGCCAGCCGCCCATATTGTCCTGAACCTCAGCTACCAGCCGGGGTTGTGGCCCCTCGTCTTTGAGATAGAAATCGAACCACTCGAGTAAGTCGTCAGCCCAATCCCAGCGCAAAGTGAATGGGAATGCTTCACCACCGCGACCGCTGGAAAGTCCCTGATGCCCACTGAGGCGGTCGGGGTAATCGTGACCCCACTGACCGTAGAGTCCCTTGACGTCGAAGCCCGCGTCTTGCATCATTCGATGGACAGGGAAGGCCATGTGGGGATCGACATTCCAGTCTTGCAGTCCATGGATGATGTAGACCGAACCAGCGTAGTTCTCCATCGCGCGCGTGAGGAAGTGTCGCTCCTGCCAATAATCCGAGCCCATCCAAGCGAGGTTGTCGCCAGTGACGTACGCAAGCGGCCCAGCATAGTAACCCTCAACATAGCCCTCACAGGCGTTCTCGATGTCTCCCGAATCACCGTCTAGGCCGAAGCTTCCGTACACGCCGTTGTGCATGATGGCACCACGGGCTTCCATGCTACCATTGCGCCACATGAGGTCCTGTACGCCGATTAATCCGGACATCGGCACGATGGTCTTGAGATATTCAGACCCCATCGCTGCCGCCTCCCAAGGTGTAGAGCCGTCGTAGGATTTTCCGATGATGCCGACTGCTCCGTTGGAGAAAGGTGCGGTTCCGAGGTACTCGACGGCCGCATGGATTCCTTCTTGCTCGTCGAGTCCCATGAGGTCCATGCAATGATTGGAGTTGCCTGTACCAAAGACGCTGACCTGAGCGACTCCGAATCCGTGTGGGACGAAGTTCTCAATGAGGAATCGGCCGAGTCGATTAGCTGGAGTCACTGCATCGACATCGCCGTCGTTGTAGTAAGGGCCAATCTCGGCGATGATGGGGACTTTGCATTCTTCTGGAAGTTCTGCCGCATCGTAATCGCAACCTTCGATTTGCGGCAGCCAGAGTCCCAGATGGACTTCAGCGCCTCCGGTTGCACCAGCGCCACCATCGGTCAGAGTGATGGCTGGGACTGAGACGTAGATGGATCGCACTGTATCGATGCCGTGGCTGCCATTGTTTGAGACGCGACTGAATACGTCGCCATTCTCGTATGTCATCTGCTCACGATCTTCAACTGGCGGCAGCCAATGGTCTGAATCTTCAGAACCACCGCCAATGACATCGCTGCCAAAGCAGCCCGAAAGCATCGGGGCTACGAAAAGCAACACGAGAACTAGGCTCGTTGTGGTGCGAGACACGCGCTTCGCGCGTCTTGACACACTCAAGAGAGTTCTGACGCTTGGTGTGAAATCTAATTCTCCATAGTTTGCAGCTGAAATGCAAGATGTTGAGAGAGTTACCTATCGTTTAGGAGGGGGAGCCGGTCAAATCGAAGGGTTTGATGTGAGAAGGTGGCTCCGCGACCCTATGGATGCCTACGAGGAACTCCTCACGCGAATGAAAGGTATGGATTTGATTAGCCAAATCGGAAGCCTAGTCAGTTGGGATCAGGAAGTAATGATGCCTCCCAAGGCCGCTGCTCTTCGCGGCGAGCAACTCTCCTGGATTTCGAAGACCGGTCATGAGAAAATGACTGACCCGCGAATCGGGGAGTTGCTCGATGAATTGGAAGCGCGCGATGACCTCAATGAGGTTGAAGCGGCAAACATCCGCCTCGCGCGCGATAGTTACGATAAGGCGACGAAACTCCCGACCGAGTTCGTCGGCGAAATGGCCAAGCTTCAGTCAAAGTGCCAAATTTCTTGGACTGAAGCACGAGCCAAGGATGATTTCTCAATCTTCCGAGACGACCTCGCGAAGATGATTGAGATGTGCCGTCAAAAGGCGGACTATCTCGGCTATGATGAATTGCGTTACGATGCTCTGCTAGACCTATACGAATCTGGGCTGAGCGTCGCCCGTCTCGACCCGCTTTTCGCTGGACTGCGAGACAATGTAGCACCTCTAATCAAGGCTGTAGTTGAATCAGGAAAGCACCCAAACATGGCCTTCGTTGAAGACAATAAATGGAGCCAAGCCGGCCAGGAAGCACTCTCACAGGCCGTCTCCGAAGCCATCGGCTTCGACTTTCAAGCAGGCCGCCGCGACGCATCAACACACCCATTCTGCGGTGGCCCAAATCCAGACGATGTTCGCTGGACAACTCGTTATTCGGACGACGAACCATTCGGCTCGCTATACGGGTCAATGCACGAAACGGGGCACGGGACCTACGAGCAGGGGCGACCGCGAGAACTCGATTTTCAGCCAGCCGGCAAGGCGGCTGGACTTGGCGTTCACGAGAGTCAAAGCCGACTGTGGGAGAATCAAGTTGGTCGAAGTCGAGAGTTTTGTGAATGGGTTTTACCGATCTGGCAGGAGAATTTTCCGGAGCAAATGACGGGCGTCAGCGTGGATGACCTTTGGCGGGCTGCGAATCTAGTTGGACCGAGTCTGGTTAGAACAGAGTCTGACGAGGCAACTTACAACCTTCACATCATGATTCGATACGAAATTGAGAAGCGCTTGATTTCGGGCGAAATCGAGGTCGATGACCTGCCCGATGTTTGGGATGATATGTACGAAGAATTCCTTGGAATCAGGGCACCAAACCGCACTTTGGGCGTTCTTCAAGACATTCACTGGTCCTTCGGAGCCTTCGGTTACTTCCCCACCTACACACTTGGTAATCTGTACTCGGCGCAGCTGCTGGCGGCTGCTAGAGAGGATTTGCCAGAGCATGATGAGCAGATGCGCCGAGGTGAGTTTGAACATCTTTTGAGTTGGATGCGCGCGCGCGTGCACGCGCGAGGAAGCATCCTCGAACCGGCTGCTCTCATCGAGGAAGCGACCGGTTCGCCACCCTCTCCTGATGCCTTCGTGACTTACTTGCGAGACAAGGTCGAGCGACTTTACGGTGTGTCTGCCTGAATTGAACCACCGAATCACAGAGAACACCTAGTCTAGGAATTACGAAAGGCACGAGCGTGTGAGCGTGGTCGTGTCTGAGCGCTCGTTGGAGGGACTTGCGTCGTTCGTGCGTGACTTAGGCAGCGCTTGCTCGGCAGTCCGGCTCGTTGGTGATATGCTACTCGCTGGCTCGCACGATGGCTTGCTGCTTTGCTTGGATGCTGTGAGTGGAAGCGAGCGCTGGCGATTGCAGGTCGATGGACCTGTGTCGGATCTTGCGCTCGATGGTGATCGCGTCTATGCGACCGCGTCAGCTTCACTGCACTCGGTCGACGCGGCTGGCGGTGAATTGTTGTGGAGCCGCGAGTTGGAAGGAGCCAGCGATTACGTCCAGGCTTCGGGTGGAGTTGTCTGGGCGACTTCATCAGTCTACGAATTGGAGGTTGCAGATTTTGTCGAAGCGACCGTCTGGAGATTTGATGCTGGTGGTGAGGAACAGGAACGCTGGGTCTTCGCCGAGAGACCTTGGCATGTCGGCCTAGACGAAGATGGAAGTATTCTGCTTGGATTGGGCCGGCCTCGTTGTGGCTATTTGAGAATTGGACCTGGACAGAAGCCCGAGCATTTCGAACTCGATAATGAGAGCCCTGTGACTTGTGGGGCTTGTGGTTCGTCCGATCGCTTCCTGGTTGGGCATGCAGATGGCACAATCAGTTCAGTTGGTTCGGTCGAATCCAGTGAAAACCCCAGTGAATCCTTGGTGACTGCTTTGGCTTCTAGCGATTCGGGATGGATCTCCGGGCACGATGATGGAACCATCGCAACTTCTGACTCAACGGTGACGGCACCAGGCTCAATCGATGCGGTTGCGAGTCTCGGCCCAACAGCGTGGGCATCGTCATGGAACGGCTCCACTCCTACTATGACGATTCTACAATTTGGAACGATCTCTATCGATGCCCGCGTACGTCAGATGCATTCCTCGGAAAACACCCTGGTGCTCGGTGACGACCTCGGAAGAGTCTACCTCATCGAATCCGAGGTCGTCAGCCGTAGATTATCAGACAATGAAGAAACAACTCCAGAAGACTTCCGGAATTCGGAGTTAAGAGCACGCCTCAGGATGTTAAGAAACAGGTGATTCCGCATCTCGCAGCGCACTGGAAATTAACACCCATAGACCCCTATTTCCAGTCCACAGTGCCTCATACGGCGAAAGGTTTATGCACCCCTGCCGCACAGACCTAAGTTGCCGCTCTGGGAGAGTGGTGTGGGGCGCGCTCCGGCGCGACCCGCGGGCCACAGAACCGAACCCCGAACTCGGGGTGGTAGAACCGGAAACCGCAAGGAATCCGGGGACGATCGAACCTGGCACTTGGGCTAGGGGAGATGCGGTCGAACCGAAGTGGAGAAAACTGGACGAAAGGAAGGGGAACTGGACGCAAGGAAAGGGAACTGACCTCAAGAAAGGGGAAGGAAGCAGAGGGGAAAGCTGGGGAAAACACAACCGCAACGCGCAAGCGAGGAAAACGCAACCGTGCCAGCCAACCAGACCGCGAGTGCATCGGCGAAGGGCGGGAGAACCAGAGATGGGGAAAAGCCTGAGGCGGATCCACGGGGAACAAAGGTGGAAGAGAACTGGACGCAAGGAAGGGGAAAAGAAACCGGAGAGAAACGTGGCGGGAACAAGAGCGCGGAGACGCGTGGAGGACCGGCACTCATTCCAACGAACGAACCGGCGAGAGCCGGGGAGGGAAGTGGAAACGCAGAAACGGGGAGCGATCCCGGTGGAAGCGGAAACGACAGAAGAGCTCCTTGGAGCGCTCGAGTCATCTACCCGGGGAGAAACCGGCCTTCGGGCCGGGGACGAACCGGACCCTGCGGAGTCAGCGGGGGGGATGCTCCCCCATGTGCAGAACCCCTGCTGCTCCCACCTTGTACCAAAAGTACGGATGCGGCCCATTCCATCAGATTATCAATCATTGCGGAGCGATTCGCTCCGCTGACCTCAGTTTCGGACCGTCCGAGCGGAAGTCGAATCACATCATTTCGCAAAGCGAGAGAATTGTGGCCAACTAGGCTCATTGCTTCGGGCCAATCATTTCCTTGGGTCTGACCCACTGATCGAATTGATCATTGGTGACTAAGCCCAATTCGAGAGCTGCCTCGCGCAGAGTAGTACCACTCAGATGCGCGTGCTTAGCAATCTTCGCCGCGTTGTCGTAACCGATGTGATTGTTCAACGCCGTAACTAACATCAGACTATTCTCGAGGTGCGATGCAATCGCACCTTCGTTGGCCTCAAGTCCGTTAACGCACTTGTCGGTAAATGACCTGCATGCGTCGGATAGGAGACGTGTGCTGTGGAGTAAATTGTGGATCATCATCGGCTTGTAGACGTTGAGTTCGAAATTGCCTTGGCTGCCGCCGATGCTGATTGCAGTGTGGTTCCCAATCACTTGACAACAGACCATCGTCATGGCTTCGGCTTGTGTTGGATTGACCTTGCCAGGCATGATACTTGACCCTGGTTCGTTGGCAGGGAGGGATAGTTCTCCGAATCCACAGCGGGGTCCAGATCCCATCCAACGGATGTCATTGGCAATCTTCATCAGGCTCGCAGCGAGCGTGTTTAGTGAGCCTGATGCGGCTACTATTGCATCGTGTGCTGCGAGTTGGGCAAATTTGTTTTCAGCCGAAACGAATGGTAATCCAATCTTCTCGGCGATGCGTTCGGCGACCTTGTCTGCGAATTCAAAATGAGTGTTGAGACCGGTGCCAACCGCAGTTCCGCCTAGTGCGAGTTCTAGGAGATCGTCCCAAGCAGCCTCTATGCGACGGAGGTCGGCAGCGAGCATCGAGGTGTAGCCACTGAATTCCTGACCGAGGGTAAGCGGAACAGCATCCATCAGATGGGTACGACCGATCTTGACGATGTTCTCGAATTCGGCGGCTTTGGCCGCCAGCGCGTTGTGCAGAAGGCGAATTGCTGGCAGGAGTCGGTTGTGGATTTCTTCTGCAGCTGCGATGTGCATCGCGGTCGGGAATGTATCATTGCTTGATTGGCCACGATTGACGTGGTCGTTTGGGTGGACTGGCGACTTGCTCCCGAGTTCGCCGCCGGCCATCTCAATGGCTCTGTTGGCAATGACCTCGTTGGAGTTCATATTGGTCTGTGTTCCCGAACCGGTTTGCCAGACTCTCAGTGGGAAATGATCGTCTAACGCTCCTGAGATTACCTCGTCGCAGGCGGATGATATGAGGGCTCCAATCTGTGGGTCAAGCTGCCCGAGGTCAACATTGACCTCTGCAGACGCCTGTTTGAGAATACCAAAGGCTCGGATTATTGATGGATCCATGGTATCGGTTCCGATGTCGAAATTAATCAGTGAGCGGGCGGTTTGGGCTCCGAAATAGCGGTCTGCTGGGACTTCAAGTTCGCCCATTGTGTCCTTTTCGAGGCGGACAGTACCGATTGCTCCCGAGGCTGCTCTAGACTCGCTTGCTCGTTGCGTCATTGGCGCGGTTTGCTCGGTCTCGAGGTTGTTCTGAATCATTTTTGCAATCGTCGCAGACCTACCCTGGCCACGACCCTTTCCTACACGCCTATCGAGCTTCTTTGCGAGGCCTTCTGGTATGCTAATACTGATGATTCGGCGGTCGCCCGCCCGGTGTTTCGCCATATCTATGCCCGATAATTACTTATTAATAAAGATAATTATTGGCGCCCTATACCACGATTATTCATTTATTCTCTCAACTTTAATGATTTTTTGAGGGTCATAGGGGCGATCTCCACGAGCAGTATCGCAATTCTCAATCTTGTACACCACTTCCATTCCCTCAATTACCTCTCCAAACACCGCATGGTTACCATCTAACCAAGGCGTTGGGATGGTCGTAAGGAAGAATTGAGATCCACCTGTGTTCGGGCCCGCATTCGCCATCGAGAACAGTCCGGCGCGATCGTGGCGCTTGGCCAAGGCGGATGGCTCGCAAGGAATTTTCCAACCAGGCCCACCGGTTCCAGCTCTGCCGTTTCCGGGGTCACGAGAATGTGGGCAGCCGCCTTGAATCATGAAGTCCTTGATCACACGGTGAAAGTGAAGTCCGTTGTAGAATCCTTCATCCACTAGTTTGAGGAAGTTACCAGTAGTCTCGGGGCAATCTTCAGTGTAGAGACCTATCGCGATCTCTCCTGCACTCGTCGTCATCTTCACTACAGTAGGCATGACTCAGCCCCAGCGCTCACGGCTCAAGAGCATGATGGTGCTGACCTCCGAATGTTAGAGAGGAGTTTGGTGTCGAGCAGGTCGGCAATTAGGCAACCATAGAACCGGGTAGAACGCCATCAGGCAATTCCAGCAATCGGACCGTTCCATCGGGATCGAGGGCACCAAGAACCAGGAATTGGCTGACAAAACCTGTTGGCAGAGTCTTGTCGCCCAAGTTGAGTGCACCAACCACTGTCCGGCCAACCAAGTCAGACCGCGCGTAATTGGTAATTTGCGCAGAACTCCACCTACGCCCAATAACCGGCCCAAAATCGACCTCTATCTTGTAGGAGGGTTTGCGCATCTCGGGAAATTCCTCAACTCGGAGAATCACTCCAGCGCGGAGATCCTGCTCGAAGTAAGCAGCAGCGCCGACATATTCCTTCTCAGCCAACTTTTCGGGATGGTAAGGTTCGCTCGAATCGATGACGTGCGAGTCCATTCACTCACCCGTCACGTCGGAGCGAACAATCAATGGAACCAGGGTGATTCCGGCCGAATCAAAGGCGTCCTGGCCGCCCTCTTCCCGATCAAGAATCGTGATACAGGCGGCCACTTCACAGCCCATTTCGGAGAGTCTTGTAGCAGCCTTCAATGCAGAGCCGCCTGTTGTTGTTACGTCCTCAAGCAATACTACACGATCACCTGATTTGAGCGTCGAGCCCTCGATGCCGGGAGGGTTTCCAGTCTTACGCCCGCCGCGGCCTTTGGCTTCCTTTCGCACCATGAAGCCGCGAAGATTCGAGCCTCGTCCTGCCTTTGCGATGGCGATGCCGGCCAACGGGACCGCTCCCAGTTCCAATCCACCGACGGCATCGATTCCGCCAAGTGAATCAATCTCAGCATGTAGCAATACACCGATCAAATGAGCGCACTCGGGATTCATCATCACCGGCTTCATATCGAAGAAATGTGGACTTTGCCGCCCGCTGGCGAGGGTGAACAAATCATCCGGAGAGTGGAGGTAGGCGAGCTCGCGAACGCGTTCGATGAGGCGTTGCTTGGCTTCGGTAACCGTGGTCGACATGTCGCTTCCCTTCCATTTCGGCTCGGCGGGAACCGGATGAAGGTTCGCACTAGGAGAGGGCTTAGGCAGCGGGAAGGCACTGAATGTTCTTGGACGGCCGCGTTCGGTGGTCGGATATCCAACAACGGAGCGTATGAGATATGGTCGGAGCAGATGGTCCAGAGGTGGTGGTCGATGAAGCTCGACTTACCGGCGAAATGGAGTCATACAGCCTCTGGCTTGACGAGCGAACCGAGGAGGCTTACCGCATCGCCGGTGAAGCTCGCGCGAAGGGTCTTGACTTCGCCGACGTTGTTGAAATTCCTCGTGCTGCAGACCTTGCTAGCCGCACCGAGAAATTACTCGAAGAGTATCTTCGACCGGAGCCCGACCAGGAACCACTCCGAATCGAGGACGACCTTCGCAAATTACTGAGTCGGGTCGACCGCGAGACCGCTTCGATTCAGATCGCGGTCGATGTTGCAAAACGAATGCACGGACTGACTGCCGATGTTCGTCGCTCGATAGACACTGGTCTGCGCGTGGGGCTTGCAGTTCTGACCGAGGCGGTGCTGGTAGCACCGCTCGAAGGAATCGGGAATGTCAAGATTCTCAACAATGAGGATGGAAGCGAATTTCTCTCAATCGAATTCTGTGGCCCAATCCGTGCTGCGGGAGGGACCGCGCAGGCTCTCGGTGTGCTGATTGGCGATATGGTCCGTCGTGAACTCGGGCTGAACCGATACATTCCCACTACGCCCGAAGTAGAGCGCGTCAAGGAGGAGTTCGGCTTGTATCGAGCCGGTATGCAGTACAAGCCGCCGCCCGAGGAGATCGAAATCATCGTCCGCGCCTGTCCTGTGATGATAAACGGCGAGCCGACTGAACAAATCGAGTGCTCGGGCTACAAAGAAGTCCGCAATATCGAGGGCTCAAGGGTCCGCGGTGGCGTGATGTTGGTCATTGGAGAGGGTCTTTGTCTCAAGGCGCCGAAGATACAAAAACACACTGAAAGGTTGAAAATTCCAGGCTGGGAATTCATCGCACACTTCGCCTCAAAGGGTAAATCCGACGAATCCGAGTCCACTTTCAAACGCCGATTAATCAAGCGCGATGACCGTTTTCTCGACGATGTCATCGCTGGGCGCCCAGTCTTTGGTGAGCCGTGTGAGCCGGGCGCATTCCGGCTGCGCTACGGGCGCAGCCGAGCCTCTGGTTTGGCAGCTGCAGGGATTAATCCGGTCTCTATGGAAGCGATGGGGTCCTTCCTAGCAATAGGCACTCAGATGAAGACTGAAAGGCCAGGGAAAGCAGCTGCAGTGACTCCTTCGGTAGATATCGAAGGGCCATCTGTTCTGCTTGATGATGGTGCTTTCCAACGCATCGACACGACCGCTGAATGGCGAGACGTGAGTGACCGTGTCATTTCGCTGTGGGATAGTGGGGAGATGCTCGTTGGTTTCGGTGAATTCCTTGAGAATAACAAGAAGCTCGCCCCTTCACCGTACAATCGAGATTGGTGGGCGGCTGACCTTGCAGAGACGCTTGATCAGCCGCAGAAGGTGGATGCGCTCGCGGGAATTTTAGGATTGAGTCGCGAACAGATGCCCCCTGGATTACCATTCAACGGAGCCATCAGCCGAGGGGGCGAGCCCCCCCTCGAACGTGCTCGTCGGCGCCGCGATTGGAATCGATACTTGCGCACACTCGACTTGACTTGGGAGCAGGTACGAAGCATCTGTCTCTCCTTCGGAACCGCACCACCACCGCCATTCAATCCGTGGTGGTCGGACCTGCCACTCTCCTTCGCACCGCATTTGATTGAGGCCTTGCTATCCTCCAAAGTTGAGAAGCGAGGCTTGCGGATCCCTGGCGTCGTCAAAGACTGGACTCCAGACCAACACCTCGAGGATGTGGGGCTTGACGCCCCATCGACCGGCGTCTGGCCGCGGTGGACTGAGGTTCAGAGTCACGGCGTAGTCAAATCTTCTCTATTGGTCCTCGGAATTCAGCATCATCACAAGCGCGGCGATATCGTCATCCCTTCGCACTGGGAGCCTCTAATCGATGGACTGGGGCTCGAACTCGATGGTTCGAAACTTCGCCAGAGAACGGAAGCGTCCCCACATGTTACCGACCGAGTGTCGCGCATCAGAACAGCAACGAACACCATTCGTGCAGAGGATGCGCGCCTCACCGAAATTGAAAACGCGCGCAATGTCGAACGCGTACGTGAGCAAACTGCCGCCCGCCAACGCGGGATGAGCATTGCAGAGACCGAAGCAGCTGGCGACGAAGCAGCTGGGAAAATCAGCGACCCCGGCACGCCGAACCCGAAGGAATTGATGGCAGCCCACCACCTTCTCGACGATCACGAGGTCGACCGTTCACTGTGGCTAGCCCGACGCCTCTCGGAATTGAGGTGGGAAGACGCTGTATCATGCCGCATCGGGTCGAGGATGGGTCGACCGGAGAAAGCCAGCAGGCGCGAAATGAAGCCGCTTGTCCATTCGCTATTCCCAATCGGAGATCATGGGGGCCCGCAGCGCCTTCTCGGTCACGCAGCATCAAGAGGAAGAGTGCGCGTAGAGGCCGGTCCGCGTATCTGCAAAAAATGTGGGATGGAATCCCCAATGCTGCGCTGCCATAACAGACCAGATCCAGCGGTGGCCGAGGAGTGTGGTGGCAAAACTAGGCCAAGACCCCTGCGAGGCAACAGAAAACCTCGCCGACTCGGACAGAGAACCAGCATTCCAGTAGCTGCTCTGATGGAAGTCAAACGCCGCGCACTCGGGCTCGACAGACTCCCCGAACGCATCAAGGCGGTGAAGGGGCTAATGTCGTACCATCAGACACCAGAACCACTTGAAAAAGGCATACTGCGAGGCCGTCACAATATCTCAGTCTTCAGGGACGGCACTGCGAGATACGACATGATTGACGTTCCCGTCACCCACTTCAAACCCTCAGAAATCAACACCTCGTGGGAACTCCTCACAAATCTCGGCTACACCCACGATGTCGACGGGAATCCACTCGCAAACGATGAACAAATCCTCGAACTTTACCCTCAAGATTTCATTCCATCAACCCTCGCCATCGACCATCTGAAATCCACTTGCGATTACATCGATGAATTGCTCGTCCGATTTTACGGCATGGACCCATTCTACAAGATCGAGTCAGCAGATGACCTCGTCGGCCATCTCGCAATCGGCCTCGCACCGCATACCTCCGGCGGAGTGCTTTGC
>Ga0208962_1000231_pt1 | contig 13933 bp, 10 predicted proteins | sample AOAMet2_C43A7_80_2_FD_188076 | JGI IMG/M metagenome (GOLD analysis project Ga0208962, IMG submission 188076) | Ammonia-oxidizing marine microbial communities from Monterey Bay, California, USA - C0912_C43A7_80 (SPAdes) | ecosystem: Environmental > Aquatic > Marine > Intertidal zone | place... | reverse complement strand
AGAGCTAATGCCTTCTCTTTATATGATTACGCAAATGACAGATCTCTCCATGGCAATCATGGGTATTATTCTGTTTCTCATTATAGCTCTTGGAGTGACAAACACTTTGTTGATGGGACTGTACGAAAGAATGTTTGAATTCGGTGTAATCAAATCAATCGGGACGACACCATGGCAGGCTGCGCGTTTAATGCTATATGAGGCAATATGTTTAGGTTTTTTAAGCATTGTTGTCGGGCTGATTCTCGCTGTTTTAGCGATTGCTCTCTTTGCTATTTACGGGATAGATTATACAGGAATCGAATTTTCCGGAGTCACATTTCAGGAAAAAATTTATCCGTCATTCAAATGGGATAGGTTGTTCATTTATCCATTTTTGAGTATGGGATTTACTTTGCTGGCAGCAGTCTATCCGGCGTTTAAACTCTGGTACATGTTACCGATTGAAGCTCTACGAAAACGAAAATTATAATATTTATGTGCTTATGACAGAAATTGTAATTAATACGAAAAATCTGGATAAATCATTTGGTTCAGGAGAAACGGAGATTCATGCACTCAGGGATGTAAATCTAGAAATAATGCGCGGAGACTTTGCGGCTATTGTAGGACCATCTGGTTCAGGCAAGACTACTTTGCTTAATATCTTATGCGGTCTTGACACAGTCAGTTCCGGAGAAATTCAGGTTTCCGGACGTTCTCTACAATCAATGAGCGGCAGCGAACTGGCACAATTCCGGCGTGAGCACATAGGACTTGTTTTTCAAGCATATAATCTGATCCCGGTTTTGACTGTACTGGAAAATATTGAATATGTAATGCTGTTACAAAATGTATCTTCCGCAGAACGTAAAGAGCGGGTACGAAAATTTCTTACGGAAGTTGGTCTGGAAGGTAAAGAGAACAGGTTCCCTGCAGAACTTTCCGGAGGTCAGCAGCAACGTGTCGCCATAGCGCGGGCCATGGTTTCTCATCCTGACATTATTCTGGCTGATGAACCAACCGCAAATCTGGATTCAGAAACGGGTGCTCAACTTCTTGATATGATGCGGAAGTTCAATGAAGAATTAAACATGACATTTGTTTTTTCAACTCACGATCCGCAAATCATGGAACGCGCCAAACGCTTGGTAAAGCTGACTGACGGGCAGATTGTCTCGGATGAACTCAAATAAGCCTTCTTTCGCAAATAAAATAGTCTATCCTGCTCTGTGGATTTTTTTGCAGTTTCTCCTTTACGGATTTGTTTTGGTTCCGCATACTTCTGCGCTTGAATATTCTCTCAGTACAAAAAGTTTAATTGCTACTCAAAAGTCCTCTCAAATTACGAGCAATTTTTTCTTTAACCGTATCCGCACACAAACGGAATTTGAATTTTCGGAAAATTGCATAACTGAGCTTGATTATGAATTGTTTCCGTCCTGGATTGATTCTGCAATGCACTCCAGTAATATCGAGATCAAAAACTCGAACAGCAGAATTTACAGAATTACGGACCTGAATCATTCCCTCACAAACATTCCTGACAGCTCGGATTCAGCTGAACATTGGCAACTGGAACAAAATCTTGATCGGGCATTGTTGCGTTGTCAGTCAGGAAATTGGGAATATATTCTTGGCCGTCAAGCAGTGACATTCGGTGGAATGTCAGTTAGTCCGACTGATGTTTTTGCGCCAGTTTCTTTCAAAGCGCTGGATCAGGAATTCCGTCCGGGTGTGGATGCTTTGCGGATTTTTGGAGGCTTGGGTGAGACAACCGAAATTGAAGCCGGAGTTTTAACGGGAAAAAACGCGGATGCAGCAAAAAACGGGGCTTATCTGCGTTCACATTTTCTACTGGGAACTACTGACTTAACTCCGCTACTGGCTAGTTTTCAAGAAAATAAATTGCTTGGGCTGACAGTGCAGACTGAATACGGACTGTTAGGTTTTGTCTTTGATGGAGCAGTGATTATTCAGCGTAAATCTGCTCAAGAAAGATCAGCGGCAATACCTGACAAATGGACAGTATGGACTCTTGGCCTGAATTTACAATGGAATGAGAAACTTTTCACAATGCTGGACTTTCATCATAATCCCATGGGAACAACAAAGCCGAGTGAATACCTGAATAATGCTGCTTCAGTTATTTATCAGGAATATCCACTGTCGCTCATGGGGCAGGATTATTTGCTGCCTTCACTGGTTTATCAGCTGTCTCCACTTTGGTCTTTGAGTAGTTCAGTCATTTCAAACATGAACGACGGCTCCTTCATTAACACTTCTCAATTGGAATGGAACATTACGGAAGATTCGCTGCTATCCGGAAGTTTTATTCTGGCTTCTGGTAAACAATCTGCATTGTCTGCAGAGAAACAATCTGAATTCGGAGACTCTCCAAATTCGTTTCAACTTGTGTTCAAGCATTATCGTTAAAGGGCAGACAATATGGAAAATTCAGTAAAAAGAGTAATCATGATTTCCGGAGCTAACAGAGGTATCGGCAGAGCGATTGCGGAAAAACTTTTGGGGGACGGTTACTTGTTGAGTTTGGGTGTACGTAATCCGAGACAACTTCCGCAAACACTTGCATCCGCAACTGAGTCACAACTGCTCTGTCATAGTTATGATGCACGTGACCGCGAATCTGCAAGGAGCTGGGTTGATGCAACAGCAGAAAAATTTGGCCGCATTGACGTACTGGTTAATAATGCCGGAATTCTGCACACCAACGGATTTGAAGACGATGCGGAAGATTTGCTGGATGATATGTGGGAAGTCAATGCCAAGGCACCGTTACGCTTAACACGGCTTGTATTTCCATATCTGCGTATATCAGGTTCCGGACGTGTTATTGACATCATTTCCATGTCCGGAAAACGGGTCAAGGGTGATTGGGTAGGCTATTCAATGAGCAAATACGCGGCAATGGCTGCTTCACAAACAGCACGACTCAAAGGTTGGGACGACGGCATCAGGGTCACAAATATTTGTACCGGTTTCGTACAAAGTGACATGACAGTTGAAAACGCGCCTTCGTTTCCGCAGGAAAATATGTCACGTCCGGAAGATGTCGCGCAAACCGTCAGTACTTTACTCCTTCTTTCAAATGCATCCGCAGTTCCGGAAGTGACAATGAATTGTCTTTTTGAAACTCTTTGACCATCTTTAAGGAATTTTATTTGTTTTTTTGGCACAACTCTCTAGAATTATAGATAGGAAAAAACGGATAAGTTTAAATGTATTATTTAATCCGTTTAATAATTTTGGGCGAATTTTTAGCAGCAGCATTTGTTTTAGTTGAAATTTTGAAAATTATTAAAAAAAATTAATGCACATTATTTTACTGGGACCACCAGGTTCAGGGAAAGGCACTCAGGCCCAAAATATAACGAGTGAGTACGGTTACATTAAGCTTTCCACCGGGGACATGCTTCGGGCAACCTCTAGTTTCGGGTCTAAAGTTGGTCTGGAGTTAAAAGCTGTGATTGACGGCGGTAATCTGGTTTCTGATGAAATCGTGGTTGGAATTGTCGAGGAACGTATATTTCAAAATGACTGTGCCGTGGGTTATATGCTTGACGGGTTTCCACGAAACAAGGAGCAGGCCAAAAAACTTGATGCTATGCTTGTCGGCCAAAATCAAAAGATTGATATAGTGCTGCGTTTGCTGCTGAAAGATGAAGTTGTGGTTCGCAGAATTGCCGGTCGTCGTTTTCATGTGGAGAGTGGAAGAAGCTACCATGTAGAATTTAATCCTCCTGAAATTACCGGAAAAGATGATCTCACCGGTGAACCTCTGATTCAACGTGCTGATGATAATGAAGAGGTTGTGCAGTCCAGACTAAACATCTACCATGAACAAACAGAACCTCTAGTTAAGTATTATGAAAAAAAAGGTGTTCTTGTTTCGATAGACGGTTTAGGCACGCCTGATGAGGTTTTTGCCAAAATCAAGACCGCTCTGGATCAATAATCCCTCCGAATATTCAAAATTTTATAACAAATGAAAACTGACCCAAAAACACATGATGTGCTTGTGATTGGTGGGGGACATGCCGGTTGTGAAGCAGCATTGGTAGCAGCTAGGATGGGTGCGGAAACCCTGCTCGTTACGCTGTCACGTGATACGATTGCGCAAATGTCGTGTAATCCCGCAATTGGCGGAATCGGCAAGGGACATCTAGTTAAGGAAATTGACGCGTTAGGTGGAGAAATGGGGAAGGTCGCGGATGAGACAGGCATCCAGTTCCGTGTACTCAATGCTTCACGCGGTGCTGCAACACGCGGCTCACGCTGTCAGTCAGATTTTATGGCTTATAAATCAGTGATGCGGCAGATTCTGGAGAGTCAGTCCGGACTCAAAATTGTTGAAGGTCTGGCAGAGGAATTATTGTTTCAAGGCAATCAGGTGATAGGTCTGCGTACTGAAAATGAAGAGCATTTTGCGCAAACAGTTATTATCACTACAGGAACATTTCTCAATGGCCTGATTCACCGCGGAAAAGAACGTGTTGATGCTGGAAGAGTGGAGGAGCCTGCTGCAAAAAAATTATCACTTTCACTGGCGAATCAATCTCTTAAACTGGGACGGATGAAAACCGGTACTCCAGCACGGCTTGATAAACGCACTATTGACTGGAGTCAACTCGGCTTGCAGTCTGGAGACGAACAACCGAAAAAGTTTTCTTTCTGGGATTCAGAAATTTTACTACCACAGGTGCCGTGTCATATTGCCTACACAAATGAACGTACGCATCAGATAATCAAAAAAAACTTGGGGAAGTCCGCTCTTTACGGTGGCGAAATAACCGGGATCGGTCCACGTTACTGTCCTTCAATTGAAGATAAAATTGTAAAGTTTGCAGATAAAAACCGGCACCAGGTTTTTATGGAACCGATGGGTTATGCAGAAGATAGTTTGATGATTTATCCCAATGGTCTGTCTACCAGTTTACCGACTGATGTTCAGCTTGAATTTTTACGGAGCATAGAGGGACTTGAAAAAGTTGAAATCATTGAACCGGGTTATGCAATCGAATATGATATGCTTGATCCAACTCAACTGAAAGCGACACTCGAGTTAAAAGCAGTCAAAAATTTATATCTTGCAGGGCAAATTAACGGTACGACAGGTTATGAAGAAGCAGCTGCGCAGGGTTTGATGGCAGGAATAAACGCGGTTTTGAAAGTGCGAAAAAAACAACCCTTTATCTTGCAGAGAAATGAAGCCTACATTGGTGTGATGATAGATGATTTAATCACACGCGGTGTGATAGAACCATATCGGATGTTCACTTCAAGAGCAGAATACAGGTTGCATTTGCGCGAAGACAATGCTGATTCACGCTTGAGCAAAAAAGGCTGGGAACTGGGAGTGCTGCCGGAAAAATGTTATCAGCAGTTTCAGCAGAAACAACTGCAAATTAATAAGCTGTCCGGTCTGGTAAAAGCAGAAAGGATTACACCTACTGCAGCAGTTCAGCATGAATTGCTGCTGCTTGGAGAATCACCGCTGAAAACCGGGGCTAAGCTTGCAGATTTATTGAAACGTCCAAAACTAAGTATCGAACGCATACGTGACTGTGATGCCATCGGCGATGAAATAGACTGGAATGAATATGCTGCTGTCGTGCGGGAACAGGTGGAAATAGAAATCAAGTATGCAGGTTATTTGTCAAGACAGGATCAGGAGTTAAAACACATTAATCAACTCGACAGGATTGCTCTTCCAGAAGAACTTCAATTATCCGAAATTCCAGGTCTTTCACGGGAAGTACTTGAAATATTAGCGAAAACTAAGCCTGACACACTTGGGCAAGCCAGTCGTATTACCGGCATGACTCCGGCGGCAATTACAATTTTACGGGTCCATTTACGTACCAGGCAAGCAGCCTAATTCTCTTATCAATACTAAATTTCATGAGCGCATCAGCGTCGCACCGCAACGGAGTTATCAGCGTTTTGGTCGCTCTGCCGTTTGTTAGTTTGACCGGTCTGTTTGGTAAATTCTTAACTCTTAGTCCATTATTGATTGTACAGGGAAGGACTATTTTTGCCTTTGGAACATTGCTGATTGCTTTGTTCGTTATGCGTAAAAATATCTTTTTCCGGGATTATCGTGAATGGCTCTGGCTTTTGGTTAGTGGGACTATCCTTGGGGTACACTGGATTGCGTTTTTTGAGGCAATTCAAGTTTCAACAGTGGCAATTGGATTGCTCTCCTTTGCGAGTTACCCTTTATTCACTACTCTGCTGGAACCGCTTTTTTTCAAAGAAGTGTTGAGGCGCAAAAATGTTATTGCGGCATTGATCGTGATTTGCGGATTAGTGATGATGGCCACTTCATCAGAGGATCCGAATGCGATTTTTTCCGGCTCAGTAATAAAAGGATTGTTTTGGGGACTTGGAGCAGGATTAGGTTTTGCTGTACTGACTCTGCTGAATCGTGGTCATGTGCGTAATCATTCGCCATTGTTACTTACCTGCTGGCAAAATGGCTTTGCCGCGTTGGTGCTCCTTCCATGGTCTTTGTCTGAATCATGGATAATCAGTGGAAGAGATTGGGGATTATTGTTCATTCTAGGTGTGATTTGTACAGTAGGAGGGCACACCTTGCTGATCAATGGATTACGTCACGTTCAGGCTCAGGTTGCAAGTTTGCTCATCGCCGGTTTGGAACCGGTCTTTGCCATAGTCTTTGCACTATTTCTGCTGGGAGAAATTCCATCATTGCAAACTTTGCTCGGTGGATTATTGATTGTCGGTACCACGTTTTTTGTAACCAGCAGGGCCAACTGAAAAATATATACAGTGACAGAAATTAAAAAATAATCAGAGTAAAATGAAAACAGAAGCTGAAAAAAAGAACGAGAGAGAGGTTTCTAATCCAAACTCAGAGAAGATCACCCTTTCTGCTGCTGATTTGGCTAAAAAGCCAATTGGCGTAAGAAGAAAATCAACAAAAACGCCAGAAAAAGAAGCAAAAGATTTGAAGTACAAAGGCGGGAGAGATTCAAAGCATACGGAGTTGAAAGATTCAAAGCTCACAGAGGAAAACAAATCGGTAGAAAAAGAGTTTACTCAACTTCCCTGGAAAAGACAGAGCAATGTTTGGAGCAAAACTGAAGATGAATATACTTTTGGTCCGCCTCCTAAAACCAATAAATTATTAAAACATCGTAGGTCTGCATCCCAGAAGAACATGAGCAGTGAATCTTTTGGTGAACAGGGAAAACTGATGCTTGAGGCATTGCGGATTCCGGAAAATACCCGAAGTTTATACGACGTCACTCATGGTTTCCATCCTTACCCAGGTCGTTTCCATCCTGATTTACCGAAAATATTACTCAAGCAATTTCCTACCGGCAGTAAAGTGTTTGATCCTTTTATGGGCGGTGGTACTGTTTTACTGGAAGGTTTGTTGTGGCAGCATCAAGTATTTGGGAATGATCTTAGTCCGGTCGCTAATATGGTAGCGAAGGAGCGTTGCCGCTGGATTTCAGAAAAAAATGCTGGTCGTGTCTGGCAGTCATTTGAGGTGGTGAGTGAACGCGTCAAGACCAGAAGTTTTGAAAAACGGAGTGTGCAGCGCCGTAATATAAACTGGCTGAATAAATATCATCCACCGTATCTGTTTGTTGAACTTTTACACTGGATTGACGGTATTGAAAATTTACGCAGTGCAAATGAGCGTGATACATTACGTGCGGTTTTTTCAAGTTTGATTGTTAAATTTTCCAACAAAATATCAGAAACTTCTGAATTCACCAAACCGCCTACTTTTCCAAAAGGAGCAGTTGGAAAATGGATGGAGCGTAAAACACAGGAATTGCTCAAGAATCAACTTGAACTGGCCAAAAAAATTCCAAAAACTTCTCCTGCAACAATCTGGAACGAAAACATTTCAACACTGGAAGGTTTTGAAGAAAACTCGATCGATTGCACAATCACCAGTCCACCTTTTCCTGGAACTTATGATTATCTTGATCTGCATGAACTCCGGATGAAGTGGCTTGATTTTTCCACAGATCAAATGTCTTCCGGAGAAATAACTAAACGTAATTATACTCCTAGACAGTGGAAACAGGCTTTTCGTGAATTTATGCTCAAATTACGTCGCTGGACTGCAGAAGAAGGAGTTTGTTATCTGCAGTTAGGTGACTGGCTGGAGAGCGGTGAACGTGTCAGCGGTTTGGAATTTACACAAAAATACGCTGACAGTGTAGGCTGGAAAGTAGCGGGAAGTGCTTCAGTTCAGCGTGAAATATTTGATGCAAATTTGCGTCAGTCTTTTGGAAAATCTGGAAAGTGGGAACACCTTATTTTGTTATGCCAGTGAGAAAAATATCAATCTTCTTTTATGCTCACTCCTTTGTCCGGATCAAGCAGAAGTGTGCGCTTCCTGCCTAAATTGAGAATTTTCAACACTAAATGACCTTCAGTCACGTCATCAAAACCTTCACCATCCATGAAGGCACGGATGGTGATAAGTCCCTTAAATTCCGGATCAGTTAAACTCGGCGGATCAAGGCCAATTAAGACACGCGCGAATCCCCTATCATTTAGCATGAAACGTTTAGGCAGACGAATGTTTTTGTAATCACTTTCAAAGATCACCTGCCCACTGCGTGTTATGGATTTTCCGCTGATGCTGTTCTGCAGTTGAACACTGAAATCCAACTGCTTTGCTTTAGCGTTCCGAAAATCCAACTCATATTCAGCGGTTTTAAGAGAAAGTAAATTTGGAATTTGCATCACATTTTGAGTTAAATCTGTATTACGATCAAAATCTGTCAACCACTGACCAGGATTCAAGGTTGTACTGGAATACAGATTACTGACCTCTACCTGACCTTCAGTCAACGAGACAGTAGCTTTATTATTATTTTCGGAGATGCGGACGGAAGTGCCTTTGATTCCTATAAGTGCAGTAGGTGTACGGATTTTTGTGCGTTGAAGTCCTTTCACAAAACGCCCGCGCAGAGAGCCGCTTTTAAGTGTCAGCTGAAATTTGAAAGTGCGCTTGTTAGTAGTTTGTTCTTCAGATAAGTTCAAAACGAGTGTTGAGTTTTGAAACAAACGTACTCTTGATCCGTCTCTATATTCTACTGTTGATTTGGATTTAGCAGATGTAAGGATTTTATTTCCGGTGAACAACAGCATTCCATGACTGCCTTGCCTGCCTTTAGGGGATTTTTCGTTGAAAACCTTTACAGCACCATCCACATTGAGTAAAGTGGCAATGGCTGGATTCTCACTTTGAGCAGAACCTTGAGTGGTAGATAAGCTCAAGAGAAGAATTATAAACAGGTATTTGAAGGGAAAGTATATTCTCATATAATTTCTTTCATCTCCCAGTTTAAAATATACTGTAAAAATGGAATGGTTTTCTGTCAGCCAGTCGTAAAACTAACCGGCTGCTAGAACCTCTGCAATTTGTAGAGAATTAAGGGCCGCACCTTTATAAAGCTGATCCGCAACCACCCAGAATGTAAGCCCTTTTGGATGAGATAAGTCTTCCCGGATCCGGCCTACATATGTCTCAGTAGTTTCATCCGCATCCCACGGCATTGGGTAACCTCCGCCAACCGGTTCATCCTTTACAATTATACCAGGTGAATTTTCGAGAATTTCACGGGCGTCCTGTGAAGTTAACTTATCTTCAGTCTCGATCCATACTGCTTCTGAATGCGCACGTAAAACAGGAACTCTCACACATGTTGCAGAAATTTTCATTTCAGGAGCATCCATGATTTTTTGTGTTTCATTAACCATTTTCATTTCTTCTCTTGTATAACCGTTTTCCAGAAATACATCAACATGAGGAAAGAGATTGAAAGCGATTTGTGCGGGAAAGGCGGAAACTTCAAGGGGTTCATTGTTGGCAAAGGCACGTGTCTGGTTGAGCAATTCGCTCATACCTTTTGCTCCTGCTCCGGAAGTGGATTGATAAGTGGAAACAATAACTCTGTTGATTGTCGCGGCTTTGTGCAGAGGATTAAGCGCAACTACCATCTGAATGGTTGAACAGTTTGGGTTAGCGATTATACCATTGTGCTTGAAGGCCATTTGCGGATTGATTTCTGGAACCACCAGCGGAACTTCAGGATCCATTCTGAAAGCACTGCTGTTATCAATCACCACTGTGCCTGCATCCACAGCATGATGCACAAATTCCTTGCTGCGTCCTTTTCCTGCAGAAAAAAAAGCTAAATCAACTCCTTTAAATGATTTAGGCGTCAGTTCTTCAACTGTGATTTTATCACCGCAGAACTCAAGAGTTTTTCCAACTGAACGTTCGGAAGCAAGCAGTTTTAGGTTACTAATCGGGAAATCGCGGGCTTCCATCAATTTCAGGAATTCCCCACCAACAGCGCCGGTTGCTCCGGCTATCGCAACATTTTTCAATTTATTTCGTTGTTAAATGGATTATAGTTTTTGTTGATCAGAACTATTTCAGTGTGTATACACTTCATCCTGTCCTATTCAACAAAGTAGCAGATGCTCAGTTTTTTATGCTGACTGATTCGTGCTTTCTGCTGACTTAAAATGTTTTCGGCAAACAGAAACGTAGCTGTCGTTTCCACCGATTTGAATTTGCTCACCTGACTTTAGTGGCGTGCCATTTTCATCAAGACGCAAAACCATATTTGCTTTTTTACCACAATGGCAGACCGTCTTGATTTCTAATAATTCGTCTGCCCATGCTAATAAATGCAAACTTCCTTCAAATAGTTCACCTTTAAAATCTGTACGCAAACCATAGGCCAATACTGGAATTCCCAGCTTGTCCACTACCTCACCCAATGCAAAAACCTGACTTTTTGTCAAAAATTGTGCTTCATCCAGAAGGAGACAGCTCAATGGTGTTTTTTGGTGCCTTTCTTCAGTTAGCTCAAGCAAATCATCATCTTTCTGAAAACAGACAGCATTTGCTTCAAGTCCAATCCGTGAACGGACAACGGCAGCAGTGTGACGATCATCTATAGACGGTTTCAGAACCAGCGTGTTCATTCTACGCTCACGATAATTATAGGCTGACTGTAAGAGAGTCGTCGTTTTCCCCGCATTCATTGCGGAATAGTAAAAATACAACTTCGCCATCTTTTCAGTTAAAAATGATACTCTCAATAAAAGTCACCATTCAGTTCAACAGAGGAATGGCTGATAAAATTTTCAGAAATTTTGTGAAATATCTATGAAGAATAGCAAAAACCTTATAATTATAGCAGTTCGGTAGAAAATAATAAAGGCAGGATTTACTCGAAATATTTGTATAAGTTCGAAGGCACGCTTGTTGCTCATATTTAAAATAGACCCCGGAGAGTGGCTCCGCCACTTGAATCCGTAAACGAATTCATGAATTATAATCCTGAGCCTAGCATGACCTGGGATTTGTTCCATATTCGCTCCGGGGCGTGACCTCAAAAGATACAGACTTCCCTGTCAGATTTCAAGCACGAATTTTAAAAAAATAGTAATATTTTGAAATAAAATTCTTGCTGCCCGTTTAACTATTCCTCTACTGGATTCCACTCCCCTGATATTTTTATTTTTATTGTTTTTTTAATTTTATTTTATAAAAAGTCAGCCAGCAACAAAAAATATATTTCCTGTTGTTCTTCTTCAAAAAATAGAAATTCTCCAGAAAATAATTACACTTGCAAAATTGTTAGCACTCTAGTATAGTGAGTGCTAAAGTAGTTTTAATTGCAAACACAAAGGTTTTATGGATACTCAAAAATTTACTGAAAAATCTCTTTCAGCCTTGGAAAATGCGCATAGCGATGCGGTGCGCCGTAAAAACTCCGAGTTATCCACACTTCATCTTTTGCATGCTCTTGCCTTTCAGGAAAACGGTCTTGTTCCTAGAATATTTGAAAAAATGGAACTTGATTCGTCAATCTTCAGTAAGTCAGTAGAAAAAGAATTGCAAGCGTTGCCGACACTGAGCGGTAGTTCAGTCGGCAGAGTAACCACTAGCGGAGAAATGAATCATGCACTGGTTGGAGCGGAAGACGAAGCCAAAAAAATGGAGGATGAATACATCAGTGTTGAGCATCTTTTACTGGCTTTAAGTGCGGAGGGAAAAAAGGGGCCAGCCGGAAAGATTTTGCATGAGATGGGCGTAACCGGTGTTCGATTAATGGACACCATAAAAGCTGTCCGTGGAGGCCAACGGGTAACCAGTCAAAATCCGGAAGAAACATATGAAGCACTTGAAAAATATGGCACAGATCTGAGTCAATTGGCACGTGACGGAAAACTGGATCCGGTGATCGGACGGGATGACGAAATCCGTAGAGTAATTCAGGTACTATCACGCCGAACCAAAAATAATCCGGTTTTGATCGGCGAACCAGGTGTGGGAAAAACGGCGATTGCGGAAGGTTTAGCCCAACGTATTGCGCGTAATGATGTACCGGACAGTCTCAAAGGGAAAAAGCTGGTCTCACTTGATATGGGGGCTCTGGTTGCCGGAGCTAAATATAGAGGTGAATTTGAAGAGCGTTTAAAAGCAGTACTTAAAGAGGTTGTTGATGCAAATGGGCACATAGTCTTGTTTATTGATGAATTACACACGGTAGTTGGTGCAGGTAAAACAGAAGGTTCAATGGACGCAGGAAACTTGCTGAAGCCTATGCTCGCGCGTGGTGAACTGCACTGTATTGGAGCCACGACACTGGATGAATACCGCAAATACATTGAAAAAGATCCTGCACTTGAAAGACGCTTTCAACAGGTTATGGTTGATCAGCCGAATGTTGAAGACACAATTTCCATTTTACGGGGATTGAAAGAGCGCTATGAAATTCACCATGGTGTACGTATAAAAGACGGTGCGTTGATTGCCGCAGCCACCCTTTCCCAACGTTATATTCCCGACCGCTTTCTTCCGGACAAAGCAATTGATTTGATGGACGAAGCTGCCTCAAGGTTACGGGTGGAAATTAATTCTATGCCTGCGGAAATGGACGAAATATCACGTAGGATTCTGCAGTTGGAAATTGAAAAAGAGGCACTTAAAAAGGAAAAAGATTCTGCATCCAAAAACAGACTTAAAAAACTTTCTAAAGAACTGGCAGAACTGCAGCACAATTTTGATGTTTTGACTTTGCAGTGGGAGCAGGAAAAGTCCGCTATACAGGGTTTGAGTGAATTAAAACAGAAAATTGAAGAAGTGCGTCTGCAGATTGAGCGGGCACGTCAGGATTATAATCTGGAAGAAGCAGCACGTCTGGAATATGGAGTACTTCCGGAACTGGAAAAAGAACAGGAAGGAGCACTTGATGTAGATGAAGATCAGAATAATCAACTGCTTAAGGAAGAAGTTGATGCCGAGGACATTGCGGAGATAGTAGCACACTGGACCGGAATTCCGGTACAAAAACTGATTGAAGGCGAAGGAGAAAAACTGCTGCGTCTTCCGGAACATCTGCATCAGCGTGTGGTGGGACAGGACGAAGCTATTAATCTTGTCTCGGATGCAGTTATCAGGGCACGCTCCGGAATTAACGATCCAAACAGACCACTCGGAAGTTTTATATTTTTGGGGCCAACCGGAGTTGGAAAGACAGAACTGGCTCGGGCTTTGGCAGAATATTTGTTTGATGATGAACAAAATATGATCAGGATTGACATGAGCGAATATATGGAAAAACATTCAGTTTCCAGACTGATTGGCGCTCCTCCAGGTTACGTTGGTTTTGATGAAGGTGGACAACTCACTGAGGCAGTGCGGCGTCGACCTTACAGCGTTTTGCTTTTCGATGAAATTGAAAAAGCACATTATGATGTTTTCAATGTTTTATTGCAAATTCTAGATGACGGCAGGTTGACCGACTCACATGGACGTACCGTGGATTTTAAAAATACTCTGGTCATCATGACTTCTAATATCGGCAGCCAAAATTTGATTAATCAAATAAGTGCTGGGATTTCCGCTTCTTCA
>Ga0208962_1000215_pt1 | contig 14477 bp, 10 predicted proteins | sample AOAMet2_C43A7_80_2_FD_188076 | JGI IMG/M metagenome (GOLD analysis project Ga0208962, IMG submission 188076) | Ammonia-oxidizing marine microbial communities from Monterey Bay, California, USA - C0912_C43A7_80 (SPAdes) | ecosystem: Environmental > Aquatic > Marine > Intertidal zone | place... | reverse complement strand
CAAAAACTAAAATGCTCGGATTCCTAAGTTCTGGAGAAAGTGTGTTTTGAATTCGGCCCAGTTGTAAAGACAGTGCTTCCAGTTTTCCAAGTGAACCCGGAGGCTTTGTCTTAGTGTCAATCTTTTGCTGTAATTCGGTATCAAGTGTAGTAGAAAATGAAGGAATAGAAAAAGATGGCATTATTTTTTTTCTCCTAATGTTATTGAGAAAGAGGGGACTCTTGATTAGAAGTATTCAGTATATATTTATTGTAAAATCAATCAATCTCATTCTTGAGACCAACACGCGGTGAGGTGATTTTCCTAGATTTTGTACTTAAATTAAGAGTGTAAAACTTGAAAATTTGAAAATAAAATCTATGCTGAATTCGTTGATTGAATTCAGACAGAAGCAAACATTTCATTGGAAAATATAAAGGATGGCTTGAAATGAAAACTTGGCTCAAAAACCCCCTCTGCATTCTTGCGGAAAACGCTGGAGGTGGGATCCTGTTGGAAGGTGCATGCATCATAGAATTGGTCCCTGCAGGGAAACAACCCTCATCTGAATATGATTCTGTTTTTGATGCCGGTAGACACGTGATCATTCCAGGTTTAATTAACCTGCATCATCATTTTTACCAAACCCTCACCCGTGTTTATCCTCAGGCACTGAATAAGGAATTATTCCCATGGCTCAAAACGCTCTATCCGATTTGGGCTGGGTTGACACCCGAAGCATTACGAATATCAACACGCCTTGCACTGGCAGAATTGCTACTTTCTGGCTGTACAACCGCTTCCGATCAACACTATGTTTTTCCTGAGGGACTGGAAAACGCCATTGATCTGCAGGTGGAAGAATCAAAAGATTTAGGAATCCGAGTTGTACTATGTCGCGGATCCATGGACCGCTCGCAAAAAAACGGAGGCTTACCACCGGATTCTGTCGTGCAGACATGTGATGAAATTTTGGCTGACAGCGAACGTCTTATTCAGCAATATCATAACCCATCGGAAGGAGCAATGACCCAAATCGCGCTCGCTCCCTGTTCTCCATTTTCAGTTTCGGAAGAGGTAATGCTGAAAAGCGCAAGCCTTGCGGAAAAGCATAACGTCCTGTTGCATACCCATCTTGCAGAAACGGAGGATGAAAACAGTTTCTGTCTGGAAAAATTCGGATGTCGTCCTGTGGATTATCTGGAGAAGGTAGGCTGGTTAAATAAAAGAACCTGGCTGGCACACGGTATTCATTTTACCGATGAAGAAATTCAAAAACTCTCTGTGACAAAAATCGGAATCTCACATTGTCCTTCTTCAAACATGGTGCTTGCGTCTGGAGTCTGCCGTGTTCCGGAATTGGAGAAAGCTGGAGTCGCGGTTGGACTTGGGGTAGACGGTTCTGCGTCAAACGATTGTTCCAATTTAATGCAGGAAGTCCGGCAGGCTTTTATGATGCAAAGGCTATATTACGGTTCACAAATCACTCATCTGGACGCCTTGCGTTGGGCAACTTCAGGCGGAGCAAATGTTTTAAGACGTCCCGAATTGGGGAGTATTGCAGAGGGAACACAGGCTGATTTGGCTATGTTCAAACTGGATGAATTACGATTTTCCGGCCATGGAGACCCGATGGCCGCACTCGTTATCTGCGGTGCCCATCAAGCTGACAGGGTTATGGTTGCAGGAAGGTGGGTTGTTATAGACGGCCAAATTCCAGGACTTGATTTAGAGCAGTTAAAGATAGATCATCAACGGGAAGCTAAACGTCTGCAGGAAAAGTGACTTATTACCTCTAAAAGCCCAATAATAAGCTAACCGAGAAATTCTTAATAAATTATCTTTCCGGGCGAAGCGTAACAAAGAACCAGAATCAAAGTTCGATTTTCAAATATTGCTCTTTGATCTGACACTTTAACATTTATTCAAACAGAGACAGAACATTTTCCGGGGGACGCCCGATAATAGCGCCTTTATCAGAAATAACAATCGGTCTTTCAATTAGAATCGGATTCTCTGTCAGAATTGACATCCACTCTTCAAGAGTCAAATCATCGGTGGCGGAAATCCCCAACTCTTTGGCTTTTTCCTCTTTGAAGCGTATCAACTCTGTCGGCTGAATATTCAATTTCTGAATAATCTCCTCCAACTCTTCCTTAGAAGGCGGATTCTTCAAATACTCAACAATTGTCGGTTCGACACCTTTATTGTTAATAATTTCCAGTGTCGCCCTGCATTTGCTGCACTTTGGGTTGTGGTAGATGGTGTAAGTCATATATTTGTTTTATTGCTTTGTGATAAATACGATATGGTTAAGTAAAATAAATCGGAAAGTGCCGTATTTGGTAAAATTTTTTTAATTTATTATATTATTAAGTTTATTCAACCTCCCCTTGAATCTCCAATATTGCGGATTCAAGTGCTTCCAAAGTTCCCGGATCCGCGTTTTCCCACATTTCTCTTTCATTGGCTTCGAGCAGTCGTTGAGAGGCATCTTTCAAAGCAAGTGGGTTGTGTTCCCGGAAGAATTTTTGCTGCTCAGGATCCAGCAGAAGTTTGTTAGCAACCTCTTCATATTGATAATCGGCAACAATATCACAGGTTGCATCGTAGCCAAAAAGATAATCAACCGTTGCCGACATTTCAAAAGCACCTTTGTAACCATGTTCACGCATGCCTTCAATCCATTTTGGATTGAGAACACGGCTGCGGAAAACACGGTTGAATTCTTCCTTGAGTGTGCGGATTTTTATTTTTTCCGGATTACTTGAATCGCCGTGATAAGTTGCAGGAGCGGAACCTTTAATTTCCGTAATCGCTGCCTGCAGTCCGCCTTGAAATTGGAAATAATCGTCGGAGTCTAAAATGTCATGTTCGCGGTTATCCTGATTTTGATGCACAATCTCCACGGAACTCAGTCTTTGCCGCAGCAAGTTGATTTCCTCGGAGCTTGTACCATCGGAGTCATAGGCATGGCTGCCCCATTTTAAAAATACTTCTGTCAAATCACCACGGGTTTCCCAGTTTCCCGCATCAATCAGGGGTAAAAGTCCGGCCCCATATGCCCCAGGTCCGGAGCTAAAAACACGCAGTTCCGCCAGTCGTTGAGCATTTTCAGCAGAAGCTCCGGAGTCTTTTAAACGTTGTTGGTCCGCCAGCCATGCGGCACGTACCGGGTTCATTTCTTCTGGTTCATCGAGTTCCGCCAAACGTTTTGGTACCGTCGAAAGCAAACGCATCACGTCACCAAAGGAATCCCTGAACATTCCGGAAACACGTAAAACCACATCCACTCTTGGCCGCCCTAAAACTGAAAGCGGCATAATTTCAAAATCAACCACACGTCCGGAAACTGGCTCCCAAAGCGGCTCACAACCCCAAAGAGCCAAAGCCTGAGCTATGTCATCACCACCAGTACGCATGTTAGAAGTTCCCCAAATCACGAGTGCCGTCGTTTTCGGAAATTCACCGTGATCCGCTCGGTAGCGCTCAATCAATTCCTCGGCCAGTGCCTGTCCGCAACGCCAGGCAGTCTGTGTTGGAATCACTCGCGGATCGACTGAATAAAAATTGCGTCCGGTCGGCAAAACATCTATCCGCCCCCGTGTAGGTGCACCGGATGGCCCCGGACTGACAAATCTTCCCTCCAATGCCAATGCCAAACTGCGGGTTTCCTCTGCGCAACGCATGAAACGCGGTAATAAAATTGCGTTGAGCCAGCGGCTTATTTCCGATATACCTTCAACTCCGCTCAGGGAACTATTTTGTGACTTACTGATTTTTGCATGAGCTAATTCATCTTTGATCCACTGTCGGGCGCGTTCCTCAATTTCATCGCGTCCCCTAATGGAGAGCGTGTCGAGATCAAAATCCGATGCTTTTCCCAAAAGTGCCTGCAACAATCCCGGACGGTCCACAGAAGGCATTCGCAGCAGACTCAGCAGAAAATCAATTTTTTTCTCACCTTGGGGAAGCTGTCCAAATATGTGCAAACCGGAACGGATTTGACTTTCTTTGAGTTCACAGAGATGGTTGCTGAGAGCATTGAGCTGGTCTTCATCTTCGGGCAATTCTGCACTCCAGTCTGCGTGTTCAAGCAGATGTTCAATTTCATGTTCGAGTTCGTGGGCACGTTCCGGATACAGCGTTTCACAATGGGCATGTTCTTCAAGCAAACGCTCGGCTTTGTCCAATTCTTCATAAAGCCCGGCACGAGTCAAAGGGGGAGTCAGGTGATCAACGATCACGGCGGACGCACGACGTTTGGCCTGCGTTCCTTCTCCGGGATCATTGACAATGAAGGGGTACAAATTCGGTAAAGTCTTCAGCGCAATTTGCGGGAAATCATCCGACCCCAGAGCAACACTTCGTCCAGGCAGCCATTCCAAATTTCCGTGTTTGCCAAAATGAATAACCGCATGTGCGTCAAAGTCTTCCTGAATCCACTGATAAAACGCCAGATATTCCGGAGGGGGTGACAAAGCCGGATCGTGATAAATCGCCTGAGTCTGCAAACCAAATCCGCGCTGCGGCTGAATTCCAATGAAAATGTTGCCAAAACGTTTTCCGGCAATCGGTATATAATCCGCAACTTCATGCGTCCATTGTTTAGCCAAAGTCGTCTGACTTGACTCAAGAAGCTCGCCGATCATTTCAAATAAGCGTTCACGGGAAATACCTTGATCCGGAGTTTTCCCATAACTCAATTCCGAGTCATTAGTGATTCCCGCCTGTAAAATCTGAATTAACTCATCACCATTTTCCGGTATGTTATCAACTGAATAACCTCGTTTTCCCAAATCTTTCAAAAAAGCAATTACACTAGCCGGTGTATCCAGTCCAACTCCGTTTCCGAGGCGACTGTCTTTATTTGGATAATTGGCCAAAATAATGGCGACCCGTTTTTCGGTATTTGCGGTTCGTCGCAAGCGTACCCAATTCGCGGTAAGTTCCGCCACATGTGCAATTTGATTTAAATCCGGAGCCAAACGTTTTGAACGGAACTGTAACTCCGGATCATACGTCTCTTCGGATTTGAAACCAACAACTGTACTAAAAAGCCGTCCGTCGGTTTCCGGAAGAACCACTGACATTGCTGCGTTGGTAGCCGAAAGACCCCGAGGGTTTTTTAGCCATTCCTCTCTATCCTCGGTGGACGTAGGTACCTGAATCACAGGACAATTCAGCCTTTCCAAAAACGAAATACGGGTCTCTTCCCGCTCATCGATATTCCCCCCGCAAGGCCCGGTGCCGATCGAAAAACTCTGCATGGTTAAAATTGCGTCCGGGGGTTCTTCCTCTGCTTTCTGCAGCATCTCTTGCTGCGCTTCTGGTTCACGCAACGAGTAGGCATAAAACCCGGAAACTTCAAGCCCCTGTTTTATTAAGGCCTCAGTCAATGCCTCTACCACAGCCATATCACCGGTTTGCTGCAAGGCACGATAAAAGGTTATCCAAACTCTGCCAATTTCTTTATCCTGACATGAAGTAGGAGAAATTATTAGCTTTGTGTCCTTCTCACTCTTAGCCGCTGAATTAATTTTATCTACGGATTTTTTTGCCAGCCAACCAAAGGTCGGTATTTTAAGTGCTTCCGGAAAGCCCTCAGTCTTATTTTCCAGCAATAATTCCACCGCCTCAGCCGCACGTTCCATGTTGTCAATTCCACCTTCACGAAAATAGGCAAAAATTTTACGCACCACCGGTTCAGCATAATCATTGAATTTCATCAACTCCGGATCCCATTCATCCGTTCCAGGAAGGACTAGAATACGTGTTTTGGCACCGTGATTTTTAATGTGGATGATTTCGTCCAGTAGATGCGGAAAATAACCGTAACCGCCGTGCAACCTTAAAATTGCCAGTTTTGCTTCACACAAAACATGATCCGCGTAATGCTCTGCTGCGTCCGGATGCTGGAGCGGAATGGCCTGCATTAAACTCAGGGTTTGCTCCGCTTTTTTCCCGAATCGTTTACCCCAAACCTGTGCCAGCCCGGAAAGTTCGGTATCGGCGGTGCTGATAAATAAAATATCGGCAGGAGTTTGGCAGACTCCCTCAAGCTTGCGCTCGGAGTCCAAATCCCCGGGTTTTGTGGCAATTCGATGCATCTATTTCCAACTCCAGTCCGGACTGCTCTTTCCCGGCTGCCACAAAGTTTCTGTTTCACCTAAAGTTTCTGTGACCCAGCGCCCGGCAACAAAAAGGAAATCGGAAAGACGGTTAATGTACTTGATGATTTCAGGATTTACCAAATCTATTTGATTAAGTTTGAGAATATCACGCTCAGCTCTTCGACAAACAGTACGTGCCTGATGCAAAAAAGCATTGAGCGAAGTTCCTCCAGGCAGGATAAAACTTTTCAGGGGTTGAAGTTCTTCATTCATCGCATCAATTATTTCCTCCAGCCATACCACATTTTCCGCCTGTAAAGTGATTTGCCCTTCGTACTCATCACCTGGAAGTGTCGCCAGCTCTGAGCCTATGTCAAAAAGTTTTTGCTGGATTGCTTCCAAAATCAATCCCAGTTTTTCCCGTCTTTTAGAGGCTCCCTTCTTAGCAAGAAAACTCAACGCAAGCCCTATTACACTATTTAGCTCATCGACGCTTCCGTAAGCTTCAATACGCGGATGATCTTTGGGAAGCCGCTTTCCTCCAACAAGTCCGGTCTGCCCGGTGTCTCCTGTACGTGTATAAACTTTTGTTATTTTTACCATGTTTTTCTGTAGTTAAGCTGATTATTTCATTTGCTGTGCGAGAAACTGGTATGCAGGAGCAGCCGATTTTTCCAAATTTCTTTTGAGACTGGCCTGATCTTCTAGAGATTTATTTTGACCGATTTCCTTTTTTCCTTCCCAGCGTTCAACCTTCATTTCAAACTAATCCATCCATTTTAAAAATTCTCTTAATGACACCACTTCGCCTACCACTATAATAGCTGGCGGTTTAATTTCGTATTTTTCAACATCCATTGCGCAGGACCCGAGAGTGGTTTCTAAAACATGCTGTTCGGGTAAGCTGGCCTGAGTAATCACTGCAACCGGTTCATCCTGTGAGCGGCCGTTTTGCATAAGACGTTCTGAAATCTTTGAGAGATATTTCATTGCCATATACATTACGATCACCGGTGAGCCCTGAGCTATGGAATCCCAGTTGTGCCTTTCAGGAACATCTCCGGCTATTCCGTGTCCTGTCAAAAAAGTGACTGCTGAATTAAAATCACGATGAGTTAACGGGATACCTGCATAAGCCAATCCTCCTACACCTACAGAAATTCCAGGAATAATCCGAAAAGGAATATCAGCCTTAACTAAACACAAAGCTTCTTCACCCCCTCTGCCGAAAACAAAAGGATCGCCACCCTTGAGACGTAAAACTCGCTTACCTTGCTCAGCTAATTCTACCAGCCTCAGCGAAATATCTTTTTGTTTTGCCGAAGGCTTACCTCCGCGTTTCCCAGCGTATTCGAGCTCACAATCTGTTGAGACCAATTCAAGTATTCCTTTCCCAACTAAGGCATCATAAACCAGCACATCAGCCTGCCGAAGTGCATTTAAAGCATGAAGTGTTAGTAATCCTACGTCTCCGGGGCCTGCTCCGGCCAGCCAAACCCAACCCGGTTCAAACTTAGGTAAATCAAAAGGAAGTGACTGCATTACTTTTTTTGCTCTGAAAAAATTTGAAAATGCGTTAAAGTCATCATTTTATATCTTTTTCGCTTGTGTAAGAATAACAGGATAAACAAGATTTTTACAGCAAAGTTTCGAATGCATTATGATTGACAAACCCTCCGGAACTCTCAAAAGTGGCTGGACGACCGGTGCCTGTGCAACTGCTGCAGCAAAAGCTGCTTTTGAAGCACTAATTACAGGAAAATTTACTTCTTCTGTCAGAATTGTTTTACCCAAAGGTGAGCAGCCGGAGTTTGTTCTACACCACACAGAAAACGGTATCGATTTTTCAACCGCCAGTATAATCAAAGACGCTGGTGACGATCCGGACGTAACGCATGGAGCAGAAATCAGCGTCACTGTCAGGCCTGGAATTCCAGGAGAGGGTGTTGTCTTCAAAGCAGGTTCCGGAGTTGGAACAGTTACAAAAGCAGGGCTTGCGCTGGAAATTGGAGAACCTGCGATCAATCCTGTTCCACGTCAAATGATGTGCGCGGTGATTTCAGAAATCGCGGAAAAATTTAACCATTCCGGAAATGTGGTCTTGACGGTTGCCGTTTCCGGAGGGGAAGAGTTAGCAAAAAAAACTTGGAATCCGCGCCTCGGAATTTTAGGGGGGATTTCGATTTTAGGAACAACCGGTATTGTCATCCCGTATTCATGTTCTGCCTGGATTCATTCGATTCATCGAGGCATTGACGTTGCGTGTGCTAACGGTTTGCAGCAAGTAGCAGGATGTACCGGTTCCACCAGCGAAAAATTTGTGCAAAACTACTACCAGCTTCCGGACGAAGCTATGCTGGATATGGGAGATTTTGCCGGTGGCTTACTAAAATATTTCCGCAAAAATCCCTTGCCGAAACTAACGATCGGTGGAGGATTCGGAAAACTTACCAAGCTGGCACAGGGTCATCTCGATTTACATTCGGGACGTAGCCAGGTCGATTTTAAACTGTTAGCAGAGCTGCTAAAAAAACTAGGTGCAAATCAGGAATTGTGTGAGCAGGCCAAATCCGCCAACACTGCCAATGAAGTACTTATACTGGCACAAAAAGCCGGACTCCCCCTGGCGGACGTTATAGCACAAAAAGCCGGGCTCGTTGCCCGAAAAGCGTTACGGAATACAGAAACTATATTAAATATCATGGTAATTTCCGGAACGTCTGGTGCAGACCGTCAAGGTGAGCTCGTCGGAGAGGCTGAAAATAATGCCTGAAAAACTTTTAATTCTGGGTGGAACCCGTGAAGCCTATGAACTCGCGGAATGTCTGGTTGAGCGATATCCACCAAGACAATTAACTGTCATCAGTTCGCTAGCTGGAATCACTGGGAATCCAAAAGTTCCCGCCGGCCAAGTCCGGATCGGTGGCTTTGCAGACACTTACGATGAGGGTGCTAAGTCAGGCCAGAACAGTATTTTGGGATTACGGAAATATCTGCTGCAGGAAAAAATTACATTGTTGGTCAACGCAACCCACCCCTATGCGACTCGAATCAGCGAAAACGCACTTGCGGTGGCAACGGAACTTGGTTTGCCGTATCTACGTTTGACTCGTCCAGCATGGCTAAAACATACCGGAGATCAATGGATTGAGGTTCCAGATTTGGCAGCAGCAGCTGATTATTTAAAATCCGAATCCATAGACACAAACTCCCGGATATCAAAGCAAATCGTTTTCCTAACCACGGGAAACCGGGGCTTAGAATTTTTTCAGCGATGCAGGAAATGTCATTTTGTCGTACGCAGCGTGGAGCTTCCGGAAAGTGTTGGGTCGATAACCGGAACTTTCGTTTGGGAAAAGGCTGAGTTTTTACAAGCGCGTGGACCTTTTACTCTGAGAAACGAACTCAGCTTGTTCCGGCAGTATGGTGTGACAATGCTGGTTAGTAAAAACAGCGGTGGTGACTCTACCTACGCAAAAATTGAAGCAGCCCGAAAGTTAAAAATACCGGTGCTGATGGTTGACAGACCGTTAGTGAATTCCGCTGATCTATGCCTGCAAGTATATCAAGTGTTGGACTGGATAGATCAACACAAATCGGCGTGAATGCTGATTATCGACTTTACTAAACTCGTATCTGCAAAACACGGCAAAGTGCCGGAAGCAAAAACAGGTCTGCGAGAAGAGCAGAAAAGACAGCGATGACTGCAAGGATGCTGAAGTGTGAAACACCAACGTGACTGACCGGTATGAAGAAGAGAAAAACCGACATCAGGATCAATGTTGTGAAAATGATTGCCTGTCCTACTTCGTGGAGGGTGTCATGGATCGCCTCGGTAATACTTGCTCCTTTGATCAGGGACAGCCGATAGTGTGTGATAAAATGAATCGTGTCGTCCACTGCGATTCCGATGATGATCGGTGCTGTCATCAGCGTAGTAATATCAAGATTAAATTCAAGCCAGCCCATCAGCCCAAACACCGTCAGCATTGGAAAAGTATTAGGCAGAATTGCCACAAGGCCTAGTTTCAATGACCCAAAGATGCCAAACATGATCAGCGAGATAATGAGGAATGCCAATCCGAAACTGTATATCTGGGACCAGCTTATCGCGTCAAATACTCTAGCCCAGCTTGCAACTCCGCCGGTTAATGTTATCTTCAGTTCCGGATAACGCACCTTAAGTGGTGAGAGAATTTTTTCAACTCCCGGTTGAATAACCTTTAGCAATTCCACGGACTTTTTCGAGCCGATCGTTTTTAAAGAGATACTCATCCGTGCATTTGCATAATCCAGCGAAACAAGTCGTTCAAGGTTTTCATAATCTCCTCCTTCGATTAGTACCAGCAACTGAGACACCAGATCAGTACTGTCAGGCACGGTATAGTATTCTTCACGGTTTTCCTTCAGTTTGCGGTGAGTCTGTTTTAGTTGATTATTCAGCGTCCAGTTATGAGTAACCAGTTCCGGATATTTTGTCTCAATCCACTGCTTGACCTCTTCCAGTGCAAGAAGCACTTCGGGGTCTCGAAAGACACCTTCAGTTTCAGTTTCTAGCAGGATTTCCATATTTCCTGTGCCTAGGAAATGCTCGTCCATCAGAATTATCGAACGACGCACTGGGGAATCAGGCGGGTAATATTCAGAATAGACCGTGTCGATTTCAATTCTGGCTATGCCAAGAATCAACAGTATTCCTACAGCAGCAAATAAGACAATAACACTCTTAGGATAACACATACTCATCCTCTCAATCCCATTAAGCAAATGCTTAACAACCCGGAGAAGCTGAGAAACTTCAGGCGTTTCTTTACTTCTCAGAGGGCGCGGTGGAAACCAGTTCAAAAGAACGGGGAGAAGAAAGACAGTCAGCACAAAAGCAAATATCACTCCAATACCCCCTAAAAGACCCATAGTCTGTATTACGCTCAATTTGATGAAATAAAGTGAAAAAATACCGATGGAGGTGGTTAGGCTTGTAAGTAGACAGGCCAGGGCAGTTTTACTGAAGACGGAACGTAGGACTTCCCTGTGGTGTTGACCCTGATGATGAAAAAACAGGTATCCAGACATTACATGCACCACGTCGGCAATCGCGGCAACGCTGACCAGTGCGAAAGCAATGTAGAGCGAAAGGTCGATGGGCCAACCCGTCCAGCCTGCAAGGCCAAGAACTCCAACAATACTTGAAACGAAAATCATGATCGGCCAAATCACCGCGCGTAATGATCCCAAAAGCAGGAAGGTAAGAAGAAGACTGAAGAAGAGTGATATTACAAGCGCCCGCTGATATTCTACTGCCCAGACGTCGTTCTCATAGAATGCACCCCAACTGGGATGCATGAACACAAGATCCTTTTTGAACCGTTCTTCACTCAGCAGGTTCCAGACTTGTTTTTCAAAATTAGCATAATCCTTGAGGCCATGCTGGACAAATTGCGGCTCCTGTTCGTCCTGTCCTTCAAGCTCGTTTTCATCAAAACCTTCCAACACGTCGAGTTCCTCACCTACAAGAGGAATAGCATCAAGGTTCGATCTCAGAACCAGCATTCCTAACTCCAAATTATCAGAAACCAGGATACGAGGATACTCCGGTTCATCGATGGCCTGTTCGCGCAACAACCGGCTCTGTTCCGGACTTTGTGGCAGTTCCTCACCGATGAAGTCGCGAAACTGGATGCTGTCCCCATCTACTTCAGTAAAGCTGGTATTGATAAGTGATTCAACTTTAGACAGAAGCTGCAGCGAATTTTCTGGATCATTTGTGCCAAGAGTGGATTTTTCGTCAAGTTCCTTATGAATGTTCTTCAAAGCCCCCAGACTTCTTGCTGAAAATAAATCCCCGTCGACTGGTCGGTAAACCATGCCGAGAGTCACAGTGCCCCCGAAGAGGTCCTTGATCCGGTCCAGCGATATTTGAACAGGATCATCTTTGCCAAACATATCATCATTTGCCCAGGTGAAGGCGAATCGAGGAATTCCTGCAGCAAGAAAGGACATAAGGATGATGTACAATAGCAACACCCACCAACGCCACGGACGCAGCTTTTCAGGCAAATTTTCAAAGAAAAGATTTAGACGTTGAATCATGGATTTACTGTATTAAAGTTTTATGTCGGTTTGACAAAAGGTGTGATACGGGAAGTTTTTCAATTAAGTTTGTAGATTGAAAATATCTACACACCTAAACATGAACACCAGCATTTCGCTTTATTAATTTATTGATTTCTTCTTTGGCCGAAGTACATGCACATGCTGCGGATCGTAGAGGGCACTGTCACGGAAATCATGTTCAGCAAAAACTCTACCGACCATAATTAAAGCGGTTCGGCTGATTTTAGATTTTCGCACTTTTTCACGTATGTCAGCCAGTGTTCCGTGAATGAACTGTTGATCTGGCCAAGTTACCCGATAAGCCACCACGACTGGACAATCCTCGCCGTAATGCGGAATCAGTTCATCCTGCACAAACTTGAGATTTCGCACCGATAAATGAATCGCCAGAGTTGCGCCAATCGCCGCCAGTTTTGAGAGTTCTTCACCTTCCGGCATGGCGGAGGCGTGCGTGGTGGTCCGGGTGGCAATGATGGTCTGGCTGATTTCCGGCAGCGTCAATTCCTGTTTTAATTCTGCCGCTGCCGCCGCGTATGCCGGGACTCCGGGCGTAACGTCATACGGAATTCCAAGCTCATCCAGCCGGCGCATTTGTTCGGCAGTCGCTCCGTAAAGTGAAGGGTCACCAGAATGCACACGCGCTACATCTTTACCCGCGTCATGCGCAGTTATAATTTCCGCAATTATTTCATCCAAATTCAACGGCGCTGTGTCCCGCACCAACGCCCCCTGCGGTGCAAAAGCCACCAGTTCCTGAGGAACTAGAGAACCCGCGTAAAGGCAAACCTGACATTTTGCGATTAAGTCACGTCCACGAATTGTGATTAAATCAGGCGCCCCCGGACCTGCTCCTATAAAATGTACTGTCATTTGATTTCTGATTTTTCAATTTAGCCACTAAGTATGCGAAGAGTGCAAAGGATAATCCTTGGTATTCTTTGTGTACTAAGCAGCAAGTTTTTATGTTAGTTCTTCATCATGAAACTTATGTTTTCTTATCATAACCGCGTGGAGTATAAACCCTGACCTCGCCATTTGGCAATTGCAGTCGTCGTGTTTGGCTTGAGCCTACCAGAACTACCGTCAGCATATCAACCTGTACAGAATCCATGTTTTCCAAAGAAACAACCTTAACTTTTTCTTCATCACGACCAAGATTCCTTGCAATAATAACCGGTGTTTCCGCAGGTCGATGTTTCAACAAAATCTCCTGTGCCTGGACAAGTTGCGTAGTGCGGCGGCGTGAAACTGGATTATAAAAAGCAATTACAAAATCACCTTCAGCTGCTGCACGAATTCTGCGTTCGATCGTTTCCCACGGTGTGAGTAAATCTGAGAGCGAAATTGTGCAGAAATCATGTCCGAGCGGAGCACCGATCCGAGAGCTTGCTGCCTGCAAAGCAGAAATTCCGGGAGTGGCCTCAACATGAATCCTTTGCCATTCGGCGACAAAATTATCCTTGGCACAGGGCTTTGCGAAGACACCAGAATTTCCGGTTTCAAGCAATTCATAAACCAGCGTCGCCATTGCGTAAATTCCTGGATCTCCAGATGAAATGAGGGCAACCGTTTTCCCTTGAGCCGCTAATTCCAGGGCATGTCGCACCCTTACTTCTTCCTGGCCTAAGTCGAAACGGTGCTGTTTTTGACCGTTGTGCAAATCAGCAATCAAGTCCAGATAGAGCCCATAACCAACCCAGTCAGTTGCCTTCCGGAGCATTTTTTCACTCTCCGGTAGCCGCCACTGTGGTGTTCCCGGGCCTGTACCAACAATGAACAAAGTTCCCTGCGCCCGACCAATCATTTGCGGATCCAAGAACTCCGCCGACTCTGCAATAGCACAAGTTGCTCTGGCAGACTTTATTTTTGGCGCCCGCAAGATTCCGGAATCTCCAACAGCCGCAAGTGCTGAACCTTCTGCCACTCCATGACATCCAACTTCCTGAAAAACAATTTCTGAAGGATTCTTTAATTTCGGAGTTTGAGCTTCCAAAGTCGGTGCATCAAAAAATCGTGCTGGACATTCTGCTCCGCAATTTTCCGTAAAATATGCTGCTAATGCATGGACCGCAGGTTCATCGGATTTGAGATCAAGCGAAGCCACCAGCGCGACTCTTTCCGGAGCAATCTCATTTTCCACCAATGTTTTACGGACAAGTGAAATCAACTCTTCCGGCTCGGCCCCACGTTCGCAGCCTACACCAATTACAATATTTTTTGCAGCTAGTTCTGATGCCGGACAAAAAACTAAATGTTCGGCATTCCCAGAAA
>Ga0208962_1000209_pt1 | contig 14719 bp, 3 predicted proteins | sample AOAMet2_C43A7_80_2_FD_188076 | JGI IMG/M metagenome (GOLD analysis project Ga0208962, IMG submission 188076) | Ammonia-oxidizing marine microbial communities from Monterey Bay, California, USA - C0912_C43A7_80 (SPAdes) | ecosystem: Environmental > Aquatic > Marine > Intertidal zone | place... | reverse complement strand
CAGAGTCAATGCTAAGCTTGGTCTCGCCCGAGCCTTCCTCACCTCTGCTCTCTCAACTGACCAGCTGGTAGATCTCTATCACGATATCAGCACATCGATGGAGTACGAGGTTCAGGATTACGAGGGAAGCCTAGGTCAGACGATAATGCGAAACAACGAGATTCGATACTTTGCAATCGATGACAGGTTGTATCCTCTCGGTGGTGCATATTACGCAGATCAGAGTTACCACCGTGGCCAAACTACAGGAATTTTCTATGCGCCAACAACACTCTCTGGATTGGACCCTAATCATTACATCGAGTCAATTTACGAGACTCAAAGGGGTGCTAATCCATCAGAGTACATGAGTGCAGAAGAGTATGAACTCCAATACATGAGTGATGTCGTCAAACAGCAATCTGGAGCAATGGAAGACGCTTCTGATATGATTCAACTAATCGACATCAAGTATCAGCAGACTGAGTCTTTCTTTGAGACAATGGTAGCACGAATCTATGTTGGATATGGCACAACCAGCCTCGGTCTTGATACAGATCCAGCACAACCAGGCCCAACTTGGGCGATTAGTGGAACTCCGAATTCACCTCTTGAGAATGCCTTCCCATTACCAGGGGCTATGATGAACCACTTCGTCGTCGCCAATTGGTACAACGACGGAACGGCCTCTCCTGATGAGAATAACAACAGTGTCCCAGACATCTTCGATGGTGGATACGCGGCAATCGGTCGCGCTAACACCAATGTGAAGGTCGTCAAATACTACAGCGGTGCGACCATTGAAGGCACCGTCGAACTCGATGGTGTAGGGCCTATTCCGAACGCTCGAATCCTAATTGAGCGTGACGCATTTAGCGGCGAGGAAGTCGCAGATGAGAACGGAACGGTCATCGACCGTGACCAGCGAACTTACTGGATTCCGATTGGAACCGTCGATGCCGATGAGAATGGGGACTACTCATTCGTAGTGCCCGCGGGAAGAATCCGCGTCAGTGCTTTCTTCGGAGAACCAGATCTGGATACTGCTCGCCAATTGTTGCTCTCCGGTTCTGGTGGAATGTTACAGGATGTCGCTACAGAATCTACGGAAGGTCAGCGTAATGTTAACCTCATCACCGGAATTCTTGGTAACGTATCAGGTTCACAATGGCTCGCAGAGACCATCGTCAATGTATCAGGAGAGGACGGACACTCCAATGGAGAGGTCCACCTCACAGTAGATATCTCAGCTGATTCATCGTTCTCCACCGGACGTCTTGTCTGGACTGGAGATGAAGCATTCGATGGTGAGGCGATTACTGACGCAGTGGTCGAATTGAGCCCAGCCTGGGATGCAATTCAGATGCAGCCGATTTCCCTCGAAACATCGACAGGAGCGGTCAGTGGAACCGACTTGGCCTTCCAAGGAATTGGCGAGGTCACATTCACTGGTGAGGGCGAGGTTACGAGCACTGGTATGATGACTGTGAGTGATTTCGTCGGAACGCACACCCAGACTATCCTACACGGCCACAGTCTTGCCGGCTCCGGTGAGTTCACCGGCCGCGGAACAATCTCGGGTATCATCGATGGCTCTGATGTTGTCGATGGAGACTGTAACGAGAATGGCACTATGCCAGAGAATTTCTCAGTGTGTAGCCTATCCGATGGAGATTTCCTCATCGATGGTGCGGTCAACGCGACTGGTCGATTCACATCGAATGGAACTGCATCATTCTCTCAGATTCACAACGGTTCCTCTTTGACCGGATCTGGTATCTTCAAGATTGATGCATCGAATCCAGACCTCGAGTCCTATGGGACTCTGAACGGTACTGGAACTTACACCGGGGATGGGGAGTTTAGCGGACCAATGGTTCAGGCTGGAACCTTCCATCTGACCGACGCGATTCCTGGATCTTACGATGTTACAGTAGTCTTCTCAGATGGAACTCGCGTCGAGATTGATGATGGATTCAATGTCCCATTCAAGGGCGTTGCATCTCTGCATCAAATCGATGTTTACGGCGGTTTGGTCAGTGGTAAGTTACTCGATTCAAACGAAAACCCACTAACTGGAGAAGTACAACTCAGCATTCTAGATGAAGAGAACTCTACTTCACAGGGAGAGTGCAGCGAAGTCATGTATGCACCGTGTCATATCACACCTGACGAGAACGGCTCTTTCACATTCGGGCCGGTCGTCCCAGGTAGTTATCTGGCTGAACTCGACATGGATGGCGACGGCTTCAACGAAGCACAGATCATCCATATCTTCGAAGCCGAATCCGATTCAGTGATGGAATTCCCAACTCCGATACCGATTACTTACGACCTTACCTTCACGCTCTCTCGTTCTGTAAACGGTACAGAAACCGACGTCAGTGAGTTGAACATCACCTTGCTCAGCACAGATGCCTCGGTCGCACCGGTCGATGCAGTTTACGATGCAGAGAATGGTGAATACATGGTTGAATTGAGGCAAGGCGAGTGGATTCTAAGCCACACGTTTTCGGAGTCTGAGCAATTGTGGGAACAGATCGATGTAGATGCAGACATCAACACATCTTTCGTCTTCAGAGAATCAATGACCGTCTCTGGCGTCGTGTATTATGATACGAAGCCGGTCGAGCCAGGAGCCATCGGAGAGCCCGAACTCGATCAGGATGGCAACCCAGTGCTCGACGAGGATGGCAACCCAGTCATCATTATGCCTCCGGCAGTGCAGCACGAGGTAGTAGTCTTCCATTGGGATGGATTCTCGACCACAGCTAATACCGATGGAGAAGGGAAGTTCTCAGTTGTTCTGCCAATTGGAGCAGAAGTCGATGCAACAGTCAATGCAGGCGTGATGAACGTCGTCAACGGAACTCGCTTCATTGTGACCGAGGACATGGAGGACGTCACTATGATTGCACGACCGGGCAGTGAGGTAAGCGGTGCTCTCAACATCAACAGATTGGGTAATTACTACAATTCAAATCTTGGAGGCTGGGAGCCCGTCACCGTCTATGCTACTCACGAGAGTATCGATGCGGTCTGGCACCTCGATGTTACCGAGATGGGAACCTTCGCAACAGTCCTCCCACAGGGTAATTGGACATTCACGACCGACCTCACTTGGTTGAACGCGAATGAAACGGTTCTGGATGTTGATGGCAATAATGACACTGTCAATATGTACCTCAACCCCGATTCATCATTCGTCGAAATCGACTTCTTCCTCGATCACAACACCGACAATGATCCAGCGAATGGCACACCGGTAGAATACAGATTCTCGATTGTGCCAGTCGGCAACTCTGCAGGGTTGAGCGTTGATGTGCAAGCCGATGGCTCTGAGTGGACCTCAGCTGGCCATGCAGTGGTTCCTGTCGAGGCCGGATCCTACCGCATTGATGTCGAAATTTCTGACGCGCGCGCGGGAGATCTGTTCGGTACGCGCATCATGACGGGAGACAGTTACTTCGATGTTGGATTTGGCGGAGAAGTCGTGACTCGAAGTATCGGATTTGATCCGGAGTGGAAGATTGACTTGACCTTCACTAACGAGAGTGGCGGGCCACTTGCGGACCAGAATGTGAAATTCATTGATACCGCGAATAGAAATGACATCATTTCGCGAACAACTGATGCCAACGGAACCATTGTCGATCACTTACCAGCAAGCACTTGGATTGTAGTGATTGATTCGGTCAACACTGGCGATGGCGTGGTTGAGGGTGTTAGAACCCTCATTGATGTCTCCGAGGCTAACGCTAACGATGCACATACGATTCCTACAAGTGAATTGGGAACATTCTCAGTTCGCGTGCTAGACGAATCAGGTTCCCCATTGCAGGGAATGGATATAGTAATCACATCCAACGAGGACTTGGGTAGAGTCCATCTCGACTTTACAGACGCTTCTGGAGATTCTGAAGGGTCTCTCAGCGCCGGTTCATGGAATATCGAGTTGAATCAGACCGAGGGTCGCACGCGTTACGTAATTGACAGCGTTGAACTCATCGATGGCGGAATCGTGTCTGGTGATAATGGTCAGATTCAGATTGTTGTTACGACCTACGTCGAAATGTCTGGTACCATCTTCTGGGACCACGATGATGACGATGATGCTGATGTTGGGGAAGGAGTCCCTGATGTTGAGGTCATGATGAGTAGTGAATCGGAAGAGAATATTTCCATCACTACCGATTCTACAGGGGAGTGGAATGTCTTTGTTCCATTGAATTCATCTTGGCATATCTCAACCATGAGGGATGGATTTGCCCAAGTGAATCAATCTGTAGCCATGAATGCACCCAACTCGATTGAGATTGAACTCACAGCTGGACATGTCTCGGTCTGGGGTAACATCACTCACTCAGATATCGCCTCCATAGGCGACGATGTTGAATTGGTATTGATACCGACCGAAGACATGGTCAGAGATCGTCTCACACCTGACAAGATCTACGAAGATGGTGTTTGGACTGGAGAATGGTCGGCTTCTGTCGAACCCGGGAATTGGATCATCAGAGCAACCCTCGAGGATTCTAACCTCGTTGCGATGGCAATGGTGAACGCTGACATCTCGGACGGAGGAAATGCTGACGCCGCCCTCGTGCATGGAGGATGGCTACATCTCTCAACCGAGTGGCTTGATTTCGACGGCGCCGCACACGATTTGTCTGAGGCCAATCTCGAAGGTGCAAATATCGTCGACGAACCGATGTTCACGATTTCCTCAGGGGCTGGTATCGAGTGGAACGCTATCCTCTCCGATGATGGCGGAATCTCGATTCTCTTACCAGGTGGAACTATCTCTGTAGAGAGTGAGTTCTCGGTGGAACAGATGAACAGAACAATGGATTACACTTCTTCGAAGAACATCAACATACCATCATCTGGGACGGATTTAACCGCTTCAGTGACACAGGATCTATCCTTCAATCGTGTCGCAAATCACACGATCGAATCAACCATCACCGCAGTCAGCGGTGGGGAATTGACCGTTGAAGGAGAACTCGATGATGTCCAAGCATCCATGGGTGAGGATGATGAATACACTCCAATCGAGTTCACTTTGTCACTAGATTACCTTGGACACGAATCAGTCTCCACCTACACCGTCGTCGGTAATGTCGCCGGTACAGACGGACAATATTGGATGGTCGAGGCTTGGGATTCTTCGATTGAGAACTGGACTGCCCAGTTTTCCTTTGAGTTCGGACTAGATAGCAATAACACCACGACTTACGATAATCTAAGGCTACGAGTGTCTCCAGCTAACGGTTCGACGGCTCAATCCTTTGAGGGCGGTCACACGGTGACTTTGATGTTCGCAGGGACGGATGGATATCACCACGATGATGAGGTAAAGGTACGAGTTCCTCAGAGTTACAGCTTTGAGTTGCGTGAGGAAATGCAAGAAGTCTATGGAATCCGACCTGGAGAAAATATCTCGATTCCAATTCTCTTCACTAATGCTGGAAACGGAGATGAGCGCTTCACCTTCGAATTCGACGATTCACAGGTTCCAGATAGTTGGGAACGAACGGGAGCGACCTCTCACACATTGGGTCCATTCACCGATACAACTCACACCTTGATGGTATTCGCACCTGCGAACGCCACTGGCGATGAGGAATTCACTGTCACTGTCACCGTTACCGACAAGAATAACGGCAGTTACCAACCGATTGCGGTTAAGGTGAAGACCTCTCTACCGGTTCTTGAAATCCAAGAGGTATTCTCCTCGTCTGACCCGGTCTCCGACACGATACACACATTCACAGTTGTAGTTGAGAATACAGGATTAGTCGATGCTCAGCAGGTCACTTTGAATGCAACTATACGCGGAACAGATATTCATTCTAACGCCACAAATGATGTACCTGCGGGAGAGGAAGTAACCTACATCATCGATGTAGATCTGAGAGGATTAGCACCGAGTCAGCAGTGGTTCGACTTCGTGATTTCTCCAGAAGGTCAGGAGTTCATTGAACAGCCTGAAGAGATGAACAAGCGATACACTCTGAAGACACCTCCAGTCGAGGACACTACTCCAACTACAGTCCTCGGTTTGGTGCTCATCGTGTTGCTGGCTCTGGTTCTCTGGTACTTCACCAGATCTGGTTCGCGCCGACCCGGAGCTCCATTCTGATACCTGTCTTCGAATCGGTTTCGCCGCGAGTCCACGTAGGGCTCATAGGCAAAACGATTCGAGGGAACCTTGGTGGATTACTATGGCTCTTGAAAACCTAGAGTTGATGCCCGAGCCTGAGGACTCACGAATACTCACGGCAGTCGACTCGGAAGCACCAGGTTATCTTGGGTCCGAGTACGGCTTGACCGATCAAGAGGCTAGGGAATTACGTTGGCCACTTGGGCCTATGAAGAAATTCCTCTGGCCTTGGGGTGCGGTGAGTTTCGCTATTGGCACGGTTCTGTTGTTGATTAGTTGGCCTTTCATCCAAGCTTACCTCTGGCCCTTCCTACCCGATTCTGAATGGGCCTATGAGAGCACGGGAATTCGTGAACTCCAGGATGAAGGTTACTTCGGTTCTGGGGTACATGTCTGTATTGTCGATACCGGCATCGATGACGAGCATCCTGATTTCGATCACCTGAACCTCGTTGGTTTCCGTGATTTCATCGACGGTGACCATGAGGACATCCGAGATGTCGGTGAGGATTACCACGGGACACTCATGGCCGGCCTCTTAGTTGCCAATGGCACCTATACTGGTGCGGCACCCGAAGTAGATCTCTCAGTGGCTCTTGCCCTCGGCCCCGAAGGCAAATCCGGACAGGCCGACCGTGTTGCGCTAGCCATTCGATGGTGCCGAATCACTCAGGATGCAGACATAATCAGTTTGAGTTTAGGAGGTGACCCTGGAAGTGGAATGAGCAACCTTCAATCCGAAACCGTCGCGGCAGTCAATGAGGCGCTCGATGCAGGAATATTTGTCGTCGCGGCTGCAGGAAACAATGGAATGAAGGCTAACGTCAATGATGTATCAATCCCAGCAAACATCCCTGGAGTAATCGCTGTCGGAGCATCGACAAGTAACGGTGGCGTCTGGTTGAATAGTTCCGTAGGATCCTCAATCGACCCGTATTCAGGCGAAGAGCGGTCCTTCCCGAATCAGAAGCCGGAGGTTCGAGCTCCTGGTGTGAAAATGTTCTCGACCGCGTCAACCGATATCCAACCACCACCGTACGCCTATTCGACGGGCACCTCCGATTCAACAGTAATCGTAGTCGGTGCTCTCTCGATAATCCTCGAAATTCACGGGGAGGAAATGAGGGGTGAGGATGGAGTTTTCGATGCAGCAGAAATGGATCAGGTCAAGCGCGCTCTGGCAACATCTTCTTTGGTTTCACAGGAAGAAGAAGCATCTCACCACAATAAGAGAGGGTATGGTGTTCTAGATGCAGTTGAATGGCTGAAACAGGTTGAATTTGAATTCAATATCACCTGATTTCGGTCTGATGATGTATCATGATTCCCTAATCCGTATCAACCGAGCCTACGGCTCGATACAACCCTATGATTAAATCAGTTTGATGAACCCCACGATACATGATGAGCGAGCGAGCAAGAAGTCACTTCCTAGTGATGTTGATGCTGATGAGCACCACTGTGGCTCTGATTGGACCAGCTACAGCGGTCTCAGCGACCAATGAGACAACCAGTGGGATAATCACAGGAACTGAGACTTGGAGCGGTTCTCACCAACTTACTGACGATGTCTCCGTGGCTGCTGGTGCTAAGCTAATTATCGAACCCGGAACTACAATCACTTTCCCAAATGGGACTATGCTAGATGTTCGTGGAAATCTTTGTGCAGGTGTCTCCGCTTGTGGTGCTAGCGGCAACGCAGGCGCGAATAACCCAATCACTCTGACATGGACTGAACCTGCGGTTTCTAACGCAACAGGTGAATGCTACGGACTTGGGTCTGGCAACTCGAAGATTTGGATTCGCGATTCCTCTTGTGGAGAAGGAGTGATCCTGAGAGATTCGATGGATCTTTCACAATCAGGGATGAGAAATATGCACTTCAACGGTGCTTGGGGTATCCCATTCTACGTCCAACTTGAGTACGAATATCGCTATGGGGCGTTGATTATAGACGGCGCTAGCCCAACTCTCCGTGGAATGAAATTCAATGATATCAACACGACGAGCGTCCTCGCCACCAACCTTGCTCAGCCCACTTTCATCGGTGGTGAGTATGTCGCTGGCAACGATGAGCGGAGTGGAGTCACAGGCCAAGCAGTCCAAGTTTACGGTGGAGGAACTCCGATTTCTCCGATGATTTTCGAAGGTGCATCATTCCAATCAACCAACAAGGGTTGTGGAAATCGCGACGGTGGTCGTTCGGCAATCTGGGCTTCGCAGACTTTCATTCGCATTGACGATTCAGAAGTGACCAGTGGTGATTTTGGATTCAGTATCCGAAACTCTGCTGGAAAGATTACTAATTCTTCTCTCACGGTGGATTGCAATGGAATTGATATTAACAGTCTCAAGGCAGTTGGAGATACTGAATACAATGTCGAAATTGCCTACAACACCATATCAACTACTGAAAAGACTCCAATCACAGCTTATGCTGGAGCGAATGTCGATATTCACGACAATGTTCTGCAAGGGGCTGGTGACGGCTCGGGAATCGCAGTCTATTCTGCAAAGGCAGCGATTCACAATAATGACATTGGCCCCATCGGCGGTTGGAACGGTCTCTGGCTTCTAGGATCCTACGATGTGATTGCGGAGAACAATACCATCTTCGACACAGCGAGGGAACCTGTGCTGGCTGGGGAGTATGGATCTCAAGCTCCTAATCCTACCCCAGCACGCCTCTACCTCGCCAACAATTCGATTTCTACCTCCGGGGCTGGAGCATGCTCTTCCAACACTTGGTGGGATGGTCCATTCACTTGTCCAGCTATTATGGCTCACAGGGCTGGAGTCACCATCGTAGACAATGTCATCGACGCCGGAGGGAATGCCGACGGCATTCGATCAACAGGAAGTCTCCTCGATGTCCGTCGAAATACCTTCAATGTGCAAGGAACTGGTGCGATTATCCAACATTATGAACGAGGAGACACTTCACAACAATATGGAAGCCTAGCTTTCTTCAGTAACAATATCTGGAACGGAGTCGAAGTCACATACAATGTCTCAAAGTCCTCAGTTACTGTTCAATCAGAGTACATCCCGAGCCCCCCTCCGGGCCAATTCCCCGTGATTCTCAGTTGGGATGATCAGGAGGCATGGCATCAGAATCAGTGGCAGAATGGGGTCATTGCTCACGAAGTCAGGGCCTGTGCTTCCTGTGATGACTACACTCCTCACAACTTCCCTCTAGCATTGAATATGGACAATAATTCAACCGTATTCACATTCTCTAACTTGTCGAACCTTGATCTCTCAAAGGTGAAGATTAACACACAACCCACTCATTATGCAGTTCAGGTTCAGCGTGCTGAGTTGGTGCGTTTCCAGACTCTCGTCAATGGACAGAGGGTGGAAAATGCAAACGTCTTGATTGAAGATTCGCACGGTAATGATTTGTACAGTCTTGAGACTGATGCTGATGGTTACACCCCGTGGTTCTCTTTGGCATCGAATTCTCATCTAGATTTCAGAGGCTTAGAGGGTGGAGATAATCCCGACGGCTTTGCCGACGATGAATACGAAGATTCGTGTTCTGACGGAGAGGATAACGACGGAGATCTCCTTCTCGATACTGCCGACCCAGATTGCGATTTATCCTCCGGAACTCGTGAACTTTCCCTCTATCGATATACGGCTTATCGCTTCGGATTCGGTCTTGACACCGGAGAATTTACTCTGACCGACACGACTTACCAAGACACACTTTTCCTCGAAAACGCGGCCCCTTCCATCGCCGTTATCCAAGAGGATGGGCACTCTTTCCGACGTGTGTTAAACCTCACTGGTTCAGCCTTCGACGGAACTTGGGCTGGAATTTATGCGAGTGATGAATTGGCTCAATGGGACCAGAGAGGCTACGTTCACGCTGTCGAGATTAAGGATCCATTCACCAGCGATTGGAGTGGAGCTGGCCACGCGACAGATGCAAGTGGAGCTGAACCGGAATATGTCTCTCGCAATAATCATCCATTCAGCAACTGGTACTACAATTTCGACATGTCCGGCCGCCAAGAGGGCGACTACACATTCGAGTTCCGTTCCTTCGACGGCCTCGAGTATTCACCAATCATCACTCGTACAATCAAGGTCAACACCGAGGCTCCTTCTCTGAGTGTGAGCTCGCCGAGCTCATATTCGACCCATTCTGATGGGACTGTGACTTTCGAAGGAAGTGCTCACGATCCGTATGGCTGCCCCTTCGATTGTGGTTCTGACATTGATCAGATATACATCCAGATTGATGGGCCAAATTACCACGTTGTGACTTCTACCGAAGGCGCTAATGAGTGGTCATGGACGTGGGATTTCAGTGGTCTACCACGCGAACTCGCGACTTACACATTCACAATCTGGGCCTCAGACTCTGACTTCTGCAATGGAGAATTAGATGAGTGCCTGCCGGCAGTTCTCGACCTTGAGATAGATAACCAGAATGCTAGGCCATTCGTCAGTCTCACTACACCTCAAAGTGGACAAATCTACGAGGTGAGTGAGGAGTCCATGATCAGCGGAGTCGCACGAGATAATGATGGAGCAATTACGCGTGTCGATGTCGAGGTTCTCGATGTCGCTAATGGTTACATCAACATCTTCACAGGAACGGTCACTGAGATTGCTCAGAATGGCTATTGGGAATTGGAGTGGAATTCCAATATCATGATGCACAATATGCAGTATCTAATCAAGGTCCGCTCCTATGATGGATTCGATTTCAGCGACTGGTTGGAGGTCCAAGTCGTCGCCGACAACCCTCCGAATGCAGATAACCATCGTCCAACATTCGACGGTAGCTCTTGGACATCCGAAGTAAACCTCTATTGTGAGATTGACACCACCTCTCAAAATCCATGCACAAAGGCCGAGATTCCATTATTGGATTACTTTGATGATGTGGATGGGGTGAATAACCTCATTCTCTCTGTCTATGATGACACCGCTCGCTCATCCGACGACGAATTCGGTCTAGTAATCAACATCGGAGTCGATGGTGTAGCAATCTATGACCCGAAGTCGATGGGATTCTACAACGAAGATATGGAAACATGGTCGCTGAGTAATGTCATCTTCGTCGCAACAGATCCTCATGGGTCGAAGGAAATATCGACTCCGGTGTCATTCAACGTCATTCCAATCGAGTTCTATGTTGCAGAACCAGACCAGACGACCGCAGGAAAAGGAGAGGTGATTACGTTCACTGGAAATGGTTTGCCTGGTAAGACGGTCCGTGTGACATTGGGCGGCACTCAGATTAATTCAACCGTGGTGTTAGAGGATTCGACTTGGGAGCTCGGTATACCTGGTTCGATGATAAGCCGAACAATCAATCCAGTCTTCACAATCAGTGGTTCAGATCCAATTGAAGGAAGTGCAATCTCACCTCCCGCCGAAGAAGGAGGGATGGGTGCAATGACTATGATTCTCATCGTCGTTGTACTCCTCGCAGGTATCGGTGCAGCGCTTTTCTTCAGCGGAGTAGTATCCTTCGAAGAAGATGAAGAAATCAGCGACGGCGAAGATTCTGACGATAATACTAGTTCACCATCTGGAGAATTGGTGCGCAGCGACGAGCATCCGGGATGGCTCTGGGATCCGCAGAAGGAAGAATGGGTACCCGATCCAGACCACATCGCTTGATGACTCAAGTCGGTCCGCTCCGCGGATACTTTCTTGAGTGGTACGAATCGCTCATCGGTTAATGGCAACCATGGCTGTTCCCCGCCCGGGGGTTCAGGAGCGTATCCTACTTCATCTGAGGGATTACGTCGATTATGCGGACAAGGTCGAGGTCCCTTTCGCAATATCTCAGATGGGTATAGCCAATGCGGTTGCAATCGCGAGGTCGAATGTCCCGCGAGCAATCGCCGGTATGAAGGAATCAGGACACCTCATCGAGAGACAAGCCCACGTCTCCGGAGTATCTCGAAAGCGCAAGGCGTACTTTCTCACATCGGATGGTGTCAATCTTGCCGACGACATTTGGGTGAAGGTTAGCGAACAACCAGTCCGACTTATCCACGCGGATGGCAGAGCAGAGAACCTTGACTTACGTGCCGCATTGGAGAGTACAGAATTACCTCTGAGGCACGTCGATATTCTCCGTTACCTCGACCATAGCGGCACGGTTGACCTCTCTACACTATCACCTGACCTCATTGAGCGAGATCTCTCGAAGCATATCGAGAAACAATTGGTCAATTCTCTCAATGATTTACCACGGATGCGCCGATTCTTTGGACGTGACCACGAAATTAGCCAAATGGCCGACATCCTCGAGGCCGAATCGACTACTCTCCTTGTACCCGGAATCGCTGGAATCGGTAAGACTGCTCTGGCCGCCAAGTTGCTTGAGCGATTCACTCACCGCAGGAATATGTTGTATCACAGGTGTCAAGATTGGGAGGGGTCGAGAGCCTTCCTCGAAGCCTGTGCTGAATGGCTCTCGATGATTGGGAATAATGATCTCAGTGATTACGTTTCTTCAACACCAGTTCCTCAAGTAAACATGGCCGTGAATCTCATTGTTGAGGGTCTGGTGAATTCTCCCGCACTCATTGTAATCGATGACTTGCACAAGGTCGCCGACGAGAATTTTGTTGCAATTCTTCGAGGACTCACACTGCGAGTACCCGAATCGAACGAATTGGGTCTCGTCATGTTCTCCCGCTCGTTCAGAATGGTTGTGCCTGAGGCCGATTCAAGTGGAAAAACAGTCACTCATTTCATCCCGCTTGAAGGACTTGATCAGGATTCAAGTCGACAAATTCTGACTGCAATGCCCGACATAGATCTACAGCAATTCTTGCACATCTACACATTGTCTCGAGGCCATCCTCTGGTTTTGGAACTCATCAACAGGGGGAGCGTCGGTGAAACCTTCCACGCAACCCTTGAAGCATTCGTCGAGAAGGAGATTTTCAGTAAGTTATCTGGCCCTCAGAAGCGCTTACTTGGTGCAATCGCTGTATTCAGGGAGCCGATGCCTCTAGAGTCTCTTCTTGGTCTCAACGCGGACATAGATTTACTCGATGATTTGGTAGAGAAGGGATTGGCGCGTCGAATCGATACGGATTTCTACGATGTACACGATTTGGTTAGAGAGTTCCTTGTTCGCTCGATGGATGAATCTCTCAAAGCAGAACTTCACACGAATGCAGTCGAGTGGTATAGAACAAGAACTGAGACCGCTGCAGAAAAAATCGAATTCATCCACCACCTCAATGCATCAGGAGATTTGGACACCCTTGCTGAAGTCCTCCAGAAAAGTGGCCGAGGCTTGGTCAAATCGGGTCATATCGAACTTCTGGGTATACTCAGAGGCCTCGAATCAGATGGATTCAACGCAGTGCATTGGGGGCTTATTCGTGAATTGCGAGGTGACATCCTATCTCTCCAAGGACGCTGGGATGAGGCCGAGGAGGAATATGCAGCTGCAATTCCAGTTGCCAGAAAGCACAAGCGAGCTACGAGTCTTGCTCGACTGATGACTGCTCGTGCCGATATCGCAGTCAAGCGTGGTGCAATGGATGATGCACTCGAACTTCACCGCCAAGCGTTGGAAATACAGATTGCTGCGAGAGACGCTGTTGGCGCTGCACGGTCTTACATCAACATGGGCTACATTTTCCGTCGGCGCAAAGATACACGACACGCTCTCGAGGTCTACGGTAATGTCGAGGAATTACTCGATGCCGAAGATGATCCAGAATTGATGGATGCTAGAGTTCGCCTCGCAGCAGCATTCCTAGAAATGGGAGAACTCGACCGCGCTCGTGATCACGCCCTTGCCGCTCACGACGGTACCATGGACAAGGGTATGGATACACTACACGCCCGCAGCAGGGCGGTTTTGGGTCGTTATTATGCAAATATCAAAGATAATGATCTTGCCCTGCTACACTATTCTGCAGCCCTTGAAATCCTCTCTGAAGCGACTGACCCACACAGCGCGGTTGAGGTCGAAATTCTCCTCGGCCAAGTTCTCAGTGATGCTGGACGAAAGTCCGAGGCAGCCGAGCACTATCTAGACGGCCTCGCAGTCGCTGAATCCAACGATTTCCGTCTCTTGCAAGGAGAACTCCTTTCTCGTCTTGGTGAGGTCGAAACCGACCGCTCCGCGAGAATGAACTATCTCCAACGTTCGCTGACTGTATTCCGTGAACTCGGAGCAGTTGACCGTATGCGCGATGTTCAGACTGCGGTTCATCGAGCTATCATGGGTCACTGAGTAGCAAAGTCAGAAACGTCGTAATTCAAGTCGCGTTACTAATTACGTTCAGGCTCGGCCTGTCCGAGCCAATTGGAGAATTCGGGCCCATCTTGTCCACAAATTGAGAGCACACCATCGAAACTCTCACCAATTTGGTGCAACACTTCCGACTCAGCCAAATGAGGAGCATTGTTTTTCTCGGACAAATGGCACAGAACAACACTTTGTAATCTAGGGTGCAAAACTTCGGTCAATATGTCCGCAGTCTGCTCATTTGAAAGGTGACCTCCCCGGCCTGAAATACGCTGTTTCAACGAAGGAGGATAGGGCCCAGAGATCAACCTCTCCAAGTCGTAATT
>Ga0208962_1000207_pt1 | contig 14803 bp, 6 predicted proteins | sample AOAMet2_C43A7_80_2_FD_188076 | JGI IMG/M metagenome (GOLD analysis project Ga0208962, IMG submission 188076) | Ammonia-oxidizing marine microbial communities from Monterey Bay, California, USA - C0912_C43A7_80 (SPAdes) | ecosystem: Environmental > Aquatic > Marine > Intertidal zone | place... | reverse complement strand
CTCAACCGGACGCAGCGGCGGGGATTCTTTTTTAAATTCTAAAAATCCTGTATTTTTCCCCATACTAAGCCGCTGTTTTCTCGTTGCAGGATGCAGATTCTTTTTCCATTTTTTCCAAAACTGCCCTGTATTCAATAGGCATAACTTTTACAAATTTCACCAAAACCTCATCCCATTTTTTCAGTAATTTTTCTGCAAGTTCACTGCCTGTGTACTGCTGATGCCGCTCAATCCACTTCTGCAACCAGAGTTTTTCTTCCGCATCATCCACACTTTCCAAATCCACCATACCGCTGTTGCAGTTCGCCGCGAAATTCCCTTTTTCATCAAAAACATAAGAGATTCCGCCACTCATGCCTGCGGCAAAATTCTTTCCTGTTTCTCCGAGTACGATCACCTTACCACCGGTCATGTATTCACAACCGTGATCACCTACACCCTCAACCACTGCGTTTGCACCACTGTTACGGACAGCAAAACGCTCACCGGCAATTCCGCGGAAAAAGACCTCGCCTGAAGTTGCGCCGTAAAGCACTGTATTGCCGACTAGAATATTACTTTCAGCGCGGAAAGATGATTCCACCGGAGGATAAACAACCAGACGCCCGCCACTCAAACCTTTACCGGTGTAGTCATTTGCGTCACCTTCCAGTTCCAGCGTCACTCCTGGTGCCAAAAACGCACCGAAGCTTTGTCCTGCGGAACCGTTGAATTTGCAGTGAATCGTATTGTCCGCTAAACCTTTTGCACCGTATTTTTTGGTAATTTTACTGCTCAACATTGTCCCAACCGCACGGTTAACATTGACGATAGGCAAAGATAACTCGACCGGCTTTTCTTCTTCCAGAGCAGCTTTTGCCTGCGTTATCAGCTGATGATCAATTTGCTTGTCCAGTCCATGATCCTGCTCCTGGGTGCAGAATCGGCTGTCATCTTCACCAACTGGAACTTGATGCAGCAGAGCGGACAAATCAACTTTTCCCGCTTTCCAGTGTTTTATGCCTGTACGTTGCTTCAACATATCTGTACGCCCGACCATGTCGTCTATTTTACGGAAACCCAGTTCAGCCATTATTTTGCGTAATTCTTCCGCCACAAAAAAGAAATAGTTGATAACGTGTTCCGGCTGACCGCGAAACTTTTTGCGCAATTCTGGATTTTGGGTGGCAATACCTACAGGACAAGTATTAAGATGACATTTACGCATCATAATACAACCTATCGCAATCAGCGGCATAGTGGCGAAACCATACTCTTCCGCACCAAGTAAGGCGGCAATTGCCACATCACGCCCTGTTTTAAGCTGACCGTCGGTTTGCAGTCTTACTCGTCCACGCAGATGATTCAGCATCAAGGTCTGGTGTGCTTCTGAAAGTCCCAGTTCCCATGGAATTCCGGCATGTTTGATTGATGTCAGTGGTGACGCGCCAGTCCCACCGTCGTGTCCTGCGATGGTGATTATATCCGCATGGGCTTTTGCGACTCCGGCTGAAATTGTGCCGACTCCTGCTTCCGCAACCAGTTTGACATTTATTTTTGCAGTTGGATTGGCATTTTTCAGATCAAAGATGAGCTGCGACAGATCTTCAATCGAATAAATATCATGATGCGGTGGCGGAGAAATCAGCGTTACTCCAGGAGTTGAATTACGGACTTTCGCTATTTCATCACTGACTTTATTTCCGGGCAGTTGTCCACCCTCTCCCGGCTTTGCGCCCTGGGCGACCTTGATTTGAAGTTCGTTGCAGTTGACTAGATAATTGATAGTGACTCCAAAACGTCCGGATGCGACCTGCTTTACGTTACTCACCGGCCAGTCACCATTGTCCTTTTTTTCGAAACGCCGTGGGTCTTCTCCGCCTTCTCCGCTGTTGCTGCGTCCTCCGATACGGTTCATTGCGACCGCCAGAGTTTCGTGTGACTCGATACTGATCGAACCAAATGACATTGCTCCTGTCACAAAACGTTTGACTATTTCAGACGCGGGTTCAACTTCATCCAGTAAAATTGGATAACCTTCCGCAAACTCGAACAAACTTCTTGGTGTTGAGAAACGCTGAGATTGATCGTTGACCAGCTTTGAAAAATCATCGTATAAGTCCTGGCTCTTTTTACGTACTGCATTTTGCAGGGTATTTGACATCACAGGATTTATCTGATGGAATTCCCCGCGCCGACGCCAATTATAAAATCCGCCACCGGGCAGGATGCTGTTTGTATCAGCAGTTTCCTCTAGTGCATTCCCGTGCCTCAACAAACTTTCCTGAGCAATTTCCTCAATACCAACACCATTTATTCTGGAAGGTGTTCCTGAAAAATGGCCATGAACCAGATCTTCATTCAAACCTATTGCTTCAAATATCTGCGCCCCGCGGTAACTTTGAATAGTAGAAATTCCCATTTTCGAAAAGACCTTGTACATGCCTTTACGGATGGCTTGCAGATAATTCTCATTTGCTTGTTCACGTGTCAGCTCAGGCGGTAAGGCTTTTTGCTTTATCATCTGTTCAAAAGTTTCAAAAGCAAGATAAGGATTTATCGCCCCTGCTCCGTAACTTACCAGCAAACAAAAATGTGCGATTTCTCGCGCTTCACCGGTTTCAACAATTATTCCTGTTTTGTAACGTTTCCTTTTCAGAATCAGGTGATGGTGTACTGCTGCTACTGCCAGAAGCGCAGGAATTGGAACCTGCTCTTTTCCTGCTCCACGGTCACTTATAACAAGAAAAGCACTGCCTGATTTTACCGCGTTTTCTGCCTGTCTACAGAGTTGGCTGAGCGCGTGGGCTAATCCGTCTACACCATTTTCCACATCAAAAAGCATACTTAATGTCGATGAGTAAAAATCCTGATTGTCGAGTGCTTTAAGCTGCGCAAGCTGTTCGTTACTCAACACAGGATGCTCGAGTTTAAGCATCCGCGCGTGTTCCGGACTGGGTTCAAGAATATTCTTTTGCGGTCCAAGACGGCTGGTTAGAGACATCACCAGTTCTTCCCTGATCGCATCTACTGGAGGGTTACTGACCTGCGCGAAAATCTGCTTGAAATAATCGTATAGTAAGCGTGGCTTATCGGACAATACCGCCAGCGGGGTATCGTTACCCATTGATCCGGAAGCTTCCACACCGTCTACCACCATTGGCGTCAGCAGCAAATTTAGATCCTCAGTTGTATAACCAAAAATTTTCTGCCGTAGTAACAGTGTGTCGAAATCAGTTTCCGGAACTATTTTGGGTTTTGGCAAATGCGACAATTCTAGCACATTATCCTTCAGCCATTTTGCATAAGGTTGAGCAGAGCAGATTTCTTTTTTCAGTTCAGCGTCATCGATTATCCGTCCCTCTTCCGTGTCCACGAGAAACATTTTACCAGGTTGTAAACGCCCTTTGTATTTTATATTCTCCGGATCAACATCCACCGCGCCGACTTCGGAACCCATAATCACAAAATCATCTTTTGTAACGACATAACGTGAGGGACGTAAACCGTTACGGTCTAGAGTAGCGCCTATACGGACACCATCCGTAAAAGTGAGAGAAGCGGGTCCATCCCACGGTTCCATCAAGTGATCATGAAATTCATAAAAAGCCTGTTTTTCAGGATTCATATCCGGGTTCTTCTCCCATGCTTCCGGAACCATCATCATCATTGCATGCGGAAGAGAGTAACCGGATTGAATGAGGAATTCGAAGACATTATCCATGCAGGCAGAGTCACTGCCTCTTGGGATAATGATGGGCTGCAATTCGCGGATATTATCATACAAAGGAGACGCTAAAGTCGGGCGCCGCCCGAGCATCCAGTTTATATTACCGCGTAATGAATTGATTTCTCCATTGTGTGCCAGATTACGGAAAGGCTGTACCAGATCCCAGCGCGGAAAGGTGTTGGTCGGGAAACGAGTATGAACTAGGGCCATTGCGCTGCTCAAACGAGGATCCGACAAATCCTGGAAAAAATGTTCCATCTGATGAGGAATTAACATACCTTTATAGACAATTGTCCGTGAAGACATGCTGGTAATTATCATGTCTTCAACATCCTGCAGAGCAGTGCGGACAGCTTTACGCGTTATGTACAATTTGCGTTCGAACTTTTCCTGGTCATAATTTTCCAACCTGCGGTGACCCATGAACAACTGGCGAATGGCAGGCATTGAGGAACGCGCCTGCTTTCCCACGTAATCAAGATTAATCGGCACATCACGCCAACCAAGCAGATCCATCCCATTTTCAACAATATGACTCTCAATTACCTCACCGCAATGTCTCCGCGCGACAGGATCCTGAGGAAGGAAAATAGAGGCAATTCCATATTCTCCTGCTTCAGGCAGATAAAAACCTGCTTTCTGGCATTCTTCAACAAAAAAATGATGTGGAATTTGAATCAAAATTCCGGAACCGTCTCCTGTGTCCGGATCCGCACCCAACGCTCCGCGGTGGTCCAGGTTACAGAGTAAACGCAGTCCCTGCTGGACAATCTGGTGAGATTTGCGGTTTTTTATCTGAACCACAAATCCTACACCGCAATTGTCATGCTCAAATTGGGGATCGTAAAGTCCCTGCTTTTCCGGATATTTAAACTTCATGAAAAATAGACCTGTTTTTTTTAACTGCTAATGCTGTCGGGATAAGATGTAATTTCGCCTAGAACGGGAAATCTTATTCATAGCTGGTACTTCGTAAAATATTCTAAACCGGGCCCATCGAAGGTAGCGATAAATCTTGTTTAGGCAACCGGATTCAAATCATTGAGATTTCTCCCTATTTTTGTTACGACGGATAGACGAAATTATTACTTTTTACGAAGCCTCAGTTAAGACTTAAAGCAATTTTGGAATAGCTGCTATAGCTCACAAAGTAGAACAGAAATTCCACCCAAAATCAAGTTGTTAGAGTAACAGAATAAATGAAAATGCAGACTGAAACTGATCCCTTGGTGAATCAGTCCTGCATTTCCGGGGTCTTGATGCGGTTGATGATTTGCTGCTGGGCAATCGAAAGGACATTGCTCGTCACCCAATACAAAGTCAAACCTGATGGAAAGGTAAAGGTGAAGATAGTAAAAATAAAGGGCAGCATCTGCATGACTTTCGCTTGAGTGGAATCCATCATCGCGGTTTGCGGAGTCAGTTTTTGCTGAAAGTACATGGACGCGCCCATCAGCAAAGGTGTAATTCCTAGACCATCCGGCTGAGACAGATCACTGATCCAAAACATGAAAGGAGCATGCCGTAATTCCACTGCACTTGAAAGGGAGCTGTAAAGCGCGAAAAATACCGGAATCTGCAACAGCATCGGCAAACAACCACCAAGCGGATTCACCCTATTTTTGCGGTAAAGCTCCATCATTTCCTTGTTGAGCTTTTCCTTATTGTTTTTGTACTTTGCCTGCAGCTTTTTCATCCTCGGAGATAATTGCTGCATCCGCTTCATACTTTTCATACCTTTGAAAGTCAGTGGGAACAAAACTAAACGTACAATAATTGTCAAAATAATAATAGCAACTCCGTAGTTTCCAACATAACTGTAAATCAAACGCAACAGGTCCAGCAACGGTCCGGCCAGTACCTCCAGGGTCATATCGTGGGAAACCACCAGGTTGTGTCCAAATTTCAGTAACTCTTCATCCTCTTTTGGGCCATAATACATGCGAAAATCTGACTCAACCAGCAAGTTAGGCTGCAAATTAGTCGGAGGTAGAGCAACCCCAAAGTAAGGTGATAACAAGCGCTCACCCTGAACATTAGGTTGAGGATCAGAGAGATATGCGCCTGCCCGGAATAACCCGTTGCGTACAGTAGTCATTGGTACAGCTGCACTGATGAAATATTGATCTTCAACTCCGAGCCATTTCATTTGAGTGACAGGAAGTTCGCCTTCTATGTTGTCAGTAGTTTCTGTCTGCAGACTTTCATCAAAATAGAAAACAGGACCTTCATGAGAAACCTGGCTCATGCCACCGTTACTGTCAGAAAGACGTTGTTCTCCAAAAAAGTAAAGCACTTCAACTGCCTGCGCTTCATTCGAACGGTTGATCAACTGCACGCGGTAATTTATAATATAACTGTCCGGAGTCACCTCGAAATACTTAATCAACTGGAGTCCGTTTAATACCGGAGAGGTCAGAGTCAGCGTAACTTTTCCTTCACCTTCATCCAGCACAATTTCCTCCGCGCTTGTGGCAAAGACCGCATTACGGAAGAGCGCACTTGTTTTGGGATCATTCTTAAACTCCTGAGTAAAAGCGGGTACTTCTGCAAGGTGATTACCGAACATCTGCACACGGTTATCTTCCGTGACTTCATCTCGATAGTCCGGCCCGATAAAACTCGTTAACATCGGAAACCAAGTGCTTAGCGTAAGACGTGGTTTGGTATGTTTAAAATGCTTTAACTGCAGGCTTTTAGCAATTCCGCCGCGTGTGTCTAAAACAAGCCGGTAATTATCGGTTTCTATGCTTACTTCTTTTGATGGCAAACTACTGTCTACTTCTGCGATCGAAGCCAAAGGTGCTGCTGTAGAAACAGTTGAATCGGAGTATCCTGTCTCTGCTAATTCTGTTCTCGATGAAGCTGATTTATGCTCAGTTAACGGCTGATCAACAGTATTGACAACTTCCCGCGGCGGTGGTTCCGGTGGTGGAAAGAGTGCATACCAGCCAACCATGATGGCGCCGGAGAGTACAACTGCAAGTAGAGTATTTTTATCCATAAAAATTGACTAGAATTATTTTCTTTCGCAAAGTCCGGAGCAGTCCGCAAATACGCTGACATTGTCTCCGGGAACCGGATCTACGCCTCCGGGATGAAGCGGATTACATTTTAATATACGCCGCAGGCTCAGATACGACCCTTTCCAGAAACCAAGTCTTTTGTAAGATTCCAGTGCATAGGCTGAGCAACTTGGATAAAATCGACAGGAAGCTGGTAAAAACGGTGACAGCCAATAGCGGTATGCTTTGATAAAACCTACCATCACGCGCTGGAATAAGCAGCTCATAGCCTTGTTAGCAGAAATTTTGCGTAAAGTCCCAAAGCTCTGTGCTGCCGGACTCTGCTTCGTATCTTCCGTTTCAGTTACTGGATTCATGATTTAAATCGTTGAAAAAACGACTGACCTGACGCAGGACATAAGCAGATTCCAACTTGTGCTTTGGAGGGTTGGTTACAAAAAAACAAATATCAAATACATAGTTCAGGTGAGAACGTTCCTGACGGACCGCTTCCCTGATAAACCGCTTGATCTGATTCCGGCAAGGGGCATTTCCGACCTTCTTTTTAACGGAGATTGAAAAACGGCTGGACTCAGCTTCTGTCATCTTGTATTTGACACCAATTGGTCCCAAAGATTGATAGACACCCTGCTCGAAAACTTCCCTGACTGCTCGGCTGTTCTGCAGCCTTGCTGATTTCGGGAAAGTATTCCGCAGACTCATGCACTGAGGCGTTTTCTGCCTTTGGCGCGTCGACGTTTAATAACTCTGCGACCTCCTGGAGTCGCCATGCGGGCACGGAACCCATGTTTCTTCTTGCGCCGCCGGTTGTTCGGCTGGAAAGTACGTTTCATTGCTTAATTATAATATTCGGTGTTATGTGAATGCTGCGGTTTTTGTCTCGTTCCTGCTTGATAAACAAATCTGCAGTTGTTAATCTTTAACAGTTCATCCTGAATGGAACAATTGAATTTATCTATAAATCCTACGAAGTTTAACTCATTTCATTTTGCATGACAAGCTTTTTAGTATTCCTACACTCGACTCTATTCCCTGACAGCAACAAGAGCCTCTCTTAAATATTGCTTTGCGCCTTAGTACATTTTTTATTTTATCCATCTTATCCGTGGCTAAAAGCATAGTGCCATTTTCATATTATCTGTCTTATCCGTGGCTAAATTCTATGTGTCCCAGAACATCAGTGCCTTCTTTCACTTTGATACTTTGTATCTTCTTTTAATTTTGCCTGAATGAACTTTGCTAGAATCCGGATCTGAGTGAATGGCATACATGCTCCCCCTGTAACCCCTTTAAAATCTGGATCTAACTAAGCTGGTTTGTTGCACAGAATTGATTTCAGCTTTTTCCCAAAACAGCAACTATTTCCTAAAGAAAAAATCAGGGCTGCCGATGTTAGGGAGAACTGCATAAAATCCATTCAAAATTTTATGGTGCAGATCTATTAACAGCTAAAGAAAAAGAACTGCGTGCCGATAAGAGCTCAAGAGAACTTTTTTTAGCACACTGGAAATAAAATAACATGGCATTGCGAGTCAATTCAAATATTGCAGCACTGAACGCACTGAGGCACCTGCAGCAGACTGAGCGGGAATTGGGTCAAAACCTGGAACGATTGTCTTCCGGGCGGAAACTCAATCATGCGGCCGATGGACCTGCATCTTTAGTGATTTCTGAACAGATGAAAACGCAGATTTCAGGGCTGGGACAAGCAATCCGTAACTCCGAATCATCCATTTCAATGATTCAAACCACAGAAGGCGCCTTAAATGAAGTTAGCAACATGTTAATCAATTTACGCCAATTGGCGGTACATGCTGCAAACGAAGGTATAAATGACGAAAAAATTCTGCAAGCTGACCAGAATGAAGTTGAAAACATTCTCTCAACTTTAAAAAATATTTCCCGTAATACTCAATTTGGCACACGAACATTGCTTGACGGTAGTAACTCCGCAACAGGAGTTGCTGTTGGAGACGGCCTCGAATTTGTTTCTGCTTCAGAAGGTTCAAAATCAACAGCAGCAGATGGATTCAAAGTCGATATCACTCAAGTTGCGACACGCTCAATGGCAGTTGGTACACGCAGATTAAGCCTGCAGGATGTTTCATCGTCTGATCCTAATGACTCAATTTCATTTGTGATCAATGAAGGTGGACGTACAGTTTCAATCGATCTGAAAAACAACAACGAATTACGACAGACAATTGAAAAACTGGTCAGTTCAGCAAAACGCAATGGAACTCCGGAATCAAAACTGAGAACGGAACGTGCAATTCAACAGTTGATTGCGCACGAAATGCAAAGAGTAACAGACGAAGCAGGGATGGAGCTGGATGTTTTTATTTATCGACCCTCAGATAATTTAGGTCCCTTTCTGGAAAACTTCGATACCTTGAATGACGCCCTGAAAGAGATCGCCAGAACACCTGGAGAGATCAACGAATTTGTCACCGGAATGGATGAAGTTATCGTTTTGAGACATCGTCAGTTCGGCAGTGATCCGGGCTTTACTGTTTCCTCAACTTTGGACAACTATTTTGGTGCAGATACAAAAGCACACGAAGCGGTTTATGCTCTTTCCGGCCGTGATGTGGAAGGCACAATCGGTGGATTGCCGGAGGTGAGTGCAGGCGGAGCAGCGATGGGACACGGACAGTTCCTCACAGGTGCTCCCGGTGCAGAAGCCGAGGGTGTAACCATAAAGTATGGTGAAACAACAGACGATGTAATTTACGAAATTTTTAATCGTACTGATAACCGCTTTACCGGATTGCTCAAACGTGAGCATGACAATGAGTTCCTGGTAGGTGAGGATATTGATGGTTTTGTACATGTTTCACAAAATTCTCTTGTTTTTCAAATTGGTCCGAATCAAGGTCAATTGCGGCGTTTTTCGGTAGACAGTATTGATCCCGAACAACTTGCAAATAGAGTCGACAACGACAGTAGGTTCCAAAGTTTAGCAGAAATTGATGTGCTGGACGCAAATGCGGCGCAAGACTCACTTATGCTGATTGATCAGGCAATTGATGATGTTTCCACGATGCGTGGAAATTTAGGTTCATTCCAGAAAAATGCACTGGAGGCAAATTTACACAGTTTGCGTGTTTCAAAGGAAAACCTGACTGCTTCAGAATCTCTGCTGGCTGATACAGATATGGCTCAGGAGATGAGTTCGCTGGTCAAGAATCAAATCCTGCTTTCTTCCGGAACAGCAATGTTGGCACAGGCCAATCAGGTTCCTCAGTCCGTTTTACAGTTGCTGAATTCAAACGGCTGATTGGAATGTTTTTTGAAATGATTTCTAGCGGTCGGTTCGCTTTGAACCGGCAAAATAGAAATCTATTTTATATCAGGTAGTTGACTAAAATCAACTAGGCAAATTACTGCCTTTTTTCCGGAGAGTGATCCGGTAGTTGAGAAAACCTGCTTGCTTCAAAAAACGGAACCGTCTTGGCAGAACTAAATCCGAACGCGATTACCGGCTTAGGCTCAAAACTGAATACGAGGGAGATCGTCGATCGCTTTATGGCAATCGAGCAGCGTCGTATCAAACCTGTGGAAGCCCGTAAAGAACAGAAAGTAAGCGAGTTAGAGGCTTGGGAAGCCGTGAAATCGGAGTTAAATAAACTCCAGGGTGTAACCGAAGCACTCGACAAATTTGAAATCTGGGAAGCCCGAAAAGTAGAGACTAGTGATCCGGATGTTATAGTCCCAAAAGCACGGAAAGATTCTGTACCGGGCAGACACTCTGTTATCGTTGAGTCTGTTGCTTTATCACATCAAATAACCTCACAGGGATTTGAGAGTGATACCACACGTATCGGCACAGGAAAAGTGCAGATCAAAGTTGGAAACGAAGAGGATGAGTTACCGATCACGATTAATCTTGCTGAAGGTAAAGATACGCTCGTTGACCTGAAAAAGGCTATCAACAATTCAGACGCGAATGTTGAAGCATACATCGCTAAAACACACGGTGATAAACCTTATCGTTTGCTGCTGACCAGTGATCTAAATGGTGAAAAGGGACGAATTAGTATTGACGTAAATCTGCAGGGTGGTGAAGTTGAAGCGCCGAGTTACGAAAATACATATGAAAAAACTGCGAGTTGGAAGGGCTTTGACGTAAAAACTCCTGAAACGACTTCAGGTGCAGGGTTTGGTGGTTCAACCAATATAGTTGAAGTCGGGGGAACCTACAATGGAGAAGAGGATAACGTATTTACTTTTCAGGTAGTTCGTTCCGGAATGATACCTTCTGATTCCGGTGTACTCATCGGTTGGAAGGACAAGAACGGTAGAGAAGGTGAAATAGAAATCAATAAATTTAATTATATTCCGGGAAGTCCGCTCGACATTACTGACGGATTAAAATTATTGATAAGTGACGGTGAAGTGGTTGCAGGTGATACTTTTACTGTAGATGTTAAAGCGGAAAAATCTGATTTGCTCTGGTGGTTGAGTGATGCGGAGCGTGCACCTAAAATTTCACAACCGTCTGACTGGAGCAGTAAGGCATCAGAAGGCGGAGTTAGAGTTATAGGCACTTATGACGGTGCGGAGGATGATACTGTAGTTTTTCGAGTTGAAGGCAATGGACAGGTCGGAGGACCAAGTCCGCTTAAACTGCATTATGAATTCTCTGAGAGTGGGGAAAAGGGTTCTGTCAACATTGGTGAACCGTATTTGGGAGATGTAGGTAAAGGGGGGCCATTTGATAAGGCCACTGCATTTGATTCTGAAGACGGTGAAGAGCTTTTCGATTTAGAATTCAGTAAAAAGGGCAAGCGCGACCCAAAACGTTTACCTCTGGGACACGGTTTATTTATTGAGGTGAACCCCAGTGTTTTAAGGGACGGTGATACAACGGATGTGGATCTTATCGCACCGACTTCAGAAGATATGTGGTGGAGTGATGAAGAGCACCGTGGGGTTTCCAACAAAGTAGACATACTGGCAAAATGGCAGACTTACGCGGAATATGAAGGACTCGATGACGGGAAAGACACAACTTCTCTTAGTGTCAGTGATGGAATTGGAGGGTTAGCAGGCAGGATCAGCAATGCGTCTATAGAAGTATCCGGAAAATATGAGCCTGATGTCGCCAAAACATACACATTTGTCGTTGAAAAAAGAGGCTCTGTAGGAATCACGCGTGGGCTTAAATTGAGATGGGAAGATACGTTTGGCGGTACAGGTACAGTGGATGTCGGAGAAGGATATGTTCCCGGAAATCCTGTTTTGTTTAATGAAGGTTTAAGAGTGGCACTCGGAAAAGGTGATTTGTATGAAGATGATTCTTTTACTATCTCGACAGAAACCTCGACAGTCAGGCTTGCTCAGGATTTAGTGTTGCGGCTCGGTGCAAGCAGGAGCGGAGAGGGACTAGAGATTAGACGTTCTGAGAATGAGGCCAATGATGTGATTCCAGGTCTTGATCTGGAGTTTTTTGCGCCAAGTAAAGATCCCGTAATTGTTTCTGTACTGGGTGATACAGAGGTGGCAAAGGAACGCATTTATGATTTTGTTGATGCCTACAACACATTTCAGGCAACCGCGAAAGAAATGTCAAAGTTCGACAAGTCATCAAACACTGCCGCGCCTTTGTTAAGTGATAGAAATCTGGCCCAGATGGTCAATGAGATTGCGACGACTACAATTGCGACAGTGAGTGGATTACCGCAGTCTACGAATATGCTTTTTTCGATAGGCCTGAAAATCGATGACAGCGGGCTCATGTCAATTGATGAGAAAAAGTTAAATGAAAAAATTGTTGATACTTTTTCCGATGTGGCAAATTTATTCCGTAGTCACGGGAAAACGGATAATCCGGGAGTCAGCTTTCTGGGAATGACTGAAGAAACCAGGGTAAATCCCACTGGTTACCGAGTCGATATTTCAAATACTGCCAAACGTGGGTTTTACCTGGGGACACCGCTTAGTGGAATAATCAAGGTTGATGATACAAACAATATTTTAGTTGTAAAAATGAATGGCAGGGTGTCTGATCCGATTGAGTTGCGTAAGGACGTCTATACACCGGGAAGTTTGGCAAAGACCATTCAGAACCGCTTGATGGAAGACAAGGTTTTAGGACGCCGCGGGATACAGGTACGTGAAGAAGAAGGACGTTTGAAAATAGTTTCCAGTACATACGGCAGCAACAGCACGATTGATGTTGAAGCAGGTTCAGGCATGGATCTCGCAAGTTTAGGCCTTGTGGATGGAACAAGTACTGCCGGTGAAGATGTCGCGGGTTCCATCGGCAACGTAGAAGCAAAAGGCAGAGGTCAGTTACTTGCGGGTGCGGAAGACTCAAATACTGAAGGTTTGAGAATCTTCGTGACCCTCGGCGAAAACGATCTGCTTGATGAAGAAGAAGCTACTGTGAAAATATCAAAAGGTGTAGCAGTCAAGTTAGGTGATAAACTTAGTAAACTAAATGATCCTTTAGGTGGAAATGTTAAACGGGCCACCGATGATATCACCGGACAGATGAGCAGTTTTGATGAGCAAATCAAACGCTTAAACGAAAGAGCAGAAAGCAAACGTTCACGCCTGCAAAATAAATTTGCCAAGCTGGACAGTACGATGGGGAGATTAAAATCCCAACAAAGTTATATAAGTCAACAACTCTCCGCAATGGGTGGAGGAAAGAAAGATTAATACTAAAATGATTCTGGAGATGCGATGAGCACCTATAGTAATTATCAGAATGCCTATAAGAAGGCTTCTGTCAATACACTTGATCAAAACAAGCTGATAATTATGCTCTACGATGGAGCAATAAAAAATGCCAGCTTTGCTGTAGAGCACATGAAAACAGGGGAAATTGAAAAAGTCCATAATTGTCTGGTCAAAGCCAAGAACATTGTGACTGAACTGATGGCGACCCTTAACATGGAACAGGGTGGTGATATCGCAAAAAATCTGCAGTCACTTTACAGCTACATGTTTAGTCAATTGATCGAAGCAAACATGGAAAAAAAGACTCAACCGATCATAGTTGTTATTGATTTGCTCAAAGAATTGCGTGCGGCATGGGTTGAAATAAATAAAAAAAGTAAATCCCAAACAACTCAACACCAGGTGCCACAAGCTCTACCGCAGCAGAGTCAGGATAACACAGAGAAGAGGATCAGGGTGACTGGCTGATAAATCAGCAAAAAACAGCATAATTACCAGACGAAGTCAAAAGATAGCAGGCGCTATTTTTTGGCTTTTTTTTTAAAATTTTAGCACCGCCGGAATTGCCCGGCTGCGAACCACACATACAGGCCGTAACTATTTTGAGTTACAGTGTTTCTGAGGTATGTGCAGTTTGTCAGCCGGGTTTTTTATTAACAGGCATCTCTAAAGCCTTTCCCTGAAACGGTGCTCTGAGTTAAGTGGAAGAAGAGGAGAGGAATATGATCCTCTCTCTTCGTTCTAGATGGCAAATAATTAGTTTAGGAGTTTTTAAGAAGCCATCATTGCTTGAAAAGCGTGTTTTTAGTGGCTCTCTTAAAAGAGGTCGTCGAAAAAGTGAGACAACTGTGTGTTACTTTTTGATGAACCAGCAAAATTATATAGAGGCCTGCGAATAGCCAGGGCTCTTTCGTTCTTTGAAAATTGAATAATTTCTCACTCAGCAAACCTATACAAATGTGACGCCTGTTGACTGTTGATTCAAAAAAGTCGGGCGGTTCATTTCTTCCAGGGCAGACTGCAATGGATTAATGTAGCTAAAGCCGATTTTCTTGATCTGTTACAGCAGGCGGAGGTGTTATCTTTTGTGGAGGGTTCAGTTGGATAGCTGAATTATAACTCAAGTAGAAATCATGAAATTGCTCGCAATAGGAATATGCTGGTTGAAGGATTTTTTTAGATAGACAGCTGAAGTGTGACCCAAATAGAAATCTGAAAATTTACCACAGCAAAAAACTGCAGTCAGATAGGAATTTTTTGTGGACACATGAAGCATGACTCAAATAGAAACCCGGAATTTTAGACGGATAGCTGAAGCATGACTCAAATAGATAACCGGAAATTTATCGTAATTTAAATATGCCGGTTGAAGGGGGTT
>Ga0208962_1000172_pt1 | contig 16369 bp, 12 predicted proteins | sample AOAMet2_C43A7_80_2_FD_188076 | JGI IMG/M metagenome (GOLD analysis project Ga0208962, IMG submission 188076) | Ammonia-oxidizing marine microbial communities from Monterey Bay, California, USA - C0912_C43A7_80 (SPAdes) | ecosystem: Environmental > Aquatic > Marine > Intertidal zone | place... | reverse complement strand
TCATCCGCAAACAGGGAGATGCAACTCTTGACAGAGTGGTAGCACGGGTGTTCGGTGACGCTATTGAAGAAAATGTCCCTGAAACCCATGAACATGTTCATGATGAAAATTGTGATCATAATCATTAATCATTATCGCAAATAATTTCTAAATTCTAAATTTATAAGCTAGTTATCCATGTCTCTAATACCAATGGTTGTCGAGCAAAATAGTCGTGGTGAACGTGCCTACGACATTTATTCTCGACTGCTAAAAGACCGCATTATTTTTCTAGGCTCACCAATTGACGACAATGTCGCAAATGTGATGATCGCGCAACTTTTGTTTCTTGAAGCAGAAGATCCAGACAGCGATATTTCACTTTATCTTAACTGTCCGGGAGGATTAGTTACTTCCGGTATGGCAATTTATGATACAATACAATACCTGAAACCCGATGTACAGACTATTTGCATTGGACAGGCAACTAGCATGGGCGCGGTTTTACTGGCTGCTGGAGCATCCGGAAAAAGAAAGGCACTACCGCACTCTAGAATTATGCTGCACCAGATGATGGGTGGTTTTTCAGGACAAGCGGAAGATATTGATATTCAGGCAAAAGAAATTATAAAAATGACTGACGTATTGAATGATATTCTGGCACGTCACACAGGACACAAAATTGAAGAAATTGCTGAAGATACCCAACGGGATTATTATTTTTCAAGTCAGGAAGCAAAGGACTACGGCATCATTGACGAAGTGATGGAAAACAGAAAACTAAAAGCAGTCTGAAAGAATTAAAACTATGAATACCGTTAAAGAGGCTCTCTTGCGCTGCTCATTCTGTGGTAAAACGCAGGACGAGGTGAAGAAGATAATTGCAGGTCCAACCGTCTATATTTGTGACGAGTGTATTGACCTCTGCAATGAAATAATGGAAGAGGAATATCAGAATGAGCATCCTGATGATATAAAGCAGGAGTTGCTCAAACCAGCGGAAATAAAAGAAGTTCTCGACAGTTATGTGGTGGGGCAGGAACAGTCCAAAAAAGTGCTCGCAGTGGCTGTTCACAATCATTACAAACGAATCAACGCCAATTTTGACGATTCTGATGTAGAACTGCAAAAAAGTAATATCCTCTTAATCGGTCCTACAGGAACAGGTAAGACTCTGTTGGCACAGACTCTTGCCAGAATACTTAATGTGCCGTTTGCGGTAGCTGATGCGACATCGTTGACAGAGGCAGGATATGTTGGTGAAGACGTAGAAAACATTGTGCTGAAACTCCTGCAGGCGGCGGATTATGACATAGAGCGCGCGGAGCAGGGCATTATCTATATTGATGAAATTGACAAAATTACCAGAAAAAGTGAAAACGTCTCGATTACAAGGGATGTTTCCGGGGAAGGTGTACAACAGGCGCTGTTGAAAATTATTGAGGGCACTGTCGCTAATATTCCACCACAGGGGGGACGTAAACATCCTAACCAGGAAACAATGCAGGTTAACACAGAAAATGTCCTGTTCATTTGCGGAGGAGCATTTACTGCGCTGGACGACATTATTAAGCGGCGTGTTGGACAAAATGCGATTGGTTTTGGTGCAAATGTGCATCATAAAAGCAGGAGTGAAAAGTTACTTGCGCAACTTGAACCTGAAGATTTGCTCAAGTATGGTTTAATTCCTGAATTTATTGGACGTTTGCCGGTAGTTGCGACTTTGCATGATTTAGAAGTTGATCATCTGGTGCAAATTTTACAGGAACCTAAAAATGCTTTGATACGTCAGTATGAAAAAATGTTTGAACTTGAGAATGTTAAACTGACTTTCAAAAAAGACGCGGTTGTTACTCTTGCAAAGGAAGCAATTAAAAGGAAAACAGGTGCACGTGGTTTACGTTCAATAATCGAAAACTCAATGCTGGATATAATGTATGAAATCCCCTCAGATCCGGACATTAGTGAAGTTGAGATCAGAAAAGAAACAATTTTGCAGAAATCTAAACCAAAACTGACCAAGAAACCTTCAAGCAGAATTCCACAAGTCAAAGCCAGCTAATTATCTTAGCGAAAAAAATTTATAATCTAACAGCATTACAACAAATATGGAAAAGTTTGATGTATATGGCGTCTGCAATCCGTTGATTGATTTGCTGAGTCATATTCCGGATTCGTTTTTGAAAAAACGTGGAATTGAAAAAAATATCATGCACCTCATTTCACTTGAGGAACAACAGGAACTGTTATTGGCGCTGACTGCTGAGAAGTTAACAGTAGAATTTGCTGCCGGTGGTTCTGGTGCAAATACAATGATTGGTATTTCTCAACTCGGTGGACGAACTGCTTTCAGTGGTAAAATCGGGAGGGACGAGCATGGAAAATTATATCGTGAAAAACTCGAAGATCTAGGTGTCAGTGCGCGTCTCGCAGAAGGTGACGGCAGCACAGGGAGTAGTCTGGTTTTAGTCAGTGATGACGGTTGCCGCACAATGAATACCTATCTGGGAATGTGTCAGGAACTGCAGGCACCAGATATTGAGCCCGAGGTTATCGAAGCAGCTAAATATCTCTATCTTACTGGATATTTGTGGGACACAGAGTCACAGAAAAAAGCTGTCCGTACAGCACTTGATGAAGCAAAAAGAGTTGGAACTAGAGTCGCTCTGAGTCTTTCTGACCCTTTTTGCGTTACACGACACAAAGAGGATTTCAAAAGTTTGCTACAGGGTTATGCCAGCATGGTATTCAGCAATCAGGAAGAAGCGTTTACTCTGCTTGAGACTGATGTTACACAGGAAGCGGTTGATACAATGTCAAAATGGACTGAAACAGTAGTGTTAACATTAGGTGAAAACGGCGCAATTATTTCACACCTTGGGCAAACATATTATATTGATCCATATCCGATTCGAGTTGAAGATACAACTGGAGCAGGTGACGCTTTTGCGGCCGGTTTTCTCTTCGGAATGACTCATGATTTTTCTCCGCTGGAGAGTGGACGCATTGCAGCCGCTCTTGCTGGTGCAGTGATTGAACAGACTGGACCACGGTTTCAGGGTCACGCACACTCGCTGATACGTGAAAAACTTGGGATCACGCTTTAGTACATCGACTATCTTATATTGTTACAATTAAGTGTTCGCTGAGCGGAGTCGAAGGTACGCATTCAATTGAGAAGTTGGTTTCGGCTCCGCTCAACCAGCCGTAAATGCTTTTCTTCACATTCCGTTGCCGGTTGATTACTATCTTTTCAAACAGCGGATTAATCACTATTTCATTCATATACTTTATTTTCCTCACTGCTTAACTGCCTCATGGAACTTCTTGCTCCAGCCGGAAATTTAGATAAATTGAAAACAGCTGTTTTGTACGGTGCGAATGCAGTCTATCTGGCAGGTCAAAAATTCAGTTTGCGTGGTGCGTCCGATAATTTTTCTGAGACAGAATTACTGGAAGGAGTATCGTTTGCGCGGAAAAACAATTGCAAAACATACGTTACACTGAATGCTTTTTTGCATGATCAGGAACTGAAAGAACTTCCGGAATATGTGAGGTTTCTGGAAGAGTGCGGTGTGGACGCGGTTATTGTTTCTGATCTGGGTGTGATGACAGTTGTTCAGCAGAATTCCGAATTAGTAGTACATATTTCAACACAGGCCTCCTGTTTAAACGTCCATTCCGCAAAGCTCTGGAAAAGTCTTGGTGCTAAAAGGCTGGTTCTGGGACGTGAGGTTTCTCTTCAAGAAGCAGGAAAAGTTCGTAATGAAGCTGGAATTGAGGTGGAACTGTTTATTCACGGTGCTATGTGTATGGCATATTCCGGAAATTGCACCATATCCAATTACACAGCAGGACGTGATAGTAATCGTGGGGGTTGCGTGCAAAGCTGCCGCTTTTCATATTCCGCAATTCCGGATTCTGCTGAATTTGCGGATGAGTCTCCGGAACATCGTTCAAGCCCTTTAATGAGTTCAAAAGATTTGCGTGGAATGGACTTGCTGCCTGAATTCATTAAAACCGGTGTAGACAGTATCAAAGTTGAAGGTCGGATGAAAAGTTCTCTTTACGTGGCAACGACCACCACTGCCTACGCCCGTGCGCTTAAATGGTGTGATTCAAATTCTCAGCAGGATTGGCCGGAGAAGTTAAGAGAGTTATCCACAATACTCGAAAAAATTCCACACAGAGGCTACACAGAAGGTTCTCTCAAAATTAAGGCTGATGCAGAGAGTATTTATAAGGGTGAGAGAAACAGTAGAAATTCCTCTTATGAAATTGCCGGTACGGTCATGGAAGTAGAGCATGGAAAATCATTCACCCTCTTGACACAAAATTCATTTGAGCAAGGAAGAACTTTGGAAGTTTTGACTTTTGATGGAAAGGTTATAAAGGTTCCCACGCATGAAATGCAGGACATCTCCCACCTTCCGGTTTTAAAAGCAAAGCCCAGCCGTCTTCTGCGATTTCCTTATCCTCAACACGGTTCGGGTTCTCCGGAAATTTCGCGTGGTTGCCGCATTGAACCAATGAATGTGGTACGTTTGCAAGTTTCAGCGGATCTGTAAATTTAAAAATTTACTTCAGCTCAAAGAAATAGCCCGCGGAAAAAGAAAAAGAAGAAGATAGACAGTAGTGCGCCGACAGGGAGAGTTATGGCCCATGACATGAATATCCCGCCGATTACCCGCAAATCCAAAGCTCCAATTCCTCTAGCCAGTCCTACTCCGACCACAGCTCCAACCGCGATATGTGTCGTTGAAACCGGGATACCGGTACGAGAGGCGAGCACAACAGTAGCTGCCGCAGCGAGTTCTGCAGAGAATCCACGGGTGGGAACAAGCTCTGTAATCTTTGTACCGATGGTTTGAATCACACGATAGCCCAGCGTTGCCAGTCCGAGAATAATTCCGCAACCACCTAAAACCAAAATCCAAAGAGGAAGCGCAGAATCCTGGGCCATCTCACCTCCGCTTTGCACGATGCTGACAACTGCGGCCATTGGTCCTATCCCGTTTGCTACATCATTTGAACCATGAGCGAAAGCCATTGCGCAAGCAGTGAAGAGCATCATTACGCCGAAGATTCTTTCAATCTGAGTGAACTGGTCATGCACGCTTTCTGCTTCCTGCATTTTCAATCTGACAATCAAAAAACGCCCAATTACAGCTACGATGCAGCCAAGTAACACAGCAATTAAAAAACTTTCTGGTATATTTAATTCTATTTCAAGATGCTTGAGTCCCTTGAACAATGTTACAAGTGAAATGAGGAAGCCTACAAAAAATATATATAACGGCGCATAGCGTTGAGCATTACGAAACGGTGTGTCTGTGTCGAGAATAAAGCGCTGTATACTGCGCATTATCAGATATGAAAAGGTACCTCCAACCATGGGAGAAACCACCCAACTGATAACAATGGTGCCGATTTTCGGCCAGTTTACAGCATCCATACCGATGCCGACCATCGCAAATCCTACAATCGCACCGATGATACTGTGCGTTGTAGAGACGGGCCAGCCCATCCAACTGGCGATAGTCAGCCAGAGTGCGGCGGCAAGTAGAGCTGAGAGCATTCCCCAGACGAGAATTTCAGGATTGCCGAGAATTGGAGTTGGGTCAATGATGCCCTTGCGGATAGTTTTGGTGACATTCCCTCCCGCAATAAAAGCACCGGCAAATTCGAAAATTGCAGCGATGATAATTGCCTGCTTGATGGTAATCGCTCCTGAGCCAACAGAAGTACCCATTGCATTGGCAACATCATTGGCTCCAATCCCCCAAGTCATGTAAAGACCAAGCACTATCGCTAGCATAATGAAGACGGAACCGTACTCAACAAGCATGTAACTCCTTGGTTTTGTATAATAAATAGAAGTGCATATTTCTAATCTAATTATGTGCAATCATCAAACGTAGCCGGCTGCCTGTTTTTTTAGAATAATCAGCCAGATCACCAATCCATTCAAAAACCTCATACCAGAAAACAACATCTACAGGTTTCATTTTGTCTTCTACCTCAAACATTTTACGTACAAGCTCATCCTCCAAATCGTCTGCTTCAGTTTCCGCAATTGAAACCTGTTCAATCATTTCCATTAATTTTTTAATTTCATGGCGCCCAAATCCGGACTCAAGGACGTCTCCAAATTCTCGTGAAAGACCCTGAGCCAAATAACAAACACTTTGTGCTTTTTCGACAAATTGAATTACATCCTGACAAAGTTCTTCAGGCAGGCACATTCTTCTCAGATTTAATAAATTAGCAATATCCTGTGCCACATCCGCAATAGTATCCTGCATATCAAGCATTTCCAACAAATCACGGCGATTTATCGGCATGAAAATATTTCTGGGGAGATGATTACGGACTTCGTTTTTGATGGTATCTGCAGCTTCTTCAGCTACTGAGATTTGTTGCTGAATTTCTTCGACTTTTGCATAATTCTGCTCGTGGAGTGCTTCAAAAAATTCTTTTAGCGGAGCAATACTTTCGATCACTTTATCCATGTGATCACGCAACGGTTTAAAAGGGGACTTGGCAAACATTGAACTGATATTGATCATAAAATCTCCTTATCTTACAATATGAGTGTTTGCAAAATGGTCAATCCCCACTTCCGCCGTTTGTTTGAAATCCGCTGCTTTGCAGGAGTTGATCTTTGCGGGCTTCTTCCAAATCTGCTTTAATCATTTCTTCTATCATTTGCTGTAAATTACAAGTCGGTTGCCAACCTAGTTTTTCTCTGGCTTTGCTTGCATCACCAATCAACAAATCAACCTCTGTCGGCCGGAAATAAGCAGGATCAATGGAAACAAGAATATTTCCGCTTTTGGCATCACGTCCTGTTTCATCAACTCCGTTACCGGACCATTCGAGGGTGATCCCAACCTCTGCAAAAGAACGTTCGGTAAATTCCCTGATTGTAGTGGTTACTCCGGTAGCAAGTACAAAATCTTCCGGTTCTTCCTGTTGCAGTATTCTCCACATTCCTTCTACAAAATCACTGGCATGTCCCCAGTCACGCTGGGCATCGAGGTTGCCGAGATAGACCCTTTCCTGTGTTCCCATCGAGATCCTCGCTACAGCACGTGTTATTTTTCTGGTGACAAATGTTTCACCTCTAACAGGTGATTCATGGTTGAAGAGGATTCCGTTGCAGGCGTACAGATTGTAAGCCTCACGGTAATTGATCGTAATCCAGTAACCATAGATTTTAGCGACAGCATAAGGAGAACGCGGATAAAACGGCGTTTTTTCGTTTTGTGGGACCTCCTGTACCATACCATAAAGTTCGCTGGTAGATGCCTGATAAAACTTGGTTTTATCAGCCATGTTCAAAAGACGGATTGCTTCCAAGATCCTTAATGTACCAAGCCCATCCGCATTTGCGGTGTATTCCGGTGTTTCAAAAGAAACCTGTACGTGACTTTGAGCTGCCAGATTATAAATCTCATCCGGCTGTATTTCCTGAATTATTCTGATCAGATTGGTGGAATCAGTTAAGTCTCCGTGATGCAGAATAAAATTTCGCTTGTTAACGTGAGGATCCTGATACAAATGGTCAATACGTCCTGTATTAAAACTGGAGGAGCGTCTTTTTAGACCATGAACGATATAATCTTTTTTCAGCAATAGTTCAGCGAGATACGCTCCGTCCTGTCCGGTAATTCCTGTGATAAATGCTACTTTTTTCATTTTTAATTTAAGTTGTTCAATAAGTTATGTTTGATGAAACCGTAAAAAGTCTAAATGGTATCCTTTTTTGTCTTTCCCGTGAAAGCGGGCATGACAACTATTTACGAAGCCATTATGCATGTGTCATTATTCAGACTTTGAACCGGCAGCAAGTTCTTCAGAATGAATATTTCTCAAAGCCTGTCCGACACGATCCAAGCCAATTTTAAGCTCCTCTTCAGCAATATTCAGCGGCGGTAAAAACCGAAGCACACCCGGTCCTGCAATCAACACCAAAACGCCTTGTTTCTGACAGGCAGTGACCATGGCAGGGGCTTTGTTTTGCCAGGCTTTTGAAAGCACTGCCCCAATCATCAATCCACGACCGCGAATTGTTTCAAACAAACTCAGTTCGTTGTTGATCGATTCGAGGTGTTTTCTGATAAAGGCTCCTTTATTCAAAACTTCTGACAGCATTTCCGGAGTATTTATTTTCCTGAACGCAGCACCGGCAACAGCAGTTACAATTGGATTACCTCCGAAAGTAGTTCCGTGGTCTCCTGGTTTAAAACTTTGCGCTAATTTTTCTGTGCAGAGCATGGCACCGATTGGAAGTCCCCCACCGAGCGCTTTGGCCATGGTAACGATATCCGGAATCAGTTTCTGCTCAGAACTTTCCGGAGTCTCCGCAGTTTCCGGAGACACTTCAGATGCCGTTTCTTCCCATTGATAACCGAATAATTTTCCGGTACGTCCCATTCCACTTTGTATTTCATCAAAAATCAAGAGCGCATTATGTTGATCACAAAGTTTTCTTAAATGCAGTAAAAATCCGGATTTTGCAGGATTAACTCCGCCTTCTCCCTGAACCGGTTCCACCATGACAGCGCAGGTGTCTGCTCCTATCATTGCTGTTGCTGCTTCAAAATCATTAAACGGACAGTAACGAAAACCTCCCGGAAGAGGCTCAAATCCCTGTTGATATTTCGGCTGAGCAGTGGCAGTTACGGTGGCGAGAGTTCGTCCATGAAATGAGCCTTCAAATGTAAGGATCTCCCTTTTTTCAGGAGCATGAAGCAGACTGGATGATTTGCGTGCCAGTTTAATTGCTGCCTCATTTGCTTCTGCTCCGGAGTTGCAGAAAAAAACACGATCCGCAAATGTCGCATCCACCAGGTTTTCTGCTAGTTTTATGGCTGGTTCTGTTAAATACAAATTTGTAGTATGCCATAGTTTTTCGGCTTGTTCGGTTAACGCCTGGAGCAGTCCCGGATCCTGGTGTCCCAAACTGTTAACAGAAATTCCTGCGCCAAAATCTATGTACTCTTTACCGTCTCTGTCCCAGACTTTTGCACCCTGACTTCTGCTTAAAATTAAGCTTGGTGCATAAGTAGGTAAAAACACTCTTTGCGCGGTTGCCAGCATTTCTGCAGTTGTGTGGTTTTCATTTTGCTCTAATTCAGCTTTTTGAAAACTCTGCGCCTCACTTCCTGTTGTATCCGCATTTTTCGCAGCAGAAAATTTTTCAGAAACTGCATCTCCTAAATTCAGTAATCGTTCACGGTTTGCCATGCAGAATTCAACAAATCCCTGTTCACTGACTGCCAGTCTGATCATTCTCGGCAGAGCCTGATATATACGTCGGAAAGCAGCCTGCATCACGGCCTCATTTTGTAGGGCATTTGCAGGCAGTGGTCCGATTTTATCTTTGATCAGTTTTTGGATACGTGGCAGTTGTTCTTCCAGCAGCATAACGTTTCTGTTGTTCTCTTCTTTTGCTTTTTTATCTGAACTGTGTAAATGCGTTCATGAAGTTTTTTTGTCTCAGCTAAATACGGATTTTATCCTAACTCATTTTGAGCATTTATTCAATCCTGGCAAAGCATAAATCTGGTTAACTTCAACAAATTGAAACAATTCTCATCTTGCCTGTAAAGTCAATAGTTTGCTAAAATAGTTTCTGTAAAAACACAAAGGATACTAATTTTAAAAGTTTAAGAAGCTCTATGATTAAATAGAGCTTTGTTGAATTCTTTTTTAACACAGCAGTAATTGAACTTAGTCTTTGTAACAAAAGATGAATATATAAATCTTTATTTTATTACAGATGATGAAACTGTAAAAAGTTCCGAAAGCGTGTCATTGCTTACAAAGCGAGAATTCAATTGTATGTCAAGCACTAATATCATAACGAAATATCACTGCGACCTAAATTACGACATATATTTCAGAGTTTTTACGAAGGTATCACAGATAGAGCAAACATTATTTCTCAAAGGATCAAATCTTGAAGCTGATTAAATTTCTCGAAAGATTGGTAATTCATCACCCAAAGAAAATTCTAGTCTCAACGGTTTTATTTGGTATTTTGGCTGTCCCAAGTTTGCTCTATATTCAAAACGATCCCAGCCCTCACCTTTTACCAATCAGTCATCCTGCCCGTCAGGCGATGGAACAGCTTCGTGAAGATTATACCGGTACCAATCCTGGTGTATTCATCATGCTGGAAGCAGAGGATACTATTTTCAAAACTTCCACGCTGGAACGTATACAAAGTCTTACTGAATCAATTGAAAATCTAAACTTGTTGTCTCACGATGACTTGACTGCGCTGCAACAACTATCCACAAAATTTCCTGGAGAATTAGCTGTACAACTCCGTAAAATTCTACCAAATGAAATCGACGGACTTGATGATATGTTTTGGATGGAGTTTGCCGAAATACGGGAATCACTCGAAGAGGGCTTACTATGGCTTCCGGCATGGGATGCATTAATCAATAATTTAGAAGTACGTGCCGCTCCGGTTGTGGAGGTGCTTTCAATGGCCAATACTGATGATATTGTTGGTACACTGGAAGGACTGGATATTTCGCCACTTTATGAAGATACTCCGGAAACACCTGCTGAAATTAAAAGTTTACGCAGTCAAGTGTTAGCCAATGAATTGTTCAGGAATTATCTTTACAGTGAAGATGGACGACATACGGGCATATTTGTCGAGTTAGCTACAGACGAAGATGATTCAGAAAATCTATACGCAATTTATCAGGCACTGGAACGTGTTTTTGAGGAAAATCCGGGAGAAGATGTTCATTACATTGCCGGTTTTCCTATTATAGCTGCTACTCTGCGTACAGTCATTGATCGGGATACCAAGAAATTCTTTCCCTTTGTAGCTTTGCTGGCTGTCTTTTTCCTCTGGCTTAGCTTCAGGAGGTTTATCGGAGTAGCTGTCCCAATGCTGGTTGTTGGATTTTCGATCTTGTTCACACTGACGATTATGGTTATTTTTGAAGTGCCGCTGAACAGTATCACTTCTGCATTGCCGGTTTTTTTAATTTCGATTGGAGTAGCAGACGGTATTCACATGTTTTCTGAATACCGTGATAACCGTCTGGAAGGTCAGCCTCGTGAAAAAGCTGTCTCCTTAATGCTCGAAAAGCTAGCTCTACCTGTCACCATGACTTCAATAACAACAGCAGTTGGTTTTTTCTCACTCACTGTTAGTGACATTATACCGATTCTTACTTTTGGAATTTTTGTGGCAATCGGAACTTTGCTCGCAATGGTGCTCTCACTTGTCTTTATTCCCGCTCTGTTGATGGTGCTTCCTGAAAAGAAAACAGAATCTGCAGTTGACTCAGCAACGACTGCAGCTACAAGCAGTGGAGTGCATCAGGAGAATTTCATGGACCGACTCATTCAGAATTTTCTGAAAGGACTGACGTCATGGGTACTAAGCAATGCAAAAATTATATTACTGGGTGCACTGATCATTTCCGGATTTTCCGTTTATGGGCTTTTACAACTGAAAGTGGAAAGCAATCTGGAAAGTTATTTTAAAGCAGATGCTCCTTTTGTGGTAGCAAATAAGGCCATGGAAAAAATGTCAGGCAGCCGCACAATTAACATTGTAATCAATATAAATGAAGAAGGTGAGCCATGGAAAAACCCTGAAAATCTGAAATTGGTTGAAGATTTCCAAAAATTTCTTTTAGCAGAAAAAAGGGTTAAACGTACATTCTCACTCGTTGATTTAATTAAACGTATCAATTATGCGTTTAACGAGAACCGCACAGAATTTAATCGTCTGCCTCAAATAGTTGAAATTTTAGAAAGTGTAGAAACATTTGAAGTAAACAGTCAGACCGTAAAACGCAGAGTCAAGCGAGAAATCAGCGGGAGAGATTTGGTAGCCCAATATCTTGTACTTTATGAGAATTCAGGGGGTGATGTACTTTCAGATGTGATCGACAGTGAGTACCGGAACTTGAATTTGTCTGTTAATATCAGTTCAAATTCAACCATAGAGGAAGAAAAACTTCTCATGCGTATCGATGAATATGCCGCTCAGCATTTTCCGCCGCAATTCAGTATGATCTCAGCAGGAATGGTCCCGATTAATGTCGCCACCAGCACTGAAGTTGTTTCAAGTCAAATCCTTAGTTTATCAGGATCTTTGCTGGCTGTACTGTTGATGCTGGTTTTGATTTTCCATTCATTCTACCGTGGAGTGATGGGCATGATTCCACTTGCATTTACGGTACTTTTCAATTTTGGCATCATGGGCTATTCTGGAGTCAATCTTGATATTGGAACGGCACTTGTCAGCAGTATCGTAATTGGAATTGGTGTTGATTACAGCATCCATTATTTATCAAGAATGTTCAGTGAAATTACTCAGGGTGCTGATTTGCACGATGCAATTGCCAGTACTGTCAGGCGCAGCGGAAAAGCCATCACGTCAAATGCGGTAACAGTCGGATTTGGTTTTCTGGCATTGGGTGTATCTGAATTTTTACCTTTGGTAACACTAAGCTGGATGATTTGGTTGACTTTAAATATAAGTGCTTTAGCAACTATGATTTTACTCCCTGCGCTGGCTGTAACTATGCCGAATGTTTTGAAGTTGGGACCTTCAGGAAATAAAAAATATTAATTAGAAATAATAGAATTAAGCGTATGTCAAATTCAATCCAAACCTTTCACCGTTTACAAGAGAGTCTCAATCATCTTATTTTAGGACAGGAACGCCTGATAGAACGCCTGTTGATTGCCATGCTTGCAGACGGTCACCTCCTGGTAGAAGGCGCTCCAGGGCTAGCCAAGACAAGAGCCATCAAAGCATTGGGTGATAAAATAGCCGGAGATTTTCACCGTATTCAATTCACTCCGGATTTGTTGCCTGCTGATGTGACTGGCACTGAAATATACCGTCCGCAAGAGGGTAGTTTTCATTTTCAGGCAGGACCGGTTTTTCATAATTTACTACTTGCTGATGAAATAAACCGAGCTCCCGCAAAGGTGCAGTCAGCACTTTTGGAAGCCATGGGGGAGCGTCAGGTAACTGTAGGCGGAGAAACATATCCTCTTCCGGAGTTGTTTCTGGTAATGGCAACTCAAAATCCTATTGAACAGGAAGGTACTTATCCTCTTCCGGAAGCCCAATTGGACCGTTTTCTGCTCCATGTTCTTATAGATTATCCTTCTTTGGAAAATGAGTTGGAAATTATGCGTCTTGTACGTAAGGAAGCTCTAGCTGAAATAACCAAGCCATCCGTAATAAAGGCTGAGAATACCGATGATTCTAGTGAAAAGTCAGCTTCAGCAAACATCTCTGCACAGGCTATATTTGCTGCCAGAAATGAAGTGTTGAATACCTACATGTCTCCGGAGATAGAAAGGTATCTGGTTGAATTAATTACTGCTACCAGAACACCTGAAAGATACAGCGATGAACTGGCGCGTTTATTAACTTGGGGGGCGAGTCCACGAGCATCGTTGGCCCTTGACCGTTGTGCCCGAGCACGAGCCTGGCTGCATGAACGTGATTTTGTTACTCCGGAAGATTTGCAGGATTTAACCGGTGATGTATTACGTCACAGAATCATAGAAAGTTATGAGGCGGAATCAGATGGTATAACTCCCGATGACGTAATAAATAAAATACTTGCTTTAGTTCCAGTACCCTAGTTCTGTTGTGAAACTTTGATCTATGAAGTATTTTGACGCACCCGCAATAATTCTATTTATTGTTGTCTCTTTGGCAGGAATTCTTCAACATGTAATATTGCTGCAGCTGACGCCAGAATGGAATTTACGTGTACTTCAGGCAGTTGTAATAGGTTTGGGTTATGACTTGATGAACGGTGCGATTTTTGGTTCTTTGGCTTTGTTTACTCCTCTGCCGAGTCCATATAGAAAAATCATTTTCGGAATTATTGGAACGGTTTTTCTGGTATTGTTGTTTATTGATTACAATTATGTCTTAATTTTTGGTAACCACCTTCCATTTTCCAGCTATGAATATGTTTACGAAAGCAGTTCGTTTTGGTCTTCAGCAATCCATGTCGTCCAAAGTTTTGAATTTGTACTGTTGTTTATATTTCCAGCTGCGTTGCTAGGCTTGCTGCTCAGGTTTTGTGGAATAGAAAAAGTTTCCTGGAAATCGGGGTTTATACGCCGGGCAATTAGTTTGTTGATCCTTGTTATAATTGGAGGAACAACAGCAAGTTACAGTAATTCATATGTTTCCAAAAACATGGAAAACCCTCTCACTTCTGCCGCATTACAATATTTCTATTTAAGCAGAGATCGTGAACCTGAAGAAAAAATTACACGCCCGTTAAATTCTTTAAAAAAAGTAAAAAATCTTATTCCAGGGTTAATACCTACCGGGGATAAGTGGAATGAATATCCTCTTGTCCGGATCAGAGAATCACAAAATTGTACCAGGCAGACACGTTCTAAACTCGCAAAAAATCTATGTCAAACAACAGAAAGACCTAATATTTTAATTTTGTTGTTGGAGTCATTTCGGGCTGCGGAAGTAGGTGTTTACGGCAGTACATTAGGATTGACACCGGAGTTTGACCGTTGGTCAAAACAGGGGGTTATCTTTAATAATTTCTATGCAAACGGTTTTCAAACTCGACATGGACTGGTAGCAACGTATTGTTCTCTGTTCCCAAATTACGGTGCTGCGGTCATGAAACGTTATTCGAGGAATAATTTCATGTGTCTGCCTGAGATCCTGAAAAACTTTGGTTATGCAACATCCTGGGTTTATGGATCTGACGCAAACTTTGACGGACAGTCGACTTTTTTACCAAAAATAGGTTTTGACAAAATTATTGATGAATTTGATTATGCTGACTCTGCAGCAACTCTTGGCTGGGGCCTAGCAGATGAAGAGCTGTTCCGGAAATTGGAAACTGTTTTGGACAATGAGCAGCAGCCATTTTTTTCGTCTGCATTGACCATCACTAACCACCATCCTTTTGAAGTTCCGGATGAATACAAACTTCACCAGGGTGAATTGGTAAAGGATCGTTTCCGGGAGGCTGTTCATTATACGGACGCCATGCTGGGAAAATTTCTCAATAGAATTTCCAAAAAACCATGGTTTAACAATACAGTTGTTTTTGTTACCGCAGATACGTCCAGTTTTCAACCAGCGGAACGTGACTCCAAAAACTTTGAGGAGTTTGTTAAACTTCGTACGCAAGTTCCTTTACTGATATTATCAGGTAAGTCGGTAAGCGTGGGCAAAGGTAATGGAGGTGTTGTTATTACACAACCAGCCAGTCAAGTGGAATTAGCTCCAACTATAATGGATATTTTAGCTGAAAAAATTACTGTTCCATGGGTTGGACGCTCCTTGTTGGAGCCAATTGATGATCATCCATTGCAGGTTATGCCTTTAAGAGCCTATACGAATAGACCTGGGGCATATTGGGCAGTGATTGAAGAAAATGCCCGATATTACCAGGAAGAAAACAAAATAGATCATTTCACCGGTAGTCAAGGTAAAGAAAAATATCTTCGACTGAAAGATGTTGGGGCTTCATGGCATAAAACTATTCGTTGGGTTTTACAAGAAAATCTACTTTGGCCGGAAAAATAATATGAAACTGCAAACACAGAAAAACGGTATCTGGCTGGGGAAAATGGAACTTCCGGATTTGGTTCAGCTCGCAAATAAGAAGGTAAGCTCAGGGTCTGCTCAAAACGCGGGAACACTTGGTGGTCCTTATTTAACGAAGCTCAAGGGAAGAGGGATGGAATTTGCGGAGGCACGTCCGTATCAACCGGGAGACGATGTACGTCATATCGACTGGAGAGTGACTGCACGCACCGGTCGGACACATACCAAATTGTTCAGAGAGGAACGTGAGCGTCCAGTGATGCTGGTTCTTGATCAGGCACAGCCTATGTTTTTTGGTTCACGTGAAAGATTAAAGTCTGTGCAGGCTGCGCGCATTGCGGCATTGCTTGGCTGGCGGGCACTGCTCAGAGGTGACAGGGTAGGCGGTGTATTGTTTTCAGAACAAATGCACCATGAATTTAGACCAAGGGCTGACCGTCGACATTATCTGCGTTTACTGTCACATATAATGACAGAACATAATCTGCTTGTCGACAGGATGAATGAAGGTGAGTGGAGTTTCAACAGTAAGTTCATGTTTGCGGAAGCGCTTAGACGGGTTAGGCACGTCGTTCAACCAGGTAGTTTAGTCTATGTTTTTAGTGATTTTTCAGGATTTGATGCAGAATGCAGGAAACATCTCTTTCAACTTTCCAAACAAAACCAGGTGCAGGTGTACTTCATCACTGATCCACTGGAAAAAGACATCCCAAGTTCCGGCCGTTATGCTATGAGTGATGGAAAGTCAACGACCTGGGTTAATGCCGGAAGTAAAGAAAC
>Ga0208962_1000167_pt1 | contig 16495 bp, 16 predicted proteins | sample AOAMet2_C43A7_80_2_FD_188076 | JGI IMG/M metagenome (GOLD analysis project Ga0208962, IMG submission 188076) | Ammonia-oxidizing marine microbial communities from Monterey Bay, California, USA - C0912_C43A7_80 (SPAdes) | ecosystem: Environmental > Aquatic > Marine > Intertidal zone | place... | reverse complement strand
TTCGCTTTGCGAGTCGGCGTGCGTGATTGTCTGGTGTTAGACCGAGTTCTTCGATACGGGCCAGCCCGGCTTCTGTCCAAGCGTTCCGAGTTGCTGGGTCGGTTGCTTGTGCGAGCGCGTCCTTCCACGAATCGAGGTTGCCCCGTTCAATGAGCCGACCATTACTACCGTCGACTACTGTTTCCCGATAGCCCCCTTCATCGACGAAGATAGGTGGAACTCCCAGAGCCATCGCTTCGATAGGTGTCAATCCAAAGGCCTCTCCATGAGCCAATCCTACAACAGCCGCGGCATTGCGCATGATAGCGCGCATGGCTTCTGAGGAAAGCCCAGAGAGAACTCGTACACCCACTCCATTCCGTTCTCCATGGGCTTGTAGTGCATTGATATCATCGGCGGAACCCCCGCCGATGACGACAAGACCGAGGCCGCTTCCTGCAAGGTGCTCGACGGTCTCGTGAGTTCCTTTGAATCGTGAAATCCGACCGATTGTCACAGCATACGTGCCAGCCTCACCAACTCCAGCGGCTTCGAAGGCTGCAGTCTCTCCAAAACTCGGCTCGCGAGGGAATTCTGAGAGATCAACAGAGGGGTGTAGAACTCCTCCATCAATGTTGTAGATACGCTTGAGATTCGAGGCGGAGAAGGAGGAGTTGGCGCTTACTATCCAGTTTGGATTGCTGGCGAAGCCTCGGAATGAGGTTTCGATTCGCGCCCGTTGTCGTCTTTGCAGAATGTGCAAGAGACTCGGGCGCCATCCACCGCTACCGTCGGGCTTCAGGTGACTGACATCATCATGAATGCCTGGTTTTGATTCAAGGAAATGCAAGTGCATTGGTTTGTCAGCGGGAACTAGAGCTGGGAATTCCATCGAACCATTCCCTCCGGTCAGATGAATGGCATCGGCCCACTCGATTGCCTCAGCAGCTGGAGTAAATGCTCGCCATGCAGCCGCTGCGCTGCGTTCCTGTCCAGCTACGATCTCGTTCCACAGGCCACCTTCAGCCTCCCACTGTTGCTCCGGACAAAGGACTTCGACTCCTATCGATTCGATTAGAGAGCGCTGCGAGTCACGAAGGTTGAGGCAAAGGAATCGAACCTCGAATTGCTCGGCGATGGCCGGGAGATTCCGTAGCAAATCGCGTGCTGCGCCACCATAGACGGTCATCGCCGCCTTGACGACCAATAGCCTACGCCTGCGCTCATTCACACCGTTGCGTCGGGCCAATTCGCTATGTCTGCATCGGTGAGTTCGGCTCGATGGGTTTCAAATCAAGCCGTCATACTCGACTCCACGATGGGTAGGGAGGTTGCATGGCATCTGGCGTGCGTTAGGTGTGATGCCACTTACCCTGGGCTTGACCCACGATACCGTTGCGATTGCTCCGGCACGCTTGACGTAATCCACGACTTGTCCACATGCAATTTGACCCGAGAGGTGCTCGATGCGCGCCTTGCCTCGAAAGCACCACTCGATCGTTCGGGAGTATGGCGCTTCCGCGAACTAATCCTACCTCTGCCCGATGAATCCCTCGAGGGGTTGGCAGCGGCACGCGGAGAGGGTTCGACCCAGTTGTACGATGCGAGTGCGGTGGGGCGCGAAGTTGGAGTCGAAGATCTGTGGCTCAAGCACGAGGGCGAGAACCCAACGGGGTCCTTCAAAGACCGCGGAATGACCGCTGCAATCACCGTTGCAAAAACCCTCGGAATGAGTGCTGTTGCTTGCGCATCAACAGGCAATACTTCCGCTTCGATGGCTTCCTATGCAGCGATTTCGGGATTGGATGCCATCGTATTCATCCCTGAAGGAAAGATTGCTTTCGGGAAGTTAAGTCAAGCGCTCGCTTATGGTGCCAAGACAATACAAATCGAGGGTGATTTCGATGACGCGATGGCACTTGTTCAGGAAGTTTGCGCGAGTGAAGACATCTATCTTGTGAACTCAATCAACCCGTTCCGCATCGAGGGTCAGAAGGCAATAGGATTCGAGATAATGCAGGATCTGGACTGGCAAGTTCCAGACTGGATAGTACTCCCTGGCGGCAACCTCGGCAACAATACTGCCATTTCGAAGGGCTTACTCGAACTGCTGGAACTTGGTATAATTGACCGGCTGCCGCGATTGGCTGTTGTTCAGGCAGCCGGCGCCAATCCGCTGTATACGGCCTGGCTCGGTGGCGAGGACGTCGAACCAGTCAAGGCAGATACAATCGCCACCGCTATCAAGATTGGAAATCCGGTTTCATGGCGCAAATCAATGCGAGGCATCGAGGCTCTGAATGGTGTCGTGACAGAGGTTACCGACGACCAAATAATGGATGCAAAGGCGCTTGTCGACGCTGCAGGAATCGGCGCCGAACCGGCTAGCTGTGCCACTGTTGCGGGTATTCGCCGTCTTGTTGGAGAGGGCGTCATTGGCTCTGACGAACGCGTTGTCGGAATTCTCACAGGTAATGTGTTGAAAGATCCCGATGTAGTAGTGAATTACCATGCTGGCGAACTCGCTGGCATCGAATCCCGGCGCGTAAATGCACCTATTTCCGCTCGCGCCGATATCGATGAGATTCGGCGCATCATCCGTCAATGAATCGCCCGTTGATTGAAGAACGATAGGCGGCTCGGAGTTCCATGTTCGACCTCGCATCAGTGGTCTTCGGCGACTTCCAAGACAGCATTGTCGCGACTTTCGGCGACTCTCTGGGATGGGTAGTGGGGCACGCACTAATCATCGGAACGGTGACTCTTCTTTGGTTCACTTGGACTGGTCGAGACCACATCCGCACGAAGTCGGGATGGGACAACTCTACACTGCTTGATATGGCTACAGTGACTGCACTGACACTGGCGCAGTACGCCGTATACACTGGAACCTTAGGATACCCAATCGGTGCATCTCTCGGAGTTGCTTTTGCTGGTTCCATGTTCCTTCGCTGGTGCGTTAATGTCCTCAATTGAGGAAAGAACACTCATCTACCTCATCGCACCAATCTTCTCTGCTATTCGGTTGTCGATGAACCCCCAACGGTGAAAGGCAGTTGGCGTACGGAGTGAGATATGGCGACCTTCGGCGACCACCCACCCCTTCCGGATTCGCTTGAGAGTCTGCTCGCTGATGAAACGGCGTCGACGGTTTTCCTGAAGGCGGAATGCCCTCCAAGAGTGAAGGCCGGACATATCAGCGCTCTTCGGTTGGAGGAAGTTTCCAAGGACATCTGGGACAAACCATCTCTCGAGGGGCTGTCTGAGGAGTTGATGATGGTGATTGAGCAGCACGAAGCGCGCTCGGATTGCTTCATTGAGATTGAGCGCGAGGGCTGCCGAATCATGCAGATTGGAGATTTACGAGTCACCTGCGCTTGGCCACCATTCTCGGAGGCTTGGGAAATCACAGTTGTGCGACCGGTGGCCCATCTCAAACTCAGCGATTACGAACTCCAAGACGAACTTATTGGGCGTCTATCTGATCACCATCGTGGTGTATTCGTCGTCGGTAAGCCAGGAAGTGGCAAGACGACCTTCGCTCAAGCGATTGCGGCGCACCTCGACGAGACTGTGGGTGCGATGGTCAAGACCATGGAAGCACCACGAGATTTGCAAGTCCCTCAGCGCGTTACACAATACGCTCCACTCGAAGGCGATTTGGAGAAGACAGCAGAAGTCATCTTCCTCGTCAGACCAGATTTCGTCATCTTTGACGAGGTTCGGCGAGCTCGCGATTTCGAGATTTTCGGAGATGTGCGCCTCGCCGGTGTCGGATTACTCGGTGTGACCCACGCAAATAGCGCACTGGAAGCCATCCAGAGACTCGTAGGTAAGGTCGAACTAGGACTCATTTCACAAGTTCTAGACACAGTAATCAACATCGAGAAGGGCAAGGTAAGCGAGGTTCTCGAACTCAAGATGGTAGTCCGTGCTCCAACCGGAATGGAATCAGATCTCAGCCGCCCGGTCATCGAAATCAAGCGATTCCCGAGCGGCGAATTGACTCACGAAATGTTTGCCTTCGGCTCGGAGATTGCAGTAGTTCCAGTCAGTGGAGCAGCCGGTGAAGGTGGCAGCCCCGCGTTGCGCCTCGCAGCGGAAGAACTCAAGCGCGAGGCAACCCGACTCACAGGAATCTCAGTACTACACGCAAAATTCCTCACCGATGCATCCGCCGACATCTACGTCGACGATTCAGCAATCGGTGCCATGGTTGGACCCGGCGGCGATGCTATTCGTTCCCTCGAAAAGGATCTGGGCCGTATCAAACTCAATGTAAAATCAGTAACAGATCTCCCCCGAGCCCTGAGAAAGAAGGTTGAGCGTGAGTCTTGGGGTGGAAACGACGGCGATGAATGGCGCTCTCGCTCCGGCAGGCAATGGGAGCATGGCGGCGGTAAGCACAAAGGCGGAAGAAAGGGCAAACGCGGCCGACGCTGAGAACCTCCGATATCGAGGCGTTTGAATGGAGGAAGAATTATGTTTGAATGCATTCATTGTATTTTGGATTATAGGATTTACCATTCAAGAATTAAGTAAGAGATCCTCGAAGTCCAAAGAAGCACCTTCAGCCGACCTAGACAATCCTTCTCTCAATAACAAGGCAGTAGTGTCCATGAGTGACGCTAAGATAATCGATGGGCGGTTGAAGGGCAATGTTACAAATCATCCAAAACTTGGAAATCAAAGAGTCAGGACCTCGAGTATACTAGGGATGGAATTCGACGAGCACGGTACAACCTTGGTCGAGACTAGGAATACTGTTTATATGGTAGATTTGAAGGGATGGAGAGAGATTCCTGAAAACCATCCATCTTCGGAATCCGATGGTAACTGGTGGAATTAGTAATCTCGCAAGGGTTCTTGACGGCCTCTTCGGTCGGCGGGCCGATGAGCGAGGAAGCAGGCAAGCCTCCGGTGGTCGTGGTCAGTGAGGAGACCAGCGTGACTAGTGGCACGGCCGTTCAGGAGAAGCTCATTTCCGCAGCACGCGTATTTTCGAATCTTCTGAAGCCAACTTATGGCCCACGGGGCCTCGATAAGATGCTCTACAAAACCAATGGTACGACCGCGGTGACCAATGATGGAGCCAAAATCGTAGCCGAGTTGATGGTCAAACATCCCGCTGCCACGATGATGGTGGCGATGGGCAATACCCAGGAAGAGGCATGTGGAGACGGTGTCACAACGACGATGATGCTCTGCGGTGCCCTACTCGAAGAAGCCAACAATTTACTCGCCAAAGGACTTCACCCACTGACTCTCGTTGATGGCTACCGAACTGCGATGGCGGTCGCTTCCGAACAGATGGACTGCGACGCTGTTGATGTCGATGATGAGCGTCTTTTGGGCGTCTCCGAGACCGCCTTGACTGGCAAGGGCGCCGAGACTGCAATCGATATTTTCGCACCGATGGTGCGCGACGCTTTGACTGCGGTTGAAGGAAGCGTCGACAAACCCGGAGCCGAGCATGTAGCGATGTTCAAGATCGGCTCGGGAGGACTTCGCGATAGTCATTTGATTCGTGGTGTTGCTATTCGCCGCCGAGTTCTGATGGATTCGCTGCCGAATGATTTGGTGAATGCTCAGACAGTTGTTATCGGCGGCGATGTCAAGATCCGCAAGATGACTCGCAACGCTGAGATTCAGATTACTTCTGCCGAACAGCTCGATGGCTTCGTTGAGGCCGAGAGCGAGCGGAAGAGTGAGTTGGCAAAGGCGCTGATTTCCTCAGGAGCGAATCTGATTCTTGCTGGCGGCGAGATTGATCGCGATATTCTGCACGATTTGGCGGATGCGAAGATTCTCGCCATTCCCGAACTCGATGAGTCCGAGTTGGAAAATGCTGCTGCCGCGACTGGAGCGATAGTCATTGATTCAGTGTTGGATGTCGAAGCGAGCGACCTCGGTGTAGCTGGTAGCGTTCGTTGGGAGCGCCGACAGGCGACCGATCAAGTCGAGGATATCATCACCATCGATGATTGCAACAATCCCGGCGCCGTCACATTGGCAATCGGTGGTGCTGGGGAGACCGCTACTGAGGAGATTATACGGGGTCTTCACGATGCATTACGGGCGACCAGCCTTGCTCTCGAAAACGGGCAACTGCTGGCCGGCGGAGGTGCATCGCACGCCCGAATCGCTCATGCTGTTCGCAAGGCCAGTGAGAATGAGTCTGGGCGCGCACGGCTGGCGATGGATGCCTTCGCGCGCGCACTAGAAACAATCACCGCCACACTCGCTGACAATGCTGGCAAAGACTCGCTTGACGCCGTTCTCGAAATGCGCGCTGCTGCTCGAGAGGATGGCCCTGCAATCGGAATCAAGGCTGATGGCGAAGTTGGAGAGGTTCCTGGTGTGTGGCATCCACGATCGGTTATCGAGGAAGGGCTAGAGTCCTCAGTCGAGACTGCGATGAGTATGCTTCGAATCGATCAGGTCATCAGCGCGCGTGGCGACTGAAATCGGCCTCCGCGAACACTTCAAACCGGACGCGGCTACGCCGTTGCATGACAGCGCCCCGCGCTCTGCTCAGCGTCTTCCACAAGGACGGGATTGTCGAACTTGGAAAGTCCCTCAACTCCCTGGGCTGGGAACTACTCTCGACGGGCGGAACCTCACGTGCTTTGCGTGAGGCAGGCTTACCGGTCATCGATGTCAGTGATGCTACTGGGCACCCGGAATGTTTTGACGGGCGGGTCAAAACCCTGCATCCTGCAGTACACGGTGGAATCCTAGTCCGTCGCGACCGTGCAGACGACATGGAGATGCTCGAAGAGCTGGGGTATCGTACCGTCGACTTGGTTTGTGTCAATTTGTATCCGTTTGAGGCTGTGGCTGCGAAGGACCCGCCGGCTCCAGATGCTGAATTGATTGAGATGATTGACATTGGCGGGCCGACGATGATCCGTTCAGCGGCGAAGAATCACAAGGATTGCCTAGTGCTAACTTCCCCTGAGCAATATGACTCAGTGTTGAGGGCATTGGAGGCTTCCAATGGAGACCCATCAGGAGTCACCATCGAGGCTCGCAAACAATTGGCATTGGAAGCCTTCCAAACGACTGCCGCTTACGATGCGGCGGTTAGCGGTGAGTTGGACGAGCGCTTCAACTCTCCAGACGTTCCAAGCCGCATCCACGTTGCCAGCGAGGCCGGCACAAAACTGCGATACGGAGAGAACCCTCACCAGCCGGCTGCGTTCTATCCAGGCGCCAGTGCCACGGGTCCAATTGGCTTGGCCGCAGCCGTGCAGCACGGCGGCAAGGCACTTTCATTCAACAATTATCTCGACCTTGATGGTGCGCTTCGGATCGCACGCGGATTACTCCGCGACATTGACGAAGTGCGCTCACAAGGATGCGTCGTCATCAAGCACACAAATCCCTGCGGGTCGGCAATTGACGCAACGCAAGTAGGTGCTTGGCAGAACGCTCTTGCAAGCGATCCTGAATCTGCATTCGGCTGTGTAATCGCTTTCACGAGCGTTGTCGAGAAGGCGACCGCCGAAGCAATCGGCGGTCATTTCCTCGAGTGCATCATCGCTCCCGGTTACGAAGACGATGCACTCGCACTCCTTTCCGAAAAGAAGAATCGAAGGATGCTCACTCTAGAGAATTTCACACCACGCGAAGACGAGGTGAGAATTCGCCAACTCGATGGAGGCTGGGTCGCCCAAGTCCAAGGCCCTCCGTCTGTAGATTGGTCAGCAGTCCGGTGCGTCACCAAGGCACCAGCCAATGACGACCTTGTAGCACTCGCACGGTTTGGCTCAACTGTTCTTTCCGAAGTCAAGTCGAATTCGATTGTCTTGGTTGCTCAGACAGATACCGGATTCGCAACAGTGGGCGTCGGGCCGGGACAGACGAGTAGAGTAGAGGCAGTACGAATTGCAGCTCGCAGAGCAGGAGAGAGAGCCAAGGGTTCGATGATGGTATCAGACGCCTTCTTCCCATTCCGTGATGGTATTGACACCGCTCATGAGATTGGTGTGACGACTGTTGTCCAACCGGGAGGCTCGATGCGAGATCAGGAATCAATCGATGCTGCCGATGAGCATGGAATGGCGATGATATTCACTGGGCAAAGGCTCTTCCTTCACTGACCACGAGCGGGGACTTTCACCCAAAGCCACCAAACACCGACCAACCAAGCGATTGCAATCGTAACCTGCCCATATCCTGGATCTCCGGCTATTGTTGTAATGTAAATCGAGACCGCAGACATTACTGTAATGAATCCAATAATCCCAGTCTTTGCGTGGCGGGGAAGTGTCTTGCCATTAGCGTAGTAATCGAAGACTTTGTCGCCAACAATACCGTTTGTCAAAGTCCACCTGAAGAACCGCTCATCCGAGAGAGAAAACAGGTACGCAGCAGGTACCATCCAAGACACCGTCGGCCATCCTGGGACGAAGATACCAATGAACGAGAAACCGACGAATAGAGAGCCTATTGCAACATACAATCGTCGTCGCATCGGAGTGGTTTTTTTGGAGTATTTCGCGACTACCTCATCAACCGACTCGAGGCGCTCCATGTTCCTCTCGCGCCGCCTTACGGACATAAAGTGAGAGGCGAACGGGTTGCGCCCCAATTATCAAGCGGATGATTATCGACGCACGGGCATGGCTGAGGGTTACGTGCTGCCGCGCATCGCCTCTCCCGAAGACCCACTTCGATTGGCTGTGCTAATATCGGGAGGGGGGTCTGGTTTGGCTGCTCTTCTTCAGTATCAGGAGTTGGGGGGGCGATCCCATCAGACCGTTCTTGTGATTGCAGATTCAGAGGATGCCGGCGGTCTTGAGCACGGGCGCCAACGAGGGATTTCCACCAGCGGGATTCCTCTTCCAGAGGTGGCAGACAAGGCTGAGCGGAGACTCGCGCACGAGGAGAAAATCCACGAGGCACTTGCCGCGACGGATGTCGAACTCGTTGTGCTTTCAGGCTACATGCGAATTCTAACACCAGAGTTCGTTCGACGCTGGAAGGGGCGGCTAGTCAACATCCACCCTTCCCTTCTGCCGAAGTATCCAGGCGCACACGCACATCGAGACGCTCTTGCTGATGGTGCAACAGTCTCCGGATGCACAGTTCATCTAGTGGATGAGGGTGTTGATAGCGGGCAAATCCTAGCTCAGCGAGAGGTTTCTATTCCGTCCGAAGATACCCTTAGCGATCTTCAAGAACGCATTAAGAGAGTCGAGCATGTCCTCTATCCAGAGGTTCTGGACAGGCTCGCAGCCGGCGATTTTTCAGTCTGAATCAGACAAATCCGCCGGCGTATTCACATTCCGTAAAATTAGCGGGTCAGCTAGCAGCGTTGAATGCTCTAACTCGCCAAATTGAATGTGCAGTGGCCGGCGATCATCTCCAATCGCGGAAGCCAGCGTAGGGCGTACCCGAGCGAGCAGAGGGTGTGTTCGTCGCGGGTCCGCAGGGATGGCCAATAAATCGTCAGAGCCGAGAGTTTTTTCGAGTTCGAGGAATAGTTCTGCGGTAATCCAAGGAACATCCACCGGACATAATTGAACCGACTCAACTTCACCGACCAATGGGTCGCTCAACGCCTCAACCATAGCCTCGATGGGACCGGCGTGCGGAACGGAATCCAAGACCCACTCTACATCTGCTCCAGCCGGTAGAACTGCTCCGTACCTTTCGACATCCTCGGGCAGGGCCACGGCGATACGAATTGGTTCGCATCCAGCCTCAACAAGGGCCGAAGTGACCCTCGCAATACAGGGGATTCCTTCGACTTCAAGCAGGGCTTTGTCGCGCCCCATTCGCTTACTACGACCTCCGGCGAATAGCAGCGCGCGCATGGTTTCACCGCAAGTCGTCGAGTCTCTGCATCGCGTAACGGATTTCTTCCATCAATTCCGATGCGCGCGCTATCAGCGTCAGCCTCTCCTTGCGTCCATCGCTGCGCTCAATCCATCGCATCAATTGCCTGATGTCCGCCGAGTCGCGCTGGATTGTCCATTCGAGCACTTTCTCGGCAATCGGATCATCCGAGGGCAGCAAGCGCTCGCTCATGACTCGCGGCAGGACAAAGAGCGCTTGAACTTGGCTCAACCAGCGACGAGTCGAGCCTTGATTCGGCCGAGAAGCGAATCTCCCGGCGGCACTGACACAGCCTGAACGGCCTGAGCTACATCGGAACTCACTCTCTCGCCCCGAACCGTCGCGGCATGGAGCACCAGAAGGGAGAGGTGACCGTCGATGGTTCGGCCGCGAAACCATGCGAGAAGTGTCTCATCAGAGGGAAGCGGCCGGCCCGCTCTGAGAACTTCTTCAATCGTCAGTAACAAGGCCTCAGCAGGCTCTTTTCGAGAGATATTCGAGGCCAAAAGGCCCCATGGGTCGGACCCCAATCGCTTGTGATCGAGGTTGGCTATGAGTAGCGCGGCGAGAGCAACATCCTCTCGACCGTGCCTCTTCCACAACCGAGAGACGAGTTTGAGCAGAGCCTTCTGCTCGCCCCCAGCATTTGTCAGCAACCATGAGGCAATGCGCCGAAGGTACTCATCAGGAGTTCCAAGATGAAAGGAATATCCAGCCGCTTCGCCGAAGCGATCGGTACTCGATTTCATTATCAAGGCTGGAACGCCAATCGGATACGCCGCTCGGACAACCTTCGCAAGCCTTCGCGGCGAGGAATGAACTCGAGCGCTAACCGAATCGAAGTATTCGTCGAGCGGATCCTTCGCCATGCCTCATCATGCCTCAATTTTTGTCGAAGAGATCAAGGCCGAAGAGGTCAGCAAGTCGGAGATTTGCCTCATCCAATTTTATCTTGAAATCTTGGGCAACCGTGCGATGAACTACTTGGTCGAGTTGTCGATCCATACTCCTCGCAATCGCCCGGTGCTCGGCATCATCGATGTTGAAAGTGTGGCGCAGGTAAGCGACGAGAATGAGTTCGGCTTCCGAGCGGTCAGTGTGAAGTAAGAAAGCCTCGAGGACCTGTTCGTAGACTCGTCGAGTTTCCTCAAGCCCCAGATACTCACCAGCCTCAATTTCCTCACCAGCCAACACCGCGTCATATGCAGCCTTGGGTTGATCTTCATCGAGACGCAGCGCGTGGGCCATTTTGACGAGTAATCGCTTCTCTCCATTCGACAGCAGCCCATCACGCAAAGCGAGGCCTACGGCCCCCCTGAATACGCCGAGCCGACCGACCTTCGTGTGAACCACGACCATGCATGGGGCTGACCCCCTAAATCACTTGTCCGTGAGGGAGGGTTCCACTTCCTGAAATGGGTGTGTAATAATCATCCGCTACCCCGCATTGGAGTTCCGATAATCAAAGTGCAGCACAGTCGGAGCGTTCAAAGGGGAGTGCATGGTCGGCCGAATTGCAGGAATCCTGTCACACTCGCGGGTGCTGAGCACCCATTTACTGAACTGCCAATAGGCGAAAACAGCGCGAGGCCCCCGGGTGGGGCCGGCTGACTGCAGGAATGAAAAGAACATGGCAAATGAAGGAAAATACGTGATTCACGCGACCATCAAGGCGGACGGCACAGTCGCTCGCAAGGATGTCGTCGGAGCGATCTTTGGGCAGACCGAGGGTCTGCTCGGAGAAGATCTGCAGCTGCGCAAATTGCAGCGTACCGGACGCATCGGACACGTCGATGTGAATCTGAACAACAACAAGGGACGAGTCAAGGGTGAAATCACCATGACTTCGTCCATCGACCAGGTCAGCACCGCTGTAATCGGGGCTGCACTTGAGACGATTGACAGGATAGGGCCTTGCAAGGCAGTAATCCGTGTACAGCGAATAGAGAACGTTCACTCTGCAAAGAGAGATACCGTCATCGACAGGGCAAAGTCCCTGCTGATGGAAATGATCGAGACGGGTGCGGACGAGTCGAAGAACATCCTCGACGAGGTTCGTGCAGTCCTAACACTGGACACCGAAATCGAGTACCACGGAATGACCGCTGGACCGAATGTGAAGGATTCCGAGGCGATTATCATCGTCGAGGGGCGAAACGACGTTCGTAACCTGCTGAAGTTCGGCATCAAGAACGCAGTCGCTACAATGGGATCCGGCCTCAAGCCGGAGCTCATCGAATTGGCTGGCAAGAAGAAGAGCGTCACCGCATTCCTCGATGGGGACCGCGGTGGTCGTCTACTTCTGATGGAGATTAGCGGCAGCCTCGGCAAGTCGTTGACACACGTTGCAATGGCGCCGCAGAGCCGCGAGGTCGAACACCTCGAAGGCAAGGTTGTCACCAAGTGCTTGAATCAGAAGGAAGCGGCGAACAAGGCTGTCTCCCGAATTACTGCTGAAATGGCTAAGGATGACGACAAGTCTGTCGGACGCGGCTCCGCCGCGCTCGAAGCTCCTGATGAGGTCAAGGGCTGGGCTGAGAAGATGGACGGATTGAAGACAAACAATGCGATCATCATCCTAGAGGATGGTTCTGCAACAGAGCCAGTCGGTGCTCGCAAACTCGAGGAAGCTTTGGCTGAGGCCGAGGGCGCGCAAGGACTGGTATTCGCTGGAAAGGTCAATGACCGAATCTTCGAACTTGCCTCGGGCGCCGGAATCGGCAATGTCCTTGGCAAGACCGTCGGCAAACTCACCCTGAAGGGTGGCGTTCAGGCCTTCGGACTCAACGACCTGTGATCGACGAAGCCAATTACCGTCGAAGTCGATACGTCGCCTTCGGCGGGACTACGTCCCGCATGTAATCGGCGGCCAGCAAGCACTCTGCAGACGAAGCCATCAAAAGGCCCACAGGTCCGCTGAGAGCGATGGAGCAGTCCACCTTGGGCATCCTCTCGCTATACGCTCTGTTGGGTATGGCCATTGGAATCCTATGGCTAAGGCACCAGCAGGTTCTGCGCCAGAGAGACTCCATCGCTGACCGCGTGGGTTCGTTGGAAGGCGATCTGAACGCGACAACGCAGCGACTGGATTTGCTCTCACGCGGCGTTGACACAGTGTTTGGAGATACGCCGGAATTGCATGGCCTTCTCGGCGTGCATCGCTCTTTGGAGACTGCCGAGTCACTACTTTTCGAACAGGAGGTGGGGGTAAGTTCCTCCGAATCTTGCGCAATCGCCACTCATGCCGCTCGGGCTGTTTTGGATGGGCAAGAGGATACTGTCGAAGACGATACTCTGGCTATTCCAGCGGGACTGGCTCCCTTGGTTGAGAGGCTGGCAGCGATGCTGGACGCCGCTGAGATGCACGCCGAAGATCTCGAACTCACTGGTCCCGAACAGCGGCGGCTGGGAGAATTATTCCACGCCGTCAAGAGAACAGACCGGGCTGCTCAGTGTTATCGGCGGGCTCACGAATTAGGTTCGGAGGATTCCTCGGCTCTACGATCCTTGGCAACTATCCAGCGTGAAGAGGGAGATGTCGAGGCACTCGATCGCAGTTTGGAGAGATTGCTTGCAATCGACCCCGATGATACCGAAGTGCTACAAGAGCAAACACTCCTCCTTTCCGGCACCGATATCGATAGGGTGGTCCGTAATAGGCGTCGACTAGAGGCTCTAGGCATCGATAATGCAGCAACTGAGCAGGAGGTGAGTATTGCCGACCTTGCGAGTCGAGCACATGAGATTCGCAGCGAGGTCGATCCCATTTCTTCCGAGCCTACCAGCGCTGCTGGTTGGACTGAGCGCGCGGCCAAACTGATGCTACTGGGCGAAGTTCCCGTCGCCCTCGAATCGGTTGAAAACGCTCTCGAGCTCGACCAGTCTAGCCCTGATGCATGGCTGCTCCATGCGAGGTTATTGGCTGCGGGTGAAGACCAGACATCTGAGGCCATTCAGAGTGTCCGTCGTGCGGTCGCTCTAGGTGAATACGGCATTCTGCTCGAGGCGGAGATTCTCGAGAATGATGGCCGCCTCGACGCTGCGCGCGAAGTCTTAGAGAATCATCTCGAGAATGACCCTGGAGATGCCGAAGCGCGCGGAAGACTCGCTCTAATCCTACTCAGGGCCGGCTCGCCCGACTGGGCGCGTAATGTTCTCAATGAGGCCTCCGAACTCTCCTGGGAGAGTGCAGCTCTGCACGTCATGGATGGACGACTCCATCTCGAAGATGCCGACAAGCACTTGGATGAGACTGGAACTCATGACGAGATGATTCTGCTTCAAGCCCTAACTGCTTTCGACGAAGCAATCGAGCGCGACAGAGAATCTGGTTTGGCTTGGCTAGGACGCTCACGGACCTTGCGTTACCAAGGCTATCATGACGAGGCCGAGATTGCTATCGTACGAGCCCGCCGCCTCATTCCGGACCACCCTTCAATCCCTCTAGAGAGCGCCCGCCTCTTCCTTGAGATGGGCCGCTATGACCAAGCCAACACGATGCTGGCTGAGGCAGGCACCAATCTCTACAATCACCCTTCAATCCCCTATGTTCGTGGTCTTATTGCTGCTCGTCAAGGACGAATAGCCGAGGCACTCAGTATGTTCACTAAGGTGCTTGAGCGAGATGCGAATCACACTCGCGCCCGCCTCAACCGATGCTCAGCAGCCCTTCTTCGCGAAGATCTCGCTCTAGCCCTCGATGATGCGAATTTGCTCGTAGAGCAGCGCCCCGACTTTGACATGGCCCGGCAACGTCGGGCTGAGGTTCTGATGAATCTCTCAGATTGGGCTCAGGCTGAAGCAGAACTCCGTCGCCTCTCCGAGCGCAATCCACAGCACGTAATGGCGCTCGTCCATCTCGGCACCTGTCTCAATGCAATGGACCGTGCCGAGCAAGCAGAAATCCCTCTCAATAAGGCTCTGCAAATCGACCCAGAGCATTCAGATGCTTGGTACCAACGCGGCTTGCTGTACCTCGATTTCGGCCGCGTCGACGAAGCATTCTCCGACTTCAAGAGCGCAGCAGCAGTCGATGCTCATCACCTCGATGCACGATTGAAAACCGCTGCGATTCTCCACGATCGCGGTGATCCAGCTAAGGCGATGGCAGCTTGGAGAGACGTCCTCAACGTCGACCCAGAACACCAAGTGGCGCGCAGAAGACTCCAAGAATCGCGCGAGAGAATGGAATCAACTTCACCCAACCTGCATACGCAGGATTGAACGCCTACCTCGTCTTCGTCCCCCTATGCCCGGACCACGAGGAATTGAACCAGGGGATGCAGCGCCCGACTTTCGCCTACCGAATGCCAACAGTTCAGCCGGCGCTGAACAGATGAGTCTCACAGACGTTTCCCGAGCCTCTGGAACCGTCGTCCTATTCACTTGCAATCACTGCCCATATGTCGTTGGCTCCGAGGAACGAATAGAGGCCATAGCAAACAAAGCCAGAGGTTTGGACATGGGTTTTGTCGGCATTAATTCGAACGATCCAATCGTCTACGAATCGGACAACTGGGACTCTATGGTCAAACGCGCTGGCAAGGGAATGACCTACGCCTACCTCCACGACGCCTCACAGGAAATCGCTCATTCATACGGCGCCGAACGCACACCCGAATTCTACCTGCTTGATGGCGGCGGCACAGTGGTTTACCGCGGCCGCCTCGATGACGCGCCACGCAATCCAATGGATGCCACAACAGCAGAGCTTGCAGAGGCGATGGATGCTCTTGCATTCGGCGGGTCAATCGCAAATCCTCGTACCGATTCAATCGGTTGCTCAGTCAAATGGAAGCAATAGGTGTGCACATGCACGTGGCATCACCCAAGAAAATGGGGCTACCCGCTCGATTTTTCGTGACCATGCTGCGCCTAGCCCCAGGCCGGTTACAGAACCGGATGTGGAAATGGTGGTACCAGAAATTAGCCAAGGCAAACGACGAATCCGATTTTCGATTCATGAATTATGGATTCGAAGATGATAACGGGCCTGAGTTAGATTCTGATGATGAGCCTAATCGAATGTTCATACAACTATACTCGATGAACATTCGAGGAGTCGACCTCGAAGGAAAACAAGTCCTCGAAGTAGGATCTGGGCGTGGAGGTGGTGCTAGTTGGATAGCCAAGACACACACTCCTGCCAAACTTACTGGAGTTGATTTCTCAGCAGAAGCAGTCGGCCATTGCAAGCGATGGTATGCTGCTCAAACCAACCTTGAGTTCATCGAAGGTAATGCACAAGATTTGCCTTTTGAAAACGAATCCTTCGACGTTGTATACAATGTAGAATCGTCGCACTGCTACGGTGATATGGGTGCATTTGTAGAACAGGCATACCGTGTTCTCAAGCCAGGTGGGATGTTTTGTTGGACAGATCTCAGAGATGCCAAAACAATGGCTTCACTCCCAGTCTTATTCGAATCGAAAGGATTCGAAATTGTTGAATCAGCAGATGTTGTTCAAGAGGTTATCAGAGCCCTTGACGAAATTAACGAGACGAAGATGAAAGCAATCGAAGAGAAGGTGCCAAAATCTGTCCGTCGAAGTTTCGAAACATTTGCTGGAGTCAAAGGAACTCCCGTCTATGAGGGATTTGTTAGTGGCTCAATGGCCTATCATAGGCACTTGATGCGCAAGCCGTAATCCATGAGCGGACCCTCCGCTC
>Ga0208962_1000156_pt1 | contig 17142 bp, 7 predicted proteins | sample AOAMet2_C43A7_80_2_FD_188076 | JGI IMG/M metagenome (GOLD analysis project Ga0208962, IMG submission 188076) | Ammonia-oxidizing marine microbial communities from Monterey Bay, California, USA - C0912_C43A7_80 (SPAdes) | ecosystem: Environmental > Aquatic > Marine > Intertidal zone | place... | reverse complement strand
ACAACCACCGGCAATGCCATCTTCTTCGGTTCCTTCATCGGAGGCACCATCCTTCTTGCAATCGAGTCACATATATGGCAGAAGATAGGCGAATTACCGGTCAAAGCCACGCTTGTAGTCCTCCTCGTTTCGATTATAGTCACAGCAGGCGGAGTAGTCATTCTTGAGGAGGAGATGGGCAAGCCACTCACCGGGTCCTCCGAAGAGGTTCCTCCCGGCCTCTCGAGTTACGATACTCTACGTGAATACAGCTTCATATTCCAGGGTGGGCAAACAAACATGTTCATCGTCGATGCGGAAATGAGAGGGCCGCAAGACTCGACTGCGCCAATCCGTGATTTACCAATTCTCGACGCGATTGACGATATGCAGGAACTCATCAACAATGTCCCACAGACCTCGAGTATCAGCCTCGTGAACGTCCTCAAAGCAGTTCACGTTGACGTCAATATTTCCGGTCTTGAGGTCTATGATAGAAGCCTCTGGGAACTCCTACATGACGAGTGTTGGGATGAATCAACTAATCCTTTGCGACCGGAGTGCTGGGCCTACGCGGCAAGTAGTAGAGAGGACATGGTGAACATCGCTTTCGACACTTTGAGTCCCGAGATTCGAAGTATGCTGATGAATGCTGATCAAGACGTTTGTCAATGGCAAACACCGTGCGAAACAAAGACCCTCGTCTATGTCACTCAACCTTACATCAACCTCCAAGATGCCACCCCCCTCCGCGACGCCATCGACGACCATTTGGATGGAGATGGAAGTTGTGAAGATGCGATGACTTGCTATGCTCTTGGCATCGAAGGTGTCGTTAATTCGAAACTGACTGGTGGACTACCGGTCAGTATCGACATTAATGCTGGAATCCAGAAGGCGCAGAGCAAGACTACCATCGCGACGATGTTTATTCTGTTGTTCACGATGATGATTTTATTCCGTTCGCCGCGCCTTGCGGTATTCACCATGGCAGCGGTTGCGGCAGTGGTGCTTTGGCAACCGTTGCTGATGAGACAGGGTGATGTGAATGTCAATTTCTTCACAGCGATGATTGGTACAATCGTCTTTGGAATCGGAGTTGATGATTCTATTCACATTGTGGATCGAATCAAAGACGAGGGTGAGACGCCCGCTGGTATTGTCAAGTCGGTTGCTCGTACTGGACAAACAATCTTCGAAACCACCGCAACGACTTGTGCTGGTCTTTCTGCAGGCCTATTTGTGGCGATTCCGGGTCTGCAGAATTTCTTCGTCTTGATGATGTCATTGCTGATACTTGCCCTGCTGACTTCGAGCATCCTCCTGCCGAGCTTCATCGTTGCTTGGCACGAGCTCCGTTCGAGATTGATGGGGCAAGGGCCTTGGCTTGACTACGAAGACTCTGGTTCAGTTGAAGCATCAGCAGTGCTCGAAGCTACTATCTTTGACTGAAATCTGTGATTTTTGAAAGCAAAAGACAGCTTACGCTCTGCTTCTCCAAAGTGAGGGTGCAGGGAGTAAGCCCCTTTCTGTTCACCTTTCGGCTGGTCGCATTCAACTATGCATCCTACCCGGTCCTGTTAATGCACTACGGACCTGCTTGGACTTGCTCCAGCGGGGTTGCTCGTTCCAGCCGCGATCAGGAAACCTCACCCTTACGGGATCATCGTACGCCTGGCGCGGTTCGTTTCTATTGCAGAGCCGGCCCTCCCGGACCTCCGGCTTGAACCGGACCGCTCGCATATTGGAGAGGGGACTTTCCTCAGTGTCGTACACTGTCAGCGACCCTCCTGCTCCCTCATCTATTCCGCATGGCTTCGACGGATGAACCCAACGGTGCTGCTATTCCACTGGCTTGAGGGGCTCGGCGAGACAGATTGCTCAGGGTAAGCATCATGGCCGTCGCTCGGGTGGCAATGGGCGTGAGCGACGTCGAGGCGCTGAAGCGTGAGGCTGGAATTGCCGCTTGCGATTTTGTTCGCGACGGCATGAAATTGGGGCTCGGCACCGGCTCCACCGTTCGCTATACTGTGCTTGAGATTGGCCGTAGAATGGCCGAGGAGGGATTGTCTGTTGTCGGCGTCCCAACGAGTGAAGCGACCCGTCAATTGGCTGAATCTTTAGGCATCCCTTTGGTGCCACTTTCTGAGGCAGGAGTTCTCGACCTCGTCATCGATGGCGCAGACGAGTTTGACTCTGCTTTCGCATTGATCAAAGGCGGCGGGGGCGCTCTGACACGAGAGAAGATTGTTGCCCAGTCTGCGAACGGCATGGTTGTAGTCGCAGACGACCGCAAACAGGTTGACTTGCTGGGTGCATTTGACTTACCAATCGAGGTTTTGCCTTTCGAGTGGGAACGTACTCGTCAAAGGGTCGAAGAAATGTGCCCCGGACAGGTGTCAAGACGAGGTGGCGATGACCCCTTCGTGACTGACAATGGCGGCTACATTCTTGACTGTTCATTCGGAGCATCAATCAGCAATCCTCGATCCCTTGAGAGCGACCTTCTTGACATCGCTGGTGTGGTCGAAGTTGGCCTTTTTGTTGGCATCTGTGATGCTGTTGTGATGGCTGCATCAGGTGGCGTTGTAACACTGCTCAACGAGAGCGGACGACTGGCCTGAGAATACAGCTCGACCGTTCCGATTAAAGAGGGGTGCCAAGTCGGCGGGCTGGGTCTGTAGCTTAGTCAGGTAGAGCACCCGGCTCTTAACCGGGCGGTCGCGGGTTCGAACCCCGTCAGACCCGCCAAATCAATCATAACTACATCTCGATGAAGGCTTCGGTTGATATGTAGAAGCCCCGCCCAAGGGGCGGGGTTAGTATGGCTAAGGACACTTGGATAGGTGATATTCGAGCCGGCCAACACGACGGCGCGGAAGTAGAGCTGAAGGGATGGGTTCACCGGTCCCGAGGCTCGAATAAGATCAGATTCGTTGTCTTACGAGACTCCACAGGAACTCTCCAATGTGTCGTCAAGCGAGACGCTGTTGGCGACGAGCAATTCGAGGCAATGAAGGAGGCTCTAATCGAGTCGAGCGTTATCGTTCACGGGACAGTCCAAGCAACCGACCGAGAGCACGGGCACGAAGTCCAAGTCTCGAGCTTGACAATCGTTGGGCCAGTCAATCCAGACCGACCATTCCCGATTACTGAATCTGCGATGGAACAGGCAGATGGAGGCGAGACAGAGTTCCTTCTCGACAACCGTCATCTTTACCTCAGAACAGGCAGAATGACCACGATGCTGAAAATACGCTCAACGGTTTTCGGCGCAATACACTCCTATTTCCGCGACCTTGACTTCACCGAATATCAAGCGCCGAACTTTGTGGCTGGTGCGGTCGAAGGAGGAAGCACCCTTTTCGAAGTCCCGTATTTCGGTCGCAAGGCATACCTCACTCAGTCGTGGCAACTCTATGCTGAGGCGGCGATGCCAGCACTCGAGAGGCTCTACACAATTGCACCATCTTTCCGCGCTGAGAAGAGCCGAACTCGCCGTCATCTTACCGAATTTTGGCATGCTGAAATGGAGATGGCATGGTCATCAAACGACGACATCATGGGGCATGGGGAAGGTGTCGTTCGTCACATCGCTCGCAGCCTATTAGATGAGAATGAAGCGGAGTTATCTAGCATAGGAAGGGACCTTGATTTGATTGCCACTTACGCTGACAATCCTTACCCTAGAATGAGGTATGACGAGGCTGTTGAGACTCTTCAAGGGATGGGTGTTGAAATCGAGTGGGGGCAGGATTTGGACTATTCCAAGGAGAAGGTTCTCACCGCTGATTTCGACGTCCCACACTTCCTGACACACTACCCTCGTGTCGCCAAGCCGTTCTACCATCGCCCAGACCCGGACGATCCCAAGTATGTCCTATGTCACGACTTGCTGGCCCCCGAGGGGTACGGCGAGATTATCGGAGGTGGCGAGCGGACTTGGTCAGAGTCCGAGATTCTTGAGAGAATTGACGAAGAGGGTAATGACCGCGAGGCCTACGAATTCTATGTCGACATCCGTCGTTACGGTGGAGTGCCACACGGTGGGTTCGGAATGGGTATCGATAGAGTCTGCACTTGGTTAACTGGATCGGATCATATTCGTGAGGTAATTCCCTTCCCTCGAGACTCACGCAGAGTGACTCCCTGATTGCTTCCACAATCGACACCATAGGTGTCGGCTCAAACACTCGCCAACACTCATACGGCGAGCCCCGCTCGCCGAAGCATGGCGGATTGGGAAACGATTGACCTCGCGAATCCAACCGAAGAACATCGTATGCTTCGCGAGATGATCCGTGATTTCGTTCGAGAAGAGGTCGAACCGCAAGCTCTCGAGTATGATCGTGAGGAGAAGTTCAACCTCGACTTGTTTCGCAAGTTAGGAGAGTATGGATTGCTTGGTATTTCAGTTCCAGAGGAGTACGGAGGCTCTGGAATGGACGCTACGGCTGTGGCTATTGTCAACGAGGAGTTGAGTTACTCCGACCCTGGTTTTTGCCTCGCTTACCTCGCTCATGCCCAACTCATGGTCAACAACCTCTCCCACAATGGTAACGCGGCACAAAAGTCCCGAATTTTACCTAAGGTTTGCAGTGGCGAATGGGTCGGCTGTATGGCGATGAGCGAGCCCGGTTACGGGACTGATGTACTCGGCATGCAAACAACTGCTAATCAGAATTCAGATGGCGATTGGGTCATCAACGGACGCAAAATGTGGATTACAAATGGTTCGGTCGACGAGGATGGAACTCCTGCTGACATCTGCTGGCTATATGCACGAACCGGCACCGATGCCAAGGGTCGTGCGGAGGTTACGACCTTCCTCGTCGAAAAGGGCATGGCTGGTTTTTCAGTCGGTCAAAAAATATACGATAAGACTGGCATGAGGGCATCGAATACTGCTGAATTGGTTTTCGACGACTGCGTGGTTCCTGCTGAGAATGTCGTCGGTGCGCCCGGCGAGTCAATGATTCACATGATGCGCAATTTGGAAATCGAGCGGATTGGACTGGCAGCGATGGGTCTTGGAATTGCGAGGCGCTCACTGGCAGCGATGAACCAGTATGCGAGCGAGCGAGAGGCATTTGGACAAGAGATTCGTGACTTTGGTCAGATTCAGCGACACATAGGAGAATCATGGGCTGAGTATCGTGCAATGCGAGCTTATGTCTATGATACCGCACGAAACACTGACCTTGCAAAATCGGGCAACCGCTTGGATACTGATGGTGTGAAATTGTTCGGGACGACAGCTGCGAAGAATATCGCTGATCGGGCCATTCAGGTGATGGGTGGATACGGCTATGTCGGCGAATATACAGTCGAGCGTCTTTGGCGCGATGCGAAACTACTCGAGATTGGAGGGGGGACTCTTGAGAGTCACCAGAAGAATATCACTCGGGATCTTGCGCGCTCACCAGAAGCAATCGAAGAATGAGTGAACTCAGGTTCACAAGTTGGTAGTCCCGCCCGGATTTGAACCAGGGTCCCCGGGACCAAAACCCGAGATGATGGACCACTACACTACGGGACTATGACCGTGCGGTCTCACATACCCGCTTTGGACTTGACGGGCCGAGAAGCCGCAGCCTACAATAGAGTTGAATGCACCACAGGAGCCATGCGCCAGCATCTTGCTTTGTCGATGGTTATACTGATGCTGACATCTACGATGTCATTCGGCATCGCTGGTGCTGAGTACCAAGAGGCGATGCCAACGATTCCGGAATCTACTCCTGAAGGTCCGGAATCGCAGATTTCCCCATCTCTAAAAGTCAATCCGAACCCGTGGATTGAACCTAGCCTTTGGCAACGAGTGGAGTACGGACAAGAGCAAGTTAGAGTCACGGTAATCACTCACTCATTGCGTGAATTAGGTCTGTGGCAGTACCAACATGAACAGGTCGAGAAACAATTGCTTGCCGGAGCTGGCGAACAACTAGTCGCCACCGATCCTTCGGACGGTGTAATCGATCACCGAACCTTCTGGATGGATGCTAGCCTCTTCCATAAATTGCCGGGCGTGCCAGGAATAATCGGAATTCTCGATGCCGAGAGTACACCCGAACCATACGATATTACTCCATTAGACAGCCCTGACGCAACTCCGACGTCAGTTCGTTCAGGCGAAATTCACGGAGCGGTGGATGCCTGGGAACGAGGTTATGCAGGAGACGGAATCGTTGTGGCGGTAGCGGATACTGGAATTGACTTCGCTCACCCCGATCTCGATGGCACTCAAGCGCGGATTTCGGATGGAAAACATCACGATGGCTGGCCGATGATGTTCGACCATAATTCGATGTACTACTGGCTTGTTCACGGTGATTCTTATCCCTCTAGAAACACTTGGTATGCTGACACTTCGACTCTCGATTGGGACAATGATTCTAACGGCATTCTGGACACCTCTGGGTACAACTTATCCGGCCTTCCTGCGTCTATTTCTGGCATTTATCACCTCGGTCAGCACCCTGATTCAACCCTTCGCAATCAGATGGGTGGTGATGTGCCGCTGCTACTGATTGATTCGATTCGCAGTGGTGAATACGATTTGGTAATCCCTGATGTCAACCGCAATGGAAACTTCAGCGATGATGAGCAGATGAGTAAGGGCAATGAGACCGCAGGCCTCGACGAAGATGGTGACGGTATTCGCGATGTCTCAGCCGGCCTACTCTACTGGGTTTCCGATGGTATCAACGGAGTGCCCTATGCTGAGACTTACGCTGCGCGCCACGGCTATTCAAATCGCATCGCGGGTGCTGGAAATCTGACTCTTTTCATGCTTGATTCCGGCTCGCACGGAACGCTTTGCGCCAGTGCAGTAGCAGCGCAGGCGCAAGTGAATAATGGGGTTGTGTTGGGCATGGCGCCCAATGCTACGATTGCGAGTATCGGCAATCATTACTCTGGCGGACACTCTCTCGACGGCTGGCGCTGGATAGCTGAAGGGAACGACGGGAATCCAGAGACTTGGGATGACCAGCCACATATCGGCTCCTTCTCCTTTGGATACTCTTCCATAGATGACTCAGGAGCCGATTCCTACTCATTATACCTCGATTGGCTGACACGAGTTTACAACAATCAAACTCACTACGCTGTTGCACTCGGCAATGGTGGGCACGGCTACGGAACAGTCGCAGTTCCCGGAGCCTCCCAAGGTATCTTCTCAGTCGGCGCATTCTCCAGCTCCACAAACCAATTGTGGGGTCAGAGCGCGCCGTGGAATAACCGAGGCCCCAATATCGTTGGAAGGATGGACCCCGACATCGTCGCCGTAGGTTGGTCAGCCACTGGAGATATCCCGCTGAATCTGCGAAACAACGGCAATTCGGCCACGACTACATGGGGCGGCACGAGCCTCGCCACACCGATCACAGCCGGTCTGTTGGCTGTAGTGGAACAGGCTTGGTTCGAGACCAATGGCGATTACCCCATGTCCCAACCCTTCCGAGATTTCGTGCTTGCAACAGCTGATGATAGAGGATACGATCCCTTCGTTCAGGGTGGGGGCTGGTTCAATGCAAGCCGCGCGACAGCAACCCTCGATGGTGACAATGGGACTTGGTCAGTTACTCCTAGTCAATGGATGACTGGCACTTTCCAGGGAGAACATCGAGATGCTAACATCAACGTGATTCATAGGGGAGAATCTCAAACCGTCCCCCTCGAATTAACAAATCACGGAAACAGTTCGCTTGATTTCGTTATTTTCCCTGTTAAACACCAAGCACTGGCTCACGAAGTGGGTCAGTGGAACAGTATTGGGAATGGAAGTGAAGGTGGGGACAACAATACATGGGATGGATATCAAGGAAATCGGCCAGACTTGCTGATTCCAATTCATGTTAACAACACAACCTACCAATTGCCGCTTCAAACTAATCTTGTAAGGGCTAGAGCAGTGATCGAATATGCGGCATTCGATGGAAATTTAGATCGTTCCTCAAACGAACGTATCGAACTCACACTCTATCGTTGGAGCGATGATGATGGCGATGGGATATGGGTTGGAGATGAAGATAATGATTCGATGGTTGACGAGGAAGATTGGACTGAATCATCCGAATTTGATGCTTATGGAACATGGTATCATCATGGTCCTCAAGCAGAGTTCCGAGTGGGTTTGCCCTTCGATGATATGGAAGATGGTCTATTCTTGGGTGTATCAAGAAGAGACGTCTCATCCTCGGGCTTGGATAATGTCAGCATAGAGTGGGATTGGACGGCGTTTGGTCCAGTTTCTGACGATTGGATCAGCCCTCGTCCAACAGGAGAAGGTATCCCTGGCTTTTGGACAGTTTCGCCCAACTCAACCACAACTTACAATTTCACAGTGAATGTTCCTTTAGATGCTGAACCCGGACTTTACCAACATGGCTTGGTAATCAGAAGCTTTGCACACAATATGTGGTCATCCCCCTTGCATCAGTGGACTCTACCAATTGTAACTAATGTGCCATATATAGCGCCCGTCGATATAACCGCCAGACCTTTAGATGGAAATGTCTCCAATCAGACACTTTACTCTGAATCTTGGATTTCTGGAGCCCAACGCTGGAGTTGGCGCGCCGAATCAGGCGACTGGCGCATTATGAGCATTGATTGGCCCGAGGATCTAGCAACCGGAGGGACTGCAATACTGGACGTCGACTGGGATGATAATCCATACACAGACGTCGACGTGCTTTGGCTCTCTCAAACAGCCCACGGCTATGCCGAGGAAGACTCGCAGGCGTATGGCGATTCGACGTTTTGGATAGAGGAGCGTTCGACGAATAATCATAGGGGCTCGGGTAGTCACGATTGGGGGACTTTTACCGGTGAATCTAGAGAGGTTTTCGTTGTTCCAACCACACCCGGACTGCACCAACTAGCACTGCATACCGCACATCATGGAGTAACCACTAACGATAACGCTCTGAACATCTCTGTTGGCTATGTGGCTGCCGAGCAGTCGGGCTTTCACAAGGTTGTTACCGACTGGTCTGAGGCGAGTGGCCAGGAGATGATTCATGTTGTTTCGACGGTTCCCATGCCGTTCGAGAGTGTGCAATCTTTCGGCTGGACTCAACCGATATATTTCGATAATGAAACTGCTTATCAGGACACAACTAATGACAAGATGAGCGCGTCTTGGTGGCATAATTTCTCAGTGGCTGACGCGGCCGAATTGAGCATTAGGATGGATGCTTTCGAGGAGGCCGATCTCGACCTGTATCTGTTCAGGGATTCTGACGAGGACGGAGAGTTCGAGTCGGGAGAAGAGGTTACTCGCTCATGGTCTAGTACCAGTGCTGAGACTATCGATATCGACTCGCCCAGTGATGGCAATTACTCAGTGGCAGTTCATGGATGGTCTGTGAGTGATAGTGTCCAGTTCTGGCTTGAGGTTGAAGTCATTGCCGGGACTATGCTGAATGTGACTAATGCGACGATGCTGAATGCGAGCGAGATTGCTGCACAATGGCCGAGTGGTTCTACGACTCTGGCTGGGGCCGTCCCTGAGGGGGCGCTTGAGCTGGCGGTGGATTATGAGATGCCGGCCAGTGAAGGTGTCTGGCAGGGTTTTGTCGAGGTGACGCTAGAAGGCGGCATCAATATGAGGATGCCATTCACCTACGAGTTGATTGATTTAGACCCCGAAATCGAATTCGTCACTCCAGAGAATCTCACCGAGACGAACGTGACACTGCCTCTGGCTCTACACGCGAAAGATATCGGTAGCGGATTCGCATTGGACAATTTCAGTTGGACCGGCTTGGATAACAATACAAGTGTGCCCAATGCGACTAGCGTCGAGGCGACCCTATGGAATCTCTCGACGCTCAACATCACCAATCTATGGAATTCAGGTAATCATTCATCGAATCTGACCTTCCGCGAAGTTTGGGTCAATTCGACACTTCCGGCAGCCGAGCAATGGCACGAATACCAAGCAAACCTTGCCGATATCTCGGGCCGCTCTGCTGCCGATTGGCTATCTGTAAAATTCGATACGACCGCACCAACAATGATCATATCTCATATTCCTCAGATAACTAATGAATCCGAATTACTGATATCTGTGCAAACCGAATCAGACGCTGTTTTCCGACACAGTGGAGAGATTGTCCCAATTAATGGAACAGGATTTGTTGAATATATTGTGTATCTTGAGGAATCCGAAATCGAATTTTTAGGAAATAATTCAGCTGATGAACCATCTCATGCGTACTATGCAATAGGGAATAATTCGTTCTCACTTTCAGTCACTGATCCTTCAGGAAACCTACATGAAAATAGTTGGCGAGTTGTTCTCGACAGCACACGTCCAGACATCAAGAGTGTGAATGTAATTTCCACTCAACCAGAGTATGAATATCTCGATCAATCTTGGACAGATATTCCCCTAAACCTAACCGCTTTCATTACTGAAGTAATTTTGAGTTCTGACATCAAATCGACGTGCATTTCAATCGAAGGAGATGAGATAGAAAGTATAGAACAATGTCGTGAATACTCTGTATTCCCGCATGTGTTTAACTCGGAAGAAATTGGCCAATCTTCACCGGTCACTCATATTGAAGATCCATTTTGGGATCTCACAGAAGTACCAGACGATTCTTATCGCATCGTTTTAGAAGTAGTTGATTGGGCTGGTAATTCTCATTCAGAAGAATACTCGTTGAGTCTCGATAGGACACTCCCTGAAGTCGAATGGGACATCAGCCCGTCAGTTGACGGGCTGCTATCTGATCACCGCTTGGGATTGTCATGGACGTCGAGCGAGAATGTGGAGTTGGAGTTCACACACAATGGTGAGCAAATCGAGGATTGGGACGCTACTTATGGTGGGCTATTCTTTGAATTAAACCAGACTGGAGATCACGAATTCTGCATCGACGCCTGGGACGTCACACGTGGGCAGCACAACGAAAACCGCTTCCATGAATGCCAAATCTTGACTCTTGAACCTTCGTTGTATGCAAGCCAGGTTTGGGCTATCTGGGATGGCACTGTTGTTGGGACAGAGAGTGTGCAATTGGTCTTCTCACGCGGACCTAATCAATGGGCTAATGTGACTCATGTTCCGGCGGGATCTGACGTGTCTGAACTTGGAGGTGTCGAGCCGACTTATTCGTTTGAGCCGGGTGCTGCTTTCGTCGAAGTCGAATTAGCGCTTGATGAAGGAGACAACGAATTCTATCTTGTAATTGGGGCACTCGACCATGTTCAGAGTTACTGGTTGTATGTCGAGAGTGACACGATTTCGCCACGACTGAATCTGACTCAGGTGGCGAATCGAACTACTAACTTAGAACCAGTTCGGATTATTTCAGGATTCTGTGAGACGAGGGCGAGTGTAACGGTATGGACGGAGGTTTCGAGCACTAATTTCGTTTGCGACGATTCGGGTAATTTCACTGTTCAATTGGGTGTGCCTGCAAATGCATCGTGGCATATCGTGAGCGCTACGAGTATCGATCTTGGTGGGAATACCAATGAGACAAGCATCGAGGTGTTGTATCAAGATTGGCTGGATTGGGCGATTGATGATGCTGAGGCTGGTGGACCTATTCTCTACTGGGGCCTTGGCGTATTGATTGGCGCTCTTGCGATGCTGGGTTTGACGATGCGTATGGTGAAACGACGCAGTGCGCGCCGCTTGGAATCTGAGGAATCTATGGAAGGAGTCTCGGATTGGCTTGATGATATGCTTGAAGAGAGTGAACCAGAGGTTGCTGAGATGCCAGCAGAGCCCTTGCCTGAGGAAGAGGAATTACGGGCATGGGCACGTGGTGAACGTGATGTTTCTGAGTGGCGAGATAGGATTCCTGAGGATGAGCCAATCGACCTCGACTGATATTCACGATGAGGCGAGGATTCATGGGCAGCGCGCTGGTCGCGCGGTTCATGGGAATCGAGAAGATTGCAGTTCTCGGAGCAGGACAGATGGGTAATGGCATCGCTCAGGTCGCGGCATGTGCTGGCTACGACGTCACGATGATTGACATCAAACAGGAATATGTCGACAAAGGTTTGGCAGCCATTGAGAACTCTCTTGCTCGCGTTGTCAAGAAGGAGCGAATGACTGCTGAGGAGGCTGCTACTGCTCTAGCACGTGTGGGTATTGCGACTGAGAAGAGTGCAGCTGCTGATGCAGACCTCGTCGTCGAAGCGATTCCCGAGATTCCTGACCTGAAGTTCTCTACCTTCGCTGAATTGGATAAGATATGCAAGCCCGAAGCGATTCTTGCAAGCAATACCTCTAGCATATCGATTAACGCGATTGCAGCAGCAACAAGCCGCCCAGATCGCGTTATTGGGATGCATTTCATGAATCCTGTTCCAGTGATGAAGCTCGTTGAAATAATCAACGGGAGCGATACGAGCGACGATGTCACCGCTGCTGTCGTCGCAGCCAGTGAGAGAATGGGTAAAACGGCCCTCGCGTGCAATGATTCACCCGGCTTCGTATCGAATAGAATCCTCTGCCCAATGATCAATGAGGCCATCTTAACGCTGGAAGAAGGTGTGGCCGAACCCGCAGCAATCGACGGTATCATGAAACTAGGAATGAACCACCCTATCGGACCTCTCGCACTAGCTGACCTAATTGGATTGGATACGGTTCTGCATATCATGACCGTCCTTCACGAAGGCTTCGAAGGCGACCCTAAGTATGCGCCTTCTCAATTACTCAGGGACATGGTCGCCGAAGGCAAGCTCGGGCGTAAGTCAGGTACTGGATTCTACGATTACTCCTGAAGCCCTAAACCGCACACAGGGGCGGTGCATAATTAGCACCGACCGGTCAGCCATCGAATTAATATGCAGGTCGTATACCGTCGGTCTCATGACGCGTGCGTTTGCCGCTCGAACTATGGTCGCCCTTATGCTGCTAGCAGCCCTCTCTGGGCTTGTTGTGGCCGATGATGCTGGAAGTGGAGGAGATGCTGGAAGTAGCACCTCGACGGCGGTCTATCTGCCGGCGAGCAATGCTACATATTACGGAAATCTCAGTAGTACTGACGGAACCGATTACTTCGGAATCAATATGTCAGCATATACCGGAATCGCTGTTCAACTAACATCGCCATCTGGTGCGGACTTCGATCTTATTCTGCGAACTTCAACCGGCGTCACAATCGATTCATCGTATAGCACGAGCGTCGATGACGTGACCTCGAACGGTACTAACGTCGGTGGCTCAACGGTCTTCATCGAAGTCGATTTGTGGTCTGGATCTGGGCAATACACATTGCAGATTTGGATATTCTCAACTGCTGGCCAACCCGGTTCCTCTCAGGACGATGCTGGCAGCGGAACCGACGCAGGTGCCGACTCAACCGGTGCAATAGCCGTCAATACTCCAAACGCTTCAATCATGGGATGGATTTCAGACAATTGGGATTCGACCGACTGGTACGCTGTCACCGTCCCTGCCAACCACTATGTGTACGCAGACATGGTTGATTTCGTCAATGCTTCTTTCTACGGCTCGCACATCCGCTTGCTCGATTCCTCAGGGACATCGCTCGATTACGACTATGGTAACTCCTGGTCGACGATTTCCACCAATGGTACCTCGGTTGGTGGAACAACAGTCTACATCCAAATCGCCTCATCCTCCGACGAAGGATACTACAATTTCTCCTATGGTCTTGGTTCGAGCGCAGGTCAGCCTGGTGCAAATCAGGATGATGCTGGCACCGGAGACGATGCTGGCAACTCCGCCTCCGCCGCAACGAACCTCTCGGTTCCAATCACAGGTGGGAATTACAATGGATGGATCTCGAGCACATGGGATCAAGAAGACTGGTATCTCATATCTGTGCCAGTAAACTACACGATCTGGGCCTCAGTATCATGGACTAATTCAAGTGCAGACCTTGACATCTACATGTATGATTCAACCGGCCTGAATACCGTAGATTACTCTTCAGGCTCTTCCAACCCAGAGGAGGTTACGGCAAACGGAACTACTGTCGGGGGTGACGATGTTCTCTTCCGCGTGCGTGCGTGGACTGGTGATACGAATTACACGATGAACTTTGGAATGGCGAATGTATCGGGAGTCCCTACTTCAGACACTCAGAACGATGCGAATACCGGGGGCGATGCCGGAGATAACATGACCTATCCAACCGACCTCCCTGAAAGTAATGGCAGCTATTCGGGTTACATTTCGAATACTGACGACGACGACGATTACTACCGAATCAATGTCACCTGCTGGTGCTTGCTCGAGGCGACTCTCTCGTGGAACAATAGCGATGATTACGATTTGATTCTACACGATTCTGCAGGTGCATTCATCGATTATTCTTACTTCGCGAATCCCGAAGAAGTGTCTAGTGGTGCCACGAATATCACTAATGAAACTGTATTCGTGCGCGTGAATGCGTGGACTGGTGAAGGTGAATATCTGCTTAACATCACCCTCTCAGATCAGGCAAATCTACCTGCCAACAATCAGAATGATTCTGGGATTGGAACTGATGCGGGAGATGAAGCAGACAATTCCTCTGATGTACAGACTTATCCCGGCTTGAACAATTTCACCGGCTGGGCATCAACAGATAGCGATGCAAACGACTTCTATCGATACGCAGTACCGTTGAACCATGGAATCGCTATCGAAATGACAGCAGATACCAACGAAATCACACCGTATCTCTTGCTCGGATGGGCTTCTAATTACACAACGATTGATTCCTCGTCGAACCTCAACGGCTACGAGATGGTTACTTCGAACGGCTCTATCGTTAGCGGTGAGGACGTAGTGCTCCGCGTCATTGCTTGGCAGGGCGAAGGTGTCTACAACCTCAGCGTATGGATCTTCACCCTCGACACAGATGGCGATGGCTTCTGGGACACAGAAGAGGTCAACTGCGGCTCTGATCCCGAAGACGCAAGTGATTACCCGTTGGATACCGATGGTGATGGGCGCTGCGACGCTATGGATAACGACGACGACGATGATGGCGTCGTGGACAACGATGACGATTTCCCGCTCGATCCTAACGAGCAAACCGACACCGACAACGACGGTGTCGGTGACAATGGAGATGATGATGATGACGGCGACGGTTGGACCGACGCCGATGAGAATATCTGTGGCAGTGATCCTCTGGATTCAGCCAGTAGGCCGACCGACACTGATGGAGACTTGAGCTGTAATGCGGTCGATGAAGACGACGACGGCGACGGAGTGCCCGACGTCGACGACGCTTTCCCACTCGATCCGAACGAATCTGTCGACACTGATGACGATGGAATTGGCGACAATTCTGACAACGATGACGATGGCGATGGATTCTCTGACTCAACCGAAATAGACTGCCTCTCAGACCCCCTTGACAGGCTCTCAGTACCTCAGGACACCGACGGAGATGGTCAATGTGATGAGGAGGATAACGACGATGATGGTGACGGTAGATCTGATGCAGTTGATGCATTCCCTCTAGATCCTAGCGAGTGGGATGATTTCGATTCAGATGGCATCGGTGACAATGCAGATGTTGACGATGATGGCGATGGATATCTCGACGATAACGACGAGTTCCCGCGTGATCCATCCGAGTGGGAAGATTTCGATTCAGATGGCATCGGTGACAACGCCGATGAGGATGACGATGGCGACGGATGGACTGACGCCGAAGAGGCACGTTGCGGAACAGACCAATACTCTCTTTGGAGCGTTCCAGATGACTACGACGATGATCACATCTGTGACCTAGAAGATAGCGATGACGACAACGATGGCATCGAGGACGTGAATGATTGGTTCCCAATGGATGCCTCAGAGTGGGACGATACCGACCGCGATGGGGTTGGCGATCATACCGATTTAGACGACGATGGCGATGGCTGGGCAGATATCGATGAGCCAAATTGTGGCTCCGATCCTCTTGATGCAAATAGCATACCTCTGGATAATGATCAGGACATGCTCTGTGACATCATCGACATCGATGATGATAACGATCAGGTGCAAGACGTTGATGACGCATTCCCATTCAATGGAAATGAATGGACCGACACCGATGGTGACGGCCAAGGAAACAATGCTGACAACGACGACGACAACGACGATTGGACTGACAACGCAGAGCAAATGTGTGGCACTGACAGCCTGTCTGCAAGTTCAATCCCAATGGACACCGATGCAGACGGCACCTGTGACTCCGTCGATCCTGACGATGATGGCGACGGTGTTCCAGATGTCAACGATGTCTACCCAAAGGATGTCTCTGAGTGGGAAGATCGCAATGGAGACGGACTTGGAGACAATGCTCACCCTCTATCAATTATCGACCACATGAAGCTCAACCCAGGATTGACTGCAGTGATTATCATCCTGATTCTTGCTGTAATAGGAGCTGCGGCCGCAGTGATACTTGTGCGTAAGAAGGACGACGAGGCTGCGACTTATGCCGACGACCAGTATTCATCCTACGATAATACCGAGTCATGGGATGAATCTCAGCCAATCGAAGAGGAAGTAAGTGAATTTTCAGAAATACCTCCAGCACCCCCTGGATTCGAGGAGGAAGCGATCGCTGACAACTCGGAAGAAGTTCCTCCTCCGCCCCCTGGATTTGAGAGTGAGAGTGAAGGGGTATCAGAGGTGCCACCTGCACCACCTGGGTTTGAAGAAGTAATGACCTCAAGCGAGTCAGAAGTGCCTCCTCCTCCACCTGGGTTTGACACTGAACCTGATACTGACAACGATGATTCACAAATTCCACCCCCACCGCCAGGATTCTGAACTGAAATACTCTCAGAAAGACTCTGGACTTAGCTTCATGAGTCGCTCTGACTCAAACTAGTCATCACTCTCTTTATTTCCATAAAATGGTCAATTTAGAAATTTTTAACATAAGAAATGGTATTTTTTAACAAACAAACACCATATGTTTTCGAATAGTTGTGGATATGTGCATCTTCCCTCTACAACCCCGTAGGGGGTTGGACGAACAGGAGACGACATGATTATATCACGAACATAGTGTGATTAACGACAGTGACGACCATGCGAAGCAAGACAGCCCGAACAATAGTGCTAGCATTGATGATGATAACTATGAGCATCCTACCTGTGATTAACGTAGCAGAGGAGAAGGCCGAATTACGAGATAACAGCTTGAGGATGGAAGCCGCTCC
>Ga0208962_1000153_pt1 | contig 17241 bp, 20 predicted proteins | sample AOAMet2_C43A7_80_2_FD_188076 | JGI IMG/M metagenome (GOLD analysis project Ga0208962, IMG submission 188076) | Ammonia-oxidizing marine microbial communities from Monterey Bay, California, USA - C0912_C43A7_80 (SPAdes) | ecosystem: Environmental > Aquatic > Marine > Intertidal zone | place... | reverse complement strand
AGATTATCAATCGAAGACCGCTGTCCTAATTGCGAAGGATTTCTGATCACGAGTCATGAAGAGGAATAATCAGTACCGCTCAAGGGCGGTTGCGATACCCATTCCGCCACCAATGCACATGGTTGCAACAGCCTTCTGGCCGCCGATTCGCTGTAAGAGTGAAGCGGCTTTGCAAGTGATTCGGGCACCAGAGGCACCAAGTGGATGACCAATCGAGATTGCTCCTCCATCGAAATTAACCTTGGACGCATCTATTCCAAGTTCATCGATGCAAGCCAATCCTTGGGATGAGAAGGCTTCGTTCAATTCGAAAACATCGATGTCGTCTATCGACCATCCTGCTCGTTCAAGACAAAGCCGGGTCGAAGCAATAGGACCCAATCCCATGTAATCTGGAGGGCATCCAGTAACCGCAGCGGAGACTATGGTTGCAATCGGTTGTAAGCCGTGGGAAAGTGCAAATTCTTCACTGCAAATAATCGAGAATACAACCCCATCGGTTAGTGGGGAGGATGTAGCTGCAGTAACTGTCCCATTTTCTTTGAATACCGGGCGTAGACCTGCCATGGATTCTAGGTTGGTTGAAGCCCGGATACAGCCATCCTCACCTATCGAATCGCCACCATGAACAATCTCACACAACTCACTATCGAAGTGACCTGCTTGCTGTGCAGCAGAAGATTTCTCGTGTGAGGCCAGTGCAAACTCTTCCTGACGTACCCGCGAAATCCCATACTTTTCAGCTACATTTTCCGCAGTCATACCCATGTTGATGTAAGCTTCTGGGTATGTCTCCTCTAAACCGGGGTGTGGTGACCAATTGAAGCCGCCCCTTTTGACTCGTGACATGGACTCCATACCACCGACTAGGAAGCAATCGCCCCAGCCGGCCTGAATGTTTGCAGCAGCCACATGAACTGCTTGCATCGAAGAACCACACAAACGATTGAATGTAGCACCTGGGACTGTATCTGGCAATCCTGCGAGGAATGATACGAGCCTTCCAACGTTGAACCCCTGTTCTCCCTCTGGATATGCGCAACCGAGGAGGAGATCATCAATTTCATCACCAGCAATCCCGGTGCGCTCAAGCAGTGATCGAGCCACCTGCCCGGCCATCTCATCGGGGCGCACATCCTTGAGTGCGCCTTTGTGTGCCCTATGGAATGGGGAACGCATCCAATCGACAATGACAGCCTTCACGCACCAAGCGCCGCGCTCTCGCCCAATAACCGTTGAGTATAGCGCAGCCCCGAGTCCTTTGGACGAGACCGACGGGTTCATGAAAGGGTCACAATTCGCCGGCCCGTATGATACGCGAATGCACCAACCACGGCTTCTATGCTGACGACCATCTTTGCCCTGCATGCAACGCAGAAGGACGCTTCATAATGCGTACTGGAGAGCGCAATAGTCTCGCTCGAATGCTCGCCCTCGTTCTTCGCCACGCACCTGAAAAGTTCGACCTTGAAATGGATATCAACGGTTGGATCGATGTCAAGGATATCATTCGCCAATTCAAGCAAAGTGGAGGTAAGAGATTTCACTGGCTTCGACCACACCACTTTCGAGCGATTGTCGAAACTGACCAAAAGGGTCGCTACGAAGTTCGCGGCAACACCATCCGTGCCACCTATGGACACACCGTGGAGATTGAACTTGATCTCCCAACAGATAACATTCCTGATGCTCTGTACTTCCCTTGTGACCCAGAACAAACCGAGAACCTGCTAGATGTAGGTATCTCGCCTGGTGGTCGCGCTCATGTCCACCTTTCTGCATCGATTCGCTCAGCAGCAGAGGCCGGTCACGTGCACTTCCCCCTACCCACCATCCTCGAAGTGGATACTGCTCAGATGAATGCAGCCGGCGAGACCATCTGGCACGCTGGAATTACAGTCTATTTGACTGAGAATGTCCCTGCACAATACATCAGCGTCATCGATAATGACGACCCTGAGTACGTTCTCGCACGCGCACGTTGGGTAGAAGAAGAAGAGTGAATTTACTCAATTGGCCTTTCTAAGGTCATTCGAATTTACCGCAAAGCGGACAGAATTCCAAGTCTGCAGCCATTTGAGCATCGCATGAAGAACAGTGTCCATCAGCACTGACGGTAGAGCGTACTTCGCCCTCAGTGACCGATCTCACTGGAGATTCACGTACAATGAATGGATCCTCGACGGCCCGATGTTCCTCAAGGGATTGCCTGAAATTGATGCATTCCTGAATCGCACTCTGCAAACGTACCATAGTTCGATGGCGGTCGGTCTTAGACTCGATATTCTCAGCATCAGCCAAGCGGCTCTGCAACCAACGCTGGAATCGATCGAGTTCTCCATCACTCGCCATGAATTCGCGAGACAACCGAAGGCAATGAAGGTGACCTATTACAGATATCGCTCAGCCGCATAAGCCAAAGAGGCGAGCCGCGTGGCAAGCCTGACGAAGATGGCTCATCTGCTCATCAAATTCGGCGGCGGCTTGATTACCGACAAGTCTGCAATGAAGACAGTCGACGCCGATGTCATCACAAATCTCGCGAGCTTGACTCATCAACTCATTTCGCAAGGCCATGCAATCACAATAGTTCACGGAGCGGGATCATTTGGTCATCTAAAAGCCAAGAAGTGGAGAATCGCGCAAGGTGCTGACGAGGCAATTCTGACCGAACAAATCCTCGCAGTCGATTCAATTCGAGAAGATATGCTCGAACTAGATTCAATTCTCTGCGAAGCGCTTGAACAACAAAACATCGAGATACGAAATCTCCCTCCCTCACAATGGGCACGTGAAACTGGACCAAAATTCACAGGCTCACTCACGCCAATTACAAATTGCCCAAAAGATATCGTCGCAGTCACCTTTGGTGATGTAGTGGACTGCGACCCACCAAAGCGATTCGGAATCCTCTCGGGAGACGATTTGATGGTCCGAATCGCTCAAGAATCAGAATCAATCACGCACTGTATCTTCCTACTTGGAGACACAGAAGGACTACTCAGTGCACCACCTTCTGATTCCTCGGCAGAACTAATCCCAATTTGGAAGCCAAGTCATGAAATTTCTGGAGACCACGATACTACTCAGGATGTAACTGGAGGGATTTTCCTCAAACTTGAGAGTGCAGTAATGATTGCACAAAATGTCGAACACGTTTGGTTCCTCGATGGAAGGAAAACCGACCGCGTAATGCAATTACTCGACGAAGGTACTACTCGCGGCACGCGAATCATGCTTTGACCCAATCAACCTTCGACTACCGGCCATTCTGATTATATGGGGCTCCCATCCCGAACGGATTGAGAAATATGTCTGATTCAGACCGCGCACTCACCGCGCACGACTCATCCCAGGCTGGGATGATGGCAGAGGCTTGCCTCTGTCTCGATGAGAACGATGCGGTGATTGATACGGCAAGCAAATTACAGACACATCTTGGAGAGGGTATTCGCCACCGTGCTTTCAGTGTGCTGATTTATGATTCAAACGGCCGTCTTCTTGTTCAACAACGTGCTTCTGAGAAAATCACATTTCCAGGAGTCTGGGCTAATTCGTGTTGCAGTCATCCTCTGGACATAGCCGGAGAAAATGGTGATGCGGTCGAGGGCGTCAAAGAGGCTGCCCGACGAAAATTAGAGCAGGAACTTGGCATCCCTCGCTCAGTTACCGACTCGTGGGATTTCAATCATATTGGCCGATTTGAATACAAGTGTCGGTGGAATGCAGAGTGGGTCGAGCATGAGATTGATCACGTGATGATTGTGAAGGCTGATTGTGAAGTTGATTTCAACCGAAATGAGATTCAAGCCATCGATTGGTTGGATAAAACTGGATTGAAAGCAATGATGGCGCGACAAGGGCGATGGAAGAGCCAATTGGTTGCGCCATGGTTTGAGGCAATCTTCGAGAATTACCTACAAGGTGGCGATGCCGACATCGATGAAGTAATCTCTAATGCACGTACGGACATAATCAGGTGTGGGGAATTGTCCGTGACGCATCCCTCTGATTCTGCTGCTAATGTTCTAGCCGCTTTGGGAAAACACCGCGACATCGTCGAAGGAGTCATTCAAGAGAATCTTGGTAAAATTCAGCAAAAGCGACTGCGAGGCGCTATGTCCCATCTTTTCACCGGTGGCGGCAAAAGATTGCGTGCAATTATGCCACGCCTCGTAGGTGATGCTGTTGGGAATGGCCATGAAGGTCATTACACGTTAGGAGCTTGTATCGAAATCATACACAATTTCACTTTGGTTCATGACGATATAATGGACCAAGATCCAATACGTCGCGGGTTAGATGCTGTGCACATCGCCTATGATGATGCGACTGCGATTAATGCAGGCGATGCCATGCTTGCCCTAGGCTTCGAGATGCTCGCCGATAGCGAGCACATCGAAGACTCACAACTTCGCCACGTCGTCAGTACCATTGGCGAAATGGTAAGGCGAGTTGCCGAGGGCCAACAGGAAGATTTCGAATTCGAAGATCGTGATACTGTCTCCGAGGATGAATACATCGCGATGATCGCAGGTAAAACCAGTGCAATGTTCGAAACTTGCGCTGAAACCGGAGCGATTCTGGCTGGTGCTGATACTAAGACCGTCGATAACATGGCTAAGTGGGGCCTCAATTTGGGTCTGTGCTTCCAAATTATGGACGATTATATCGATATGGTCAGCGATACAGAGACACTGGGTAAGCCGGCTGGCTCTGATATCGTTCAGGGTAAGCGCACACTGATTGCTATCCATGCACTTGAGAGTGGGGCAAACCTACCGACATTTCGTAAATTGTTCGGCACTGAGTCGGACCCGAATGAAGAATTAGCAAACGCTGTTGCTGAATTAGAAGAGAATGGTTCTATTCGCTATGCCCTCGACAGAGCCATGGAACACCACAAAATCGCTCACGACTGCCTCGATTCTCTAAATGAATCCCCGGCAGTTGAACTTCTGCGAGATATGACGGACTTCCAACTCGTTAGAATCAACTAAGACAATCTGTCGATTGAAAAAGTGCCTCACCCAGAGTACACGGTATTCTCAATCAATCGAGGTAGTAAGCTTCACCAGGGATCTCAGGCTTCAGGCCCTTGCGCTCACGGATCTCTCCGACTGTCTTCTCAAGAAGTGCCATTGGCAAAATCTCAAATCCAGCATTCTCAGTGTTCCATACTGCGCGACCCTGACTAGCTGCGCGAATATCGTTGGAGAATCCGAATGTCTCTGCGACTGGCATCTTTCCGATGACTGAGGCTGTACCACCATCTACTGGCATATCCTCGATGACTCCACGGCGTGTGGTAACCTCGCGAGTAACGCCACCAATGACGTCGTTAGGAGCGTCAATGCGGATATTCTGCATTGGCTCAAGAACAACTGGACGAGAGCGGATTAGGGCGCCACGGCAGGCGTTGCGGACAGCTGGGATAGTCTGAGCAGGACCACGGTGAATTGCATCTTCGTGCAACTTTGCGTCGACGAGCCTCATCATGACTCCCATTAGGGGCTCCTCGGCGAGAGGGCCTTTCTTGCAGACTTCGTTGAAGCCCTCAATGATGAGTTCCCGAGTCTCGTGCAAGTTCTGAATACCCTTTGTATCGTTGACGAGTACGTTTGTTCCATTGATTGCGTAGATCTTACGCATCAAATTCTTCTCCATTCCGAATTCAGCGAACTTGTCTCCGACGGACTTCGAGTCCTTGTTGCGTACAGTACCGTCGCCGAAGTGACCCTCGCGTAGAGCTTGGATGACATCAGTTGAGAGGGGCTCAGCCTCGATGTAGAATCTGTTGTGACGGTTAGGAGACTTGCCCTCAAATGCTCGGCCATCATTATTCGATTCAATACACTCGCGGTAAACAACGATAGGTTCGCTGACCTTGACCTTGATTCCCTGTTCCTCTTCAAGGCGATAAACGGTAATTTCGAGGTGCAACTCACCCATACCAGCAAGCAAAGCCTCACCAGTCTCAGCATTGGTGGAAACTTGTAGAGATGCGTCGGCCTTAGCCAATCCACGCAAAGCGTCGATAAACTTCGGGAGATCTTTCATCGCCTTCGGTTCGACAGCAACGGTAACGACTGGTTCAGAGTAGTGTCGGATTGCCTCAAATGGCTCAGCATCCTTTTCTCGAGCGATTGTTACACCCGCTGCAGCACTACGAATTCCGGTTATTGCGGCGATGTTCCCCGCACTGACATGTGAAACTTGAATTCGGTCACTGCCAACCATCATACTAACTTGTTGAACTCGCTCAGCCTTAGCGCCGCCAATAGCCCAGAGAGATTCTCCGTGTTTGACAGAGCCTGAATAGACTCGGCCGACTGCAACCTCTCCTGCGTGAGGGTCCATCCAAATTTTTGTAATCATCAGAGATAGAGGCCCATCGGAATCACACTCAAGCATCGCCTTGCCCTCAATTGACTCAAGATCACCCTGCCAGATGTTCGGGATGCGGTACTCCTGTGCCACAATCGGAGAAGGAAGCTGTTGGACAGCCATGTCGAGAAGAACCTCGTGAACTGGAGCCTTCTTTGAAAGAGCCTTCTGGTCGTCATTAGCGCAGTGTTCAAAGATATCTTTGAAGTTCAGGCCGGTCCTGTGCATGTAAGGAATGGACATTCCCCAATTGTAGTACGCAGACCCGAATGCAACAGTTCCAGCACCAACACTGACTTGCCAATCCTTTGCGACTTCTGGAGGAGCGAAGGTTTGGATTAGTTTGTTGACCTTGAGGATAATCTTTTCAAAACGCTGCATCATCTCTGGTCCATCTATTTGTAATTCGTTAATCAAGCGGTCAACCTTGTTGATGAAAAGAACAGGACGGACCTTCTCTTTCAGAGCTTGGCGAACCACAGTCTCAGTCTGAGGCATAGTTCCTTCCACAGCACAAGCGAGGATGATGCAACCATCGACGGCCCGCATAGCTCGAGTGACGTCTCCACCGAAGTCGACGTGACCGGGTGTATCTATGAGATTAATCAGGTAATCATTCGTCTTCGGCTTGGTTTTTTCCTCGTCCTCCCAGAGAAGGTTGCCATCATCATCGTCTTCCTGAATAGCGTGAACCATCGAAGCGCTTGCTGCGTTGATTGTGATACCGCGAGCGCTCTCCTGCTCATCGAAGTCGAGGACACGAGATTTACCTGCGAGGTCCTCAGACATCATTCCAGCGCCAGCTATCAAATTGTCTGAGAGCGTGGTCTTACCATGATCGATGTGAGCAGCAATCGCAAGGTTGCGAATTCGCTCTCGAGTGTGCATGACTTCGGTCGCTCTTGCGATGTTGTCTTCCTTACGGCCCATTCTCTCAACCTCTGGTTGGGCCGGCGACCTGACTTTGGTTCATAAAGCCGATTGTATCACTACGTGATACAAGGGTTGTCGATTCTGATGACCTCAAAGTCGAGATGCTGAATATCATCGTGCTGATGCAGCGATGCGCTCAATCTCATCCTTCTTGCCGACTGCGAAAGAAGCGACGTCACCAGCAGCCGCCTTATTGAGCTCTGAGGTAATTCCCTGAGTAAGTGTGCGGGTGCTCTTTGCAGTAGCGGAGGCACAACCCTTGGAGAGGTTGCGAAGTGCCACGTCGAGCCGGCGGCTTGGAGACGAATCAACTGCTTTTGGCTGACTGACTGCACCGAACTTGATGCGGGTTGTCTCCTCACAAGGGGCCGAGTGAACGATTGCGTTGATGAAGTGCTGAAGTGGATTCTCTCCAGTGCGCTCTGCGATATTGTCGAGAGCTGCTTCGAAGGCTTTAGCACAGTGCTGCTTCTTACCACTGAACTTTCCAGATCGCATCAGATTGTTGATGAAGCGTTCGATGACCGAAAGTTTGGCCTTTCCGAACCAAGCATTAGCGTGGCGGCCACCGCTGTGCGGTGTGCCGATTGTTGTGAGATTGATGTAAGGCGCAAGGCCAGGGTCATCGCAAACAACCTCGGAAGCATCCCACTTTCCGAAGACCATAGTGCCGATGCCCGCGATAGGAGCTTCCTGCTGAACTTCTTCCGTTTCCGACATGATGCTCACCTGATTGGCTTCTCTTTTCGGCCCCTGACCATCTCATCTAGAGATACTCCGTTGACCTTGATGACCTTGAATCGAACACCAGGGAGGTCACCATACGAACGACCCATGCGTCCTCCGATACCCTCGACGAGAACCTCGTCGTGCTCATCAATGAATGAAATTGCACCATCACCTGGTGCGAACGCAGTCAGTTTGTTACCTGTGCGAATCAGTGAAATTTTTACTGCCTTACGTATTCCTGAATTGGGCTGCTTAGCCTCAATTCCAACCTTCTCGATGACAATTCCCTTTGCTTGAGTAGAACCGCGAAGTGGGTCGTGCTTGAGGATTCCACCTTGGCGCCTCTTGGTCTCTCGACTCTTGAATTTTCGCTCCCCCCAGCGAAACCGCTTACGGTCCTTCTTCATCTTTGGTCCAGAGAACAAACCACGACCCAAGCACAGCACCTCGAAGGAACGCCCCGCCGACCTACCCCCCATATAAGAGCGTGACGGGCTCACCATAGGTGATGTGAGGGACTGCTCCTCTCTCACCAACATTCAAACAGATGACGCAACGGGTTGAGTTCATGGCCTTCAGGGATTTGCTTGGTAGCGTAGCTGAAGTAAATGATGAAATCAGCGTTGAACATGGTATGTTTGACCATTCCTCAGCAACCTCTCACGCCCCTGTTCTGTTCAATTCAATCACTGAGGCCCCGGGCCAACGTTCCGCCCTCAATGTGCTAGCACGCGACCGATTATGCTCATTGTTCAAAGTAACACCGGGAGAACTCATAGACATACTCGCATGGGCTATGGCCAACCCGGCTGAACCAGAAATTGTTGATGCAACTTCGGCTCCGGTTCTGGAGAATACGCAGGCCTCCGTAGACCTGAATGCACTGCCTATCCCATGGCATTATCGAGAAGATCGCGGGCGGTACCAATCGGCCTCAGTCATTATCGCGGAATATGAGGGGGTCCGAAATATGTCCTACCATAGACAATTTCTCCGAGACGCCAACCACTGCGTCGCGCGCTTCGTTCCACGCCACCTGCGCACTATGACAGATAAGGCGAGAGCGAATGGTGACCAGGTCAATATCGCAGTAGTCAATGGCGCCGATGCGACTGTTCTACTGGCCGCTGCAATGTCATTCACTCACGACCTCGATGAACTGAAGGTCGCTGCCGCTCTCCACGAGCGACTTCATGGATCGCCACTCAATCTCGTAACTCTTTCAAATGGAATCCAAGTACCAGCCGATGCGGAATATGCAATGTGTGCCCGCATCACTTTGGACGATGACGACGAAGGACCATATGTCGACATCACAGGAACTGTCGACGACGTACGACAGGAAGCAGTCATCGAATACGACTCAGTACACCATAGAAACTCACCAATCTTCCACGCATTAATCCCTGCCGAGGTCGAACACAGAACTCTCATGGGACTACCTCGTGCGCCGACCATCAAGGCAGCAGTCAACGCAGTAGTTCCATGCACGGATGTCTACATGACCGACGGAGGTAGCGGTTGGCTTTCGGCTGTCGTAGCTATCGAGCCGGTCGAGGAAGGAGATGGTGTGAAAGCGATTCACGCCGCACTCGACGGTCATCGTTCAATGAAACAAGTGACCGTCGTCAACAGCGATATCGATTGTTCGAATCCAGTACGGGTCGAATGGGCATTGATGACTCGGTGGCAACCTGACAAGGATACAGTAATCCTCTCGGGTCAGAAAGGTTCGAGTCTCGACCCGAGTAGGGGGGCAGACGGCCTGACAAGTAAGATTGGCATTGACGCGACTCTACCACCAGGAATTGACCGCTCACCGTATGAGAGCGTCCTATGAGGTGCTGAAATGTCCGCATCCGACATCGGAGCGAGTCTGCAACATCCCCGTCGAAGTCTTGGCAATCGCCATAGAAGTCAAGCCAGTAAATTCCTCAAACTTTCTGAAACTGAGCCGAGCAATCTAAATTGGGCTGAACAAAGTGCTCGGCAAGCTGTTCTACACGATTTTACACATCCAGATAACTGGCGTATCCTGTTAGAAATCAAAGTCAGAGCTCAGGATGTAATCGGCATCAGAGCAGTTCTAGACGAATTATTCCTTATTCTCGGACGCGATCCCGAATTACTTGCCCAACTCGATGGGGTTGATCTGACAGGATCTGCCAAAACACTACTCGAAGGTGCTCTCGCAGTAGACCCATTAGACCCCGATGCATGGTGGGAAAAGATGAGTTCGGCCGGCGGAGTTGTAGAATTCATCGAACGCATCCGCAAACTGGACTTTGCAGATCAGCGTGCAAACATTCTGTTTTCCCGCCGGATGGAACGCCTGCTCGAGGATGGATACGAAGATGAGTATCTCGAACTAACCGGCAAATTACTCGCCCAACGTCCATCGAATTACGAAACATGGGCGCGCATGGGAAGATTGCACGAAAGGAGAAGCGAATACGACCACGCCTGGTTCTGCTACGACCAAGCCCAAACACATTCCCCGACACTCAGATCACGTGATGAATTCCGTGAACGTATGGAGGCGAGAATAGACGGTGAAGGAGCGACTCCTTGGAAGGCACCGGACATCAAGGATAGAGTTGAATTCCTCTCACGTATGCAAAATCTTGCCACTCCTGCCTCTGCCGGTGTCTCATCAAATGAACAATTGAGCGAGGCAACCGAAACAAAAGAATCCGAGATGAATCGAGCAATGAGGCTGGCTGATGAAGGTAGGCATTCCGAGGCCTTCTTCATCGCTCGTCGCCTCGCCGCCGAGGGCGACGCTGAAGCACAATCATTCGCCGAATCCATCCGCGAGGCGATGTCAAATGACTGATGATAAGCCCTGGGTAGTAGTTTGGGGCGTACCAAAACAATCTTTGGAAATACCGTGTTGGTTGATGGTAAAGCATCGCACACGAGGTTGGGAATTACCAGGCGGCACCATAGGGGAGGATGAACCGAACGAAATCGCTGCGCTGCGAGAACTTTTTGAAGAAACTGGACTCCTTGGCGTAGCAACATCATTCGACGAACAACTGTTCGCAGGCGGTACCGTCGTCCGTGTCGAAATTGAAGAAGAACCACAACCCTACGGATGGGAATCCGACGACGATAGTATCAGTGAGGTCGGCTGGTGTGTCGAAATACCTGGTGACCTCTACTGGGGAGAGGATGAAATCCAGAAATTACTAGATCATGATTGGAGTGCTTCGAGAAGTCTGGCATCCTGAATCGATTCGGACTTCTCGGCAATCGCCTCGCTCCACGATGCTTCTTCCAAGATTTGCGACGCATCGAGAATTAATCCTAGGTCATTACGCTCCATACCACCAACATCAGTAAGCAAGATGGGGAGAATATCCTCAACCACATCAATCACATCAGAACGATTGGCCGGAATCCAAGATGAACCAGGAACTGCACGCGGGGCAGCATTCTGGATTCTGTTGAGCATGCGAGGGGAATCATCGACTACCTCTTCGAGGGCGAGATCAAGCCATTCTAGGGATGCGACTACTGATTCGGCCACCATCCCCGCATCGGCAAAAACCGCTTTTGCTGTCCAAAGATGACGCATTGCTGGGTCGAGGTCGTCGAGAGCGGTGAGAATTCTCCCTACCTCAAGTCGTGAAAGACCTCTGATTTCAGGGGGATGGCCGCTATCACGAGTGATGTCGGCATGGACTGCCATCGCCATCATAACTTCGCCATTATTGGCGTGCCATGTGCCCTGATTCAGAAGTGAAATTCCGTGAAGTGCACTTCCTGGTGCAATGGCCTTCAGTCGCTCGGTACACCACTTCAATTCCAAACCGGATGTTTCTACGCCATCGACTGCAAGCAATGCGCGCTCCATCCGAACCCTGACCTCACATTCGAGGTCACGCTCTTCTTTGGAACGAGAACGCGTAAGTAATTCCTCACTCATCACCACAGCACTAGCAAGATCACCTTCCATCAACAGAGCTTGGAGACTGAGGACTTCGCGTTGGAGTGGACTTAGGCGAGTGAGAATCTCATCCTGTCCCTCTCCCTCAACCAAAAGAATCTCGGCGGCAACTTGGAGAATCATTTCATCAGGCACTTCTGCAGCAGAAATTTCGCCTGAATTCAAACGATTGAGAATTTCTCGTATATCTCTCATCTAATCAACTCCGAGGTTAATGCAGCCAAAAGAGTCGATTGGAGTTCTACTGGATGACATTGTCCTGACCATCCTGCAGCACCAGGATGACCACCGCCTTCTCCGCCCAAACGGCCAGCGACAGTCTTCATCACTGAACCGATATCGGCGCCTTTCTGAGTCCCTGTTCTGCTAGCTCTGCCGGTGACTCTGAGACCGTCTGGTGTTTTTTTATGGACTAAGGCGACATGAGCGCCGGATGCCAGCAAAGCGTGAGCAACTACACCTTCGTGAGTGCTGGCTCTTGTTGTAGCCACAACCAAATCTCCGATTTGGTGCGATTCACAGCGACCAACCGCCTTGAGGATTGCAATACGCTGTGAATGGCTGAGGTCTTCGGATTCCATCTTCTCGATTACATCGACGGGGTCGATTCCTGATGCTTCGCTGATTTCATCGACACGGCGATGGCATCCTGCACGTGAGTGCTTGAACCGACCAGTGTCTGAAATGATTGCTGCAAGGAGGAGGGTCGCATCCTCAGCAGTACAGACAAGGTCGGTGTTTCGAATCCAATCCCATACCATCTCAGCTGTAGAGGAAGCATTACCTCGCAGTATCAATGCGTCGTCTGGCCATGGATCTGAAGCAGATGAATGATGATCGACCACACATAGTGGTGCGTCGGGAAGAGTGAATCCAACTTGACTCGGCGATGCGCAATCAACGACGATAATCCCGCCCAAACTGCGGGGGAAAGCAGGGCGGTCAGCATCTATTTGCATGAAATCGAATGAATGCCCATCTAGCATCTTACGGGCCAGTGTACCGACATACAATCCGCAGGCTCGAGCATTTTCAATTCGCCTCGCTAAGACAATCCCTGAACCAATTGTATCCATATCGCCGTTACGATGAGTGACAACGGCGATAGCGCCGCGTTCTGCTGCGGAATCGACCCACTCAGTGAGCGGTGTCATATCGAGTTGCATCTAATCCCTCAATCATCCAGAGATTCAACCGCTTCGGCGTACTGAGCTCTGATTTCAGTTTCACGTGCACTGAGAGTCTTGAGATGAGATTCTATTGTTTCGCGCGATGACTCAAGGTCGGTGGTGAGTGACGCGCGATCATCGACCTCGAGTAAAATGCCACCAAGAGCACGGTAAACTGAGCGGTCAGGGTCTTGAGAAGCCAGAGCTTCAATTGTTAGTGAAATCTCATTGAGTTGACTGGTCAGCGATTGTATCTGGCCGCGGACCATCTGTAGTTCTTGCACGAGGCTCTGAATCTGCTGTTGATCGACCATGTTCTCATCTCGCTGTCTCATTCGAGCGTTTTCAATGCCTCGTCGGCTGCTGCAAGCCCTCGCATCACTGTATTCCAACGCGCACGCATGTCCACGAAAACCGCTTCGGACTCCTGTACAACGATTGTATCAGATTCTCGACTGACTTCAGCCTCTGTGATGAGAGAAGCCTCCAAGGCTTCGGCAAATCGGCTCTTGACCTTTAGAGTGAGCTGGAGAGCTTCACTCTTCTTCGTCGCTGACATCAATCTCACCAGCCGCAAGCTTGCGCTCATAATCGAGAGCGGCTTGCTGTGCGATGACAGTCATGTCAGTCGCCGTAGCGCCTTCCATGCCGCGCCGGATGACGCGTGAATTCGCGTCTGTGGCGCGGGTGAATGGTTCCCATACTCCACCAGAGAATGTGTGTGAGCACTTCTTGCACTCCCAAATTCCAGCCACCTTGCGGGTGACTTTCTGGTATTGGCAGACAGGGCAAGTGTATTTTCGTGACTTCTTCTTGAGGGCAGAGCCAGCACGTCGGCGGACACTAACACCGTATCGTGGACCGAACTTGGCGGTCGCGCCTGCCTTCTGTGTTCTCTTTGCCATTTCACTCACCTTCCATTTTTTCGTCAATTAGATCGCGAAGTTCGGCGCACCTAGAGCGTGCCTGATCCATGATCTCAGCGAATTCGGCCGCCGTGAAGATTCCCTTTAGACCCTTCTGCAATGAATGAACGTGGTCATCATCACCAAGGGTGATGTGGATTCGCTCGTCTCCTCCAAGCTCTTCTCTCTTGTCAGCATCGTAAACGAAGCGACCGCCGACCTTGTGGTATGAGCACATGACTGGAGTCTTTGCGACACCGAGGGGTCGGTCTTCACCGACTCCAAAGCGCTCAGCAGGGACAACCGCGCTCTTCAGCGCGGCAATGCCAGCAAGAGCGAAAGCATCGAACAAGTTTCCATCGTCAGATACTGCGAATAAGTCGAGAATGACCTGCCAGGCCTTCTCACCAGGGATTAAGCACAAATCCTCAGTGTTAATGCAACCTGACTCGCGGATTCCGCGGTCGACGACACGTCCCAACTCGATAGACTGGGGGCTTGGTGGACCAGGCTCCCAGTTTCGACCTGCGACCGGGCGAACTTCAGCGCTGCACATCAAACCGCCCTGATTAGGCCGGTCTGGGTATGGAGTCATGATCTGGAACTTGACACCAGCGTAAACGATGGTGTCACCCATGCGCACCTTAGCAGAACCCTCTGCGCGTGGCAGACAGTTGATCTCGAGTTCAGTGTCACGGCCAACGAAGCGACCGCGACCATCGTGACGCTGATCTTCAGCGGCAAGTTCCGCGAGGTGAGCGCGTAGGAGTTTAGGGACAAGTGGGATAGCCATCACTCATCACCTCCCCTGAGAGCGCGAACCATCTCGGCGTGAATCACCTTAGTTGCTTTCATATTGTAATCCCAAGCTTCCTGGAATTGATCAGGTGAAAGGTCACCATCCATCTGCAAGAAGACAAGTTCTCCGGAGTTAGGGAGAATTCCCATTGGAAGGTCTGCCTCACCGTAATTGTCCTCTTCCTTGTTCAGGTCGCAGACCACGATATCGTGTACCTTACCGCTGGCGACCGAGACAACCATGTCGCTCATTGGAATGCCAGCGTGGGCAAGAGCGACTGATGCGGCTGTGATTCCTGCGCATCGAGTGCCTGCCTCAGCACAGATAATTTCGATTTCGACGCGGATCTTGCTGCGTGGATAGAGTTCAGTCAGCACTACGCTTTCGAGAGCCTCAGCCGTAACCTTGGAAATCTCTCGGCTGCGGCGGTTAAATCCTGGACGAATTCTGTCTGTTGTCGAGAAAGGTGCCATATTGTATCGCACATCAAGCACAGCACGGTCTTGGCGCTGAATCTTGCGAGGGTGAGCTTCCATAGGCCCGTAAACTGCTGCGATGACATCGTTCAGACCCCAAGTCATTCGGGCCGAACCATCGGCGACTGGAACTACTCCAGTCTCAATGTGTACGGGTCGAACCTCATCCTTGGTCCTACCATCTAATCGAATTCCATTCTCATCTATGCACTGCACATCTCCGTATCCGCCCATCAGGCATCACCTCTGTATTCCTCGACTTTCGCTTCGGTGAGAAGCGCGTTGAGTTTGTCACGAGCATCGATGATACCACTGAGGTCACCATCTAGCCACACCCGGCCATTATCGCCGGCTACGACACGGCATTCCGTGTCTTCCTTGAGTTGGCGGAGGTTGTTGCCTCCGCGACCGATAAGTCGGCCAAGCAGGTGAGGATCAATGTCCTCGACGCTGCCAGCGCGAATTGCACGCAGACCCATTCCTTTCATCGTAACGACGCTTGAATGATTCTCTTCGACCTCTTGAACTCGACAAAGGATAGCGTCACCGATGTCGAGGACCTTTCTGATACCACCAAACTCAGCCTTGGATGGTCCGAGGCTCATCGGCAGAATCGCATTGAACGGCGCACCGATGTCGATGAACCAGATATTGCTGGTGCATCCCTCGATGTATCCGATCACGAGATCGCTTGGCCGCGGCACGTAAGCGGTGCGTCGCGGCTCTATCGAGACAGTACCGTCCCGATTACTCATTCTTCCTTGCTTCAATGCACGAAGCCGACCGTTCATGGCGAGTACGCCATGCCCAGCTTCGAGCTCCCCAGAATCACCCAGATCATCACCGGGTGCGACAAGCAGGGGTGCCTGTCGAGATCCGCGCGGTCCGCCCGCGCCCTTGTCTCCACTCATGTTATCAGCCGCGCGACCGACCTCCCCTTCATAACCGTATATGCTCACACCTACGGTGTGTGAAGAGTCGCTATGCACTTGTCTGCTTACGACTCTTCGATTTAGTCCAACTCTCTAACATCAAGTCCCGAACTGCGCTTGGCAACGCGGCTGATTAAGTCTGATTTCATACCGCCCGGACACTCCACAACACACACCCAAGAACCGTCCGAAAGCCACTCTTCCTTCTGGATGGAATCGCGCAATAACTGATGCACTCCGCCGTAATCCTTGCCTTGAATGCGGAAGGCCAAGCGTACTGTGATAAATTGCAGAGGAATCAATGCTCGGATGGCATCTACAGCATCCTGAACTTGGCGCTCGACGGAGAGGAATGGATCAACACTGAATCGAGCTTCTGAGAGGGCGTTTTCGATACGTGTAGGGGGGTGGGGACCACGTGTTTTCGGGTCTGTCGCCGTCGTCGCGATGGCGTGGATAATTTGCTTGCGCTTATCGTCGACCATTTGCTTTCGTTGAGCGGTTGTTAACTGAATACTTCCATCGATAAGAATGCGCTCTACGCAGGAATGCAAATCGGTAGTTCCGAAGATATTCTCGAGCGCATCTGATGTTGGCCTGTCGCCGGCTTTGACATCAGACCAAACCTCGTCTGTGGCCAACATATCCTCGAACGATACCTGTTCTGGATTGACCTTCCACTCGGCTACAAGGTCGGGGTCTACAAGAATCTCGTAGCGATTGCCACCTTTTTCGAGGCGAGCGATGACCGCATCATCGAGGCTTACCATGAATCGCCAGATTCGGCCCAGCCCTTAGAGCAATCGGGGGTGCAATCGGGCTCAATTGAGCTTGTCGAGATGCTTCAGAGTATCTTCACGGCTCATCTTTGTGTAGCCACTGCCATTGACTATGGCAATTTCCACAGCTTCTCGATTTAGATCTTCGTCGATTGATTCACGAAGTGCCTCGAGGCCGAG
>Ga0208962_1000142_pt1 | contig 17486 bp, 13 predicted proteins | sample AOAMet2_C43A7_80_2_FD_188076 | JGI IMG/M metagenome (GOLD analysis project Ga0208962, IMG submission 188076) | Ammonia-oxidizing marine microbial communities from Monterey Bay, California, USA - C0912_C43A7_80 (SPAdes) | ecosystem: Environmental > Aquatic > Marine > Intertidal zone | place... | reverse complement strand
AAGCATGGTAACACTTTAGGATTCATTACTGAAAAAAGCTGGCTCAGTCACTACTCTCTAAAAGATAAATTGGCCTTGTAGCATGACCTACGACACTCGAAAATCAATAAAAACTAACAAAACATTCCTCTAATTATTTTCCATAGTCTTGACAGAAAAATCCCCGTCACAATTATAAAAGCTGCTTTTCATTGCTGCGGTAGGATTCAGATTGGCACAATCGATAAAAAACAAACTTAACAATTACAATATCTACAAAAAATGAATCCTGAACTTTTAATTTCCACCAGAACACGGCTAACCCCATTCAGCAGCCGTGTAGAGGCGTATGGCGTGAAGGCCTACACAGTTTATAATCACATGCTTTTGCCTGCCATTTTCCGAAGCCTCGAAGAAGATTACTGGCACTTGTGTGAAGCGGTTCAGGTGTGGGACGTCTCCTGCCAGCGTCAAGTTGAAATAAGTGGTCCTGACACACAGAAACTTGTCCAGTTAATGACACCGCGTGATCTGTCGCAGGCAAAATATGGTCAGTGTTTTTATGCTCCGCTCTGTGACGAAAGTGGAGGTATGATCAACGACCCCATTATCATCAAGCACAGTGACGAACATTGGTGGCTCTCAATCGCAGACACAGACGTTATGCTCTGGGCCAAGGGATTGGCTACAGGTTTTGGCCTAGATGTTAAAGTTTCAGAAGCAGATATTTGGCCTTTAGCTGTGCAGGGCCCTAAAGCTGAAGAACTGCTTGCCCGCATTTTTGGAAACGAAATCAACAAAATTGGTTTCTTCCGTAGCAAAGAACTTAACTATAAGGACAGTAGAATGTTAGTCGCCAGATCCGGTTGGAGTAAACAGGGTGGCTTCGAAATATATGTTAATGATGAAAAACTAGGTGGACAGCTTTGGGATGATCTTTTTGATAAAGGTAAAGATCTCAATGTTGGGCCTGGCTGTCCCAACTTAATTGAACGGATTGAGAGTGGGTTGCTGTCTTTTGGCGGAGACATGGGTTACGATACCACACCGTTTGAATGCGGGCTTGATCAGTACGTCAGTCTGGAAGCAGATCTCGAAAGCCTGAGCATTGACGCCCTGCGTAACAGGCAGGCAAAAACCAGACTCATGGGAATTGTGATTAACCACCAGGTTAAACTGAAAGACTTACGCTTATACAATGGGGTTAGGGACATCGGAGTGATAACTTCCAACACATGGTCACCTAAATACCGCGCGCACCTTGCCTTCGCAAAGTGTGACATCAACAGTATTGCAGAAAAACAGGAAATGCACGTAATTTCTTCCTCTGGTAAAGTACCCGCAAGAATAACCGAATTGCCTTTTAATTTTGAATCCCTTGGATTGAATAGTTTGAACAGTAAATAAAGCCTAAGAAAAAACAGGCTGAAGAGTTAAAAACTTTAAACCATGACAGCGAGATTGTTTTTATGAAAGAAGCCTACGATGCTCTTGCCAAAAATCCTGCCAACTACGTACCTTTGACGCCAATCTCTTTTCTGCAACGCACAGCGGACATTTATGGCGGAAGAGAGGCCATAATTTACGGAGACAGATCTTATACGTGGCATCAGTGTCATGAGCGCTGTTTGCGTATGGCTTCAAGTTTAACAAAAATTGGAATAGGTAAAGGAGATACGGTAGCGGTTTTAGCATTCAATACTCCGGAGATGTTTGAAGCACACTTTTTTGTACCGATGACCGGTGCGGTACTGAATACTATCAACACCAGACTTGACGCGGAAACGCTGGCTTATATCCTGGATTTTGGCGAGGTTAAAGCAATGGTAGTGGACCGTGAACTCCTGCCCTTGACAGAAAGTGCTCTGCAAAAAGCAAAGTCTAATCCCCTTCTTATTTTGATTGACGACAAAACGGCAGTCCAAAAACCAGATGTGGAACTTGATGTAATAAATTATGAGGAGCTACTACAATCAGGAGATCCAGAATTCAGTTGTCCACCTTTAGAGGATGAATGGCAGGCACTTTCGCTGAACTACACCTCCGGGACAACCGGAAAGCCCAAAGGAGTGGTTTATCATCATCGTGGAGCATATCTCATGAGCATGGGAACAGTAGCTGGCTGGGAATTGCCTAACCACCCGCGCTATCTCTATTCAGTGCCCATGTTTCACTGCAACGGCTGGGGGCACGCCTGGACCATGACACTACTCGCGGCGACTGTGGTTTGTATGCGTGCGTTCAGTCCGAAGCTGTTGTTCGACTTACTTGAAAAACACAATATCACACATTTCGGAGGTGCTCCTGTTGTACTGAATATGTTGGCCAATGCTCCTCCTGAAGAGCAAAAACGTTTTGATCGTTCGATAAAAGTCATGACCGCTGGTGCTCCTCCTCCTGCAAAAGTTCTGGGAAGCATGACTGAATTCGGTTTTGACGTTTTGCATGTTTATGGTTTAACCGAAACCTACGGACACATCCTGCTCTCTGCGCCACAAACGGAATGGCAGACAAAAAGCAAAGATCGCAAGGCTGAACTTCTTGCACGCCAGGGAGTTCGTTTTCCGATGATGGAAGAAGTGAGTGTAATCAATCCTCAAACACAACTACCTGTACCTTCAGACGGAGAAACAATTGGTGAAATAGTCATGCGTGGAAATACAACTATGAAAGGTTATCTTAAGAATGAGAAAGCTACCGAGGTTGCATTTTCCGGCGGATGGTTTCACAGCGGTGATTTAGCTGTAGTCCAGGAAGACGGTTACATTCAGATTAAGGATCGCGCAAAAGATATTATTATTTCAGGTGGAGAAAATATTTCATCAGTTGAAATAGAAAACGTTTTATATCAACATCCTGACATAAACGAAGCTGCGGTTGTAGCTATGCAAGATGAAACATGGGGCGAGGTCCCCTGTGCTTTCGTTGAATTAAAATCAGGAAAAAATGCAGACGAGCAACAATTAATTGAGTTCTGTACTAAGCGAATGGCCCGCTTCAAAAAACCCAAAAAAATCATCTTCGGTCCCTTGCCAAAAACCGCGACAGGCAAGATCCAAAAGCATGAACTGCGTCAGCGGATTAAATGAGAGACTCATAAGGGATACCAAAAATATGCTTGCTGAGTTGAAAGACTCGAGCCTGCTAACTATCCTTGAAAGAAGCTTATGACGGTGGCGCAACTATGATGCAAACCGGAATGCTGGATAACAAAAGCGGAAAAATAACACTGAACTTATAATTTGTATAACATAAAAAATTAAAATGGGAGTTCTACTATTTCACCATTGGCAATATTATTTTCAGGCATCTGAACAGAAACAATTTGACCCACGTTCCAAAAATCCCTATCTATCATTGCAAGACCTACATTTGCTTCTAGACGTGGTGACCAAATTGCCGAACTAATATCCCCCACTTTTTTATCACCTACCATAATTGGCCAAGGTATTGAACAAGTAGTGCATCGACCTCCTTCAAACAAAACACCCCTAATTTGCCGTTTAATCCCATTTGATACAATTTTTTGCAAACTTTTTAGACCTAAAAAATCAATTGATCCGTCCAACTTACAATATTTACCTAATCCCATTTCAAGCGGATTATTCTCACGCGTCATTTCATTCCCGTAACTGAATAACCCTCCTTCAATACGCTCAATTAGATTTGGACAGCCAGGTGATATGTTAAAAGTTTGTCCTGTTTCCCAAATCATATCCCATAATGGTTCCCCTAAATGACTGCCATTCAAGTATATTTCGAACCCACCTTGCCTGGAGTATCCCGATCTTGCAATCAACTGCTTTGTTCCAGCAAACTCAATCCAGCCAAATTTAAAAAACCCAATATCACAAATCCTTTTTCCAAAAATTTTTGCCAACAAATCTTCTGCTTTTGGGCCTTGAATAGCTAACGGGGATACATCAGGTTCTTCAACACTAACATCCAATCCCATACCAATCGAAAGCCCTTTAGCATAAAGCAAAACATCAGAATCTGCTATTGAAAGCCAAAAATGATCTTCTGCCAACTTTAACAGGACTGGATCGTTAATTATTCCCCCATCAACATCTGTGATAGTGATGTATAGACACTGCCCTATCTTGGAAGCACCTATATCTCTAGGCGTCATACATTGAATTAATCTCTCAGCATCCGGACCCTTAATTTCTACCTGTCGTTGACAAGAAACATCCCATATTTGTACATGATTTCTCAGATGCCAATAACTCTCTTCAACAGTAGGTTTAAATGCCTTTGGTAAAAGCATATGATTGACAACCGAAAATCCTCGCACACCTGCTTTTTCTATACGATTGGTATATGGTGTCCGTCTAATTCGGCGAGACATTTTTAAACCATCTGACATTAACTTGACCACCAAACTGAATAACTGTTGGGACTAATAATAACTGGCATATGGTAATTAGAATTAGGATCTGGCATTTTGAATCTTAAAACAACTTGATCCAAAATTTGTTTATACCCACGTTCAATCCAATAAGGTCCAGTTTCAAAAACTAATTCGTAGCTAAAAGTTGGATCAAGATACTTAGAACCAATCTCCTCATTGAGTCGACCGCCTTCATCCATTTTTGTCTCAAAAATCTTTTCCCCTCCAACCAGAGAAAAAATAACTTCTATTCCACCAGCATGAGTACCATCTGTTCCATTAAGGGTATGTGAAGTTAGAATAGCCATTATTCAATCGAAGCCTTATCACGCTTGTCTGATGTTGCTGCCACAATCGGGCTGATGACTCCCTTGCATTTAACGTTTATACAAGCTGTCTTTCCAGATTTCATTGCCCTTCGTAACGCTGGGCCAATATCCTCACTTTTAGTTACTAATTCACCATAACCCCCAAGTCCCTCAAACATTGTATGAAATGGAATGTCGCGAAAATCTGTGGCAAAATGTTTCCCATTTGAAAATAATCTTTCTTGTTGCTGACTAATACAATCCAGGCCCCCATTATTATCAATCACAACTGTGATGGGTAAGCCCTCCTGAAAAGCAACCTCAATTGACAACCCTCCTGATAAAAAAGCTCCGTCTCCACTGATGACAACAACATTTTTGTCCGGATGCATATTTTTCGCTGAAATGCCAAAACTAACTCCAACACCAAGTAGAGAGTAATTTCCCGGATGCATTATTCCGCCTAATTTCTGACCTTTCCATCCTGCAATATTTACTGCAATTTCTGACCAAAAGTGAGTATTACCGCCATCAAATACCAACCAGTCATTTTCTCCCATTTCAGCCTGCACATCTAGGCTTAACTTTAGAGGGTGAATACGTTGATCTTCAACAGTTTCTTTTGCGATCCGTTCGCTCCATTCAGCAACCCAGTCCGCTCGTCGTGTCTTTTGAAGTTCGAACCAACTGCTCCATTTTCTATTTAAGCAGGTTAACTCTTCCAAAAATGCCCCAGGATCAGACAGTAAAACATAATCCGCTGCACGATTATAACCCAATTCTTCAGAACTGCCGTTAATGCAAACCAATGTGGTCGTTTTTGGAAAAAATGGAGCATTACCAAAATTCATTTGGTTATCTAAGCGTCCACCGATCATTAAAATTAAATCACTTTCATGAATGGCCGGTTTTGATGGATGATACTGATGAAAATCAGCCAACCCCATATATGCCTCATTCTCCTCTCCCAGGAGCTTTTGATGATATGGGACATTAAAAATAGGTACTTGTAATGTTTTGCCAACAGTTTCCAATAATTTCTCTGCTCCAGACCACCAGATTCCATGCCCGCCTATGATCAATGGATGTTCTGCTTTTTGTACCAACTCTAAGACTCTAGATAACGAAGATGGGTCTGGCCAGGCACGCGGTAAAGGTTGTGGTTTTCTATTATATGGCCGCTCATCTAATCCAGCGTCTATAGGAAAACTTGAGAACATAATATCTACTGGCAAACTAATATGTACAGGGCCTGGGTAACCATTTGTTGCGGCAGTCCATCCCCTATCAACAAATTCACTAATTCGTTCACCGTCACTTATACTGACAGAATACTTAGTTAAGGGGGCTGCTATTGCTACATCGTCAATTTCTTTAAAACCACCTGCACCTTGACGCTTCTGAGTAGAGGATCCTGTTATAAAAATAACGGGAGATCTCTCCCCCCAGGCTTCCAACATAGCTGGGACTGCATTGGCAAAGCCTTCCGGTCCAACCAAACAAACTGCTGGTTTACGGGTAATCCGTGCATGTCCATCTGCCAAATGACCAGCTACTTGTTCATGTGGGCAATTGATGACGGAAATTTTGCATTCCATCATACCCTCAAGTGCTGGATTACAAAAACCACCAGCAAGAGTAAACACTTGAGTAACACCCTTTTCTTTAAGAGCACGCGCTAAAAGCGATCCTCCACGAATATATTTTTTTTTCATTCCTGACTCCTGGCCAATACAGATTTGTCTATCTCGTCAATACCCTTCACACCAATTTGAGCCATTACTATATTTATATCTTCAGAAAATATAGATAGTATCCTATCAAGACCGGCGTTACCTGCACATGCTAAAGCATGCAAAATTGGTCGTCCCAAAAAAGTAAAGTCAGCACCACTTGCAAGCGCTTTCACAATGTCACTACCATCCCTCATACCACTATCAAATGCAACAGGGTAATCGTTGCCTAATGCGGCACGTATTAATGGTAAAACCTTGATTGGTGCTGGCGCGCCATCTAATTGACGACCCCCGTGATTTGAAACCCAAACACCATCTATTCCTACTTTTTTAATTTTTTTTGCATCCTCAACAGACAAGATCCCTTTAACAATAATTTTACCTTTCCAAATGGAACGAAGTTGATTTAAAAAATCCCAATTTGCTCCCATTCTATTTGCAGTGCGATCAAATTTTTCATCTTCATTTTGAAAAAGGACTGGCTTAGGAATCCCCGTTGCTAATGTTCTTAATGACCAAAATGGGTGACTTGCCAGATCAATAAATTGACTCAATCCCATGTTAAAGGGTACCTGAAAACCATTACGAAGTTCCCTCATTCTTCTTGCAGCTTGCGGAACATCCACAGTTAAAATTAAGGTCTTGTAACCTATTGATTGTGCTTTAAGGGCTAACTCCAAACCTTTTTCTGCTCCAATGAATACATACAGTTGAAACCAACTATTATCCCCCCCTGCGACATGAACCTCTGCTAAACCCGTCGAAGTGGCTGTAGCTATGCCATGTGGAAAGTTGTTTTTTTTTGCAGCTTTTGCCATCAAAATATCCGCATTAGGATATGACAAATTACACATCCCCATAGGAGCTATTCCAAATGGTTGACTGTAATAGTTCCCCATGAAAGAGGTAGTAAGGCTGCGTTCACTAACATCCACTAAAGCCCGTGGTAGGAGCTTAACTTCGTCAAATGCAGTTACATTTCCTTTTGATGCGATTTCTCTACCTGTAGCCCCTTCAATAAAATCATAAATTAATTTTGGTAGCCGGCGATGTGAAAAACTGCGGGCATCATTAGAGTCAAAAATTTTTTCTATATTTCCCATTCAATTGCTAAATAGATTATAAATATTAATTAACCAGTAGCAAAGTAACATACAGCAAAGCATCCCAATATTCTTATTCATCATCTAGTTCCCAATTCATATTAGAGGAATTAATTCAAAATTATAATTATATTTTTCTGAATTATAGTCAAAAGTATTGTTTGTGTAATTTTAATCAAGCAATAATCCGTATTTCAAAAATCACTTCGGTTCCATCTAAAATTTTATACTTTCTATGAGTTTTGTCGGGTTATCAAAACTTAGTAAACTTCTCATCTTCTCATCCGGGCTTTGTTTCAGTATAAACAACATGTGCCACATACAACCACGATAAAGAAACAATAGGAGCTTCCATTTTACATGTTGCTCTTTATTATTTCCTATAAAGAGCAGATTAGATTAAAAATCGTTAATTTCTATATATTTAGATCTACTGTTGATAAAATATAAGTGTATGTTATTACAATATTTTTTAATATTTGAGAAGCCATTATTTTGATTATATTTTGTTTATTTCAAAAATTTTTAATAATTAATTTGACAAAAATTATATCAGGTGTTATTTATTGCTTCATTAATTAAAACTTGTTAATTCACAAACCAAATAAGACTTATCAATTTTCTTCAGAGGAACAGATGATGAAAGTTTCAATGACAGTAAACGGTACCACATACGAACATGATGTGGAACCACGCACACTTCTTGTACAGCATTTGCGCGAGGATATGGGACTGACTGGAACACACGTTGGTTGTGATACCAGCAGTTGCGGGGCCTGCACTATCATCGTAAACGGGGAGACAGTAAAATCATGCACTTTGCTTGCAGTTCAGTGTGATGGTGCTGAAATTAAGACTATTGAAGGCATGTCAACAAACGGTGAACTGCATCCTATTCAGGAAAGTTTCCGGGAAAAGCATGGGCTGCAGTGTGGATTCTGCACTCCTGGTATGGTTATGTCTTCATGGCAGTTGCTGGAACGCAATCCAAAACCATCAGAACATGAAATAAGACATGCTATAGAAGGAAACTTCTGTCGATGTACTGGTTACCACAACATTGTCAAAGCGGTTCAAGACGCCGCCACAAAACTTTAGGAGACACAATGAGCGACTTAATTGGAAAATCAGTTAAAAGGGTAGAAGATAATCGATTGCTAAAAGGTGAAGGGAAATACACTGATGACTTTAATATGCCAAATCAAGCCATAGGTGTTTATGTACGAAGTCCGCATGCACATGCAAATTTAGTCAGTGTTGATATTTCTGCTGCTGAAGCAATGGGTGGTGTAATAAAAATTTTTACAGGAAAAGACATTAAAGACGCTGGAATAGTGGGCTCTATTTGTGGATGGCAGGTTGATTTTAAGAACGGTGATACAATGAAAGAGCCTGGTCATCCTATACTGGCTGTTGACAAAGTAAGACATGTTGGAGATGCAGTGGCTTTAGTAATAGCTGAAGACAAAGGTACTGCCGTTGATGCTGCCGCTGCAGTCGAGGTCAATTATGAAGTTTTGGACGCAATTGTAGATCCAAAAGCAGCAACCCAGGATGGTGCACCTCAGGTTCATGATGATGTACCCAACAATACCATTTTTGATTGGGAACTCGGAAATAAGGATGAAACGGATGCTGCGTTTGAAAATGCACACCACGTTACTGAACTTTCGTACCATAACCAAAAACTGGTACCAAATGCTATTGAGCCTCGTGCTGCACTGGCTTACTTTGACAGTAATGATGATAAATACACCCTATACACAACCTCACAAAATCCACACTTGGCAAGATTGATTATTGCTGCATTTGTATTGAGTATTCCAGAGCATAAGCTGAGGGTGATAGCTCCAGATGTAGGTGGTGGATTTGGAAGTAAAATTTTTACGTACAATGATGAGTGCGGGGTTCTTTGGGCATCCAAACAAATTGGTCGTCCTGTGAAGTGGACTGCAGATCGGACTGAAGCATTTTTTACAGATTGCCATGGTAGGGATCATGTAACAGATGCGAAAATGGCATTGGATGCTGATGGAAATATTACTGGATTGAGAACCAAGACCTATGCATCACTTGGTGCATATTTGTCAAATTTTTCAACCTGCGTGCCAACTTATCTCCATGGGACTTTGATGCAGGGATTATATACCTCACCGGCAGTTCACGTTGATGTGACTGCTGTCGTTACTAATACTGTCCCTGTCGATGCCCTTCGTGGAGCTGGCCGACCAGAAGCAACATTTAGCATTGAGAGACTTGTAGATACAGCTGCGCGCGAAATAGGGATGGATCCGGCTGAATTTCGACTCAAAAATTTTATCCCTCCATTTGACGGTGTTAAACAAGAAGGTTATCAAACTCAAGTTGCTTTGCAATACGATAGTGGGAACTACGAAGGTGCTTTAAAAAAAGCCTTAAAAAATGCGGACTATGAAAATCTGAAAAAAGAGAGGGCTGCTGCTCGTAGTGATGGGAAGTTAATGGGTATTGGTTTTTCAACTTACATTGAAGCTTGCGGTATTGCTCCCTCAGCGGTGGTTGGATCACTTGGAGCCCGCGTAGGACTCTATGATGCAGCCAGTATTCGTGTTCATCCCACAGGAAAAGTAACGTTATATGTTGGTGCCCATTCCCACGGACAGGGACATGAAACCACATTTGCTCAAATTGTAGCAGATTCATTAGGAATCGGTATGGATGATGTAAATGTATTACATGGAGACACAGAAAATGTGCCCTTTGGAATGGGGACATATGGTTCTAGAAGCTTAGCTGTTTGCGGAAGCGCTATCATGAAAAGTGTCGATAAAGTGAAAGAGAAAGGAGCCAGGATTGCAGCTCATAAACTGGAATGTACACCAGAAGACCTTGAATTTGTTAGTGGCTCTTGGACTGTAAAAGGTACAGACAAGTCTGTCGGATTTGGCGATGTATGTCTTACGGCATACGTCCCTCACGATTATCCTGAAAATGAAGAGCCTGGACTCGATTTCTCAAGTTTTTATGATCCTGCTAATTTTGTTTATCCTTTTGGAGCCCATATTTGCGTAGTTGAAATAGATAAAGATACAGGAGAAGTTAAAATCATCAGATATATTGCAGTTGATGACGCAGGTAATATTATAAATCCAATGATTGTAGAAGGGCAAGTTCATGGAGGCGTAGCACATGGTATCGGTCAGGCCCTTTACGAAGGGGCCGTCTATGATGACTCTGGTCAATTGTTGAATGCTTCAATGTTGGATTATTGCATACCAAGAGCTGACAACATGCCATTCTTTGAGACAGATCATACCGTTACACCTTGCCCTCATAATCCATTGGGAGTTAAAGGTATTGGTGAAGCTGGAACAATTGCTTCTACACCAGCTGTTGTAAATGCTGTAATTGATGCACTTTCTGATTACGGCGTGAAAGACTTGCAGATGCCACTTGTTCCACAACGTGTTTGGGCTGCTATGCAACAAGCTAAATGAGTTCATGAGCTAAAAACAATAACCGTCTTCGACTCCGCTCATGATACAAATTTTTTCCTGAGTGGAGAAGAAGGGAACTCAAAATTAAAAACTACAAAAAGAGGTTACAATGATACCAGAATCTTTTGATTATCAACGCGCAAGTACTGTTAGCGAAGCAATATCGCTCCTGCAACAGCATGGAGAGGACGCCAAAATAGTGGCGGGCGGACACAGCCTTGTACCAACCATGAAGTTACGTCTTGCGACTCCGGGAACCCTGATTGACATCGGAGGTATTTCTGAACTGAAATACATAAATGACAAAGGCGATCATCTGGCTATTGGCGCAGGAGCTACACATTGGATGATTGAGTCTTCGGATTTAATCCAGAAAAAAGCGCCGGGACTAAGTCAGGCTGCTGCGCAAGTTGGTGATGTGCAGGTTCGTAACCGTGGTACGATCGGCGGTGTTTTAGCACATTCCGATCCACAGGCAGATTATCCGGGAGTAGTCCTGGCGCTCGATGCTACGCTCGTGGTACAGGGTTCCAGTGGAGAACGCACAATCGCCGTCTCTGATTATTTCACAGGTCTTTGGGAAACAGCACTTGGAGATGATGAACTGCTGACAGAAGTCCGAATTCCAACAGACAGTGCCAATGCAAATTCTTGCTATCTCAAATTCCCGCAGCCCGCATCGCGTTATCCTTATGTAGGCTGCGCTGTTGCTATGGATTCTTCCGCAGGTAGCTGCTCGGATATACGTGTTGGTTTCAGCGGTGTAGGAGAAACCGCCTTTCGTGATTCCGGTGTTGAGGATGCACTAAGGGGAAATACACTGAACGAATCTGCAATTGCTTCGGCATCTGCAAAAGCAGCGGATGGGCGCAGCGTTCTCAGTGATGTTTTTGTCAGTGAAGAATACCGGCGTGCAATGGCTCAAGTTTATGTCAAACGTGCTCTGACGCAACTTTCATAAAGTTTATCCTTCCTCAAATAATCCCCGTCCTGATAAAATTAAGGACAGGGATTATCTCAAGTTGTATAATCTATTTATTTTTCTAAAACTTAAAATTATTTGTATTTAATAAAAGTTTAACTATGATTGATTTACGTAGTGACACTGTTACCATACCCACTGCTGAAATGAGGGATGCAATGGCAGAAGCTCCTGTGGGTGATGATGTTTATGGTGAAGATCCAACCATCAATGCTCTGGAAAAACGTGTCGCAGAAATTCTTGGAAAAGATGATGCTATTTATATGTCTTCAGGAACAATGACAAATCAAGTGGCAATAAGAACACACACTGAGCCCGGAGATGAAATTTTAATCGACCAGAATGCACACATATATTTTTATGAGGCTGGCGGAACGGCGGCACTTTCAGGAGTGATTTGCAACTTAATTTCAGGAGAAAGGGGAGTTTTTGGGGCAAAAGAAATGGAAGCAGTTATTTCCGAAAAAGAACCTCATACAACAATTATGAGACCAGTGGATTTGCATTTACCTCGTACAAAGCTGGTTTGTTTAGAAAATACGACCAATCGTGGAGGTGGAAAAGTTTGGCCACTTGAAAAAATAGCTGAAGTGGAAAAAGTTGCCCGATCAAGAAATTTAAAAATGCATCTCGATGGAGCACGAATTTGGAATGCAGCAACAAATTTGCAAGTTCAAGAATCTGATATTGCTGGTTATTTTGATTCAGTCAGCGTCTGTTTTTCCAAGGGGCTCGGGGCGCCAGTGGGCTCTGCTTTGGTGGGCAGCTATGATTTTATAATGGAAGCCAGGCGATTTAGGAAACAATTCGGTGGCGGTATGAGACAGGCTGGAATTGTTGCAGCAGGAGCTCTGTATGCGCTAGAAAATAACAGAAAAAGATTGAATGAAGACCATGCGAATGCAAAATTATTTGCCAGAGGACTTGAAGAAATTAAGGGAATTCAAATCAATTCAGAAGATGTAGAAACAAATATCTTAATTTTCAGTTTGTCAGAAATGTCTTCACATGAATTTGCCGAGCGTCTAAGCGAACAGGATACTCACATGCTACCGTGGGATGACACTTCAATCAGAGCCGTCACAAACTTGATGGTCACAGAGAATCAAATTCTCAAGGCACTAGAACAAATTCGTCAAATTGTTTCAAAATAGGCTGTGTGTTTAGATCTTTCAAAAAAATAAATACTATTATAATAATTTGATAGTTTAACTGATCGATTTTGAAAAATCCTCTTTTCCTAAACCTTTAAAAGCTTTGCGAATGAACCCCCCTCTAAAAGGTGTCTATACAGCTTCCTTGACACCGCTTACCGAAGCGTATGAACCCAATCTTCCGGCACTTGTCCGTCATGTGGAACAGTTGTATGAATTAGGTTCGGATGGAGCTGCAATACTAGGTAGTACTGGCGAGGCCAATTCTTTGACCATTGAACAACGTCTGGGTATTATCGGGTATTGCGGAAGTAAATTAGAGCCGGAGCGTTTAATGATGGGCACAGGCTCCTGCTCACTTCAGGACGCAGTGCGTCTGACTCAAGCCAGTATAGATGCAGGTGTTTACACTGTTTTAGTAATTCCTCCTTTTTACTACAAACCGCAAAGTGATGCGAGTGTAATGCGCTATTATGCTGAATTGATTTCTTCAGTAGATGACCCGAGGCTGAGAATCGTATTTTATAATTTCCCTAAACTCAGCGGATATAATTTCAGTCTCGAAATATTACAGGAATTAAAGCAAAGTTTCGGAGACATTGCTGCTGGGATCAAAGACAGTTCTGGGAATTGGGAAAATATGTTAAGCATCACTAAAAATGTTCCGGACTTTATGGTTTACAGCGGAACAGAGACATTACTGCTGGATATATTGCGTGAGGGTGGCGCAGGCTGTATCACGGCCAGTGCCAATTTGCTTGCTCCAGAATGTCAGCATGTTTTTCAGGCATGGAATAATAATCAACAAGATGCTGCAGATCAAGCACAAAAGAAACTCTCCGTTTTGAGGAAAGCCTTAGAAAGTTATCCGTTTGTCTCTGAACTTAAAGGCCTCATGGCTGAATATAGTGGTGCTTCAGAAAATTGGCAACAAATGCTGCCTCCGTTTACTCCTCTTTTGGAATCAGAAATCAGAGAACTTTCTGGAGAAATAAAAAATAATGGGCTCGATTTGAACCAGCGTCTCTGAAAACAATCCCTGCTAAAACTGCCTCCCTTAGTCAAGTTTTTCAAAATACTTCTCTGTTAGATGAAAAAAACGGTCAAAAAAATGCAAGTCTTTTTTTAATCAAGGAACACCAATACTAAGTCAGTGATATACGGCTCTCATTTGACGAGTGTTCCGGAACATCAAAACAGATGGAAATATGAACGAAGAACTTTATCTGGTGGCCTACAAGGACATCGAGCAAAAAGAAATTGATGAAGCCCTCTGGCTCAAGGCCATGTCTATTGCCAGTGGTGACAAACAAAGGGCCAAGTGGGCCTACATTGAATTACGAGTCGATCAAATGGTTCGGGACCCCTCTCTTCGGCGCAGCGCCAGCAAAAAGGTCCACAAACCAACTCATCAGTCAGGAGCTTATATGATGTGGTTTAGTATTTTTTTCAGTATTGCAATCATTTCGATAGCAGCGGTTTTGGACTTTGACAATCTTGCTTTTAATATAACCAACGGATTAAAATTTTTGGATATCCCATCTTTATTGTTTGTTTTTTGCACATCCATTTTTTTTGGAATAGCAGCAACCTCCTGGCGTACATACTGGCGTTGCTGGACTTACACGTTTGGAAGAGCCAAGAAGGTTTCAATCCATGATGCGCGTTCTGTAGCTCGCTGCATGAATGTTATGGGCAATAGTGCATGGAAAATGGGTATTGTCGGTACATTAATCGGTGGTGCCCTTCTTCTACAGAGTTGGGGGAAAATTAATAACGTAAACGAAGCACTAACTGTAGCTTTCTTAACCTTGGTTTATGGTCTTATTTTCAAACTTTTCTGTTATGTTGCTGAACAGCGAGTGATGAATCATTATGTAAATTAAAAATTCACATCCACTCTGTAAGATAAATTCAACAGTTTTACCCTCCTTACCTAAAACTGTATTGGAAAAAATTGACACCAGTCAGTTTTTAATACAATAATATTGACATTTGTAAAGAGAATCCGGAGAATTAAACACTCTCTTGATTTGCAGTTCTTCGTTTAGAAGAGGTGTATAAATTAAAGGCCAGTCTTGAGGACAACTCCATAAAACAGAAAAACATTTACGAGTTAGCTTTTTTCTGTTTTAACTGAATGTTAATTTTCATTACTGCCTACAACCCTAACCAGCTTGTTTCCGGATAAGCTGTTCCAGCAACTTAAAGGTAAAAGTGACTGATCAAGAAAAAGTAGCCCCCATTCCCGCTGTATTAGCACCCTCCATACCAGAACCAATTGTTTTTCTCGCAGATGATGATGAAGACTTTGATGCACTATATGAAGAAAGTGTACAAGGTTTCCGCGATCAGGACATCGTCTCAGGTAAAGTAACTGAAATCACCCGTGATTATGTAACAGTTGACATAGGTTTCAAATCTGATTGCCTGATCACAGTAAATGAATTTCAAAATAGTGAAGGTGTACTCGAGGTAGAGGTTGGCGACACAGTAGAAGTATATGTAGAAGCTCTCGAAGCAGACGAAGACGGGATAACCTATCTTTCGAAACGGAAGGCCGAAAAGGTTCGCACCTGGGAAAAAATTGGTGATATTTACGAAGAAGACGGAATTGTACGTGGAACTGTTGTTGCCAGAATTAAAGGTGGACTTTCGGTAGATATTGGAGTTAAAGCTTTTCTACCCGGTTCACAGGTGGATTTGCGTCCTGTACGTAATCTTGATAAATTGCTTGGAGAAGACTTTGACTTTAAGGTTTTAAAGTTTAACCAGAAACGTGGAAACATTGTTCTTTCACGTAGAGTTTTGCTGGAAATCGATCGTGATGAAAAGCGTTTGAAAACACTGGATATTCTCCAGGAAGGTTCCTTGATCAATGGGTATGTCAAGAACATCACAGATTATGGTGTGTTTGTTGACTTAGGTGGAGTAGATGGTTTACTCCATATTACAGATATGACATGGGGACGCATAGTGCATCCTTCGGAAATGTTTGAAATTGGTGATGAAGTAGAAGTTGTTGTACTCAAGTATTTTCCGGATGATCAAAAGGTTTCGCTTGGTCTCAAGCAAAAAGCTCAGAATCCTTGGGAAATGGTGGAAGACAAATTTGCAGTTGGAACAAAAATTTCCGGAAAAATTGTCAGCTTGACAGACTACGGCGCCTTTATCGAAATTGAACCAGGAGTCGAAGGGCTCATTCACGTTTCCGAAATGTCATGGACCAAGAGAGTACGGCATCCTTCTAAGGTTGTTGAACTCGGCCAGACGGTGGAAGCAATCGTCAAAGACCTTGATGTGGAACGCAAAAGGATTTCCCTCTCTATTAAGGAAGTCCAGGCAAATCCGTGGAAACTTGCTCTTGATCGTTATCCGGTTGGATGTATCGTCAAAGGATCTGTACGTAATGTTACAGATTTTGGAATCTTCATTGGGCTCGATGAAGGTATTGACGGACTGGTTCATGTTTCCGATATCTCATGGAAACAACGCCAGTGCAAACCTTCTGAAGTTGCCAGCAAAGGTGATGAAATTGAAGTCAAGGTGCTGAACATCGATGTGGATCAGGAACGCCTCTCCCTTGGTATCAAACAATTGACTGATGATCCATGGAAAGATCTTGACGAAAAAAGTCCTCTTGGAACAGACATAACCGGCACTGTGGTTAACCTGACTGATTTTGGGATTTTTGTTGAGGTTTCAGACGGAGTTGAAGGTTTGGTTCATATCTCCGAAATTGATTCAACAATTCCGAAAAACAAGGTGCATGATATGTATCCGGTTGGTTCTGTCGTAAAAGCAAACGTCATCAAGATAGATTTAGAAGAAAGACGTTTAGGTTTGAGCATCTCAGAAATTATTTCTACTCCGGAACCTCCTCCTTCAGTGCCTGAGAAAGAGCAAGCAGCTGTTGTTGAAGAAGGAAGCAAAGATACCGCAGATGCGGAAGCACCGGTTGAATCAGCAGAAGTTGCTGAAGAGGCGAGTGAAGAAGTTGCTGAAAAAAAGTCTGCAAAAGATAAAACTGCTAAAGTAGAGGTTGATGCTGTTGCTACTGAAGTGGCAAAAGATGATACAGATAATGCAGAAGCACCGGTTGAATCAGCAGAAGTTGTTATAGAGACAAGTGAAATAGTTGCTGAAAAAAAGCCTGCAAAAGATAAAACTGCTAAAGTAGAGGTTGATGCTGTTGCTACTGAAGTGGCAAAAGATGATACAGAAGCTGAAGCTGATTCTTCTGAGGTTGAAAAAGATGATGCTTCGAGTAAGAAATGACTTATGGGAATAGAAGACCAAGTGGTTCCCACTCAAGACGAAACTGCGCGGGGATATAAAGTGAATATATGAAACTT
>Ga0208962_1000137_pt1 | contig 17810 bp, 17 predicted proteins | sample AOAMet2_C43A7_80_2_FD_188076 | JGI IMG/M metagenome (GOLD analysis project Ga0208962, IMG submission 188076) | Ammonia-oxidizing marine microbial communities from Monterey Bay, California, USA - C0912_C43A7_80 (SPAdes) | ecosystem: Environmental > Aquatic > Marine > Intertidal zone | place... | reverse complement strand
TCGGTGTCAAACCCGCTTCCCATCCACCCATACGTGGGTAATGTCCGACGGTGAGGCGAGGTTGACGATCTTCTCAAGGATTCGAGTGTCGTCATCGAGATCGTCCCAGACGCGAAGTGCGCCGAGCCCGCGCTTGGTGTCGACCGCGATGGCGTCGAATTGTCGTCCCGTTTCTATGAGGCCTATGGGAAGCCCGAGCACTTCGGCGCCGCCCACGGTTGCCATCCAGAATGCATCGACGGTGGTAATTCGGGAATCTGGCCTGCCCCGCTCAGCCAGGGGCAGTCGTGCGTCGGTTCCGTCCTCGAGTAGCCGCGACATGGCCACCGCGTCGCCGCATTGAGGCAACAATCCTGGTCGGGGACCGCCCGCAATATCAGTTCCGAGCCCCATTCGAAGCCCGGCTTCCAAGAAATGTCGCGCTGGGAATACTGCGTTGGCGAAATAGGCGTTCGACAATGGACAGTGGGCGACACCCGCTTCCCGCTCTACCGCTCGACGGGCGTCTCCGTCGGACATGTGGTCAGAGTGGGCGAGGACCGTATGTGGCCTGAGGAGCCCGAACCTCTCAAGCGCTTCTGTGTCCGAGCACCCGAACCTGTCGATCGAATAGCCGTGGTGCCAGTCGGATTCCGAGCAGTGTGTTTGTACATGGACACCGGTTGCCTCTGCTAACTCACCGAGGCCAGCGAGTGTCGCGTCCGTACACGCAGGGGTGAAGCGAGGCGTAATCACAGGCGCGACGAGGCGGCTTCCGATCGCAGTTATCGCCTCGATTGATTGCTGTGAGGAAGCCACGGCAACCGACGCGCTCTCATCTCGATACCAGTCAGGCGTGCCCTCCGGGTGGTCCATGGCGACGCGACCGACCAGCGCTCTCTGTCCGAGTGTGGCGCATGTGCGGGCGAGGCTGGTCGTCGAATCCACGTGAACGGACCCGTAGTAGACAGCTGTGGTGGTGCCGTGAGCCAGCAGCGTGGACACAAGGTCGGTCCATACGTGCTGTGCAAATTCGAGGTTGTCGTAGCGAGCCTCGAGGGGGAAGGTGTACTCGAACAGCCACCTCTCGAGAGGGAGGTCTAACCCCGTTCCAACCTGGGGCCATTGTGGTGCGTGTACATGAAGATCGACTAGCCCCGGGAGAAGATACGTCGTCTCCGGGAGTTCAATCACCTCATCTGCCTCGGTCAGAGCGAGCTGGACGGCGCCTTCATTGGCCGGGTCCGATTGATCGAGCACGGCCTCGATCCGACCGCTCTCGCCCACAACCAAGACGGAGCGGAAGCCGACGACGCGTTCTCTTGTCGGTGTCTGCAGGATCCTGCAGGCGACGGCGATCCGTCGGTTTCCTGCATAGATCATGCCGGTGCACCCCTGTTTGGCTGGCGGAAGCGGACCTCACTCTACGTGCGGTGTCGGGGGGGGTGCTTGAACGCCCCCGACCTTGTTCCTTGGTGTCCTCATGCCCATTGTTCCAGCGAGATCGGCACTGGAAACATGCGACACGAAATATCATTCGGTGCATATATGTGATCTAGCTCGCGATCGGAGTCACATGGAATCCTTAAGCGTCCTCCAAGCTCTCGTCATCGTTGACGTTCAACCAACATTTTGCGAGGAAGGTCCCCTCCCTGTCGAAGGCGGCAATCAAGTTGCAGCGGACATCGCCGCGTTAGTAACCAGCAACCACAAATACGCCCTAGTGATAACAACTCAGGACTGGCACATAGAGCCCGGCAATCATTTCTCTAACGATCCTGACTTCATAGATTCTTGGCCTCCGCACGGCGTTGCAGACAGCCCCGACGCTGCCCTACACCCCGCGTTGTCCAACGCCACCCAACACATCGACAGGGAAGTTCGGAAAGGTCAGTACGCCGCTGCATATTCAGGTTTCGAGGGCACAACGAAAGATGGGATTTCACTGTTGACGCTTCTCCGCGATGCCGAAATCGCGAATGTCGACATTGTTGGTTTGGCCTTCGACCATTGTGTGCGAGCTACCGCCCTTGATGCCGCTAGAGAAGGATTTATAACGAAGGTCCTTGTTGGGCTCACTGCCTCGGTGGCGAACCACACAGCGGCCGCCGCTCGCGTCGAACTTCGCGGGGCCGGAGTGATTTTGGAGGAATGATCCAGGTAACGCTGATGTCTATTTAATGGGATAACGAAGCGTGACGCCCCACACCCCCCACAGGCACACCTACCCAGGAGGTGGAGGGGGGCTTGAACGCTCTCCTTCACCGCTCCCCTGCCTGTGTCGGTCGTGACCAGTTCGTCTCCAGAGTCAGCGCATAGCAGTTAGCGCAGCGGCGCCGCTACGAAGGAACGCATGATCAGACTGCATGAGGAAGAGAGTGACACCGATCTCAGCGAAATGGCTCACCTGCTCGGCCCTATTGGCGAAGACGCCAATAGGGCAGCCCTCCTCGCAGGCCGCCCGAGCAATCTCGTCGACAGCCTCCAGTACTGCAGGTGCATCGGGTCCCGATGCACCCAGGGAGACCGATAGGTCGACGGTGCCGATGAATATGCCATCGATACCTTCGATCGCCGCGATCTCTCCCGCGTGGGCAACCGCCTCTGCGTCCTCGAGTTGGACAACGACGACCGTACGGCTGTCGCTCTCTGCCTTGTGTTCCTCCATTGGCTTGGTCCCGTAACCCGCTGCTCGTGTGGAACCTGCGTAACCCCGGCCGCCGGGGCCGAACCGTGCCGATCTAGACACGTTGACGGCCTCCTCAGCAGTACGGACATGAGGAACGAGCACTCCCGTGGCCCCCATGTCGAGTGCCTGCAATATGTGGTGGGGTTGTGCGTTCGGGACCCGGACGAGCACATCCATCCCCGAGGTTTTCGCCGCGAACACACACGCGTCCAACTCAAATCGACCGAACGGGGCGTGTTCGGCGTCGAGGATGACCAGGTCGAGTTCGGTGTCGGCAAGCACTTCGACAACAATGGGCGAGGGCGTCTTGATCCAGGTTCCAATTAACCTGTCGCCTCGAGCAAGCTTCGCCCTAAGCGAGGCGTCACTTACCACCAGTTCTTCCCCTTGCGCTCCTCGACAAGGACCGCTAGCCGCTCCATGAGGTCAACGCCCATTTGTCGAGTTAGGTCGATGAGGTCAATCGGCACCCAGTTCTCGATCAGCAGATCGTTCGGCCCTCGTTTCCACCAGTCGAAATCGCGGATCGTCAACAGCTTGCCCGTCGCCGGGATGCCCGCATAGGTCCCATGGTGATGAGAGAAGACGACGTCCCAGATTCCCCCGCATCCGTAGGACCCCTCGCCCACGAATCCCATCACGCGGCCGGCATCGGGGTTGCTGCTGAGCCCGCGGTCACCAAAGCCGTGGAGCCAGGGGCGCTGATGGAAGTCCGCGAACTCCTCCAACGTGTAGCAACGACCAATCCCGGAGTAGCCGTACCACTTCATGTCGGGTGTCCAGTACTGCCACTGCTCCATGCGACTCATGTCGCCGCCGTCTCGCTCCCGCACGTACCGCTCAAGCCCGCTCCCCATCGCGTCGACAAGCTGGATGGACTTGTGTCCCTCAAGCGGATCCTGCTCGGTCAACAGAATTCCGTCGCCCGCCGCCGGCGGGGGAACCTTGCCTCCGTCAGCGCCAGGCGACGGCGGAAGCACCTCGTACCCTGCTTGGCGCATGACCGAGAGGATGTCGAACATTACGTAGCTGTTGGCGATCTTGCCGTCACGCATGACATAGAACTGCCCGAAGTACATGTGGGTTTTCTTGCCGGAAGCCGGGATGCCAAGCCAGTCCTCCACGAACGTTCCGGTCAGGTGGCCGCAGCCCGATACCCACTCTGTGCCGTCGTCGCTTGCGTAGCGGGATCCTCCTTCCTCGATGCCTCCCATGAAGATGTCGGGGGTTCGCTTCAGGTCTGGGAACGAGCGCAAGAGCGGCTCCCACACGTCAGTGATGAGGGCGTCGACGCCCCGGACCTGATCGATAGGAGCTGAGCCGTTCCAGTCAACGTCATCGTGAACGGCGAAATGGATGACGTCAGCGACCTGGTCGTTGGGAACGTGGTTCAACTTCTGCCAGTAGTCCCAAACAGCCGCCTTGTTCTCCTGGTTACGTGATCTCATGGGGCAATGCTCCTCCTGTAGTGATCCTCGGGGGTTCGACGAAACCGATCGGAGCGCCGCGTGATCGCTCACCCACGGGTTACCAGAGCCGATCTGATGCCAGCCGGGCTCCTTCTGCGAGAGAGGTGAGCTTCGCGTACGCAATCTCAGGGTCGATACCTGCGTAGCCAGCGAAGGTGGAAAACCCGCAGTCGGTGCCTGCTATGACCCGCTCGCGACCGACAATGCCGGCGAAGCGTTCGATCCGCTCTGCAACCAACTCGGGGTGTTCTACGAAGTGGGTCGTGGTGTCGATCACGCCTGGCACCAGGATCTTGTCATCCGGGATCTCCGTATCGACGAAGGTCGCCCACTCGTGGGCGTGGCGTGGGTTCGAAGCCTCGAAGAGGAGCGCCTGGGGTTTGGCCGTGAGTGCAATCGGGAGTACCTGCGCCATGGGAGCGTCGTGGGTGTGCGGCCCCTCGTAGTTACCCCAACAAATGTGGAGTCGCATGCGGTCGGCATCGATGTTTCGAACCGCATGGTTGAGGGCCTCGACGTGGAGATGAGCCAAACGTTCATACTCCGTGTCGGGCTCACCCTTGAACATCATGTGACGACCAAGCCCGAGGTCGGGCGAGTCGAGTTGCAGGACAAATCCCGCGTCGACAATGGCCTCGTACTCGGCTTGCATGGCGTTGGCCAATGCGTAGAGATACTCCTCGTGATCCCCGTAGTGAGCGTCGGGCTGGAACAGTGCGATCACGCCGGGCGACGCGGCGTTCATAAATGCGTCGACGGGTTCGTGCCGGTTGACGGCTGCTCGAAAGTTGACGGTGTCCTCGCGGCAGGGTTCCATGTCCTTGACGGATATCGGACCGACACACTGAGGACGGGTGTAGGAAGGCGTGCCACCGATCGCAGCCTGCCGCTCCATAAACGTCGGGTACGCCTCTAGATCTGCGGGAGTTCGACGCGGGCTGTCACCCTCGAAGCCGGTGATTCGGTATTTGATGTAGGTGGCGTAGCTGAGCTTGCTCATCTCCCCGTCGCTCACTACATCGATGCCTGCCTCAACTTGACGGCCTACTACGTCAACGACTGCTGACGAGATCTGGCGACGATGCTCATCCATGTCGATGGGATTACCACTCTCGATGGCAAACACCCCGCTGGTTACTGCCTCAGATCGCGGAAGGCTGCCGACGTGGGTCGTCAGGAGATGGTCCGTGCTGGTCTTCATGAGCGGATCGCCAGATGGCTACTGCGGTCAAAAAAGTGCATCTTCTCGGTGGTCACGTTTACCCTGATCCGATCTCCAGGACGTGCCCCCGTTTCGGCGCTGAAGCGTGCAGTGCACCGACTCTGGTTCTCGGCGCCCAACTCGTCGAGAGCGTCAGGATCCCCGCTGTTAACGGATGGAACGGCTAGGCCAAAGTGCATCAGTGTCTCGGCCCCGAGAGCCTCTCGTACGTCGACCTCAGCGTCGAGGCGCTGATCAGCAGGGTGGTCAGTCACCACCGCAGCATCGTCCATATCCTCGGGACGGATACCGACAACTACCGGTTGGTCGATGTGGGCTCGTAGGGCCGGACGGTGGTCGAGGACACGCGAATCCAGAGCAAGGCGCTGATCACCTAAGCAAACCACCAACCCATCGCCTTGCTCCACCACCATGCCCTCATAGAGGTTCATGTGGGGCGATCCGATAAACGCTGCGACGAACACGTTGTCGGGTTCGGCATAGAGCGCCTCTGGCGACGCGACCTGTTGGAGGTAGCCGTCCTTGATCACTGCCACCCGATCTCCCATGGTCATGGCTTCGACCTGGTCATGGGTGACGTAAAACGTGGTGACGCCTAGGTCTCGCTGGATGCCGGCAATGTCGGCACGCATCTGCACCCGAAGTTTGGCATCGAGGTTCGACAATGGCTCGTCCATCAAGAACAGTGACGGCTCGCGCACAATGGCTCGGCCCATAGCCACTCGCTGGCGTTGCCCACCGGAGAGATTCGATGGCTTCTTGTCTAACTGCTCGGTGATTTCAAGAATCTTGGCAGCGTGTTCTACCTTCTTCCTACGTTCGGCTTTCGGGATCTTGCGCAGCCGCAACGGGAACCCAATGTTGTCCGCGACGCTCATCTGCGGGTAGAGGGCGTAACTCTGAAAAACCATGGCGATGTCGCGATCTTTGGCTGCGACGTCGTTCATGTGCCTGTCACCAACGTATAGGTCGCCGCCGCTGATCTCTTCGAGCCCGGCAATCATGCGGAGCGCGGTGGACTTACCACAGCCGGACGGTCCCACAAGCACAAGGAACTCGCCGTCGCTGAGCTCAAGGGAGAGCTCGGTGACGGCTTGGAACCCGTTTGGGTACACCTTTGTGATCTTGTCCAGCCTGACGTCAGCCATGTCGACTCGCAGCCGCATCCATCACTTCTAGATAGTTCATCATCACAGTTCCTCCTGTCCGGTTAACTGGCGCATGCGGGCCAGCACATCCAGGCCTTGCATGTACAACCAGTGCAGCAGATCTATAAACACCCAGTTCTCGGCCAACTGGTCTCCGTCGCGCCGGTATATATCCACGACCCGCATGTCGGCGGCAACGTCCGATCCAGGTAGACCGAGGAACCCGCCAGTTGGGGTGTTAGTGAGGTTGGACCATCCGAAGAAGCCCGCATAGTTGCCCTCGGCGAAGCGGGCTATATGCCCATGGAACACCTTGCTGGTCAGATTGACGCGGAATGGGAACTGGTGCTGCTGCTGGTAACGGTCGATCGTGTAGGTGGCGCCGATGCCAGCGGGACCGAACCAGAGCATGTCGTGGTGCCAGGTAGTCGCCAGTGCCTCTCGCGGCATTCGGTCATCTCCAGCCTCGTTACCGGCAAGGTTCGCTACGTCAAGGTCGTCGATCATCTTGTCGACGAGCGCCATTGTCCTGTTGCCTTCGTCGGGATCTTGGGCCTCAAGTAGAACCCCGTCGTGTGTGCGTGGCCCTGGATGCAAATGTGACGCTCCTGTCTGAGGCGGCAACGGGTCCTGGCCGGCCTGTTGCATCACGCTGATCACGTCGAGAAACAGCGTCGTCTCGGCGATCCGGTCGTCTTCGACCCGGTGGAACTCTGCGTACCGCAGGAAACACATCCTTTGGGTCGGCGGAATCGCTAGCCATGGCCGGTCGAACAAGCCCAGCAGGTGGCCCATCTGACAAACCCAGATCTCCCGCCCGTCACCGACAGTGTTGACTCCGGCGAAAAGAACGTCAGGTCGTCGTTGGAGGGGTGAGAACGCCTGGCGAAGCGGAACCCAGAATGTCTTCGCCACTGCGTCGACACCCGACTGCTCGTAGAAGGGGTGGATGCCTCGCCAGGAGTAGTTATCGGTGGTGTGCTTTCGGAGTACGTCCGCGAGTTGATCGACAGGAGCAGCATCGAAAACGTCGTAGTACTCGAGCACCACTTGCTTCGCGTGCTGCAGTTCCGCCGTCATCCCTTCACCGCCCCGGCACCCAGGCCTTTCACCAGGTGCTTCTGGAAGATCATGATCAAGATCACGATCGGCAACGTTATGGACACTGCTGCGGCCGCCCCCTCTGTAACTGTGGTTGCACTGTCGCCACCGGTCAGCGCGGATATCGCGACGGGCAGGGTCCAATTGGTGACTGCGAGTACCCGGACGAAGAGGAACTCGTTGTAGGCCAACAGCAGGGTGAACAATGAGGTGGCGATGATGCCAGGCCACATCATGGGTACCACCACCATGCGGAAGGCCTGCAGGCGGGTGGCTCCATCAATCATCGCTGCTTCTTCGATCTCCCTGGGGACCTCCATGAAGAAGCTGCGCAGCATCCAGATTGTGAACGGCTGGTTCACCGCCACGAGGGCCAACACGATTACCAGTCGCGAGTCGAGGATGCCGAGCTCTTTGGCGACGTAGAAATAGGGCAGAACGAATGCCGTTCGGGGCAGGGCACGGAACCCGAGTGCGACGATCAGGATGACTGCACCCGACAAACCGGAGTATCGGGCTAGGCCGTAGCCCGCGAGCATCCCGATGGATATCGAGATGATCACGGTAAGCACGGTCACGAAGATTGAGTTGACGAAGTAATCGAATTCCCGGTTCATGTCGAAGGTCTTCGGGAACAGATTGAGTGCTACCCAGAGGGACCCCAGTACTGCAAGCGTCAAGGGCCACGTCGTTTCACACCGTTTCCGGATGAACAAGATCGCAGCGATAACCGCACCAAGGGCCAGGAAGAAGAGCCCGACGGCCCACATATTCTGTTCTTCGTTGACAAACCAGAACTTGCGGTAGGGGTCAGCAGTAACGTCGAATCCCCAGAGGGTGGGCTTCCTTTTGATGGTGTCGCGGGTGAATTTGATCGATGTCTGTGCCGCCCAATAGAAGGGCACCGACGAGACGATGATTACTGCCAGGAGCGTGCCGTGGATGCCGGCCGTCTTGGAGTAACTGCGCAGTTGTTTCATCGTTCTGCGATCTGCTCTTTGTAAGACTTGCGCAGAAACGGGATTAAGACCACGAAGATGCCGATGATTGTGATGACAGCGATCGCGCTTCCCTTACCGATGCTTCCAAACTGGCCTCTGAGGGCTACATCGAAGTTGTAGACCATCACCGTGAACGCCGACTTCCCCACGCTCTGGCCGAAGACGAAGGCGTTGTCAAAGGCGCGGTAGGAGTCCATGATGCTGATCAGCAAAACAAAGATGATCAGCGACCTCAGATGCGGGATCATCACGAATCGCTGCTTGGCCCAGAAGCCGGCGCCATCGATCTCCGCTGCCTCGAGCCGTTCGCCGGGCAACGTCTGCATGCCAGCAAACAAGGCAATCACAGCAAATGGCGTAGTCGACCAGATGCCGTGGATGATCAGGATCCACTTGACGTTGCCGCTCGTGATGACGAACGGATCGTCGGTGAGCACTTCCCACAGCCACGCGAGTAGGCCGCCCCGGTCGAAGAGGTCACGCACCATCAGCGTCCCGACCACCGGCGTAACGATGAAGGGCAGCAGCAGTAAAGCCATGTATATCTTGCGACCGCGAACGACCCGGTCAAGCAGGCTGGCGATTCCGAAGCCCAACGCGAGGTGTATCGGGACGACGGCTACCACGAACAATGTCGTCAGCTGGACGGCGTCCCAGAAATCAGGGTCCGACAGGACGTCCGTATAGTTCGCAAACCCGATCCACTCCCGATGGGACAGGTCGCGCAAAAAGATGCGGTTGAAGGACAGAACGATGGTGGTGACGAGCGGAAACACCATCAGCGTGCCCATGATGAGCACGCTGGGAATTGTGAAACCGGCGAATGTCTTCCGGTCTATGGTCCCCCTCCTCCAGTTACGGGGCCCCACCCGGGGCCGGCGCAGAGTTGCGTCGGCCCCGGGTGGGGTGATTACCCCTTAGTTGGTCAGCCTGTAGCGGTCGCTACGTCACTAGGCGTAGAGCCGACCTCAGCCGCCGGACAAGAAGCCGGCTTCGGTGGCTTCTTGGATGTAGGAGGCTTCGGCACTGGCCAACGCCTGGGCCGGATCGGCGCCACTGGCGGTGATCTCCAGCAACGCGCTCCCCAACACGCCCTGGGCAATGCCAAGGGCTGGGTTCTTGCTCCGGGCACCCACGCCTTCAGCCACCGAGATCGCCGACGCCTCTCCGTTACGGGGAGCGTCGGGGTTCGTGGCACTGAGGCGTGCAACCGCAGCGTGCGCAGCAGCAGCATTCTGCGACTCATGGTCGATCGCAGCCATGATCACTAGGAACACCTGCTCCGGATCAACGCTGCCACCAGCCGGGATCGAGTAGTAATCCACGAAGGCGGGACCATTGCGGAGAGAGTCCGGTGTGGTCTTGATCGCCGGCAGGAACTCGATCAGATCGACGACCAAAGAGTTCTCGGGATCGTCCATCTGTGAAGCACGCGACGCCCAGATCGTGGCCATGGGGAGCTCACCAGCTCGCAGAGCAGCCTCGGCATCGTCGATGCTGTAGGAACGGCCGGCATCGCTCATGCAGGCATCGGAGATCTCAACAATCTTGTTGACTGCCTCGAGACCCTCTGAAGTGTTCCAACCAGGCCCGTTGTCATTGTTGAGGACGTTGCCGCCCAGCGACTTCAACAGGTTGGAGAACTCAATCTCCCACGCCCATCCAGCTCCGAGGTTCATGTTGAACGCATCGTCGAAACCTGCGCCGCGAAGAACGCCGCAGGCGGCTATCACGTCGTCGTAGGTGTCAGGCGGGGCAATCCCGTTCGCAGCGAAAATCTCGCTGTTGTAGAAGAAATGCATCGTGTTCGAGAACAACGGCACACCGAGCATTCTCCCGTTAACGGTGGCACCGTCCCACATGGCCTGCGAGATGTCGTCCAAGTCGAACTGGTCGCGATACTTCCTGTAGAACGGCCTGATGTCGACCAGATCATCTGCCCATTGCCCGACCAGCGAGTCGGTCGCGTGGAGGATCTCGAACTCGGGCGATCCGGTCGCCAGGTCAAGATTGATCTGATCCTGCGCCGAGGCACTGTCGAGCAGCTGAACGTTGATCTGCAGATTCCCCGTGTTGCAGTCACCGAACTCGTTGGCGATCTCGGCAGTAACCGGGAACTCCCAACCAATCAGGTCGATGGTGACACTCTCGGCCGGTTCAGGAATCGGACATTCGTCGGAAATGTTGGCCACCTCCGCGATGGTCGCAGCGGGCGCGGCCGTCGTAGCCGGTGCAGCGGTGGCAGCCGGTGCAGCGGTGGCAGCCGGTGCAGCGTCCTCGCTGTCACTACCGCAGGCTGCGGCACCAAGGGTTATGGCAAGGAGGATGGCAAGAAATCGCCGCCCCCTATGCGTTTGCTGACTCATGAGTTGTTCTCCTTTTGGTTTGGTTTCTATTCAAATCATCTAGCCAGTCCGTGAGGCCGCCCGTGAGCACCTCCGGCTGATCAATCGACGAAAGATGCCCCGCCTGCTCGACTACGAGTAGGTGACCCTGCGCGAAACGCGCTGCGAGATCGGAATGAGCTTGTGGTGGGCAGAGTCGATCGTGGCTCCCGCAGGCGATAAGGGTCGGGCCTATAAAACGTGAGGCGATCGATTGCTGGTCACGCCGGTTGAGCAAGGCTTCGTTCTGACGGAGAAAGCCCGCCGGTCCGACGGCTGTCGCCATCTCAACGACGAGTGGGCCGTGAGCCTCGGGTGAGATAGTCAAGTTCGGTAGAAGCTCTTCCACCACTTGGGTGAAGTGGCCGGAGCGCACGTCGGACGCCCAACGTCGACGCGTTCGAAGTTGTAGATCATCGGGAGCGCCAAGATTTGTATCAAGCAGCGCCATCGCCAACACGCGCTCGGGCGCGAGGTGAGCGATTTCAGCAGCAACAATTCCGCCCATCGAGAGCCCCACAAGGGCAAACCGCGGTGGTGCCGCCCGCAGGACCCGAATAGCCATGGCCGCTATCGAGTCGTCGAGCGTGAGATCGGCAACCTCGCAGGGCTGATCGATTTCACGAAGCTGATCGGCAAAGACCCGTTCGTCGCACAAAGATCCCGGCAGGAAGATCACAGGCGTCGTCACCATGGAGTTCCCCCCAACAGGTCGAGGGGAGCGATATAGCCGTTGGCGTCACGACCCCATCCGGCCTCGGCCGCTGCGTTCCCGATCCAGGGATCCCAGTCGGCTCTGGCTCGGTTGTCTCCAGCGCACACGACCAGACAAGTCGCTATAGCGGACCCGGTATTGGTGAGATCTCGCCAGCAGTTTCCGGGGATCGACACCACGGTGTCCTCAGTGACAGTGCGAGAGATCTGGTTGTCGAGCCTGTTGTAGGTGACTTGCCATTCACCCTCGACAAGGAAGAGTGCCTGGTTCTGATCGATGCGGTGAAGTCCTGTGGATGCGCCCGGCTCTAGGCGAAGCCACTCGACAGTGAAGCCGTGCGGTGTCCAGATGGGTGGGCGCTGTTGTCGGTCCTCAGTCAACCCAAAGCCAATCACCGGGGCTATCGCGCTTCCGTGACCCGGTAGAACGCTGGAGAGTAGGGCCGCCTCCGACCAGTCAAGACGGTCGGAAGCGACGATCCGCTCGGCAATCTCGGCATCGGTGTAGTGGTCCAGCTCACCCAATCGTGTTTCATCGATGGGGGTGATCGTGTCGTTGATCAGATCGCCCGCAGTCGCGTCGAGCACGGCTCCGACGGGTGAGAGGTACAAGCCAGTCGATGCTGCGGCCTCGAGAACCTGCGGGGCCCACAAGATTCCGCCGGTGTTGTCGCTACCCAGCACGGTGAGGAGCCAGCCATCGTCATCGCCGATGTTCTTGAACCCTCGGAAGATCCAGGTGGGTACAGAGAAGAGAGTGTTGGGCCCGATTTCGACTGTTTGCTCACCGTACTGCCCCAGCCGCATCTCCCATCGTCCGCGCGTGCAGATGAAGACCTCAGCCGTGTAGTGCATGTGCGGGTTGTTGACGACCCCGTGGGGCATGCTGGCTGCGCCGATATTGAAGCCGTGGGGCTCGGCGAGATTCACGATCTGGTCGGCGTTCTGGGACACGCCGGGACCGATGAAGGAGTAGCTCGCCTTACCGACGGATCCGGGGAGTCGGACATCAATGAAGGCTTCCGTATCGGCCATGAACTGGTGGGGCTCGATGATGCGGCGACCGACGTCGTCAACGTTGACGATCAAGTCGGCCGATGGCTGGAGGAGGGGGTTCCGTGTCATGGGCCCACCTCGCTATGCGAGATGCGATGATCCTCAGGCCAGAGGAAACCGCGCACCGTCATGACGTCCCCAAGGGTCTACCGCCGTCGACAGAGATCATCGAGCCGGTAGTGAACGGAAGATCGTTGACGACAGCGCTCACAGCGGCTGCCACATCATCTGGCGTCCCCAGGCGGCCGAGCGGGGTTGCCGCTCTTTGGGCGTCGATCATTTCGGTGGGCATACGGGCTGCATATTCCCCGAGGACCCAGCCGGGCGAGACCGACACAACCCGGATGAAGGGTGCCAGAGCACGGCCGAGTGAGCGGGTCATCGAGTCCAGTGCCGCCTTGGATGCGCAATAGGCCACATTTGATCCCTCGCCTGTGATGCCGGCAACCGAGGAAATGTTGATCACCACGGCATTCTCGGCAGCGTTGAGGAGTGGACGGAGGGCCCGGATGGTGGCGAAGGGACCGCGCCAGTTGGTAGCGAAGATCTCGTTGATCAGATCATCGTCGAGACTGTCGAGGTCATCGTGCGGTATGGGACGAGTGATGCCAGCGCAGTTGACCAGTACGTCGAGGTGACCTGCCTGGGCTTGGAGCAATCCCGCTAGCTCATCGAGTGAGGCAGGGTCGAGGACCGAGATGCGTGCTGCGCGATGACCCGGGCCGGGCAGGTCAGCCAAGAGTTGATCGGCCCGGTCGGCGGCGGTGTGGTAGCCAACGACAACGGTGAAACCGTCTTTGGCCAGCCTGCGGGCAATAGCCGAGCCGATCCCACCCGAGGCTCCGGTAATCACTGCGGTCTTCACGAGCGCACATCCCTGTAACGGCTGACGCGGATGTCGGCCTGAGCCTGGTGTCCGGCGAAGTTCTCAATCGCACAGAGGCGACTGCAGTACTCGCCGATCAACACGCTCGAGGCCGGATCGGTGACGCGCTGGTAGGTGACGGTCTTGATGAACTTCCCCACCCAAAGACCGCCGGTGTAGCCCGCCGCTCCCTGAGTGGGCAGAGTGTGATTCGTGCCGATGACTTTGTCGCCATAGGACACATTCGTCATCGGTCCAAGGAACAGGGCCCCGTAGTTGGTCAGGTTCTCGAGGAAGTAGTCGTCGTCGTCGGTCATGACCTGCACATGCTCGAAAGCCAGTTCGTTTGCCATCGCCAACATCTCTGCGTTCTCCTCACAGACGATCACGCGGCCGTAGTCGGCCCAAGACTTTCCAGCGATGTCGGCGGTGGGTAGGTGCTGGAGTTGACGTTCCACTTCGGCGATGGTGTCCAGACCGAGTTGGCGCGAGGTGGTCAATAACACCGCAGGCGATGTTGGACCGTGCTCTGCCTGGCCCAACAAGTCAGTGGCGCAGATCTCTCCATCCACCGTTTGGTCGGCCAACAGGAGCGTCTCGGTCGGGCCCGCAAGCAGGTCGATGCCGACCCGTCCATACAACTGCCGCTTGGCCTCGGCCACAAAGGCATTGCCGGGCCCGACGAGCAGGTCGACGGGATCCACGAACTCGGTCCCCAGAGCCAGTGAAGCCACGGCTTGAACACCGCCGAGCAGGTAGATCTCGTCTGCGCCGGCCAGATGCATCGCCGTCACCGTTTCCGCTGGCACGGCACCGTTAATCGGCGGTGTACACGCCGCCACGCGAGGAACACCGGCAACCTTTGCTGTTAGAACGCTCATGTGAGCCGAGGCCACCATGGGGTAACGCCCACCCGGCACATAGGCCCCGACGGCCGACACCGGGATGTTCTTGTGACCCAGGATTACGCCGGGCAGCGTCTCGACCTCGATGTCGCTGAGTGACTCCAGTTGCGCCTGAGCAAAGGTCCGGATCTGAGTCTGGGCGAACCTGATGTCTGCAACCGTTGCCGGATCGACTCCTGCCACGATCGTCTCGATCTCCTCACCGGTCAGTCGGAACTGCTCGGGTTCCCAGTTGTCGAAGTTGGCCGACATCTCTCGGACAGCGACCTCGCCGCGAGTCTCGATGTCAGCGAGCAGCGTCTGTACACGCTCGGTCAACTCCAGGTCGGCCCCATGGGCTCCCTTGGCGGTCGCGTCCTTGAGGATCTCAGTCATTGATCCTCCGTGTGGTCCGGCCTTCGTACACGGTTCCGGGGATGATCTGGGAGCGCTCGCCCGGGTCTTCGGTGTCCAGCAGCATTGCGATTGCTTCGTCGACGAGAACATCGATGGGTTGAACCAAGGTGGTCAGGTCGTAGCCCGCCCACGACGCCTGGGGCAGTCCATCGAACCCTGTTACAAGCACATCGCCCGGCACGCTGACTCCGGCAGTGCGGAGCCCGTCGATGACCCCGAACGCGACCTCGTCGCTACCGACCATCACGAAGTCGGGTAGTTCCAACCCTTCGCTGATTTGAGAGGCCACCTTGTAGCCCGCGTCGTACGTGAAGGCCCCAGCCTCGATGTATGGACAGGCAATCCCGAGATCTCCCAAGGACTTGGCCGCTCCGCGATAGCGCATCTGATCTGTCGACGCCTCTGCTACGCCACCCACGAACATCGCTGTCGCCACGCCCTGAGCAGCGACATGTTCGACGAGTGCGCTGGTTCCTGCCTCGTTGTCCACGGAGACCAATGGCAACAAGCCTGTTGCGGTCGGCTGGTTGAACGCGACGACGCGAGGGCCCGGCCGACGCATCCGCACAAGATGTTCCTGACTGATCGTCGACGATGCCAGCACCAGGCCGTCCAACCTGTACTGCTCCACTGCATCTAGAGCGTCAACGACGTGATCTGCATCGGCGAAAGAGAACAAAAGCAGTTGTTTACCTTTTTCGGCCAGTCGTCGAGAAAACGACGTGAGGACGGACTGCCAGTACTCACCCTGTGTCGGGACGACAGCGCCGACGATGTCGGTGCGCTGCGATTTGAGACTTCGCGCAATCGCGTTCGGGACATATCCGATGCGATTTGCGGCGTCCCTGACGCGCTGTTGGGTGTCAGGAGCGACAAGGCCGGGCGAGGAGAAGACCCGGGTGACCGTCGCCTGAGAAACGCCCGCCTCTGCTGCCACATCGTGCGACGTGACTGGTTGGCGACGACCCTCTCGACCTTGTGGGTTGTTCACGACCGTGACCGCGCGACACCAGGAGACGATCGAATAGCGCAGTACTCACCCCCACTCATGCGTCAGAACATAATGACTACGTAGTCATAGGTCAACAGGCAACCATCCGCGCAAGACCACTCCACTACCCGCGCAGCCCCGTCTCAACGACGGTGCAGCAGAATTTGTTTCCAGACGGCCACCTCGTCGAACAGGACAAACTCTCGACGAAGTCCCCAGGGGCCGTACTCGGCATGGCTGATTCCCATCACGTGCACGGGAGCACCACTCGGTTCGCCGAAATGGCCCGGGCCGTCATGAGTGCCAGTAATCGACCAGCGGACGGCAGCCCGAAGGCCAAGTCCGTCGTCATGGCGGCCGATTGTGTGGTGGACCCGAAACTCGGCGGTGGGTAACGACGTGCGAATGCCCGCCCAGAAGATCGCTGCGTCGGCCCACCCATGCCCGACATGCCCACCAGGTTGCTCCATTTGAACAGCACGGTCGTAGATTGTCGTGACGTCGACATCATCAGCTGTGATGAGTTGCTCGAGCTCCTTTGCATACCGATGTCCAGACGGGTGATCGTTGCCCTTGCCGAGATACACCGCAGGAGGTTCGGACTGTGACATCAGCGGGAGAACTGCCTGCTCAGCACCACCTTCCGCCTTAATCTGACGTGCTGCGAACATCTCCGGCGTAAATCCCAGCTGTCGCACGATGGCTCCCAGATCACGCACGAGCCACTCGTCATAGATCTGATTCGCCTGGGCTGCACAGTCCGCAATGACCCGGTATCGCAGGTGTGTGCCGGTCGCCTTACCGAACACTCCGTCGCCAAGATGCGTCGCAGTCGAGAAGATCCGGTGAGATGAGAAAAATCCACCATGTCCATCGTCACTCCAGATCACGTCCTCGCCGAGTAGCTGACGGTCAGGGAACTCCTTCAACGTCGCCTGGGTAGCGGAGATCACCACCTCACTTCCCACCACATATCCATCCGGTGACCGGACCGGAATATTCGCGGTGTAGTACTCCCTGAGGCTCTCGACGTTGCGGTCTTCCCAGATCTCCTTGGTGATGCCCAAGATGTAACTTGGCTCGTCGTTGAACCGTTGATTGAAATCGCGCACTGAGCTCCTACCTTGCGTCGCCGGTTCCCTCAATCGAAGATGACTACGTACACAGGACCGCTCGAAAGAGATTCGTCGAGGTCACCTCAGGCGTTCGCCTCGGCCCGGGCCTTGAGCATGGCCGCGAAGTCGCCGACCGGTCGGACCTGTGCCGTACCGGCATCGATAATCGGAAACATGCCCTGAAAGACCTGGGCCGCGTCATCGGCGTCGACCACGAAGAAGAAATCGTGGCCCGGCGGATCTACCCAGGCGCCCACCACCTCGTTGACGTGCTCGGTCAGGGTGTCCATTACCGCGCCGAAGGTGACCGCCATGGTGGCGTCGTCTTTAGCCGGGCACGTGTGCTCGTCGTGGTGGTGGGTGATATGGAAGAGCATGCTCTGCCTGCTTTCTCTCTGATGAGGGTGCTGTGTGCTCGGACGATGTCGATTTCAGCAGGTCCCAGGGGGAGGCGACAAGCCATCTCAGGGCTTCAGGTCAGCAGAGCCATCTGCTGATCACGGCGACCTGCCCGATTCAAGTGGTCATGGCCTCTAGTAATAGTTTCACCCTCATGGCTGACTCCGACATCAAGGCGCTGACCGAAGCGCTCCCCGGTGAGAGTTTCGAAACGACGGCGTTCACCACACCACCACCGCTCGCTGATGCGACGGTCGCGATCGTGACGACCGCGTCGCTGCATCATCCAGACCAGGACGACTTCGAGGTCATGGATACGGGTTACCGCGTCCTCGACGACAGCCGACGCGACTACGTGACCGGCCACTGGAGTCCC
>Ga0208962_1000124_pt1 | contig 18531 bp, 15 predicted proteins | sample AOAMet2_C43A7_80_2_FD_188076 | JGI IMG/M metagenome (GOLD analysis project Ga0208962, IMG submission 188076) | Ammonia-oxidizing marine microbial communities from Monterey Bay, California, USA - C0912_C43A7_80 (SPAdes) | ecosystem: Environmental > Aquatic > Marine > Intertidal zone | place... | reverse complement strand
CAGTAACAGGTTGTATCAGTTTGTAACTGATCACACAAATGGGAGGTAAAAAATCAGGGTGCGAGTAATCTATTGATCATTTAATAAATGCAAGGGGGGTGGCCCCCCTATGATGAGTTTCTACTTTTTTTCAGTCGCTCTTTGGTTTACGAAGCATGTAGTAAATAACACTAAAAACTAGGAAAACTATTCCTCCAATGGTCGACTCTGAAAAAGTAGCTGGTTCAAGACCTTCAGGCCAAGTTTGCACCTTTTCTGAGAAGATTCCGTGAAGCCCATATAATAGCCAGGCAATAGCAATATAGCTCATGGCCTTCTCAACGTTTTCTTCAGTTACAGTTGACCTGATGTGCCAACCAAGGATAGCAACTACCCAGGCTGCAACACCGAATAACATAACAATATTCAAAGCAACCGGATTAACAAATTCTTCCGGCGTACCATAAGTACTCAAAATATGTGCTGGAGCAAAAATAGCCCAAACACCATAAATAAAAGAAATAACAATCGTAAACATCATTAGGTTCTTTTGAGTATCCATAATAACTCCTTCCTTACAGAAAATATAAAATGATTAACCAAAATAAAGACAGTATTTATTACTGTCTTTATTTTTTCTTCCTGGCAGAGGCCGATCTACTAGACCGACCGCTTAAAACAAATTCACAGGATTCAGGAACCAGGCGGTCTGTATTCTACAGAACCCGCTGCTTTAATGGCCTCTAGCCCTTCTTCCGGGGTCATCAATACAGTAGTATGCATTTTTGAGATAGCACCTCCTGCTACTGCAGCGATAAGTGCTGATGCCATACTTTGGTTGTCAGGACCTTCAGAAATGAAACAAAGATCATAATCGCCAAATGCGTAAAATCCACAAATGAACTTTATCCCTTTCGCAGCAAACATCTTCCCAACCTGCTCAATCCTATTTTGAGGATCTTTGATCTGAGTTGCCCAAGAACCAGACGTGTAAGATGCCTGAACTAAATAATGTGCCATAAGATCTCCTTTATAAATTAAAAATTAAGAAAGCCGCCTCGCAAATCATACACTGAAAAACATCAATGAAGATAATAGCAACAGCCCTCACTAATAATCTTTCGTATCTACTATTTCGAAAGAGGTCTAAAAAAAGTGCATATTACACTACAAAGATCAACTAATCAATAACATTATTTTCATATCTTTCTAACTGCAGCACGAAGATCATAACCGAATTCACTGTATACAAAATAAGATATTCGCCAGTTTTACATTTTTTTAAGAAAATTTAAAATAATTTCACTATTAGCGAAATTTCGCTTGATTTTTGCTTTTCACTAAATTATTATCATTTCAAATCTTTTTCTCGGTCAAGAGTTAAAGTATTAATTCGGGATCAAAATAGTTTTTCCGGAAACACTAACATGACAATTAGGAGTTCCCATGTCGAACAATACACAAATGCAAAGTCTGAATGAAGAATGGTCCAACAATACACGCTGGCAAGGTGTTGATCGCCCCTATGGAGCTGAAGATGTCAACAAGTTGCAGGGCTCGCTGAAGGTAGAACACACCTTGGCTAAAGTCGGAGCAGAACGTCTGTGGGACTTAATGCAAGAAAACCCTTATGTCCACACGTTGGGAGCTTTGACAGGGAATCAAGCTGTACAACAGGTGCAGGCAGGACTGAAGGCTATTTATCTTAGCGGCTGGCAAGTGGCAGGAGACGCAAACACTGCCGGAGAAATGTATCCGGATCAGAGTTTATATCCGGTTGACAGCGTACCTAACGTTGTACGCAGGATAAATAATGCACTCACCAGAGCAGATCAGATTGATCACAGTGAAGGCCGGAGCGATGTACACTGGTATGCACCAATTGTGGCTGACGCAGAAGCAGGATTTGGCGGTGTGCTGAATGCCTACGAATTAATGAAGCACATGATTGAAGCCGGTGCTTCCGGAGTTCATTTTGAAGACCAGCTCGCATCAGAAAAAAAATGCGGACACATGGGCGGGAAGGTACTTGTGCCAACTTCTGAATTTATCCGCAAACTTACCGCAGCAAGACTGGCGGCAGACGTAATGGGAGTACCGACAGTACTGATGGCCAGAACTGACGCCAACAGCGCTAAGTTGCTGACAAGTGACGTTGATCCGCGTGATCAAGAATTTATTTCGGACAAGCAACGTACGTCTGAAGGCTTTTTCCGTATCAATGGAGGCATTGAATGCGCGATTGCCCGTGGTCTGGCTTATGCGCCTTATTGTGATCTTTTATGGTGCGAAACTTCTACACCGAACTTGGAAGAAGCACGTAAGTTCGCAGACGCGATCCATGAAAAATATCCTGACCAGATGCTGGCCTACAATTGTTCACCATCTTTCAACTGGAGCATGCATCTTGATGATCTGACGATTGAGAAATTCCAGGAAGAAATTGGAGCAATGGGTTACAAATTTCAATTTGTGACACTTGCCGGATTTCATGCACTGAACACAAGTATGTTCGAATTGGCAAAAGGCTACAGTAAACGCGGAATGGGTGCTTATTCTGAACTGCAAAAACGTGAATTTGAACTTGCAGAAACTAAAGGTTTCAAAGCAGTCAAACATCAAAGCTTTGTGGGTACAAGTTATTTTGACGCAGTGCAGAACACAGTGGCTGGAGGAGAGTCTTCAACTGCCGCACTGAAGGAATCAACTGAGGCGGCTCAATTCAACAAACGTGCAGCCTAATTATCTAAGACTTGATCAACGCTTAAGCTTCTGTCTTGTTTGCTTCTTGAACTGAGCGGAGTTGAATTTTTAATTGACTTCGCCCAGGCCTTAATAGGGCTTACATGCCTGATTACGCAGTGTTTGGTCTTTGTATCGAGCCGTCTTTGCTGCATCCAAGTGATCACGTGATTTAGATACTCTCCTACTAATACCAGTCTCTAATTAGCTTAATCTATCTTTGACCTAGATCTTTACCTAGTGTTAAATCAATTCGTCTGTCTCACCCTTTTTAAAAATGGCGTGATCGGGCTGTCTTCTATCATGCTTCTCTTATAGCTCTATAAACTCAAAATTTAACCATATATACGTGATTGTAAATTGTTACAGCTTCGAAATTTTCAAATCCTTCAGGCCGACTTTTGTCATTTGCCTCTAGATCTTTCCGATTTGAAATCCCAAATGACATTCTAAAATTATTTGTTATTTTAATTATGATTGCCAAACCGAGAGACGCATAAGTATGAGAAAATGATTTATATTCCTCCTTTTCCAAACCAGAGGCATTATTAATTTTACCCTGTCCAAATACCCCTTGTCCGAAGTTACCTGTTGTAGACCATCCAAATGTTGAACCATCATATAGAATGTATTCTAATTTAAGCGCAGCCGTACTGTAGGAAAAATCAGCTGGCTCCAATGCATTGAGTCCACCACTGTATCTATCGGGTCTTCCATAACTACCGTTGACTGCATCAAAGACATCATCCTCCTGATTGCCTGAAATCAAGCCGACCACGGTTGCAAAAGAAAATCCCACTTTAATGTCATTATCAATAAATACACCTAGGTCACCTCCAACTGTATCAATCACAACAGGTCCAAATTTATATAGATCTCTCCAGAATCCGCCATAGACTCCGTGGGCTTCGACATCAAATATGGCTGCTTGAGCTAAAGAATATTTAAATGTGCAAATATAAATTATTACTATAATTCTGAAAATTTTATTTTTGCGAAGTAATAGATAATTTAGCAATTTTGAATAAGAAATACTATTGAAGTTGAATAGGGGAAAATTGTGGCAGCCCTCTGGATTCGTGGTCTGTGCGGCGCTACCCAAATAATGACAAGTAGAATGTATTATTGTCTAACTAATTATTTTGCGGCGTTGCCGTGTGCGGTAACGGTAAACAAAAACACCGATAATTCCGACAATTAAAGGTACAAGCAGCATGTTCAGCAGGAGTAACCCTTGACCAAGCCGCTCGATATCCTGTCGCAAAATCTTACGAACATCTCTTAATTTTCGGCGCGCCTGTCGTTCTTCTTCACGAAACTGCTGAATTTCTTCTTGAACTTCCGGAGACAAAATGACTTCTTTCTGACCCTGCTTACCTGCCGATTCAAGCAGGCTGTTCAAACGCTGTTGTACTTCATCCAACTGTGAAAGCAGTTGTCTTTCCTCCGTTTGATGAAGGAGTTGAGACTGTTTCTGCATGGCCAGTATGCGTGTAAAAGGCCGTGAAAAACGACCTCTTGAACGAATACTCATCAATGCTTCATTTCCCGACAAATGCTCCGCTGCATTGAGCATCAGATTCAAATTGTCATTTGTGGGCTGAATGATGCTCTGTCCGAGAAAATTCAGTTTCTGTACAGAAAATTGATCTGAGAGAAAATCAATATCACTGAAGAGCAAAATCGAATTACGATCCGCAGATTCGTTCAGGTGGGTGTGCTTGAGCGGAGTTTCTGCTTCACTTTCGTCCGCCTCCGCTTGAGCTTGAGTATCCTTTATTTCTTTGGCCGGCTGACCGTTTGGAAAGGCGCTGCTAAAATTTCCGGCAGTAATTGCCATCACTGCTTTAGCGCTTTCGTCAACTTTCATATCACGTGAGAGTTGATCCGGAGCAGAAAATCGAAGTTGAAACGCATCTATCAAACCGCTTTGCTCTGAAAGAGAAAGCAGTGCTGTAAAATCTGTCTTGCTTTCAGCCGCTTTTTTTAATGAACCTGCCTCAACAAAAAGCAGATTTTCTAATTGAGCAGTGATCGGATGTTCCTGATCCAGCGATTGGGTACGGAACGTCATCCACATTGGGAAACTCATTACACCCTGACCGGTATTGACTTGAGTTGCATGCAGACGGTCTCCAACAACTTTAGTTGAGTCATACTCAACACCCCAGGTCTTGAGTAAATCCGGAAGGTCACTGGCAAGTTGCGGTTGCTGCCCAAACTGATTTTCCGGAGAAGTCATATCTGCTCTGGCATTTGGATCAAGCAAAACAACTAGTCTTCCACCGCGCAACACATACTGATCCAGTGCATACTGCAATCGTGGGCTGAAACCCCGCGGATGCAGGACAATCAGCAAGCTGATATCATCTGGGATTTCTTCTGTGCTCAATGGCAAATTTTCCACCGATACCGATTTTTCTAGTTCACTCTGAAAAACCCATTTCTGTAAAGGAGGCTGTCCGGGAATCCTCGATCTGCCGCCTTGTAGATTCAGTGCACTCAGCAAACCAACTTTGGAGGTCGAGGTTGAACTTACTTTTTGAATGGCTTGTGTAATATCATATTCCAGAAATTCCTGCCTGCGCTGATCAAAATACGGCAGCAACATTTCCTGGTCAAGCATTGTGACAACTGCCCCAAAATAAACAGTGTTGCCGGAAGGCAGGGTGATGCTTTTTATTCCGTATTTCTGTGCCCACTCTTCTTCCTCTGTATCCGGTTTTGGATCAGAAATTTCCAGAATCAATTGCCCGTTAGAGATTGCCGCATATTCTTCAAGCAACTCCTGTACACGTTGTGCATAAGTTTTGAAGTTTGGAGGCAGTTCCGCATTGTTTCTGGAATAATAAAAATTTATCCGGACAGGTTCCTGCAAACTTTCCAGAATCTTGCGTGAACCATCTGAAATCGTGTAAAGACGCTCCTCGGTCAGATCAAAACGTAAAGGAATAAAAGACGCCATCACATTGACAGCGACTAAACAAATCAGCAGCAGCACTACACTGCCTAAAGTGTTAGACAACGAAACTTCTTTCATTATTTTTTAAAGTTCTATGTTCTTTTGACAATAATATAAATCAGCATAAAATGAAAAATGAGCTTGAATCAGGATGCTTTGTGAGATTCCAGAACTACCACATTTAACATCAGCACGATGACTATGATTGAAACAAAGTAAATTAAATCCCTCAGATCAACCACACCTCTGCGGATGGCATCGAAATGAGTGGTGAAACTAAATTGGCTGACAAGATCACTTATCCATACAGGAAAAACCGCATTCAGGCTGTCACTCAAAACCCCCCAACCCAACAAAACCAGCACCAGACAGATATTGACACTGAGGATAAAACTTATAACCTGATTTTTGGTCAGTGCGGAAGTGAAGCTGGCAATCGCCAGATAGGAGCCCGCCATCAGGAAACTTCCTAAATATCCTGTAATCATTGGCCCATTGTCCGGACTTCCCAAATAATTCACAGTCAAAATCATCGGAAAAGTCAGCAGGAGTGAAATACCGATAAATAACCAGGCCGCAAAAAATTTTGCAAAGACTGTTGTCGTCAAACGTACCGGAAAAGTGAGCAGTAGTTCACCGGTACCTGTGCGGCGTTCCTCTGCCCAGAGACGCATGCCTACTGCAGGAATCAGGAACAAATAAAGCCACGGATGAAAAAGAAAAAAGATTTCAAGACTCGCTTGTTGAGAATTGTAAAAATTTCCCAGAAAAAACGTACAGCCGGCATTCGCCGCCAGAAAGATAATTATAAACACATAAGCTACCGGCGAGCGAAAATAAGCCAGTAATTCACGCTTGAAGATAGGATAAAATCCGTTCATGGCAAATTCTTAAATTTTTCAGTTTATGATTAAACAACAAAAAGTCATAACACCATGTCATTGCTTACAAAGCTAGAAATATATTTTAGTTTATACACTGATATTATAATATATATCTCTCTCTTCATTAAAGATGGCAAATAATTATTTTAGGAGTTTTCATGAAGCCATCAGTTTATGATATTGTAATAAATCTCAGGCTCTAAGCCTTTTATTATCGGTCCGTCGTAGTAAGTTCACGAAACACCTCATCCAGACGCCCCCGATTTACATTAAAATTTAATATCGGCATATTCTGGGCAAATATATATTTTTCTAACGGAAGTGCAATAGATTCCTTTTTTTGAGGAAACAAACGCATTGTAACAACACCACTGCGTTTGTCAGGAACGCGTTCAACTGAGTAGATAAAATCCAGCTCATTAAAATCGTTCAGCAACTGTGTCGGATCTGCACCATTTACACTCACCGTGACGGAATTACGGTATAGCGATTGAGACATTAGTTCATCCGGAGTTCCGTAACCCACAACTTTACCCGCTGAAATGACCATGGCACGTGTGCAAACTGCTTCTACTTCCTCCAAAATATGCGTGGAAATCAAAATTGTACGTTCTTCACTCATGTTTTGAATCAGTGAGCGAACCTCATGTTTCTGATTGGGATCAAGCCCATCCGTAGGTTCATCAAGGATCAACACCGGCGGGTCATGAATCAATGCCTGAGCAAGACTGGTGCGCTGCCGAAAACCTTTGGAGAGGGTCTCAATCATTTGATCTTTGACATCGCCAAGCGCAGTCATATCGATCACAATACTGACTCTTCTTTGAAGATCCTTACCGCTGTAACCCCGGATCTCGCCGACAAAACGTAGAAACTCTCCAACCAGCATTTCGTCATAAGAAGGCGCGCTTTCAGGAAGATAACCAATTTGAGCACGTACCTGAAGAGGATTGTCCAGAATACTGAAGCCGCATATATCAGCTGTACCTGAACTGGGAGGGATAAAACAGGTCAGCATTTTCATAGTTGTAGATTTGCCTGCTCCGTTCGGCCCCATAAAACCTAAAACTTCTCCACGCTGAACCTCAAATGAAACTTGATCGACTGCCTGGAAGTTGTTAAAATTTTTGCTCAGTGCTTGAACACGAATCATAAAGAACCTGGACTAAAATAACTTTGTATTAAATAGTTGAGAATCATACTACGTAGTTTATAACTTTATGATTTTTGTATCAAGATAAAACACAACAGACGATACATCCTGATAATTGCTGAAATCGTGTAATTTAAAGAATAAAGAAAAATAGTTAAAAACAAACAAAATGAACCGCACCCATATTAATCCTGAACTTTCAAATTCAACAATCACAGCAGAGCCTCCTCTGGTAAATCCTGAGCTGGAAGGTGGTAATTTTTTTTGGGAAGGAGGAACTGACGGTATACTTTTGCTGCATGGCCTTACTGCAACCACTGCTGAGGTTCGCCCGCTGGCAAAGCGCTTTCATGATGAAGGTTTCACTGTTTCGGCAGTGTTACTTCCAGGACACGGAACAACACCGGAGAAACTGAATCAAACTCCGCGCGGGGAATGGATTGCTGTCTGCGAAAAAGCCTACTTTGAACTACAGAAAAAATGTTCTAGAGTAATTGTTGGCGGTGAATCCACCGGAGGTATCCTTGCTCTGCATCTTGCCTCTGTGCATCCTGAAATTAAAGCTTTGTTGCTATTTGCTCCGGCTATGCGCCTTGCCTCCTCACTTCTGAAGACACTTTTTTTGATTGCTGTTTCTCCTTTTGTTTTTGCAATTCCAAAAAAATTTGAAAATGACCCCGGCACTATCCAGTGGCAGGGTTACAAAGTCAATCCTCTGAAAGCAGGAGTTCAACTGCTGAAATTACAATACGAAACTGAAAAGCGTCTCCCTCGAATTTATCAGCCGATACTAATTATCCAGGCAAATTTAGATGAAACTGTTGATTTAAAAAGTGGTGAGATTATTTTGCGTGGTGTTCAGTCTGCAGTCTGTGAATCTCATTGGATGGAGAAATCAAAACATGTTGTCATTCTCGATCAGGAATTTGAAGAGGTCGTCTCAACAACTATGAAATTTGTTAAAAAAATATTGCAATAGACACCTTCAACACCTTTTTTCTTGAGGTCAGACTTTTATGTGATAGACTGTGCGTCAATGGAAATAACTGTTTCGAAAAAAAGTCCGAGATACACGCTGTCATTTGGATGCCATTTCTTTTTGCCTCTAACTCATATATTGCCATTTCGAACGTAGAGCTCGACCTTAATAATATCAGCATAATAGAACATGCATATTTTCGTTTTATAAGCAATGACACCTTATTGTCCTATTAACGGCTTCGCCGTCAATAATCCAAGTTAAACAAAATCCGCATCTTTCTCAAATCAGTAAAATAATATGAAACCTAGCAATTACTCACATTTCGTCGAAATTGCCCGGCAAAGGGCTGTGGAACATCCTGAAAGAGACTGTATTATTTTCCTCGAAGATGGAGAAAATAAGGCTGTCGGCGACGAAACTTCCGCTGCGATGACATATCAGCAAAATGATCAGGCCGCGTGTCAAGTTGCAGCATCACTGCAAAAACGCGGGATTAAACAAGGTGAGCGTGTGCTGGTCATTCTGCCAAACAGTCTGGAATTCGTCAAAATCTTTTATGGTTGTTTGTACGGCGGAATCCTCGCGGTTCCATTGTCAGAACCTGCAGGACCGCAAAATATGGCGGCTTATCTGGAAACTTTTTTACCCACATTGAAAGTCAGCAAACCAAGTTTAATAATTGTAACCTCTCGGTTAGCGGATTTCTTACGTAATCAATTACCTCCGGAACTGCAAAAAGTTTTCAGCGGACTCGAAATCGCGACTGATCAGGAAATACTTGCTGACACTTCCGCAGAATATTCCGCACCTGAAATTAAAGCTAAAGATACAGCATATTTACAGTTCACTTCCGGAAGCACAGGCACGCCAAAAGGCATCATGATCGGGCACAGTAACTTGATGGCAAATCTGGAAGAAGCCCGCAAGTTCATGCAGCTTGAAGAGGAAGACGGCACCGCGGTCTGGCTACCGCTGTTTCATGATTTTGGCTTGGCCGCCGGACTTATGGGTGCGCTTTATTCCGGAGGTTTTACGGTTTTGATGACACCCGCACATTTCATCCGTAAACCACTGCGTTGGCTCTCAGCAATGTCAAAATTTAAATGCGCGCACAGTTATGTACCGCCGTTCGCACTTGATTTGTGCCTGAAAAAAATCTCGGATGAAGAACTGAATCAACTAGATTTATCATGTATGGTTTCTGTGACAGACGGTTCAGAACCGGTTCATTATTTACCAACTAAAAAGTTTAATGAACGTTTTTCCGCATGTGGTTTAAAAGCGGATGTTATTCGTCCTGGATTTGGAATGGCGGAAATTGTGATCATGTTTTCCGGCAGCAAAACCGGACTCCACGGACTTTGCGTGGATCGGCATGTTTTGGAAACAGAGGGTAGAGTCAAAGTACTGGGCGACGATGCTCCTGCTGCAGACAAAAAAATGCTGGTCAACCTGGGTTCACAAATGGATGGTCACGAAATTGTGATCAAAGGGCCTGATAATCAACAACTTCCGGAAGGAGAAGTCGGCGAACTGATGATCAGCGGACCTTCTGTTGCTCAAGGATATTATGAAAATATGCAGGCTACCGAAGAAATTTTCCGGCAAAATATTATTGGCAAAGAACAGCCCTTCCTGGCAACAGGCGACACTGCATTACTCTGGAAAGGTGAGCTATATTTTGCAGGCAGAATCAAAGATATCATCATCATCCGCGGACGGAATTATTATCCGCATGACATCGAACTGGTACTGGCAGGAGTTGAAGAATTACGTCCGGGATGCTTGATGGCTTATGCTTCCGGAGCAGAAGATGAGTCCGAACATTTAGCAGTGGCAGTGGAGGTTCGCGCTGATTTGCTCAAAGATCCTGATGTTTTCCGTAAATACGTTTTGACTTCCATTGATCAGAAAATTATTGAAATCGTCGGCAAGCATTTTCAAATAACACCCAGTGAACGCCTATATCTGGAACCGGGTACTATTGACAAAACTTCCAGCGGTAAAATAAAGCATCTTCGCAACCGAAAGACATTTGCTGAGGAAACTTTTGCGGGACTTATTGAGCGCGTTTCCAGTTCAACGGAGACCGAAGATTTTGATGTGGCAGAAAATAAACCTTCGCTTGAGACAGAACTGACTGCGCTTTTCAACAAAGTTGTATCCCTCGAACCTGAGCTGGATCAACCAATTTTGGACTGCGGGGCGGATTCAGTGGTGATTGTGGAGTTTGTTGACCAGGTTGAAACAAAATATGCACTGAGTCTTGAAATTGAAGATGACACAACTCTAAAGGATATTATTGGGCAGGTTAAGTCAAAATAGAGGATATTTTTGTTTAAAGCTTTGTGTGAATTGATAGCAAGCTAAGGCACAAATGCCTTGTCATGACTAAGACTTGGAATACGTGTTCGCGCAGAGCTAACCTCTTCCAGATTTATATTTACATTTATAAACCCTGAATCTGCTCCACCATCCGCAAGGATTTCACCCCAAGGATTGATGATCAGTGAATGTCCGTAACCTCCTCCCCCACCTTCAACCTTGCCGACTGCACACGGCGCAACCACAAAAGCTCCGTTTTCTATGGCACGTGCCCTGTTTAGCACATGCCAATGAGCCTCTCCTGTTTTTTTAGTAAATACCGCCGGAACAAACAATATCTCTGCGCCAGTTTTTGATAAATCCCGATAAAGATGGGGGAAACGTAAATCATAACAGATTGTCTGTCCTAAGCTTCCAAAAGGCGTTTGGCAAATTACCGCCTTCAGCCCGCCTTGAACAGTAGCACTTTCAAGATATGATTCCTGTTCCGAGAGTTTGATGTCAAATAAATGAATTTTATCGTAACGGCTGATGATGTTCCCAAAGTCATCAATAATATAACTGCGATTCAAAATCTTTTCCGCAGAACCTTTTATAGCAATTGAACCTATGAGCAGATATTTTTTACGGATTTTTGCAAAGTCCCTGAGGCCTTTTAAAACAGGGTGATTCTCTTCAGTTGCAAATGGTGGAGCAAAAGCGGAACCTTCGGTTTTCAATCCACCGCAATATTCCGGAAGCGTAAGAAAATCTGCTCCCGATGCTACCGCCTCTTCCGCAAGCGCTATTGCTTCGTCAAGAGCTGTTTGAAAATCAGGTCTAGGACGTGTTTGCAAACAAGCAATATTGAACTGTCTTTTCGGGCTAATCATGCTGAATTGCTTTAAGTAATTGCTGAAAATCATCTGGTATCGGAGCCGAATATTCGAGCCATTCTCCGGAAGACGGATGTTTGAAACCCAAAATTTCCGCATGCAGGGCCTGGCGTCGGAAATTAGCAATGGTTTGACTTAATTCTGCCGACACTGACGGGAGGCTCTTCAGCGGAGATTTCCCATATTGCGGATCACCAATTACCGGATGACCAATCGAAGTCAGGTGCACTCGAATTTGGTGGGTACGTCCTGTTTCTAAACGGCAGGCCAGTAATGCGGAAAATTCAAAACGCCGTAAAACACGCCAGTGCGTTACTGCGTATTTTCCTTTCTCCTTTCCGGATTCCACCAGGTTATCGATTTCAACAATTGACATGTCCTTGCGCCGCACTGGATGACGTCCCAAAGCCGCGTTGATAACCCCGTGATCTTTTCCCGGAACACCCCAAACCATTGTCTGATACTGCCGTTTGACCGAATGTTCCTTGAACTGTTCCGACAAATTCTGGTGAGCATCATCTGTTTTTGCGACTACCAGTATTCCGGAAGTGTCCTTGTCCAGTCGGTGCACAATGCCCGGACGCAGCACTCCACCGATTCCAGACAGATCCTGACAATGATGCAGTAAATAATTAACCAGTGTGCCTGAAGGATGTCCTGCTGATTGATGAACCACCACACCTGCGTTTTTGTTGATGACAATTAAATGTTCGTCTTCAAATAAAATGTCCAGTTCGCCCTCTTCTGGGAGAACTTTAGTTGATTCCAGAGGAGGAATAGTGAGTGAAATTTCCTGTCCTGTACGAACTTTCCTGGAAGGCGACAGTTCGGGCTTTCCGTTGACTAAAACATTTCCGAATTTCAACAGCCGCTGGGCCTGTGTCCGGGAAACAATCTCATCTAAGGATGTCAGCAACTGATCCAAACGCATTCCGGATTCTGTTTCTTGGATGAGGTACTGTAAGTCCATTTTTATTGGTTGTTTTAATTCTTTCCCATGCTCTGAGACCTATCTTCTAAAACATTAATTCGTACCAATGCTCTGCGTGGGAACGATATATATCCGGTTACCTGATCTGAGCCGAAGCTAATGACAAATCCTTCGTATAATATTTGTCTACGTGCTAACTTGTCAACAACTTACACTCTGCCAGTTTGATCAGTGCGCGGTCGATATTTTCCATGGATTGTGCGTAGCTTAAACGAATGTAACCCTCGCCCATAGCCCCAAAATCACGACCTGGGGCAATTGCCACACCTGTTTTTTCCAAAACTTCGTGACAAAGTTCCAATGAAGATTTTGTAGAATCAGGATACTTGTAAAAAACATAGAACGCACCGTCTGGTGTGTATCCCGGATCCATTCCAAGTTCTCGCATGCGCTCCAAAACAAAGAGCCGTCTTCGGTTGAATTCTGCTTTCATATCCTCACAGTAGGCTTTGCTTTTTTGCAGAACCGAAATTCCTGCTTCCTGCACAAACTCTGTTGCAGAGATCATCAGGTTTTGGTGCAGTCGATCTGCGGCAGACATCCATTCCGGAGGAGTAATCATGTAACCGAGACGCCATCCGGTCATGGCGAAATATTTTGAAAATCCGTTTATTGCAATTGTTTGCGCTGAAAAACTCAAAAAACTACGTGGTGAATCCTCAAAACTCAAATCCGCATAAATTTCATCAGAAATTACCGGAATATCCAAATCTGCGAGACTCTGTAAGACTTCAGGCGAAAAAACGACACCGGTTGGATTCATTGGTGAATTTATCAGAATAGCTCTGGTTTTTGCTGTTACTCTTTTTTTAAGTTCATCAACATCCAGTTGAAAACCGTCTTCGTGCCGTAACTTTATCATTACCGGTTCTGCACCGGCCAGACGCACAACATTTTCGTAACAGGCATAACAGGGATCTGTGAGGATGACTTGGCTTCCCGGAGGCGCCAGCATCCGAATTGCCAGATAGAGCAAAAGCGATGAGCCATTCGTAATAAGCACTTGTTCCGGCTTAATTTTTACTCCATAATCCCTTTCATACTTTTTGGTAATTTCGTTCCTCAATCCTTCCAGTCCTTGAGAGAAGGTGTATCCAGCGGAATTTTTTTCCATACTTTTACGCACAGATTCCGCCGCAGCAGGTGGTGCGGAAAAATCCGGCTCACCAAATTCCAGATGGATGATATCTCGGCCTTGAGCCTCAAGTTCATGTGCTCTGGAAAAAATCTCCATTGCCAGAAATGAACCTACAGAGTCAAGATGTGATGTTTGTGCTGTGCTGATCATGTTTTAGTGTATTAGAGTTTTTTAGTTATTTAACATTGATGCATGTGTAAAAAGTCTTATAGTCGTGTCATTGCTTAAGAAAGCATCAACTATCGGTTAATGCACGTTTATTTTCACCAAGTTTAAAACGTTTTGCACCGTCAAGATATTTCAAACCATCTTCATAACTGTGTGGTAAAATTTGCGGAACACGCTGTGAGTTTCCTGAGTCATCAAGATTTGTGAACGTAAAATAGCAGACATTTGTAACTTGTGTTTCGCCTGTTTTAGGATGAATAACCTCTGTCACAACCTCGACCATCAGTGTTTTTTCAACAGTGTAAATTACTGAACCGGTGAAAGAAATAATGGAGCCTATCTCCACAGGTTTGTAGAAATACATGTGATCCATACTGATGAATTTCGGTTTTTGTCTGCAGTAAAGATAAGTAATATTCCAGGCAAGTTCAAAAGCTTCACGCATCAGATATCCACCAAAAATATTATCATGAACATTACGAGACTGAGGATGCATTAGCAATGTGGACTGCCTGATTGAATTTTCCATTGACACTCCTTCTACTTCTCCTTTTTTTATCTGTAGAAAAAGTTCATGCAAAACCTGACTTTCCTCTGCAGTAGGCGTATTGTTAAGATAACTTGTTTGGGAGATTGACCTTCGTTCATGCTGCCGCTGTTCACCCTCCCGAAACCGGCGCTGTTCATCCATGCTGCCTGCTTCCAGTGAATTCACCGCTTCAGCTTTTCCTTCACATCTCGCAACCATAATAAAATAGGCACGCGCCACCCTTTTCCAACTGTCATCTTCTTTTGAGGAAATTTTTACTCCAACTTCCATGGAACTGCGTCCCACCCAGTTTATGCTGGAAAGCAGTTGAAGATCACGGTCACTGAGTAATTCTCCCAAAAGATCAATCCGATCACAGGCAGCGGTTACGATTGTCATTCCGCGTTCCCAGCCCTCTGTGTGTCTGTATGCCACCTGTCCTGCCATCAAATCCAAATCCTCCAGTAATTTCCCGAGACGCAGTCCGTTAAAGAAATTTATATATCGTTCACGTAGTTCCAAATCAGTGCTGAAAGGCAAAATCTTTTCTAGTGCAGAATCAGAAACTTTCGCGGTGATTAGTGCTTTATTAAGTGCTACGTCAACTTTTGTTTTGGAAGGAGCGACTTGTGCTTCAACTGGAATTTCAGACATGTTGTTCAACTTTAGAGGAAGAGTTGAGAATTATTGATTTTATTCATAAGTTACAATTTTGGTATGCACATCCTTTGCACAGCGAAAGCCGATTTGAAAAGATCGTGTCCACTCCACAAATGCATAACGCTTCGCGGATCGTAGCCCAGCAGGGGTTCCGGCAGCATAACGTCCTCCCCATGCACCACCTCTAACTACTCGCAGCGGATACTTTTCATCTAAAGGCGCTATTGGACCTTTCGGATTATTCGGTTGCCGCACGGAGGAAAAATAATCCTGCGTGTAGTAATTCTGCACCCATTCCATCACATTTCCGTGAAGATCAAAAACACCCCATTGATTCGCCTGCTTTGTACTCACATTTTTAGCACCCCAGTGTCCAAGATCAACTGTGTTTGTTTCCAACCATGCGTAATTATCAAGCAAGGAAATTTCGTCACCATAACTATACTCAGTCTCACTACCAGCTTTTGCCGCATATTCCCATTCTGCTTCCGTAGGTAAACGTTTGTTTTGTGCTTTACAAAAGGCTGCGGCATTCTTCCAGTCCACATAAACTACTGGCTGTTGCGGATCAATAGTGTCAAAACCGCCGTGGCCGCGTTCACAAGTCAAACACTTGCTGTACTCCTCATTTGTGACTTCATGCTGATCAAGGTAAAAACTCTGGATAAAAACCAGATGGTCCGGTAACTCATCCTCATCACCTAAATCACTGCCCATCAGAAATTCACCTGCAGGAATTTTCAACATTGCCTGAGGAATTTTTGTTACGTTTTCCTCAACAGACGGAGGTATCAGCACAGGCGAAAATTCTACTTTGCTTTCTATACCAGCTTCCTGCTCCAAAGAGTGATATTGAGAAGGGTTCGAAAAATTGGGTACATGAACTTGCGCGGTTTGTTGAAAAGGAAGTTCCGAACTTTTTTGCTCTATTTTCTCGGTCAGCATTTCTTCGAGAACACTTTCTGCTTCTTCATTTTCTGCAGTTCTTTCACTGCCAACAACTGTCTGCCACAGCAGATTACCACTCTTCAGATCGTATAGCTTGAGACTCACATACATCAGACCGCCGATGGTTTTGTGCGTTCCGGTCAGTAGCCAGTCCGCGCCGGCAAGTTTTGCAATGTCTTCCGTAAGCGGACCATGAAGAATATCCGGGAATCTGCTTTTCCATTCCAGACGCAGGTATACTATTTCGAAATAAGGTACAACTTGATTCGGCTGTATTTCATAGAGTAGATTGGTCAGTTGCTCTTCAAGTGCATCCGCCCTGGAGTCTCGTTCCTGCGTTTCGTAATTAACGAGATCAACCACTGCAACCACAACTTCTGATTCATTCTCAAGTAAACGTGTGCTGATGTTTTTTACGACAATATCCAACTTGGAATCAAAAATAGCCTCGCTTTCACTGGATAAAGGTGCCGCAAATAGGACTTCGCTAAAAAACAAAAAGAAACTGAATAATGCCAGAAATATGAGCCTTAAAATAGTGGAAGAAATGACGTTTACAAGCTCATTTTTCATAACGTATATTTGATTTTCAGGCTGAAACATCTTCAGTTATTCCGAACATCTTTTTCATTTTACAATTCGTATGCGTTTAGTGCCAGCCGCATACATTTTTCCCTGCCGAACAAATCAACAATCAGTTTCAAATCGGGACCTTGTGCTTCAAGAGTGATTGCATAGCGTAAAGGCATCCACAGATTTTTACCTTTGATATTAGTAACGGTTTGCACATTTTTAACAACACTGCCCAGGTTTTCTTCGTTCAACTTTTTTATTGTTTGCAACTGCTTGATAAATTCCGCAAGCACCAGTTTTGAGCTTTCCTCCTTTAAAAGACTGAATACTTCCGGATCTGTTGCCTGCGGCTCTTCATCAAAAAACAAAGCCAGACGCTTAGCAGTTTCCGCCAGAGTTACTAAACGCGGCTGCAGAATTTTAACTGCTTTTTCAAGCAGATCCATATCCTGTTCGGCATAAACTGTTTTTGCTACAAAAGGAGCGACACGCCGGACCAAATCCTGCTGATCCAGATTTTGAATATATTGCTGGTTCATCCAGTTCAGTTTTTCACGATCAAAAACTGCACCTGATTTATTAACCCGTCCAAAGCTGAATTCTTCAATCAGCTCCGCTAATGTGAACAATTCCCTGTCATCTGCAGGTGACCAGCCCAGCAGACTTATAAAATTAACTAGAGTTTCCGCAAGAAAACCCTGATCCCGAAAATCCTCAACCGCAACGTCGCCTTGCCGTTTGCTGAGTTTGGTACGGTCAGGATTTAGAATTAAAGGTAAATGCGCGAATTCCGGAGGATCCCAGCCAAAATAACGGTATAGCAGTAAATGTTTCGGAAATGAGGGCAACCACTCTTCTCCACGTACAACATGCGTTATCTGCATTAGGTGATCGTCAACAACAACTGCAAGATGATAAGTCGGAAAGCCATCACTTTTGACGATAACCTGGTCTTCGGTTTGGCTGGTTTCAATAGAGACTCTGCCACGGATCAAATCATTAAGCACTAGAGTTTCCGGAATTTCTGGGATTTTCAGACGCACAACATGAGTTTCTCCGGAAGCAACGCGTTGAGCTGATTCCTCCTTTTTCAGCCTTCTGCACAAACCATCATAACGTGGTATTTCACCATTTGCACGTTGCTCATCTCTTAAATTATCAAGACGTTCGGTTGAACAAAAACACGGATATGCATGGTCTTCATCAAGTAATTTGTGGACATGCTGCCTGTATATTTCCAAACGTTCGGATTGCCGGTAAGGTCCAAAATCTCCGCCTATTTCCGGACCTTCGTCCAACTCAATTCCGGCCCATTCCAGCATATGGATCAAATCTGTTTCCGCACCTTCAACCAAGCGTTTTTGATCAGTGTCTTCTAAACGGAAGATGAATTTGCCTGATTGTTGTCGTGCATATAACCAGCAGAAAAGAGCTGTACGCAAACCACCAACATGTAAAAAACCAGTCGGGCTTGGAGCAAAACGAAGACGAACCATAAATCATTAAATAGCAGGAATTATTAAAAAGGAGAAAAGGGGCTTACTTTTTTTCAAAACGACGCATACGTATGTTCAGTAATAATCCTATTCCAAACATCATCGAGAGCATTGAAGAACCTCCAT
>Ga0208962_1000123_pt1 | contig 18547 bp, 15 predicted proteins | sample AOAMet2_C43A7_80_2_FD_188076 | JGI IMG/M metagenome (GOLD analysis project Ga0208962, IMG submission 188076) | Ammonia-oxidizing marine microbial communities from Monterey Bay, California, USA - C0912_C43A7_80 (SPAdes) | ecosystem: Environmental > Aquatic > Marine > Intertidal zone | place... | reverse complement strand
TAACAACATCAGCTATGGGTGATGCGATAATTTCAAAATTGCAATAATTCTAGAATTATTCTAAAGTTTCAAAATGCCAAATTACACAGCACCTGTGGAAGATATGATGTTTCTTTTTGAAAAATTAAGAAACAATAAAAATTATAATGAAATTGAAAAATACAAAGAAGTAAATTCAGAGCTTGTAAAAGATATCTTAGTTGAAGCAGCAAAAATTAATGAAAATTTAATTTTACCATTAGCAAAATCAGGGGATGAAAATCCAACTGTTTTAGAAAATGGTGTGGTTAGAACACCACCTGGTTATAAAGAAGCTTATTCTAAATATATAGAGGATGGCTGGACTTCACTTTCGTGTGACCCTAAATATGGTGGGCAAGGTATGCCAAAAACTGTAAGTGCTTTTTTTGATGAAATGTTGTCTTCAGCAAGTCTATCATTTAAGCTTTACAGCGAACTAAGTATTGGTGCATACAATTGTATTTCACATCATGCAACTGAAGAAATAAAAGACAGGTATCTTCCAAAAATAGTTGAGGGAAAATGGAGTGGCACGATGTGTCTTACTGAACCAGTTTGTGGAACTGATTTAGGTCTTTTAAAAACTAAAGCTATTGAGCAATCTGATGGAACTTTTAAGTTAAGTGGACAGAAAATTTTTATTACCTCAGGTGATCAAGACTTAACTGAAAATATTATCCACTTAGTTATTGCAAGAGTTGCTGACTCACCAGCAGGTACAAAAGGAATAAGTTTATTTTTAGTACCTAAATTTGTAGTAAATGAAGATGGATCTATTGGAGCAAGAAATGGAGTTTCTACAGGGTCAATAGAAAGCAAAATGGGAATCAAAGGTTCTGCTACCTGTGTATTGAATTTTGATGATGCAACCGGGTATATGATTGGATCAAAGAATAAAGGATTAAATGCAATGTTTACAATGATGAATTTAGAGAGAATTGTTGTAGGAATTCAAGGTTTAGGAATTTCTGAAATTGCATATCAAAATTCTTTAAGTTATGCGAAAGAAAGAAAGCAAGGAAAGACAAATAATACAAAATCAACTAATGGAGCAGATTTTATAATTGAGCATGCTGATATTAGAAAATCTTTGCTTAATATGAAATCTATTATTGAAGGCGAAAGAGCCTTATGTTTTTGGCTGTCTCAACAAACAGAAGTTAGTCTCTATCACCCAGATGAAAAAATTAAACAAGAAGCTTCAGATCTTGTGTCGTTAATGACACCAGTAGTTAAAACGATGTTTAGTGATATGGGAATGGAAATAACTAGTGAGGCTATGCAGGTTCATGGTGGTTATGGCTATACGAAAGATCAAGGTATAGAGCAATTATATAGAGACAATAGAATCACACCAATTTACGAGGGAACAAATTCGATTCAAGCAGCAGATTTAGTTTTTAGAAAATTGGTAAATAAAAACGGTGATATAATTGATAAATATTTGGAACTGATCAAGAATGATTGCAGTGCTGAAAATGAAAAATTAAAACCTTTTATAAAAGAATTAAAAACGCATCTAGAGATATTATCTACCTTTACTGATTGGATTAAAGAAAAAGTGCAAAACTCAAAAGATGATGCAAGTGCAGCATGTAATGACTATTTAAAAGCATTGGGGTTTGTTTCCATAGCACATGCGTGGATAAAAGTTTTAGAGGTAAGTTTTAAAGATTATGAACAAAACAAAGACTTTTATGAAGATAAAATACAAACTGCAAATTTTTATTTTAAAAGAGTTTTACCAAGAGCCGAAAGTCATTTTAAAATTGCTACATCAGGAAGTGATTATATAATGAATTTTAAATTCAGTTAATATGAGTCATTACGATACAAATTTAGATAAAAATGAGGCTAATTATGTTCCTCTTTCTCCTTTAACATTTTTAGAAAGAACCAAAGATATATATCCAAATTATGAAGCCTTAGTTTACGAAAGTAGATCGTATACCTGGGAAGAGGTTTATAAGAGATGTGTTAAATTTGCTAGCGCACTAGATAAATTAGGTGTGAAAACTGGAGATACAGTTTCTATAATGGCTTTCAATACGCCAGAAATTTTTGAAGCACATTATTCAATACCGATGGTGGGAGCAGTAATTAATGCAATCAATACAAGACTAGATCCAAATACAGTAAGTTACATTTTACAACATAGTGATGCAAAGGTTTTAATTGTAGATAGACAATTTCATGATGTGATTGAGAAGGCTTTAAAAAATGTTAAAAATAAAATTACAATTATTGATATTGAGGATCAGGACATAGATACAAGTTCTTTTAAAAAGATAGGAGATCTTGAGTATGAAAGTTTTTTAAATACAGGTGATGAGAATTATGAATGGAAAAAACCAAAAGATGAATGGGAAGCAATTTCATTAGGGTACACATCTGGAACCACTGGAAACCCAAAAGGAGTAGTTTATCACCATAGAGGCTCATATTTGATGTCAACAGGCAGTGCCACAGCCTGGAATATGCCTAATAAACTAAATTTTTTATGCGTTGTACCAATGTTTCATTGTAATGGCTGGTGCTATCCTTGGACACTAGCAATGCTACATGCAAGAGTAATTTGTTTAAGAAACATCGATGTAAAAAAGATGTTTGAATTAATTGATAAATATGAAGTAACTCATTTTGGTGGAGCCCCAATAGTATTAAATATGATTGTTAATGCTCCAAAAGAAGATCAAAAAGCCTTAAAAAGAAAAGTAAATGTTTTAACTGCAGGCGCACCACCTCCAAGCATTATCTTTGAAAAGATGGAAAAACTTGGCTTTGAAGTGATGCATGTTTATGGATTAACGGAAACTTATGGTCATATGTTGCAGTGTGCATGGAATGAAGATTGGAATTCTTTAGAAAAAGATAAAAAGAATGAAATCAAAGCAAGGCAAGGTGTACGGTACCCAAACACAGAGGGCGCTATTGTAATGGATCCTGAAACAATGAAGCCAGTACCCAAAGATGGAAAGACTATGGGTGAAATTATGATTAGAGGAAACATTGTAATGAAGGGGTATTACAAAGACAAAGAAGCAACAGATAAGTCAATGGAAGGTGGATGGTTTCATTCAGGGGATTTAGCTGTGACCCATCCTGATGGTTATATAAAAATTCAAGATAGATCTAAAGATATTATTATTTCTGGAGGAGAAAATATTTCTTCAATAGAAATTGAAAATGCAATTGCAAAACACCCTTCAGTTTCTTTAGCAGCTGTAGTTGCTAAACCAGATGAAAAATGGGGAGAAACACCTTGTGCTTTTGTTGAATTAATTAAAGATAAACCAGCAACTGAAAAAGAAATAATAGATTTTTGTAGAGAAACATTGGCAGGATTTAAACTTCCTAAAAGTGTTATTTTTTGTGATTTACCAAAAACTTCAACAGGAAAAATTCAAAAATTTGAACTTAGAAAAAAAGTTAAGGAATTAAGTTGATCTTTCAAGTAGAGAACAAGAATGTCTTTGCATCAGATTCAGGTCAAGGTATTGATAAAAAAAAAGCTACAATAGTTTTGCTTCATGGAAGTGGTCTTTCACATATTGTTTGGTCTTTAACAGAACAGTATTTATCAAATCAAAATTATAATGTTTTAGCAATAGATTTACCTGGCCACGGAAATTCTGAAGGTGATTGTTTAAAATCAATAGAAGAAATTTCAGATTGGTTAGAAAAAGTTTTTAAAGAACTTAATGTTTCCGAATTAACAATAATAGGTCATTCCCAAGGGTGTTTGGAAATATTAGAATATTCTTTAAGATACTCAAAAAGAGTTAAAAATTTAATATTTATAGGTGGTTCTTACAGAATGCCTGTTAATCAAGATTTAATAGATCTTGCTGAGAGTGGAGATGATAAAGCGGTTCAATTAATGATGAAATGGAGCTATGAAAACTCTAAAAAGTTTATAGGAGGCAATCCTGTGGAAAAAATTATTAATTCTCCAAGAAATATTAGAGAAGTTTTAGCCATCGATCTTATAGCTTGTAATAATTATAAAAATGGATCTGAGGCTTTAAGGTCAATCAAGTGTCCCACATTATTTATCTTTGGTGAGCTAGATAAGATGATTAATATTGAAAAAGGTAAGAAATTTGCTGAACTTATTCCTAATTCAAAAACTCATATAATAAAAGATTGTGGACATATGATTATGTTTGAAAAAGCTTTTGAAATGAGAGAAAAGATCTCTGAATTTTTAAAAAAATGAAAAACTTTTCAATAGCAAAATCTAGAAGGTTAAGAAGTACTCCTTATACCTCAAGAATAGAGAAGCAAGGAGTTACAGCATACACAATTTATAATCATATGTTGCTACCCGCTGCATTTGGATCAATAGAGGATAGCTACAAACATTTAAAAGAACACGTTCAGGTATGGGATGTTGCTGCGGAAAGACAAGTAGAAATATCAGGAAAAGACTCTGCGGAGTTAGTACAATTGATGACATGTCGGGATTTATCAAAATCTAAAATAGGCAGATGTTATTATTGCCCAATAATAGATGAAAATGGAAATTTAGTTAATGACCCAGTTGTTTTAAAACTAGATGAAAATAAATGGTGGATATCAATAGCAGATTCAGATGTAATCTTTTTCGCTAAAGGCTTAGCATCAGGACACAAACTTGATGTTAAAATTGTAGAACCAGTAGTTGATATAATGGCAATACAAGGTCCAAAATCCTTTGCGTTAATGGAAAAAGTTTTTGGAAAAAAAATTACTGAGCTAAAATTCTTTGGGTTTGATTATTTTGATTTTGAAGGGACAAAGCATCTTATAGCTAGGTCTGGATGGTCTAAACAAGGAGGATATGAGGTATACGTTCAAAATCCACAGTTAGGACAAAAATTATATGATCATCTTTTTGAAGTTGGAAAAGAATTTAATGTAGGCCCAGGATGTCCAAATTTAATAGAGAGAATTGAGAGTGCGCTGTTATCTTATGGTAATGACTTTGATAATAATGACAATCCATTTGAATGTGGTTTTGATCAATATGTTAGCTTAGATAGCGATATAAATTTTTTAGGAAAAGAAAAATTAAAAGAAATAAAATTAAAAGGACCCAAAAAGAAATTAAGGGGAGTTAAAATTGATATAAAAGAAATCAGTCTTACAGGATCGAAAAATATATATGATGAAAATAATAATATAATTGGTGAATTAAGGTCAGCTTGTTATTCGCCTCATTTTCAAAAGGTAATAGGAATAGCAATGGTCCAGAAATCTCACTGGGAAGCATCTCAAAGCTTTAAAATTCAAATAAACGATAATACCATTAATGGAAACGTTTGCGATTTACCCTTCATCTAGTATAAAAGTAAAATAATATCATGAATATAGCAATTGTAGGAGCCACAGGTAATGTTGGAAGAAAAATACTCGAAGTATTAGAGCAGAAAAAAATTTCAATCGACCAATTATTTTTAGTTGCCTCTCCAAGGAGTGCTGGTCAAAAAGTAAATTTTAATGGTAAGGAGCATGAGATTTTTAACTTAGAGACTTATGATTTCTCAAAAGCTGAAATTACTTTTTTTGCAGCTGGTGGAAAAATATCAGAAAAATATGCAGAAAAAGCAGCAAAACACACTACAATAATTGATAATTCTAGTTTTTTCAGAATGGATCAAGATGTACCTTTAATTGTTCCACAGGTTAATCCAGAAGCAATTGATATTTTAAAAAAAAATATTATTGCTAATCCAAACTGTTCTACAGCACAATTAGTAATAGCTCTTAAACCGTTACATGATGAATTTAATATAAAAAGAGTAGTTATATCAACTTATCAATCTGTATCTGGTGGTGGTAAAGAGCCAATGGATGAATTGATTGAACAAACTAAATTGTCATTAGATAAAAAGAAAATAAATTCTAAAAATTTTACTAAACAAATTGCATTTAATGCAATTCCTCACATAGATGTTTTTGCAGATGATGGTTACACAAAAGAAGAATTAAAGATGGTTAACGAAACAAAAAAGATTCTTGATGACAGAATTGAGCTGACAGCAACATGTGTAAGAATTCCAGTGCTAGTTTCTCACGCTGAGTCTGTAAATATTGAATTTGAAAAACCATTTAGTTTAGAAAAAATACACTCTTTACTAAATAGTGCAGAGGGGTGTGAGGTATATGATAAAAGAGAAGATGGAGGCTACATTACACCTTTAGAAGCAGAAGGTAAAAATGAAACTTATATTTCTCGGATTAGAGAAGATAAAACAAAAAAAAATACAATAAACATGTGGATAGTATCAGATAATTTATTAAGAGGTGCAGCACTAAATGCAGTTGAAATAGCTGAGCTTTTAATTAGAAAGAATAATGGATAACAACAACCCTTTATCGCCGCACATTCAAATTTATAGATGGCACATATCTTCTTTGGTTTCTATTTCTCACAGAATTACAGGAATAGTTAATATAATTGCAATAACAGTAATTTGTTTGTGGATATTTTCTTTGTTGTTAGGAGAATCTAGTTACGATCTAACAAAATTATTTTTACAATCTATTTTTGGAAAATTTATTATCATTTGTTTAACATGGTCTTTTAGCTTTCAGGTATTGAGTGAAATAAGACATCTAGTAATGGATCTTGGTTATGGTTTTGAACTAAAGACTACAAAGATTACAGGTTTATTGGTTATTTTTGGATCTATTTTTTTTACAATTCTATTTTATCTATTAGGAAGGAATTTTATTTAAAATGAACTCTGTAACAAAAAAATGGCTATTCATGAAAATTAGTTCAGTAATTCTAGTACCTTTAATGATTTGGTTTATTTTAAATTTAGTTTCAATTTTTGATAAAGATTATATTGAGGTTGTTAATTTCTTTACTACTCAACCATCTAAAATTTTAGTTTCTTTAACACTAGTATTTGCTTACTTTTTTTCTGCCCTAAGTATTAGTGAGGTATTTGAAGATTATATTCAGGATGAAAAAATCAAAAATGCCGCAAACAAAGTACTCAATATTTTTGCTATAATAGTTCCAATAATAACAATAACTGTAATATTTAATTTAAACTAATGAGCTCATATAAAATAATAGACCATGAATACGATGTTATCGTACTTGGTGCCGGAGGATCAGGCCTAAGAGCTGCTGTTGGTTTAAGTGAAGCTGGTTTAAAAACAGCCTGTATTTCAAAAGTATTTCCAACAAGAAGTCATACCTCAGCTGCTCAAGGAGGAATTTCTGCATCTTTAGGTAATATGGGCGAAGATGATTGGCGTTGGCATATGTACGATACTGTTAAAGGTGCTGACTGGTTAGGTGACCAAGATAGCATTGAGTATCTTTGTAAAGAAGCTCCAGCTGCTGTTATAGAGTTAGAAAAATATGGAGTTCCATTTAGTAGAACTGATGATGGTAAAATTTACCAAAGACCTTTTGGTGGAATGACAAAAAATTATGGTAATGGAATTGTTCAAAGAACATGTGCAGCTGCAGATAGAACTGGACACGCAATACTTCATACCCTTTATGGACAAGCTTTAAAACACAATACAGAATTTTTTATTGAATACTTTGCTCTAGATTTATTAATGAAAGATGGTGAATGCAAAGGTCTTATTGCCTGGAATTTAAATGATGGGACAATTCATAGATTTAGAGCTCACAGCACAATAATTGCAACAGGTGGTTATGGAAAAGCTTATTATTCTGCAACTTCAGCACACACTTGTACTGGAGATGGAAATGCAATGGTTTTAAGAGCAGGTTTACCATTACAAGATATGGAATTTGTACAATTTCATCCAACAGGAATTTATGGACACGGAACTTTAATTTCTGAAGGTGTTAGAGGTGAAGGTGGATATTTAGTTAATTCAAAAGGTGAAAGATTTATGGAGCGTTATGCACCAAAAGCTAAAGACTTAGCATCTAGAGATGTAGTAAGTAGATCAATGTCAATTGAGATTAATGAAGGAAGAGGTGTGGGTAAAGAACAGGATCATGTTCACTTACACTTAAGTCATTTAGACAAAAGTATTATTGAAAGTAGACTCCCAGGAATAACTGAAGCAGCAAGATTATTTGCTAATGTTGATGTAACTAAGGAGCCAATACCTGTAGTTCCTACTGTTCATTACAATATGGGAGGTATCCCAACAAACTATAAAGCTGAAGTATTAACAGGAAATGATTCTGAAACAGTTCCAGGATTAATGGCAATTGGTGAGGCTGCCTGCGTTTCTGTTCATGGAGCGAATAGATTGGGATCTAATTCTTTAATTGATTTAGTTGTATTTGGAAGGGCAGCAGCCAAGAGAGCTGCCGAAATTGTTAAACCAGGAACTCCACATGAAGATATAGGAGAAACTGAAACAGAAAAATGCTTAGAAAGATTTGATAAATTAAGAAACTCCAATGGTGAAAATAGCACTGCAGAGCTTAGACTTTCAATGCAAAAAACTATGCAATCAAAGTGTGCTGTTTTTAGAACAGAAAAAACGCTTAAAGAGGGTGTTGATAATATTAGAAAAGCATACGATGGAATGGAATCAATTTCTGTAAAAGATAAGTCACTTGTTTTTAATACTGATTTAGTGGAAACATTGGAATTTGATAATTTGATAAGACAAGCAATTACAACAGTGGATTCTGCTTATAATAGACAAGAGAGTAGAGGTGCGCATGCAAGAGAAGATTTCCCAAAAAGAGATGATGAAAAATTCATGCAACACACTATTGCTTGGTGCAATGGAAAAGATTCAAAAATTGGATATAGACCAGTTACTAAAACAACTTTAACAAATGAAGTTCAATATTTTCCACCTCAAGAAAGAGTTTACTAGTGGTTCAAATAAATTTACCTAAAAATTCAGAAGTTCAAAAAGGTAACTATTACCAAGATAAGACTGGGTCAAAAAATATTAGAAAAGTAAATGTTTACAGATGGGATCCTTCAAATGGAGAAAACCCAAGAGTAGACACCTATGAAGTGGATATGGATAACTGTCCCTCAAAAGTATTAGATATTTTAAATAAGATTAAAAACGAAATTGACCCATCATTAGCTTATCGTAGATCGTGTGCACATGGAGTTTGTGGATCTTGTGCAATGAATATGGATGGTAAAAATGGTTTAGCATGTACAAAGCCTCATTCGGAAATTGAAGGTGATATAAATATTTATCCATTACCTCATTTAAAAGTTAAAAAAGATTTAATTGGTGATTTAAGTGGATTATATAAACAGTATGAATCAATCGAGCCATGGTTAAAAACAAATACAAAAGTTGAAACTACAGAAATCATACAATCTAAAAAAGATAGAGAAAAATTAGATGGTGCATATGAATGTATCATGTGTGCATGCTGCTCAACATCTTGTCCAAGTTATTGGTGGAATGGTGATAAATATTTAGGTCCTGCAGTTTTACTTCAGGCTTATAGATGGATAGTTGATAGTAGAGATGATGAAAAAAAAGAGAGATTAAAAAAAGTAGCTGATGAGCTTAAACTTTATAGATGTCATACTATTATGAATTGTACTAATGCTTGTCCAAAGGGATTAAATCCAGCAAAAGCTATAGCTGAATTGAAAAAAATGCTTGCAACAAGCTAATTACCCCTTTAAATAACACCATTCATGAATTTATTAGAACATTTTGTTGGCGGAAAGCTAATTTCAGGCTCTTCTGACAGAAAAAGTAAAATTTTTAACCCTGCAACAGGCGAACAAGAGTCTGAGGTAAGATTAGCTAGTAAGGCAGATCTCGACCAGGCTGTAGAAGTAGCGCAAAAAGCATTTGAAACTTGGTCATTAAAACCTTCGCTTCAAAGAGCAAGGGTAATGTTTAAATTTAAAGAGTTAATAGAAAAAAATGCTGATGAACTTACAAAGTTAATAGTCTCAGAGCATGGGAAAGTTTATGAAGATGCTAAAGGTTCTTTAACAAGAGGACTAGAAGTTGTTGAATTTGCGTGTGGAATTCCACATTTACTTAAAGGAGAATTTTCAGAAAATGTAGGAACAAATGTAGATAGTTGGTCTATGCGACAACCACTTGGAGTTGTTGCTGGAATTACACCTTTTAATTTTCCTGCAATGGTGCCGATGTGGATGTTTCCTATTGCTATTGCATGTGGAAATACATTTATTTTAAAACCGTCAGAAAAAGATCCATCTTGCCCACTAAGATTGGCAGAATTGCTAACAGAAGCAGGACTACCAGATGGTGTTTTTAATGTTGTTAATGGAGATAAAGAGTCCGTTGATGCAATTTTAACAAACAAAGATGTCAAAGCTGTAAGCTTTGTAGGCTCAACACCAATTGCAAAATATATTTATGAAAATTCTGCAAAAAATGAAAAAAGAGTTCAAGCTTTAGGTGGTGCAAAAAATCATTTGGTTGTAATGCCTGACTGTGACCTTGATGGTGCGGTAAATGGATTAATGGGTGCTGCATATGGGTCGGCAGGAGAAAGATGTATGGCACAATCAGTAGCAGTAGCTGTAGGAGATATAGGTGATGAGCTAGTTGCTCGTTTATCAAAAAAAACTGAAGTATTAAAAGTAGGACCTGGTATGGATAAAACATCTGAGATGGGTCCACTAGTTACAAAAGAACACTTAGAAAAAGTAAAAAGTTATGTTGATCTTGGAGTTGAAGAAGGTGCTAAATTAGTTGTTGATGGAAGAAATATAAAACTTCAAGGATATGAAAATGGTTTCTTTATAGGTGGTTGTTTATTTGATCATGTTAAAAAGGATATGAGAATTTATAAAGAAGAAATATTTGGACCCGTCTTATCAGTCATAAGAGTTAAAACTTTTGAAGAAGCAACAAAATTAATTAATGACCATGAGTATGGTAATGGAGTAAGCATTTATACAAGAGATGGTGATGCTGGACGAACGTTTGCTAGTAAAATTCAAGTTGGTATGGTTGGAATTAATGTTCCAATACCAGTACCAATGGCATTCCATAGTTTTGGTGGATGGAAAAGATCATTATTTGGAGATAGTGCAATGCACGGAGCTGAAGGAATTAAATTTTATACAAAGCTTAAAACAGTAACATCAAGATGGCCTTCTGGAATACGATCTAATGCAGAATTTGTCATGCCAACAATGAAATAAGGAAAAAATGAAAAAAATATCTTTAATAGGAGCAGGTCAAATTGGGGGCACTCTTGCTCACTTAATAGGAACTAAAGAAGTAGCTGATGAGGTGGTACTTTTTGATGTTGCAAGTGGTATAGCTAAAGGAAAAGCTCTAGACATAGCTCAATCTTCCTCAGTTGATGGTTTTAATGTGAAATTTTCAGGTACAGACAATTATGAAGATATAAAAGATTCAGATGTAATAATAATAACTGCTGGCGTTCCAAGAAAACCAGGAATGAGCAGAGACGATTTATTAGGCATTAATCTAAAAATTATCAAACAAGTAGCAGAAGGTATTAAAAAAAATGCACCTAATGCATTTGTTATATGTATCACCAATCCGTTAGACGTTATGGTGATGGCCTTTCAAAAATTTTCAGGGTTACCAGCAAATAAAGTAGTTGGAATGGCAGGAATTTTGGACAGCTCAAGATTTAAATTATTTTTATCTCTAGAGCTAAACGTTCCTGTAAAAGAAATTGAGGCAATGGTTATGGGAGGTCATGGAGACACAATGGTTCCCCTACCAAGATTCACAAAAGTTTCAGGAAAACCATTATTAGACTTAGTTAAAGAAGGAAAAATATCTCCAGAAAGATTAGAGGAAATTAACCAAAGAACTAGAGATGGAGGAGCTGAGATTGTTAAATATTTAGAAAAAGGTTCTGCATTTTATGCACCAGCAGCTTCAGGTGTGCAAATGGCAGAAGCATATTTAAAAGATGAAAAAAAATTACTTCCATGTGCAGTTCATTTAAATGGAGAATATGGAGTTAGCGATGTTTATGCCGGTGTACCAGTAATAATTGGTAAAGATGGTGTTGAAAAAATAGAGCAAATAGACTTGGATGAAAAAGAAAAAAAAGAATTTATGCACTCGATAGATGCTGTGAAAGCATTATGGGAAGCTGCATCAAAAATAGACCCAGATCTATCTAAATAAATCATGAACATTCATGAACACCAAGCAAAAAAAATCCTAAAAGAATATGGGGCAGTTGTTCCTGAAGGTATTTTTGCTTTCACAGTTGATGAGTTGATTGAAAAAGCAAAATCATTAAAAACAGAAAAGTTTGTATTAAAAGCACAAATCCATGCTGGTGGAAGAGGTAAAGCAGGAGGTGTAAAAATTTTAGATACTATTGAAGAACTGGGCGTTGCTGCAAAAGAATTATTGGGAAAAACACTTGTAACACATCAAACTGGTCCTGAAGGAAGAGAAGTAAAAAGATTATATGTGGAAGAGTCTTCTAATATAGATAAAGAATTTTATTTATCCTGCTTAATTGATAGAGCAAGTTCAAAAATTGTATTTATATCAAGTGATCAAGGTGGAATGGATATCGAAGAGGTTGCAGATAGTACGCCTGAAAAAATTATAACAACAAAAGTAGATATTGTTAAAGAAATTTCAGACGCTGATTGTGAAAAGATAATTAAAATTTACAGCTTAACCGATGATGCTAAAAAACAAGCAATAGCACTAATTAAATCAGTATATAATATGTTTTTAGGGACGGATGCTAATATGGTTGAAGTTAACCCACTAATATTAACTAAAGAAAAAAATATAATCTGCTTAGATGCAAAGGTTAATTTTGATTCTAACGCACTATTTAGACATCCTGAAATTATAGAGTTGAGAGATTTAAATGAAGAAGATCCAGCTGAAATAGAAGCAAGCAAACATGATCTTGCTTATATAAAGTTAGATGGAAGCATTGGTTGCATGGTTAATGGAGCGGGCTTAGCAATGGCAACAATGGATATAATTAAATTATATGGAGAAGAGCCAGCAAATTTTTTAGATGTTGGTGGTGGAGCTTCAAAAGAAAAAGTTTCTGCTGCTCTAAAAATAATTCTTTCAGACAAAAATGTTAAAGGCATACTAATAAATATTTTTGGTGGAATAATGAGATGTGATGTCCTTGCTCAAGGTGTTGTTGATGCTGCCAAAGAAATAAATATTAGTGTTCCATTGGTAGTTAGGCTTGCAGGAACAAACTTTAAAGAAGGAAAAGAAATTTTAGATAATTCAGGATTAAAATTAATTTCAGCAGAAAATTTAGATGATGCTGCACAAAAAATAGTAGAGGCTATAAAATAGAATGTCAGTTTTAATTAATAAAAATACAAAAGTTATATGCCAAGGTTTCACAGGTGCACATGGCACTTTTCATTCTGAACAAGCATTAAAATATGGAACTAATCTTGTAGGTGGGGTTACTCCTAAAAAAGGAGGACAAAAACATCTTGAACGTCCAGTATTTAATACTGTGGCTGAAGCAAAAAATGAAGTAGGTGCTGATGCAACTATGATTTATGTGCCAGCAAAATTTGCAGCAGCAGCCATAATAGAAGCTATTGATGCATCCATTGAGCTTATAGTTTGTATTACTGAAGGTATACCAATTCAAGATATGCTTCGTGTTAAACAAAAGCTAAATAGTTCAAAAAGTCGATTGATAGGACCTAACTGTCCAGGAATAATTACTCCTGATGAATGTAAAATTGGGATTATGCCTGGAAATATCCACAAAAAAGGATCGGTGGGAATTGTTTCAAGATCAGGAACTTTAACTTATGAAGCGGTTGCGCAAACAACTGAAAATGGATTAGGACAATCTACTTGTATAGGAATTGGTGGAGATCCAATAAATGGAACAAACTTTATTGATTGTTTAGATTTATTTTTAAATGATGGTGAGACAGAATCTATTCTTATGATAGGTGAAATTGGTGGTTCTGCTGAAGAAGAAGCAGCTGAATTTGTTAAAAACCACAAAATAAAAAAACCTATGGTTGGATTTGTTGCTGGAATAACAGCACCCCCAGGAAGAACTATGGGACACGCAGGAGCTATTATCTCAGGGGGCAAGGGTGGAGCAGAGGATAAGATAAAAAAAATGGAAGAATGTGGAATTACGATTGCAAAATCGCCATCTGAACTAGGCAAAACATTATTTAATAAATTATCTAATTGAAAATTATTTATCTGATATTATATCAATAAAATAGATGTCATCATCAAAAAATCTCGAATTCGAAAAAACTTCATTTCTTAGTAAATCTAACAGTGCATTTATAGAGCAAATGTATTTAAAATTTATTAATAAAGATAAAGATCTTCCTGAAAGCTGGCAAAGTTATTTTGAGGGTATGAGTGAAGATTTAAGTATGATTGCTAAGGAAATTAATGGTCCATCATGGGGCATAAAACAAAAAATTGATATAGATGAACTTCAAAAAAGAATTGAACAAGAGGATGAAAATTTACTGAACAAAGCCCAACAAATTAATGTAAATCAAATAAATTCACCAAGATCAAATGAAGACTCAATTAAAGCTGTTTCAATGATTAGATCATACCGTCAAAGAGGACACCTTATTGCTAAACTAGATCCATTAGAATTACTTAAGTCAGATTATCTGGATGAGCTTCATCCTGAGTCTTTTGGCTTTAAAAAAGAAGATTATCAAAAAAATATTTATTTAGGTGGAGTTATAAATAAAGACCAATCAAATATTAAAGAGATATTAGCATTTTTGAAAAAAACTTATTGTGGACCAATCGGGTATGAATACATGCACATATCAAACCCAACTGAAAGAAAGTGGTTTAGAGATAGGATTGAAAAATCAGACGATAATATAAATTTTACAAAAAATGGTAAAGAAGCTATTTTAAATAAATTAATTCAAGCTGAAGGCTTTGAAAAGTTTTTACATAAAAAATATGTAGGAACAAAAAGATTTGGATTAGATGGTGGAGAAAGTTTAATCCCTGCTTTGGAGCAAATTATTAAGATTAGTGGTCAGTCTGCAGTTAAAGAGGTTAAGATTGGAATGTCCCATAGAGGAAGACTAAACGTGTTAGCAAACGTCTTACAAAAATCTTATAAAAGAATATTTAATGAATTTGCTGGAGAAATTAATGCATCATCAGAAGAAGGAGCTGGAGATGTTAAATATCACCTAGGAGCATCTTCAAATAGAGATTTTGATGGAAATTCTGTACATGTTAGTTTAACAGATAATCCATCTCACTTAGAAGCAGTTAATCCAGTAGTTCTTGGACAAACAAGAGCAAAACAATTTTTTCATAAAGATAAAGAAAGAAATAAAGTAATACCTATATTGATACATGGTGACGCTGCATTTGCTGGACAAGGTGTAGTAGCAGAATGTTTTGCAATGTCTGGTTTGCCAGGTCATAACACTGGTGGAACAATTCATATTATAGTTAACAATCAAATAGGCTTTACAACAAGCCCAAGATTTGCACGATCTTCACCTTATCCATCTGATGTAGCAAAAATGGTTGATGCTCCAATTATTCATGCTAATGGAGATGACCCAGAAGCAGTTGTTTATGCGGCTAGAATCGCTACGGAGTTTAGATTAAAATTTAATAGAGATGTAGTTATAGATCTGATTTGCTATAGAAGATTTGGTCATAATGAAGGAGATGAGCCATCATTTACTCAACCATTGATGTATGAAAAAATTAGATCTCACCCTTCTCCAGTAAATGTTTATGGAAATAAATTGATAGCTGAGAATACAATTACTAATAGTATTTTAGAAAATTCAGTAAAAGAATTTAAAAATTTACTTGATGATCAATTTAAAAATGCAAAAAATTACAAACCTCAAATCGAATGGTTTGAAGGCACATGGTCAGCATATAGACCTGAAAAAGGAAAAGATAAAAGAGGAGTAACAGGTTCGGACACTAAAAAACTTTTAGAGATTTCAGAAAAAATAAATTCTTCTTCTGAAGAATTAAATTTACATAAAACAATTATCAAAATATTAAACTCAAGAAAAGAAGCAGTTAGAAATGGTTCAAATATAGACTGGTCAACTGCAGAAGCGCTAGCGTTTGGGTCTTTATTAGAAGAGGGATATCCTGTCAGATTAGTCGGTCAAGATTCTGGTAGAGGAACTTTTAGTCAAAGACATTCTGTTTTAAGAAATCAACTAGATAACAGCCGTTATGTTCCATTAAATAATATTTCAAAAAATCAAAAGCAATTCGAAGTAGTAGATAGTTTTTTATCAGAATTAGCAGTTTTAGGTTTTGAGTATGGTTACAGTCTTGTTGAGCCTAACACACTTACACTTTGGGAAGCACAGTTTGGAGATTTTGCTAATGGAGCACAAATAGTTATTGATCAATTTATTGCATCTGGAGAAAGAAAATGGACAAGAGCATCAGGGTTAGTAATGCTATTACCACATGGATATGAAGGTCAAGGCCCAGAACATTCATCAGCTCGTTTAGAAAGATTTTTACAACTATGTTCTAATGACAATATGCAAGTAATGAATTGTACTACGCCTGCAAATTATTTCCATGCATTAAGAAGGCAAATGCATAGAGATTTTAGAAAGCCGCTAATTATGATGACCCCAAAATCTTTATTAAGAAACAAATATTGTGTTTCAAACTTAGAAGATTTTAGTAAGGAAAATTCGTTTCATAGAATATTATGGGACCATGCCATAGATCCAAAATCTAATGGTTTTATAAAATTAAGAAAAGCTTCAGAGATTAAAAAAGTAATAATGTGTTCAGGTAAAGTTTATTTTGATTTATTAGAAGCTAGAGAAAAATTAAAAAAAGATGATGTATTATTGTTCAGAATTGAACAATTATACCCATTTCCTGCAAAAACACTTGTTAAAGAACTTAAACCTTACGCTAAATATGCTAAATTTTATTGGTGCCAAGAAGAACCAAAAAATATGGGTGCATGGTTTTCTGTAAGAGACTATATACAATGGACATTAGAAACTATTAACGCTAATAATAATGAAATTTCTTATATAGGAAGAAGTCCAGATGCATCCCCAGCAACGGGATATGCAAAAAGACATATTTCACAACAGCAAGAAATTATTAACAAAGTTTTTAAATAAAAATGAGTGAAAAAATTTTAGTACCAGTTTTGGGAGAAAGCATAACAGAGGCTACAGTCGCTAAGTGGCTTAAGCAAGAGGGTGATACAGTTGAAGCAGATGAGGCAATTGTAGAGCTAGAAACTGATAAAGTTAATTTAGAAGTTCCGTCTCCCATAGATGGAGTTTTATCTGAAATAAATTCAAAAGACGGTGAAACTGTAGAAGTAGGAGCTCTTCTTGGTACGATAAGTCAAAATGGAACTCAACCATCTGAAAAAAAAAAAATTACAAAAATTGAACCTAAAAAAAACGAAAACAATGTAGTTAATTTAGAAATTAAAAAAGAAGTTCCTAAAGTTTTTAAAGAACCTGAAGAGGAAGAACCTTTAATATTAACCAATGAAGTTAAAAAAGAAAAAACTGATTCTTCAAATAAAAATAGTGAAGTACTTTCACCAGCTGTAAGAAAAATGGCAGTTGAAAATAAAATTGATTTAAAAAAAGTTAGTGGCTCTGGTAAAGAGGGTAGAATTCTTAAAGGTGATCTAATTAGCATGATGGGAGAAAACCCTCAGCCATCAGAAAGAAAAATTAAATATGGTCAAGAAGAGAGAATTAAAATGTCTAGGCTTAGACAGACAATTGCAAAAAGATTAAAACAAGCACAAGAAAATGCAGCATTATTAACAACCTTTAATGAAGTTGATATGACTGGCATAATGGAAATGAGAAAAGAGAACCAGGAAGATTTTCAAAGCAGGTACGGAATTAAATTAGGGTTTATGTCATTTTTTGTAAAAGCATGTGTTGCTGCACTAAAAATGTATCCATCAGTTAATGCTGAAATTGATGGAGATGAAATTATTTATAAAAATTATTATAATATGAGTTTTGCAGTAGGAACTGAAAAGGGATTAGTAGTACCAGTATTAAGAGATGCTGATCAATTATCATTTGCTGATATTGAAAAAAATATTAAAACTATTTCTGAAAAAGCAAGAGATGGAAAAATAACCATAGAAGACCTTCAGGGTGGAACTTTCACAATTAGCAATGGTGGAGTTTATGGTTCAATGCTATCTACTCCAATATTAAACTTACCTCAATCTGGTGTGTTAGGTATGCATAATATAGTTGAAAGACCAATGGTGGTTGATGGTGAAATTAAAATTAGACCCATTATGTATCTTGCCTTGTCTTATGATCACAGAATTATAGATGGAAAAGAGTCAGTATCGTTCTTAAAAATGGTTAAAGAAAACTTAGAGGATCCAAGAAGGTTATTTTTAAATATTTAAATGTCAGATAAATTTCAAGCAGTTGTAATAGGTGGTGGTCCAGGAGGTTATGTGTGTGCAATAAGATTAGCGCAATTGGGACTTAAAACTGCATGTATAGAATCAAGAGGCTCATTAGGTGGAACTTGTTTAAATGTTGGGTGTATACCTTCTAAAAATTTATTAAATATTTCCGAAAAT
>Ga0208962_1000118_pt1 | contig 18786 bp, 16 predicted proteins | sample AOAMet2_C43A7_80_2_FD_188076 | JGI IMG/M metagenome (GOLD analysis project Ga0208962, IMG submission 188076) | Ammonia-oxidizing marine microbial communities from Monterey Bay, California, USA - C0912_C43A7_80 (SPAdes) | ecosystem: Environmental > Aquatic > Marine > Intertidal zone | place... | reverse complement strand
GTACTGACTCGAACTCGAACATATGTCACATCAGGTCCAACGGCCAGTCCAACATTACCGGGCAGTGTCCAAGGAGTGGTTGTCCAAGCGAGCACGGAAGCATCTTCATCGGCGAGCTTGAATTTTATGAAAACGGCAGGTTCGGCGACCTCTTTGTAACCCTGAGCAACCTCATGAGTCGAGTAACTGGTTCCAGTCTGTGGGCAAAAGGGTAGAACTTTGTGTCCACGAAATAACAAGCCTTTGTCGAACATTTGTTTGAGTGACCACCAAGCGGATTCGATGTAATCGTCGTGTAGTGTGACGTAAGGGTCGTCCATATCGACCCAGAATCCCATGCGTTCGGTCATTTCGCGCCATGCCTCTTCGTAGGTCCAGACGCTCTCCTTGCACTTTTGGTTGAAGGCCTCCATTCCGTAGGCTTCGATGGCTTCATTGCTCATCAGGTCCAACTGCTTCTGCACCTCAATCTCTACCGGCAAACCATGGGTGTCCCACCCCGCCTTACGCTCCACAATGTGGCCTTCCATCGTTTTCCAACGGCAGACCATGTCCTTGAATAGACGAGAAATCACGTGGTGAATTCCCGGTCTGCCATTCGCAGTTGGTGGGCCCTCGAGGAAAGTGAAGGGGGATGCACCGTCGCGGCGCGCCTCAATGCTCTGGGCGAATGTCTTCTCATCGCTCCAAGCCTGCATCAGGGCTGTCTCGAGGGCGACCGGATCGAGTTCGCCGGCTGGCTTCGGTACCACCATCGGGCGGGCGACCTGCGGTCGCGTCTTGAAGTTGAGGGGGTCGCCCAAAGGGCGTTTAGGGAGATTAGGGGGTCTTTGGTTCTGTGTCGGGCGTCTTCGAGGCGAGCGCTGTCGCCGTTGCTTGGAAGGGTTCAAAGGCGGGCGATGCGGGGTTCTGACCGTGTCTGAGACGGTCACGCTTGATGTTGGCGGGATGACTTGCGATGGCTGCGCAGGGCGTGTTCGTGATGCGCTTGAGGGTGTGGCTGGAGTTGCTTCCGCAGAGGTATCGCACGAGACCGGTTTTGCTATCGTTTCACACTCAGGTGTATCTCGAGATTTGATGACCGGAGCGGTTCGGACAATTGGCTACACGGTCGATGGTCAGGCCGAGGAATATCATTGGGGTGACCGAAGTGTCTGGAAGCAGTCGGCTAACAATACCAAGTGGTGCTTGATTGGTTGTGCAATTGGTGAATTCGGGACTCTTGCTTACTATTCGTACTCCGGAATCACTGCCGACCTGACACTCTACTCGAATATGTGGTATTTCTTCGCTATTCTGCCATTGATCAATGGGCTGGCAACCAGTGTGATGCTTGAGACATATCTCCTGATGCGTGGACAGATGGACTTCCGTAACGCACTTTCGACCGCCTTCGGGATGTCTTTCATCTCGATGTTGATGATGGAGATATCGATGGAAATAACCGATCTTCTATTCACCGGCGGGCAACTAGGAATGGATCCGAGGGCGATTCCATTGATGCTCTTAGTCGGCTTCCTGACGCCATGGCCATACAACTACTGGCGCTTGAAGAAGTATGGAATGGCTTGCCACTGAAGGAGGTTTGAGCGTGGAAAATATGCTTGGTCTCGCTGACGATATTACTGCATGGATTGGCGATTATGCTCGCAACAACGGCATCACCACACTAGTAATCGGAGTTTCTGGTGGTATCGATTCTGCTGTAACATCGACACTTTCTGCTCGAACCGGACTTCCTACGATTGTACTCAATATGCCAATTAACCAAGACCCCGAACAATATGAATTGGCGAATCAACACATTTCTTGGCTTGAATCAAATTTTGAGAATATAGATTCGCAATATTCACCCTTCGATCTCACAAAGGTATTCGATGCATTTACCATCGAACTCGGAGAATATTGTTCAAACCTTACCCTAGCAAATGCCAAGGCTAGACTTAGGATGACTACTTTGTACCATTTCGCAGGTCTGAGAAATGGTATTGTTGTAGGTACAGGAAATAAGGTCGAAGATTTCGGAGTGGGCTTTTTCACAAAATACGGAGATGGTGGCGTTGATATTTCTCCTATTGCAGATCTGATGAAATCCGAAGTTTACGCAATTGCAGAATCACTTGGTATCATTCAGGAAATTCAAGATGCTGCACCTACTGATGGCCTGTGGCCTGACGGTAGAACAGACGAGGAGCAAATTGGTGCAACTTATGCAGAACTCGAATGGGCTATGGGTCATGAAGAAAACCCTCGCGATGAGGAGTTAACAGAACGCCAAAAGCAAGTATTGGAAATTTACCGGGGCTTCAATAAAGCCAATTCACACAAGATGAATCCAATACCCATGTTCAAGAATCCACATCGTCAATGAGGGGTGCTCGTGACAATGCAACTCTGTGGAACCGAAGAGGTTCGTGTTGCGATTGAAAGAGGAGATTCGGTATCACTGATTTTAATCAAGAGGAATCACGAAAATCAGGCTGTTAAAGAAATCATTTCACTAGCTGAAAAGTCAGGTATTCGTGTTATTGAGGGCTCCGAGAACGATTTGTGGCGGATGGCAAAAAACAATTCTGATGGTGCCCCAGATGTTCTTGCATTGGTAGGAAGAAATCCTTCTGCGAGCTTTGAGGAAGTTCTCGAATCTGGCGGGCTCATCTGGATGCTGGATGGTGCAAAGTATCCCGTAAACATCGGATTTTGTATTCGAACCGCTGAAGTTTCTGGGGCAGATGCAGTAATCGTAGATGGTCCACTCAATAACCAGGAAAGAAGTGCTGCAAAACGCGCTTCGATGAAGTCACACAGATTCATCCCTGTTTTCTGGCGTGATGCAATTGGCTCCATTAAAGCGGCAAAAGATGCAGGATTCAGAATAATCGCAGTTGAAGACGTTGGAGAAAACGCACCCTGGGAAGTTGACCTGAAAGGCAATATTGTCCTAATTGTCGGTGGCGAAAGAGAAGGTATCAGCGAGCAAGTCTTGTCTGAAGCCGACGATATAATCAGAATCCCAATGACCGGATTCGTCCCTTCATTCAATCTACAAGCACCACTCAGTGCAGTAGCAATCGAAGCCCAGCGCCAGCGCTCAGATCAGTGACCGTGTTCTAACCATCCCATTTGCGATGCCAGGAGCAGTAGGATTCCAACTAATGCAATTCCCATCAACATTGGAACAACTGTGGCGCGACCTGTCTCTGGGTTGTGGATGTCAGGTAGAGTGTCGACTGTGGCAACGTAGAGGAATGAACCTGCAGAGAATAGCATAACCAATCCAATCGTTGCAGATTCGATATCTGCTAGTGCTAGGTAGGATACGATAAGCGCTAGAGGTGTCGCTACTGAGAATAGTACTACATCCTTAATCGCTTGACTCTCATTTTCTCTCTCATGCATTGAGAATACACCAAGACTGAATGCTGCTGGTGCTTTGTGAATCAATACAGCAGCTATTACTGCTGAAGTTAGTGCAGATTCGCCGGAAGCAATTGCAGCGCCGATAGCAAGACCATCTGCTGCTGCATGTAGGGATAATCCGGCCACTAGAGTCCATCCAACCTTGTGATGGTGAACGTGTGCGTGTCCGTGTTCCTCAGTGTGGTCGTGATGTTCTTCGTGAACCGCGTGACCGGCTCCACTGGCCTCGAGTAACAACATTAGAAGGAATCCAAGGAGAATCGCAAGACCGTACACTGCAACTGGAGTTTCTTCATGCTCTTCTTCTTCATGCCCATGTTCTAGAACCAAGGTTTCAATCTCAGCCAACCCCGTTGCTGCGTCGATATCTCCATCTTCAACTTCCTCAATAACATGCATGATTTCTTCAGACAGACTTTCTTCGCCCTCTTCAGATTCTGAATGCTCTTCTTCCTCACCGTGTTCCTCATGATCTCCAAACAAGGCTTCGATTTCCTCGATTGCAGTTTCCGCATCGATTTCACCTGCATCGTGTTCTAGGAGAACTATTGCTACCTCTCCACCGATAGCATCGTCTCCATGTTCGTCGTGACCTTCGCCGGTTGCTAACTCAAAACCCTCTGGGACGACGACGAGCAATGCGGAGGCGATGATGATTCCAGAAGCAATTGCTGTAATCGTTTTCAAGCGTTTTTGGTCGTTGAAAGATGATCCCTTTATTGGCATCAGTCCGAATACTAGGGCGATTACTAGGGTGATTGCAGCCATGGTCAGTGCTGTTTGCATGAATCGCTCCGCCTGCTATTAGATATTTCAATAATGCTATTAATCAATCTATAGTGCGACAGTCATGGCTAGCACAATAGTCTCCTTCAGCTCAACCCGAGAGTTTGCAGGTGAATTGGACCAACTAATGCAAGATAGCGGCTACTCAAATCGTAGCAGATTCCTCCGTGATGCAGCGATTAGGTATGCTGAATTGATGAAGTTGGGGGATATTTCAGATATGGACGATGTATTGGAAGTAGATGGTACAATGGTCGTGTATTATCAGCACGAAGCGGGAAAAGATCTCGAAAGATTCCGTCACATGGCTGGAGTACATATCCACTCTTACCATCATTCCTGTCTCAGAGCATCGCACACATGTGTGGATACTATCCAACTCAATGGCAGAGTGGGAGCAATTCGACAGATGACTTCTGAACTCAAACAGACAACAGATGTTGACAGAGTCGAATTTCTTGTTTCACCGCAACGCGATAAGGGCTGTTGCTGAGGCTATCGACCTCTCTAGGTCTAATTCGCTTACCTACTGACAATAATCCCAACGCTTTGAAGGAGTGTCGCTGCCGCGGCATCAGCGTGGAGATACCTCCTGAACTGCAATCGATGCTCAGCGGAGAGCAAGGCCCAACCAAACAAAAGTCCGCAAGATTGGTTGTTGACCTAGCCGCCTCAGCAGGAGCATCCGAATTTACCCGTTGTAAACACGCACATGTATCGGGCGTTAGCGTAATCACTGGCGGTCACGGTTTGAGGCGCTTTCTTTCAGACCTCTCTGGCGATTCCGAAGGAGTTGTTTCCATTCCTACCACATTGAATTCGGCCGGTTGTGATCGTGAACAAATGGAAGAAATGGGAATTGATTACGAAAACTTCCTTGAATACCAGTTTGAAATTATTCATGCATATTCCGAATTAGGAATTGAGGCTACATTGTCTTGCACTCCATACGATAGGGGGGTCGAAATGGAGTCTGGAATCGGCTCTTGGGCGGAATCGAATGCGGTGTGTTACTCTAATTCCTATACTTCTTTGATGACTAACCGAGAATCAGGTCTATCGGCACTTGCCACAGCTCTTACTGGATGGGCTCCACTATGGGGTCTTCACATTGAAGACAATCGTATTCCGAATATTCTCGTGAAAGTCGAGGTCTCGATGGAAGATCTCGCTGACTGGTCGGTATTAGGTGACTGGATTGGTATGCAATTGAAACCTGATTGGAATCTTCCTTGGGGGATGATGCCGCGAATAGTTGGTTTGCCTGCTGAAGCAAACTTCGAGATGCGCAAGGCGCTTACTGCTGCCGCGGCGAATTACGGCTGTCCGATGCTGTGGGCAGATGGCCTGACAGCTGATTCCCCTGAGGTTGATTCGTTCGAGGGAGAACTTGTCTTTGGTGAAGCGGAGTTGGCTGAACGTTATGCTGACTTGGCTCCGACTGGGACTGTTGATCTTGTTGTGATTGGTTGCCCGCAGGCGAGCGTTGGTGAGGTGCGAGCGACCGCAGCGGTGGCTAGGACTCGAATGGAACTAGGCCAACGGATTCCTGACAATCGATTGTGGGTCTTCACAAGTGGTTACAACTACGATTTATTGGAGGCTGATGGCACTGTGGATTTGCTTGAGGAGGCTGGTGCGCTGGTTTTGCGAGACACTTGTCCCGAGGTGACTCCTTACAATCGCTCGAAGTACAATCATCTGTTGACTAATTCACTGAAGGCTGAACATTATCTGAAGAGCGGGCTCAATCGTTTGCCGACAAGCGTCGCGCGAATCCAGGATTGCGTGGCACATGCATTTGACCCTAATTTGGTGACTGGGGATAGGCCTATTCTCGGTGCAAAGGGAGTCAAAGCGATGGCCACGAATAAGACGAGGCAGACGGGAGAGGCTGTGATGAACGGGCATGGTATTCCTAGTCAGAGTGACTGGAAGATTCGTGGAAAAGCGATGGTTAGCGATGTGCCGATTACCTACCTTGGCTACGTGAACCGTGACACAGGGGTTATCGAAGAACCTGGGCATCCGCTTGATGGGGTTGCTATCGAGGATACTGTTCTGATTTATCCGAAGGGCTCTGGTTCTACTGTTGCGCCCTTCGTCTTGATGGGATTAATCTACACAGGAAAGGGTCCACGAGCGATTGTGAATCGCGACGTATGTCCGTTGACGCTTCCCGCGGCGAGCCTTCTCGCCGTCCCTTATGCACACGGATTCGATGATGATCCGACCCTTGCCATCAACGATGGCGATGAAGTAGAGATGACGCTAGAGGGTGGATTGGTGCAATTGAGAGTCATCTCGCGTGTGGTCTAGAAGCGCGCGAGATTTCCGCTTTTGCGCGAGCGAGGATTGATGACTGCGCGGCTTTGCCCGTGGCTTGTGTCGAACCGCCCTGACCCCGAACCCTGCAGACCGCAGGACTTGGGTAAATTCGAGGTGACTATGCGTGATGGGGCAGCTCGTTTGGGGCGTCTTCACACTCGGCATGGCGTGCTGGATACGCCGATGTTACTGCCGGTGATTAACCCCAATATTCGCACTATTGAGCCGCGAGAGATGTGGGAGAAATACCGCGTCAATGGGCTAATCACAAATTCCTACGTGACTTGGAAACACGAGAAGTTACGAGAATCGGCTTTGGCTGACGGAATTCACGCACTGCTCGACTATCCTGGGGTTATAGTGACCGATTCTGGAACCTTTCAATCGTATGTTTATGGCGATGTCGAGGTTGGTGTTGAGGAGATTGTAGAATTCCAGCGCGACATCGGCGTGGATGTCGGGACGATGCTCGATGTATTCGGTCGGCCCGACATGAGCCGCGAGGAGATTGAGCATGCAGTCGAAGAGACCGCTGCTCGTGCCCCCGTTTCACTAGCGGTTGCAGGCGAGAGCCTCTTGCTAAACGGGCCTGTGCAGGGTGGATTACACGAAGATTTGCGCGCCGAGGCTGGTCGCTTGATGTGCGAGGTAGAGGGTGAGCATCGGGGCTTTACTGTGCATCCAATTGGAGGTATTGTCCCGTTGATGGAACGCCAACGCTACCGCGAATTGTTTGAGATTCTACTGGCTGCTCGAGCCACGATTCCTCCTAATCGGCCGATTCACCTCTTCGGATGCGGACATCCACTCCTCTTCCCGATGTCCATTGCTCTCGGAGCCGACCTTTTCGACTCCGCTGCCTACGCCCTTTTCGCACGCGACGACCGACTTCTCACACCGACTGGCACGGTCAAACTCGGGGAATTAACCGAATGGCCAACGCACTCCACCGCACTATTCTCTTACACTCCTGCTGAGGTGCGGGCGATGGAGCGGAACGAGCGTTCCGTTCTTCTTGCCCATCACAATCTGGAGATAACTCAAGCCGAGCTTGCTCGATGCCGCGAGGCGGTGCGAAATGGAACCATTTGGCGCCTCGCGGAACAACGCAGCCATGCCTCACCACGGCTGCGAGAAGCCTTCGAATGGATCCTTGAACAATTCGAGGAAACTGAAGAAGGACCTGTCGGCGAGAGTTCGCTCAGAACTATCGCTTCGACCGACCCAGTTCGAGGTTCTTCTGAGCAATTCTCCGACGATATCGACAGCCGCCCTCATCTACTCCATCTCAACGCTCTTCTGGCAATGCGATGGCGTCGCCCTGGTTCATGGTGGGATGGCTCTTCGAATTCCCCTGAACGCGTCGTAATTCTGACCGGAGAAGGGCCTCCATGGCGCGATACCGCGCTCGGCACGGCAATCGAAGCACTGGCCGAGGAACCTCGCACAGTGGTGCTCATTTCGACCCCGGTTGGCCTCATTCCATTCACCCTTGAGGACGTCTCACCTTGGTGTCATATTGATTGCCCAGAATCTCTCTGGAACATGATTCTCGACGAGGATGAAATTGATGTCTGGCTCGATGATTTAGGTCTTGGCGACATTCCCCTCGACATCCACATCTGCCAGCCCGATCCCGAAGCCGAAGCAGGCGCTGAAAACCGCGCAGCGATTCGCACGTGGATTGACCGCTGCGCAATAGTAGACAAGCTCTCACTACTCTGTGCCATCTCTCCCGAAGATGCTTGTTCTCTTACCGAAGGAATGACTGCCCGACGTTCGAGAACCGACCGCATGATCAACGTCAATTTTGGTGATGAACACTGCATCTCTCCTAGATTACCTGACGGCGCGCTTTCGCTCACCCTAATCGGCGCGCGCCGCCTCCATGCCCTCAATCCCACAGCACCAAGCAGATTTGACGAGGGTGTCACAGCCAGCGATTCAGACCACCCAGGAATTCCTCGAGTCCTCTTGATGGACGATGCAATTCCATTCGTGGGACTAGGTCGAAATGTCATCCAAGGTTTCGTCCTTGGTGCTGACGCTCACCTCATAGTCGGCCAACCCTGCCTTGTCGTTGACAGTCACGGCAACCTCGTCGCCCATGGCACTGCCAATGCAACCGCCGATGACATGGCCTTCTTCACCAAGGGAATCGCGGTCAAAGTCCGCGACGGTGCAATGAAGGATGAGTTGAAGGAGACCTAACCCCTACCTTTTCCTACCCTCTTCCCTGATGCAACGAGATGACCGCCGGGGATTCATTCAAGTGATTACGGCCACCACATCGAGTCGACTCCCTATGGGAGTCACGTCTAGGTTGGTGCTCAATTGGAGAATGCGGAATTCGTCATCGAGACTCGCGATCTGCGAAAGATGTACGGCCCTCACCTTGCCCTCGATGACGTCAACGTGCAAATTCCAAAGGGAGCAATTGGTATCCTAGGACCCAACGGAGCAGGCAAATCGACCTTGTTCAAGTGCTTGTTAGGCCTCATCACGACAACCTCCGGAAATGGTTCAGTCCTCGGCTACGACATCAAAACCGATGGCGATATCATTCGAGCTCGCATCGGATATATGCCGGAATACGACTCGCTCGATCCAGACCTCACCGCCATCGACCAAGTCAGATACGCTGGTGAACTCCTTGGAATGAATCCTGCATCAGCGATGCAGCGCTCCCATGAAGTGCTCGAATATGTTGGCTTGCGAGACCAGCGTTACCGCAAGATCGAGTCCTTCAGCACAGGTATGAAGCAGGCCACTAAACTCGCCTGTGCCATCGTCCATGACCCTGAGATTCTCATCTGTGACGAACCCACAAACGGCCTCGACCAACGCTCTCGCGAATTCATGCTCAACACCCTACGGCGAACCGTCGACGAAGGCGGGGGTACCGTCCTGATGTCTAGCCATGTGATGGACGATGTGCAGCAGGTTTGCGACCGTGTGGTGATGATTCACAATGGCCAAGTCGTCGTTAATCGCCCGATCGCTGACCTCGCTGACCAAATCGAACGCGAGGTTGAGGCGGTAATTTGGGGAGGCGCCTCTCGTATGGAGCAGGCTCTGCTCGCTGATGGTCTCAAAGTCCGTAGGATGGGACGAGTCATGAGGGTGACAATCGACGACGAGAGCACTATCAATCGCATCATCAAAATCGCCTACAAGGCAGACGTACAGATTCGCGAATTGCATGAGTACGAACCTGATTTGGAAGATATTTTCCTGCTTATCATGGACAAGCTCGGAGCTCACGTCAAGGGAACCTCTGACCTGATGACCTCCGAACATACAGGAGGTGGTGCCTCTGTCTGAACCCGAATCAGCACAACCTCCTACAGAGGATGAGGCCGAGCCGGCGCTGGCTAATCCACAGGTGGCAAGTGCTACCAATGCCGTAGCTGGAGAACCCACAGACGAGAATCAATCGGACCTCGATATAGGCTCGGGCCAGACCCGAATGGAGGTCGCATACGGGGCTGGCGATGGTGATGATGATGCAAAAGCGGTGGTTGCGCGTAAGGCCTCTTTAGGCATACTTTTCGAGCAAATTTACCGGCCGTGGAACGGTAATTTAGGGCCGCGTTGGGTTCGCAATTACGCGATTTTCAGGCACCATGTTTACGGTATCTTCCGTGGCAAGGGACATCGGCATTACAACCCATTCGTCAGGCTCGCAATACTCGTAATCTTCCTAAGTTCGCTGACTCCAATAGCGATGATTTTCCTCTCCGTGACTCTCTCAGGAGGGGAGGGTGCAGAATTCCTCAATCGAATGTGGGGCGTTAACCGCTACAACCTCTGGGGGCAAGTTCTCGGTTACTGGCCTCGCAACCTCTGCATGTGGCCACTTCTGACAGCTCTGGTGGTTGGAGGTATGATTTCTGATGATCGGAAGAATGGAACCAGCGCGATCTACTTCTCAAGACCGGTTACGAGAACTGATTACACGGCGATGAAGTATCTCTCAGCCTCTGTGGTTCTGGGCTTCGTCATTGTCTTCTCTTACATGCTATATTATGCAGCTTCAATCGTTTTCAATGGCGAAGGATGGGCTTTCTTAATCGATACTCTACCCTACTTCCTCGGGGGTTTGATTGCCGGTATTTTGCTTGTGATAACTTACACTTCGATTGGTATGGCACTGTCGAGTGTGAGCCAGAGTCGCTTTTTCGCAGCGATTGGATTCCTAGCGATTATTTTCGGTACGAAAGTGGTCGCTTTGATGATTGAATTGATATTCGACACCACGATGTTCTACATCCTCAGTCCCTATGATTCTCTGGCTCATGTCGGTCAGTGGTTGCTTGGGATACCTGCTAATTACGAGCATCCACTAGCTTTCTCAGTGATTTCTGTTTTAATTTACAACGCGGCTTCAATCGGATTGCTGGTAAGCCGAGTCAGTTCGCTGGAGGTGACTCGAGAATGAGTACAAAATCCACCCCCGCTGTGCTCATCGATCACTGTTCGAAGTGGTATGGTCAGGTGATTGGCCTGAACGATGTATCTCTTGCGATTGATGGTGGAGTTACTGGGATTTTGGGGCCGAACGGTGCCGGAAAATCAACTCTTTTCAAGCTCTTAATGGGCCGATTGAAGCCAAGCAGTGGCACCGTTCGATTGTTCGGAGTCGATCCGTGGGAGAATACGGCTCCATACCGACGCGTCGGCTATGTCGCCGAGACAGAGAAGTTGTATGATTGGATGACTGGACTAGATTTCGTTTCAACACTTGCTCGTCTTCACGGAATGACGAGAGAAGAGGCGAAAGAGCGTGCCGCGCACGTCCTCAAATTCGTCGGTCTATCTGATGTTCAAAACAAGGAGGTTGGCAAGTACAGCAAGGGCATGAGGCAGCGCGTTAAAATCGCACACGCCCTTGTCCACGACCCTGACTTGATCATCCTCGATGAACCACTCCATGGATGCGACCCAATCGCTCGCACCAGCATCATGAGCGTAATTCGTGACCTTGGGGCGCAAGGTAAGACCGTGCTCGTCTCCAGCCACATCCTCGATGAGATCGAGCGCATCACTGAGCAAATTGTCATTCTTCACAATGGAAGACTGCTCGCGCTCGGTAATCTTCACGCAATCCGCGACCTGCTCGACAAGCACCCACATCGAATTCTCATCCGCACCGAAGACCCAAGAGCTCTGGCTGGCTGCTTCGTGCCTGAAGACCCTGTTTATGGTGTCAGATTCGCTGGAGAGGATGCGCTTGAGATTCTCACCAACGACCTCTCAGCCGCTCATACAATCCTCCCTCGAGTAATCGTCGAATCTGGCATTAAAGTCACATCAATCGAAAATCCGGACGACAATCTCGACGCCCTATTGGGCTACTTGGTAGGTGGAGATTAATGATGGACAAACAAGGCCGCGGCCTCGCCGACACAGTATGGACTCGTCTCGACCGCAAGGCGGGAGCCATCACTGAGCTGACGATTCGCCAATTGCGCCACCGCCTCTCAACCTGGGTAGTCCTCGGTGTCGGAACTCTACTACTGCTGACGCTTCTGGCGATGTATATCGCCGGAGCTAGGGAAGGCTGGGACCCAATCGACAATGATGGCGACTCTCACGATTGGGATAGGGATGGATATCCAGCCGGTCAGGAAATGAAGTATGGAGCAGACCCTTGGGATGGAACGTCCTACCCTGGATCGGGTCATTTCGTACAGGAAGGATCCTTCCAAAATGGCCAGAGTGGAGTACATTATGGCAACCACACTTGGCGAGACTCCACAGGGACCTTCACTTACAATTGGATAGACGAATCGTTCGCTGGCGGGCGCGGAGTCTTGGATGTCGATCGAATGGGAGATTGTCCCGAGGGTGAACCGCTGGACGACTATTGGATGGATTGGGGGGATGGATGTATAATCGAAGAGGGCCGTATTTTCGTTCTTGAAGCGACATTCAGAGGAGAGGGGACATTCCGAGTTCACCAGAATTGGTATGCGGAATGGGGCAACATGGCAGATTCCTATGACGTCGAACCTGAACCAGCCTCAAATTACATCGATGAGGACGATATCGATTGGTCGGGTGACCCGGACGGAATCAATGGATTTGACGATGACGGAGATTGTCTGAGGACTGATTGGCTAAGCTTCGAATTTGGCTTCGATAAGGACGAAAATAATAACGGGATTCCGTGCGATGTAATCTGGTACGCTGCATCTGACGGGACAATTATCCATATTGATCGCGACGACTATGTCGATGAGGATCCAAGCGAGGAATCACTCTCGATTGAAGACGCTCATCGCGCCTTCATCATAGCTTCAGGCAAGATAGCCTTCGTCATGATTCTCTCTATCTTCCTACCACTCTTCCTCGCTCTAGGCCTAGTCCGCGACGAGACCGAGAACGGCACCCTCCACTATCTACTATCCAAACCGATTCATCGCGGCGAATTCATCATTTACCGAATTCTCGGATATTTGATTATTTCAGGTGGATTTGTCCTCATCATGTCCCTTCTTATGGGGATAGTCACAGCCGCCTTGGGCCCTGGCGATTCGATATTCCGATTGACCGATATTGTCGTCTGGCTCGGAATCGCCTTCGCAACTATACTAGCATTAGCTGCCTACGGCGCGATTTTCAATGCGCTCGGCCTCATATCCTCGAAATACGGTGTCTATATCGCTCTGATTATCGGAGTCTATGAATTCATCATGGCGGTTCTCACATTAGCCGGAGCCTCGCTAATTCCAGTCCTCTCAGTTTCTCATTGGACTCTGCAATTCATCGATTCAATCGTCCTAATCGTCTGGCCGAACACGCTTGAGATGTCTGTAATTGCGGAGGCCTTCGACCTACCGTCTGCCCTCGCCGCCTTCTGGAATCCGCCGGTGCACCATTTGGGAACTGAGAATCCATTCGTCTCGGCGCTCCTATCAGTAGTCGTTCTACTCCTCATCACGGTAGTCATGATTCTCTTTGGCCAGCGCCAGTTCAAGCACCGAGAAATAATGTGATTGTTCCACTAAGAGTTGATTCGCATGATGGACCGTATCCAAGGTAATTTACGCGATTTCTGGCGCTTCGATGTCTTGCCGCCGATTAATCGCCTTTCCTGGTGGTGGTGGTGGGTTCTCATCCTCGTACCTGATCCAGTTCACCCTACGCGCTCTCGTCAGTTGATGGTACTCTGGTCATCGAAGGAAACTCCCGCCATCCGCGTTAGTGGGCATTGGTGGGTCCCAAAGGCGAGAATGATGGTTGACGAGGATGGCGGCACAGTCATGTCAGGAATGGTCTGTGCCTGGTGGTACGATGGCGAGAATATGTACGAGCCTTTGTTGATGAGAGAATGCAGGATGGCTGCCATCGATGACAAGCACCCCCTATGGCCGGCTGAGGCTGGCGAAGGGGGTGAAGGCGCGGGCGCAGTAATTCCTCTTACATCGGAAGATTTGACATTCGGCCTGCGCCCGGGAAAGAAGGCTTTCTGGCTCAATCTGACTAGTGATTCAGAAAAGGTTGAGGAGGGCGCGCCGAAGGAGTTCAAAGTTGAGATGACTCCTTGGTGGGAGCGCCCGAGTTCTGCGAAATACAAGAATAACGTCTACGCATTAGATATGGGATACGACATCCTCAGAGTCCACGGTTTGAAGGCGAAAGTAAAGATTGATGGCGAGGAGGTTGAAGGTAGTGCCTACATCCAGAAGGTTGGTGTCCAAGCACCGAGTTTTCCTTGGTTTTGGGGGATGCTTCACTTCGATGATGGCTCCTATATTGATTGGTTCCTCCCCCATGCTTCCCCCTCGTTCACAATGATGGATGATAACCCTTGGTCTCCTCGAGATTTCTTTCGTTGGCCGAACATCGGAACTGGGATTTTTCATGATTCGAAGCGTGGTCGTACTGAGAATTTCAAACGCTGCACAGTTGAACTGAATCGGCAGGAAGGAGAGGATGCGTTGCGTGATGAACAAGGCAATCTTTTGCCTCTCTTTCGCATCAAAGTTTGGAATGGTCGCACGCAGGTGTCGATTCATGTGCGTGCGACATCGCGCGCGAGATGGATATTCGATCAGCCTACGCGCGCGGGCTTCGTTAGTCATCTGACCTACAATGAGTATCCGCTTGAGGTGATGAAGATCGCCATCCTCGACGAGGAGGGTCTGCGTACTTTCGATGATTACGAATGGATACGGGGTAATGCCGAACACGCTTGGGGCATCCTCAACTAATCTTCAGCTTCGTTTGAGAGGTTGTATGGGCCGCACCGTTCATAACCAGCCCTGACCGAGCCTCGGCCCGAGGAATAGAGATGAGTGCGGACGAGGTAGTTACACAGGCTGCTCAACTAATCACACGCGGAGATTACGCTGGTGCGATGGCAGTGTTTGATGGATACATCGATTCGAATCCCGATGACCCTGCCGGATACCACGGCTGGGCAGAGGCTGCCCTCTTTGACATACAGGAGAATGGCAACCTCGACGAGAAAGGAAAAGACCGCATCAACGAGGGTCAGATAGCCGCTTATTTCCGACGCGCTGCGGGTATGGCCCCTGACAATGCTGACTACAACGCGGCTTATGCCGGTGCCTTGGTTGAGTTCGACCGAATTCCAATGGCTGTAAGGCAGCTCCACAAACTTGTCGAGATAGGCAAGGCATCGGATGAAGTAGACGTCTCATTCCATCTTTACGAGGCAGCACGTGGATTAATTGACGCAATCGATTTGAAGACAAATTTCGATCGCAGCGCGCCAATCGCTCGCCAGTACATCTCTGAGGCGGTGACATTCGCCATTCTTGGACTGGGATTCTCATCGGTCGAGGAGGCCATTGAGTACCTCAACATGGATGAGTGAGGAGTGGTCGTCGTGAGTGGCGACCTGTTGATGGTCGCTCTGGGCTATCACGGCGCGGGCTTCCATGGCTCGCAAATTCAGCGTGATGTCCGCACCGTACAGGGTGAGCTCACCGAAGCTCTGAGTGACCTCGGTTGGTGGAGTGATGGCTGCCTTGAGATTTCTAGTAGGACCGATGCCGGCGTCAGTGTGAGGATGAATCTTGCAGCGATTTCTCTTTCGGAATCAGTCTTATCGAATGTCGGGGAGGCTACTTTCGTAAGGGCACTGAACGACCATTTACCTGGAGACTTAGTCACTTGGCGGGCTCAAAGGGTAACTGGAGAAAGCATAGTTCGATTCGCTAGTTCAAGGACCTACCTCTATCGCTGCGAGATGATTCCGAAGTGGCCACAGGAATTCGATCACGACCTCTTTGTTGCAGCCTGTACGGCCTTTGTCGGCAAGCATGATTTTAGCAATTTTTGCCGACTTGAAGCCAATCGAATTCCACTACGGACTGTCGATTCGGTAGAGCCGTGGCTCGACACCTCTGGACGAATCGTTGGGATTTCGGTGACGGCTGAGTCATTCCTCTGGAACCAAATCCGCCGAATTGCTTCGGCAATTCATAGGGTAATTCTCTCAGAGATTTCTGTAGCCGATATCGTGTCGGCACTGGCAAATCCTGAGGTCCCGGTAGATCACGGACGAGCGCCAGCTGATGGCCTCATACTCTGGTCACTCAACCACCCCGATTTCCAACACCACATCGATTCCCCGCCGTTGGCTGAGGGGTTCAGCCTCCCTCCAGCGGGCTCGCGAGCCCATAAGCGATGGTTGAATCTGGCTCGCATGGAAAATTCGACTCTGCTCGAACACGAGTGGATCAAACTCAACCAAGGCGGAGAATGACGCTTTCTCCGTCATCACACGGCAATCGCTCACGAAGGAAAGCGCTCGAAATAACCTCAGCGGTCTCGGTGTGCCGAGTAAGGTCTGGAATCAGGATGGCACAATCAACCCAATTCTCTCCATCGGTTGAGATCTCGGCTGGGAATGCGGTCGCACCGCCGAAGGATCGCCCATCGCGCTCGAAACCTGCTATCCGTATCGATTCTACTTGTGATTTCGATTCACCATCATCCAGTCCAGCGTGGACTCTCAATTCGAGGTAGTTCCCTAGGTCTTCTCCGACCACATCTACGTTCAGAGTGCCAGGCCACGCTCCGGCTCCAAGAATCACCTTGAACTGGTCCTGGTAGTGGCTCTGCGCCATGAAGACGTGAGCCCGCCCGAGCCCACTGGTGACCTGCCCCGTCAGACGCATGGACTTGGGTTGCCCCCATCGCAAATAAGCATCAGCGTGACGGCTCACAACTCAATGGTCCAACCCCGTTGGCCAACAATCCAACCCGCAACCTCGACAGCGCGCCGTTGAGGGCTGCTGGGGTCGTTCAGAGGATTGCTATGATTGAGATGGATTAGGTGGATCTCAGGGTCGCTATCAACCCTCTTCCCGAGTCTCCCGAGAGTGTCTTCGACAAGCGGATGGGGCACTTCGCTCATGTCTCGACCAGGCAGTTCGTCAGCGCTCCAAAATGTGGCGTCGATCATCGCATGAGTCAGGTCGAGAGAGGCGAACCAAGCTCTCAGTGACTTGTATCCGACAGCCGTAAGAGTCTCATCCCAATCATCGTGGTCTGGTAAGAAAAGCACCTTCGCCTTTTCTCCGATAACGAGAATCGCATGTGTGTCCGAAGCATCGTCTCGATGAGGTACTGAGATGAATTCGAAACGCACTCCAGGACAAACAAGGACCGGCGACCCTGATGAATTCAAGTCGCCTCCACGCTCAAACGGTTCCAAGGAACCACGGTTCGCGAGCACTTCGAAGACCGAATCGCTCGCGACGAGAGGCAACCCAACACAGCCCATGGCCTCTCGACCAAATTGACCCAAGCCCTCGACATGACCGAGATGTGCATGGGTCAGCAGAACACTATCTGGCAGGACCGGAGCCTCCATTCCGAGTGAATCTGCCCATAGCCGAAATTGGTCGGGCAAAGCCCGGGTGGCCTCAATCAAATGCATTCCACCCGCAGCATCCCGCACGCCCACAGCCACGGGCAACCGCCTGCGTCCCCAATCTGCAAAGGCGGCCGAGCAATTCGCACAGGCACATCCGGCTTGAGGGACACCGCCATCCTGCCCAGTGCCGAGCAGGGTGAGGGTCGGAGTTGAACCAGCCATGTAGGGGGGAGGATGAGGGGTGTGAAAGAGTCGTCGACCGCTAAGAAGCACTGGTTTGAGCGGACCGCTAAAGCAAATATCGCTCTCCGATGAAATCATCAACGTCGCCGACCTGTGAGGAGCGTGACCGGCGACACATCCTGGATGAAGGAGAGATACGACTCACTACGGAGTCAAGGTTTGGAGTGGAATCCGCCTACACTCGAGACGGCCAATCTTCCTCGCTGTACGATGGATGGCCGTCCGACGATAATGCTCTCAGCCAATAATTACCTGAATCTGACGAGTCACCCGAAAGTCATCGAAGCGATGATCGAGGCGACTCGGAAGTACGGCGCTGGTAGTGGGTCCGTCCGCGCCATCGCCGGAACCATGGATATCCATCTTGAGGCCGAGCAGAAAGTGGCTGAATTCAAAGGAGTTGAGGCCTCTTTGATTTACTCGGCAGGATATACTGCCAATGTCGGACTTATTCCTACCTTGGTTCAAGGCAAGCAGGACGTAATCATCAGCGATGAGTTGAATCACGGCTCAATCATCGATGGAGTCCGCTTGACGAAGGCTCAGCGCGCCGTTTACGGTCACAATGACATGGGCGCGCTGGAAGCAGTCCTCAAGGAACACTCGGAGGCGGACCGCAAACTGGTCATCACCGACGGTGTATTCTCGATGGATGGTGATATCGCCCCTCTAGCTGAGATTTCAGCCCTAGCTGAGGAATACGGTGCGATGGTCTATGTCGATGATTGCCACGGTGAAGGGGTCCTAGGAGATGGTGGCGCGGGAATCGTCGACCACTTCAAACTCCAAGGCAAGGTCGACTTCGAGATTGGCTCTTTTTCGAAAGCCCTCGGCGTTCAGGGAGGAATCGTCGCTGGCTCCGAGGATGTCCGCACTCACGCCCTCAATCACTCTCGCTCTTGGCTACTCTCTGGCAGCCAACCACCGGGTGTGGCAGCCGCGCAGAAGGCGGCTGTGGAAGTTCTGATGAGCGAACCCGAGCATCACGCTCGCTTGTGGGAGAATACCAATTACTTCCGAGATGAATTGCAATCTCTCGGCTTCGACACTGGTCTCTCTCAAACTCCGATTATTCCAGTGATGTGCGGTGAGTCTCCCAATGCCAAGGCCCTCTCTCAGGCCCTTGCCGATGAGGGTGTAATGGCTGGAGC
>Ga0208962_1000111_pt1 | contig 19169 bp, 17 predicted proteins | sample AOAMet2_C43A7_80_2_FD_188076 | JGI IMG/M metagenome (GOLD analysis project Ga0208962, IMG submission 188076) | Ammonia-oxidizing marine microbial communities from Monterey Bay, California, USA - C0912_C43A7_80 (SPAdes) | ecosystem: Environmental > Aquatic > Marine > Intertidal zone | place... | reverse complement strand
CCTCTTCCTCTTTTTTGCTGCAAGAAAGGATAAATAAGAGCAGAGAGACAAAAAGTATGGGGAATAATACAACAGATTTCCGTGAGTGCTTCATCAAGTACATACTATTTTTTTTAAAATTAAAGTTAAAGAGAAACCTATAACCGGATAAAGGTAAAGCAGATCATAAAAAACGGTGCGGAATGGCGGAGAGAGAGGGATTCGAACCCTCGGTACGGTTGCCCGCACACGTGATTTCCAATCACGCACCTTCGGCCACTCGGTCACCTCTCCGGAACAAAATTAATTTGCATAATGAAAGCAAATTCAAGCCTAACAATTTTAACTGAGCAAGTCGGTCCGTGCAAGCTTTTTGCAAAGCATTCTCCTGATTTATCTTTACATTCTTCGCTTTTGCTTGTCTTAGTCTAGCAGGCTTTGTATGCTATAATATTATTTTTATTCTAAACAATTTCAACGTACTTTTATGAATTTACTTAATTACAAACACAGTATTCCATCGTTATTCATTTTAAGCGGCAGGATTTATCAAAAGAATTTCATTTCAATTTTGTTTTTAACAGCGGCATTGGTGGCACCAGCATTTTTTATGGGTTTTGCCGGCTGGGGAGAAACTGAGAGTATCGTATTTTTTCTTTCAGTACATTTATTGGAAGGTGCAATCACGCTTGGGGTCATCGGCTTAGCTTTCGGTAGTTTTTTTCCCACACTTTCCATCCTGCGCGCCTTTCGCTCACCATTGTTTCTGGGGTCAATACACGTAGCTATTTTGCAGTATCTACTTTTCATCACTGGTGTGATGGGACTGACACTGCCGTTTCCTTTCAGCATTCTGGTAGTGACCCTCTGGCTGGGTGGATTATTACTGACTTCGATGGCGCAGCCGGTATTCATCGTAGAAGGAGTTCGCGGGATGCGTGCGCTGCTACGGAGCATACAGCTTGCACGGGGTGATTTGTCACGTGTTTTTATTGTAGTTGTGATCAGTACTGTTTTACAGTTCGTTGTTTTTGCATTGCTTTTCAGCATTTTTATGCCGGACTTGAATTTAAATATCGAACCAGATGAAAGCGGGGCGCTGCCAATTTTACTGTCCGAAATATTGAATGATCCCGGAGTTACAATGGCAATCCGCTGGTCGCAATATTTGGCGTCGCTTCTCTTTTATCCATTTGCCTCACTACTGAGTACATTCCTCTATTTCGATTTAGCACAACGTCAGCAGGTACTAAATCCGGAGCATCTCGAAAAATTTTCAAATCAGCTCTTTGGCACAGACATTAATGAAAAAGCAGCAGCGGATAAAGAGGCGACTGAAGAGGAAATTATCGAAACACCGGTAGCGGAAATTGTCGATCCCGAGCCTTCCGCGGAAGATAAAGAAAAATGAAAATTCGCTCTGCAGAATTTATCCTCAGTGCTTCATCTCCCTGGCAGTTCCCTTCACCGACACTCCCCGAAATTGCCTTTGCTGGTCGTTCAAATGTGGGTAAATCCACACTGATAAATTCTCTGCTTAACCGTAAAAAACTGGTTAAAACCAGTTCCACACCGGGAAAAACTCAGCTGATAAATTTTTTTAAGATCAATGACAAATTTCACTTTGTTGACCTTCCAGGATACGGATTTGCTAAAGTTCCGGAAACGGTTCGCCAACAATGGCAGCGGCTGATTGAGGCTTATCTGCAGGAGCGTGAATCCCTCCGCAACGTTGTGCTGATTATTGACAGTAGACACGGGCCAACCTCACAGGATCGGCAGCTCAAGGAGTGGTTGGACTATTATGACCGCCCGGTATTAATTGTAGCGAGTAAAATTGACAAATTAAAACGTGGTCAGATTCAGAAACATTTAAAAATAATTAGGCAGGATCTCTCACTCGACACAACGCCGCTGGCGCATTCTTCTTTAGAAAAAGGGAAGCGTGACGAAATTTGGAAAAATCTAAATCCGTGGCTTGAGGAATAAAGAGGTACCTGTAAACGGTACTATAATAATGTCATTCCGAGTTAAGCAAGAAATCTCTTAAATGCTGGAGCACTGGTATCATTAGGATTTCTCAAAACTTTCAGAATTTCACGAATGAAATCCCGACCGTTCATCTCCGGGATTTAAGTTCAGTCCTCGGAATTTACGATCTCAATCTGCGAGAAGAAGTAAGAACTTTCAATAGCAGCATTTTCGAGACTGTCTGAACCGTGTACGGTATTCTCGCCTAGACTTTCAGCAAAATCACGTCTGATAGTACCCTCATCCGCATCATCAGGATTGGTTGCACCCATAATTTCACGGTGATGCAGCACCGCATTTTCGCCTTCCAGAATTGAGACCACAACCGGTCCGGAACACATGAACTCAGTCAGTTCTCCAAAAAAAGGGCGTTCACTGTGAACTGCGTAAAAACCCTCTGCTTCGATTTTTGACATGTGAATCATTTTGGTGGCAACAATGCGCAGTTCGTTTTCTTCAAAACGGCTGAGTATTTTTCCTACGAGATTGCGTCGTACACCGTCAGGTTTGATGATTGAAAATGTTTGCTCTAATGCCATTTTTTTCTTTCTTAATTTAGGTTACTTGTTTTATTGATATTTATTAAAACTGAACTATGTGACTGTACACGCTGAAAAATACTATGTCCAATTCACTTCTAAGTGAGAGTACAGAAATTTTTCAACAGTTGCAGTCCCGCATTCTGACTTTTTTCCGGATGAAACTGAACTCCCCATAAGTTTTCTTTGCGGACGACTGAGGCAAAATCATATCCGTAACTGCTGAATCCCAGAATGTGATCAATGTTTTCCGGAAGCAAGTGGTAGGAATGCACGAAATAAAAATGCTTGTCATCAGCAACTTCCTGAAAGAGCGGATCTTCTTTCTGTTGTGAAACCTGATTCCAGCCCATTTGCGGAATTTTAAGCTGGTGCTGAAAACGCTTCACCTTACCCGGAATCCAGCCCAAGCCTGCATGAGTTCCGTCTTCTTCGCTTAGATCCATCAGTAATTGCGCACCTACACAAATTCCCAGTAAAGGAGTTCCTCCCTCTACTTTCTCCTGTAGTGCATCGAGCATTCCCGACTTTCTCAACTGCTCCATTGCCGGCGAAAAAGCACCTACTCCAGGCAACAGGATTCTATCTGCTTTGCGGACTTCATCTGCCGCAGAAACGAGCTGAGTTTCAACAGCAGAAAAATCGAGCGCATTTTTCAGATTATGTAGGTTACCTACTTTGTAATCAATGATTACGTTCATCTCTTCAGAGAATTCCTTTAGTAGAAACTACATCTTTGCGGCGTGGATCTAATTCAACCGCTGCTTGTAAAGCACGCCCCACTGACTTGAACATACCCTCGCATTTGTGATGATCGTTGATTCCATACAAAATTGACAGGTGCAGGGTCATCCTCGCAGAGACTGCAAGTGACTTGAAAAAATGGGTTATCATCTGAGTATCCAAATAACCAATCGTCGGTTGTGTAAACTCTCCATGGAAGACAAATTCGGGACGGCCGGACAAATCCAAAGCAGCTCTGATTAAAGATTCGTCCATAGGCACATAGGAATGGCCGTAACGAAAAATCCCCTTCTTTTCACCAACCACTTCTGCCAGCGCGCAGCCGAGGGCAAGAGCAATATCTTCGGTTGTGTGATGAGTATCTATTTCCAAATCACCGTCACATTTTAATTTCAAGTCAAACATCCCATGAAATGCCAACAAATCGAGCATGTGATCCAAAAAACCAATTCCGCTTTTGATGTTTGTTTTACCTGAGCCGTCTAGATTCAGTTCCAATTTAATAGCAGTTTCTTTAGTTTTACGTTCAATTTTAGCGACTCTTTTTTGTTTCATAGCCCCCTCTTTTGTTGTTGAAATTCAACAATTTAAAACGAATATGTTAAACGTCCAGCAAAGTGAATAATCATATCTTTTTTCCCAGTTGGCACAGTTTGATCATCATAGCTGAATGCTCTTCCCGGCAGAAACGCATTTATGTCAAGGTCTATTTTAGCATGCCCCGCATAGAGCATGGTAAAGGTATTATCCAACTCAATACCAATCATACTCGATTTTGAGCCGTATGAGTCAAGAACAGGTTTGATGCGCTTCAATTCGTAGAGTCCAAAACGATAAACCGCGGTTGTTTCCGGAATATCATAACGATAGCGGAAACCACCTAGTTGTGTATTATTTATTGAATGTCCCAAGCCCGTGCCGCTGTCCAGTTCAGGGCTTCCTCCATTAAAATAAAACTGTGTACCTCGGTAGGTTCCCGGAGATATTTCAAAAAAGCCATTCAGAATACGCTGATAATTTACTCCACTACGGCTACTGTCAGCAAGCTGTTCATCTCCTTTCGCTATCATACCGATGAGCGTAAATTGCTCTCCAGGTTTTTTCCAACTGAGCTCCATTTCCGCCGCACCTCCTGAAATTTTTCTTTTGTCAAGATTGTGCCGGTCATCATAGCGGTAATAGTCACGGTTTCCCTGATTCGAAACAACATCCGCATATACCGACCAGACAGGAGTTTCCCACTGCATGCGCAGTCCAAAATACTCCTGCTCGTTCGCATTATAGTAAATCGGTTTGCAGTCCGAATTCAGCGTGTAACTACTCAAACTACTGTTACAACTACTGCCTGAAGTGAAACCACTGCTTTCGAGGCTGGTGAGAGTACTGCTGGCAAGACGATTTGCAGGCACATTATTCTGACCAAGCGGTACATCGTGTTCAGTGTATTTTATCCGGAACACCTCTATGCGCAAAGAATCGATAATTTCACCCTGAGAATTTACATCATGCCAAAAAGGATAATCCAGTGAAAAGTAATAAAGCCAGTCTCCATCCGCAGATGAAAGTTTCATCCCGCCTATTTCATAACACCAGGTCCCTGCTTTGCAGCGTTGAGAAAAACCACTGAGGATTCCGGCAAAGACCTTTCCCTTTCGGTCACCGATGTTGATCACCTGTTTGCCGATTTTGGCCTCTTCATTCGGATTCCTGTTGAGTTCCAGATACGACTGCCTCGCGTAGATATTTACCGCCTGTGAATCAACTGCGGTTTTCCGTGAACTGCGGGATACCCTCATATCAGACTGATAAATCGCTTCATGATCTGTGGAAAGTTCCAGGTTGATGGAAATTATCCTATGTAAAGTTGAACGTAGACGCAGACGTATATCCTGGTCAAAAGAAATCTCTTCTGGAGAATTCGTTTCTGTACGTGAAACCGGAAGCGCTGTAGATTTTATCTTTGAAGTACGGAACCTGTAATCTCCTGATAGTTCAACACCCGGTGAAAAAGTGAGGTGCTCTTCACGTTCACTGTAATCACCTCTCTCGAGGGGGACAAAATAAGATTGTGCAGACACTGAACCGGAAGCGCTCAGCAATACAAAAAACATAAAAGCAGGAGATAATGAAAACAGCCGGATAAAAAGCACCCTCGTACAGGGAAACATAATGGTCTAAAAAAAGAGGATAATTGAATTTAATTAATTCGAATAGAGGATAATATCTGCATGAATTTTAGTGGAACAGGCTCAGAAATGCAAGTTTTTTCAGTTGCTTGTTTGTCTTTATCAAGCCATTAATATCAGATCGTCTATGATACGGTCGCGATTATTATTGCTGCTTTTTAAGTCCTGTCTCAATTTACGGTTAATTTCCATTTGATTCACTGACCAGCGCGTAACGGCACGTATTAAATCATCTTCGAGTCCAAGACATTCTCCACATGCATTTAATAATTCTTTCTCACTTTTCTTAAGATTACCATCAATCACAGCAATTGCCGCAAGGTAGAAGAAGACCTTGATGGCAAGCTCCAACTCCATCTTGATGTCTTTTACTTCATAGAGATCCCGCTCTTTTACTTTTTTCATCAAATCGTGCACTTCATCACGGCTTTCGAGCAGTTCGATTGCTTCCTGTAATGCCACAAACTCATGTTTCTCGATTACGCCGTCTACAATAACAATGCTCGCGATGGCGTTTACTATCCAGTCCCTGATTTCTTTAGATGCATCCCCAAAGAGGTTCTTGCCTAAATCACGATCTATATGCAGTTTATACATAAAGTTTCTCCGGCTGAATTTTGTTGAGATAAAATTGAAGTCTTACGAAATAATCGAAACACTTCCATGGTTGAACATTTAATCAATAATGATAACAGTAAGTTGCAAAAAGTAGCCGATTTATCTGTTCATTAAATGAAACTTTGATGACCTTCAGCTAAAACTATTATAGCTTAATCTAAAGCAATATTTTCATGAAGCAGTTCCCGCTTAGCATTACTGTAACGTCCAACACCGTGACCGTTACCATACAGTTTGTATTTATAAATAACCAGACCATCAAGACCAACAGGACCACGGGCATGGATTTTACCTGTACTCACTCCGACTTCTGCACCTAATCCATAACGGAATCCGTCTGAAAAACGTGTGGATGCGTTCCAAAACACACCAGCTGCGTCTACTGTGTTCATGAACCATTCCGCCAGTTCCGCGTTTTCAGTGACTATTGAATCAGTATGTTTTGAACCATAATGATTAATGTGCTGTACTGCTGCTTCCGCGGATTTCACAGATTTAACTGCAAGGATCAAATCAATGTATTCTGTTTTCCAGTCTTCTTCAGCAGCACTTTTCAATTTCAATTGCGGAAAATTCTGCAGGCGTTTTTCAGTTTCAGCGCAAACCCTCAATTCTACTCCGGCATCCTGCAATTTCTGTAAAATATCAGCGAGTAGTTTATCGCTAAAATTTTGATGAACGAGCAAAGTTTCGGATGCATTGCAGACAGCCGGATAATCCAGTTTTGAGTCAAGTGTTACTTCCAGGCTTTTTGCTTCATTCGCAGTCTCATCCAGAAAGACGTGACAGATTCCGTCCGCATGCCCCAACACCGGAACCTGGGCATTTTTTTGAATATGCTGAACCAGTTCGTTGCTACCGCGTGGAATTATCAAATCAAGCTCGGCGCTCATTTTCACCAATTCTGCAACTTCATCCCTACTTTCCACAAGACTGACAGAATCTTCCGGTGCTGAATTACTGGCAATCAGAGTTTTACGGATAAGACCTGCCAGAACACGATTTGAATTTAACGCTTCTTTACCACCTTTTAGAATTACGGCATTTCCGGATTTTAAGGCTAAAGCGGAAATCTGAATTACCACATCCGGTCGAGATTCAAAAATCACCAGTATAACACCAATCGGACACGAAACACGGAAGAGCTCCAGCCCTTCGTCCAGACGGGTTGCCTGCAAAACTTGTCCGGAAGGATCTGGTAAGGCAGCAACACTTTCACAATTTTTCGCCATCTGCTCAAGCTTGTCTTCATTAAGCAAAACACGTTTGCAGGCACTATCAGACAGTTCCCCAATTTCCTGCAGCTTTTCTGCCTCTGCCATATCTCTGGAATTCTCCGCTAAAATTTCCGCAGAGTTTTCACGTAGAGATTTCGCGAGATCGTGAAGTATTTTATTTTTAGCAGAATCATCCAGATTCGCCAAAAAGAGAGACGCTTCACGTGCCTTCTGCACTTGCAGCCTGATCTCAGAAGAAATTTGTGGACTGTTCATTTTAAATTATCTGTCTTCAATTTACTGATGAGATGCTGTTTAAAACAAACCGCTAACCGTGAATTCAAATCGATCAGGTGTTTCACTGGGACGTTTATCCAACTTGGAACCATACTCAAAACGCAGGACACCCATTGGCGTAATCACCCTCACACCAAAGCCTGCACTTTTACGCAAATCAAAAAATTCCGGCTCTGTTTCGTCCAGCAATTGATATTGCCTTGATTCCGCATTGACGTTTCCTGCATCCATAAATAGCACCCCGCGAACAAAACTGTTCTCATCTTGACTGAGAGGAAACAGTAACTCAAGATTAAAGACCCTCTCAGATATTCCTCCGCTTTTCAATTCCTGCAGTTCACTTGAGTTTAAACCGACAGTTCTACTGTCATAAGTTTTTGTCTGCTGATAGCCAAGTTCGTCGGTAATCACGCGATAGGCAATATTGTTCCTTTGCTCACTTGAACCATACGGACCGGAAATGTTATAATAGTTGTGACCTCGTACTGAATCGATTCCGCCAAGACGATAACGGTCTTCGGAGGGTATCGGCGAAGACCCCTGTTCCTGCAACAGCCCCAAACGCCCTTTTGCCATCAAAATAAAAGTGTTATCCGTATTCAGTGCCCAAAACTGCTGGTATTGAAGCTGGTATTCACGCAGCCGGATATTTCCGCCGAAAGGCGTTCCGGTTTGAATCATGCGGATGGAAGTCTTTATGCCCGCGCTTGGAAAGACAGGATGATTGACTGTGTTGTATGTCAGTGACGGCGAAACAGAACGTTTGAAAAGATCAGTGTCGGATCCAGAAAAAAGACGGTCAAGTGCGCTGATTTGTGTACCAAATCGTAAATCACGGAAATACAAAGGCATTCCCAAACTGAAACCATAATTATTCTCTGTGATTATTCCTCGTTCAAATTCAGTCGAATCCCCGAGCTTGCTTCTTGATGTAAAAATCGATCCTGAAACCTGTGAATCAAAAAGTCTTGGATCAATCAGGGTTGCGTCAAATTTTTGTTGTACACTCTGTTCAGCAAACTGCGCGCTGAATCGTAAAGTACGACCGGTTCCAAGCAGGTTGCCTTTTGAAATGGTCACTCCTCCGCTGAAACCGGAAAAGTCACTGTAACCCAATTGTGCCTGAAAAGTTCCTGTTTGTGTTTCTTTGAGACGTGCCAAGATATCCAGCATGTTGTTTTCCTGATCACGTGGTGAACGTTCAAGCAATACTCCGGATTGAAAAAATCCTAGGCGGTTTATGTTCTGCTGACTTCTAAGTAGTTTCTTGCCGTTAAACAGTTCCTCTTCCTGTACTTCAAATTCACGCCGAATCACATGATCACGCGTTTCTACATTACCTGCAATTTCCAAACGGCCGATATATGCCTTTTCACCTTTTACTACCCTAAAATTAACATCAACAATTTTTGTTTCCTCATTAATAACGGTTTCCGGAATAACCCGGACAAAGGCATAGCCCTGCTCATGGTAGATCTCACTTATTCCGGAGCGATCCCTGTTCTGCAAAAATGGATTATATATTTCACCTTCTTCCAACAGCAGATCTTCTTTTAGCATTTCTTGATCACCAAGAACATCTCCAGAGACCTCAATTTTTCCGATAAAATACTGATCTCCCTCAGAAATATTCAGTCGCACATCAACACGACTGTAATCCGGGTTGTGAATTAACGTCACCTCAGGCTTATCCACAAAGACTTTGATGTAACCTTTCTTCAGATAATGCTGAGTGATCACTGACAAATCCTGGTTAATCATTTCTTCACGGAAAAGCCCTGACTGATTGGCCCATGAAACACAATCGATTTCGGAACTCATAATGAAACGTTTTATTTCCAGTTCAGAATAGTATTTTGTTCCGCTAACGTAAATATCCGTTAGATAAACACGCGGTGCTTCATTCATTTCAAAAATAACACGAAACCTCTCTCCGGCATTTTCAAAATCTGCTTCAACAGTTTCAATGATACTGTTAACACTTACACGTGGGTAACCCTCACTTCGGTAATGTTCCAAAATAATCTGCTCATTTAGCGCTATTTTTTCCGGATCATAGGGATCATACTGCAGTAGGGTCATTTTTTCTTCAATTACTGTGCGTTCAACCAACAATACACCTTTCAGTTTAACTTCCGCCAATCGTGGACGTTCCTTAACCAGATAACGCAGCAGATAAGATTTTTCCCCGGATTCTCCTTCATCCAGTTCTTCAACTTCTGCCTGTACATCTTCAAACAATTTCATTTTATAAATTGCATGAATGTCCCTGCGAATTATTTTGCGGTCCAAAACATTCCCAACCTGACTTTCAATCAAAAACATGATCTGTGAAGATTCAAGCTCAGAGGTACCTTTTATTTCGATTTCAGCAATACTCGCAGACAAGCCGGCAGACCCTGTAGTTTGCGCACTTGTAAAACGAGAAAAAACGCTTAAAGACAAAACAGCGAGAAAAACAAGCGTTACTAAAATTCGAGGAACAGAAGAAAGGGTGTACATCAGGTTTGGAAGAAGCGGAGATCAGACAGAACAGCGGATTTCTTGAGGAAAAAATTAAGCATTCGGAAGCAAATGTAATTGTCCATTTTCCATTTTATGCTGATAATGCATACCTGACGCAAGGCTGGTGTTGTGTGTAATCATTACAAGTGTCGTTTCATTTTCTCGATTTAAGCGCAGCAATATTTCCATGATTTGAGCACTCGTTTCCTCATCAAGATTTCCTGTTGGTTCATCTGCCAGCAGGATCCCGGGTCGATTAACCAGGGCCCGTGCAATTGCTACACGCTGTTGTTCACCACCGGAAAGCTGTGCCGGTTTATGTGCGGTACGCTCACCAAGTCCAACTCTCTGCAGTAGATCAAGAGCATTTTTCTGCACAACTGTGGAACTGCTCCCTTTCATCAACTGGGGAATCATCACATTTTCCAGAGCAGTAAAATCCTGCAGTAATTGGTGAAACTGGAAAATAAAACCAACTTTTTCATTCCTAAAATGTGCGGCTTGGTCCCGAGTGAAACTGCTCAAATCGCTGCCGTCAAACCACAACTGCCCTTCGTCTATTGCTTCGAGAGTGCCGAGTGTATGAAGAAATGTGCTTTTGCCGGTACCAGATGCCCCGAGGATTGCAACTGTAGAACCCGATTCTACTTCGAAATTGAGTCCGCGCAAAATGTGCAGCTTGCGCCCTTCACCGTCCAGGTAACTTTTGTGCAGATTGGAAACTTGGATTTGCATGACTTAAAGAAAAGATCAAAAGTACACAGAATAACATCAATACCGGTCAAATCACAAGATGAAACGCACCGCAAGGCTTAAGAATAAAGCTCCTCTATCTGTGTTTTAAACTGCTCCTCCACCACCTCACGTTTCAGTTTCAAAGTTGGAGTAAGCAATCCGTTGTCGATACCCCACTCTTCTGAAAGTAAAGCAAAGTTTTGCGGATGTTCAAATCCCTTAAAATCTTTTCCATAACGTTTCAACTGTTCCTTGAACAGTTCGCGGATACGCGGTTCATTTAGTATACTTTCAGCACTGCCGGAAATCCCAAGCCCCTCAGCATATTGTTCCACTGCAGGCATTGCCGCAACAATCATAGCCACATTGTGTGGACGATTAAAACCGTAAAGCATCACTTGATCAATATACGCGCTAAGTTTTAAAGATTCTTCCAAAGGCGCGGGTGCTACATACTTGCCGTTTTCGAGTTTGTACTGTTCTTTTACACGTCCTGTAATGTAAAGATAACCATCCGCGTCCAAATGCCCGAGGTCACCTGTACGCAGGCCTCCTTTTTCGTTGATGCTTTCTTTTGTTTTGTCAGGCAGGTTATGGTAACCAAGCATGATATTTTCACCATAAGCCAGCACTTCTCCATCTTCTTCTTTGGAACCTTCAACTGTTTTGTCGATTTCAATCCTTACACCTGGCAGTGGTTTTCCTACTGAACCAAATCGTCTTGCACCTGGATAATTAAGTGAAAGAGCTGCAGTATTTTCGCTGAGCCCATAACCTTCATAAATACTTATGCCTATATCATTCACAAATTCTGCTACAGCAGGGCTCAAAGCGCTAGCTCCGCTTACAGCAATACGCAAATTTCCACCAAAGCGGTTCAATATTTTTTTGAAAATTATTTTGCGTGCCAGAGTAAGTGTTAAATTATCCAAAAATCCAAGCGTTTCCCCTTCTCTTTCACGCCGGGCCTGTTTGAGTCCTCCGTAAAAAAGAGAACGGATGAATCCCGGTTTTTCCTTCATTTGCTCTCGGAGACGATCATATATCCTGTTGTAAACACGAGGTACTGCAAAAAACACACTAGGCTTTACCACACCTAATTCATCAATAAGGGTATTAACATCATCAACCAGCCCCGCAGAACCCCCACTTCCAATTATTCCGTGTACTTCAGCTACTTGACCAAAAACATGTGCCCAAGGCAAGAAGGCCAGTGTACGAACATCTTTAGTCATTCCGAGCAAAGGTGTTACTACTGAACATTCAAATATCAGATTACTGTGACTCAAGATCACACCTTTTGGATTACCAGTAGTTCCAGAAGTATAAATCATCCCCATAGGTGACTGAGATTCCGGCTGCATTACATCAACAGGATTTTCCCGACCTTTTTTCAGCAAATCTTCATAAGTTGTCTCATCTCCATCTGCACTACCGGAGAGTAAAACTACATGTTCAAGCGTCTCTATCTGATCCGGAAATTTTCTAGTTTGTTCAAATACTGTTGTGTTTGCCGCCAGTAATACTTTTGCACCGCAGTCACGGATGATGTATTCCCATTCCTTTGCCACTTGTGTCTCATACATCGGAATATGCTGTCCGTTTAATCCGTAAGTAGCATAAGCTGAGACAGCCCACTCTTCAGTGTTTTTGCAGATAATCGCGACTTTGTCTCCGGAAGAAACACCTAATGACGCCAGTCCTCCGCGTAAAGCATCTACTTTTTCCGCAAACTGTTCATAAGTTGTCCACTCGTAAACACCGTCCCGCTTAGTACCGTATAAAGGCCGCTCACCGTAACGCTGCCGGGAATTTTCGAGCATTTCGATTAAATTTTTATGGGAACTAGCTGTTGATATGGTCATCATTTCCTCCTATAAAAATATGTTTTTGAAATTTCTTCATCTTATTTTCCACAAACCAGTTTTATGAAAAATGTGAAAGTAGTCTCCTTAAAGACTATACTAGCCCTTATCTGCTCATCATGCAAAACAGATTTCTCTTCCGCGCACACTTTTATCAACTTCACCGTTCATATAAACCGTCTGACCGTTCACAATGGTACGTACAGGCCAGCCCTGTAATTCCATCCCGTGATAAGGAGACCAGTTAACCCTCGTGTGGAGTTGTCCATTCCTGACAGTTTTCTTTAATGCCATATCCACTAAAACCAAATCTGCATCTTGACCAACTTCGATACGTCCTTTTCCCTGCATCTGGTATAGATTTGCGGGAGATGTAGACATCCAGAAAACAACCTCCTGCAAAGAACAGGCTTTGCGGTTGACTCGATCCAGCATCAAAGCCAGTGAAGTCTCAACCCCGGGCATGCCTGAAGGAGCTTTTCCATAAGGCTGCTCTTTTTCTGCTAAAGTGTGAGGTGCATGGTCAGTCGCAATGCAATCAATTATACCATCTTTGAGTGCCTGCCAGAGTGCGTCCGCATGACGCTTTGTGCGTATCGGCGGATTCATCTGCGCCAAAGCTCCCAACTCTTCGTAACATTCCGGCACAGTCAGTGTAAAATGCTGGGGACAGACTTCCGTTGAAATCAGATGCTCACGCGGAAGTCCACGCAAAAAATCACATTCATCTTCCGTCGTTAAATGCAAAATATGCAATCGACGCCTGTACTGCAATGACAGCTTTACAGCCAGTTTAGTAGCCTTGAGCGCTGCCGATTCGTCCCTGATACGTGAATGAAGACGCACATCTGAAATATGCTTGAGTAATTCAGTGTTCTCCTTGAGCACAGCTTCATCTTCCGCGTGAACCGCAATCAGACGTGAACCGTTGGAAAATATTTTTTCCAAAACTTGCGGATTGTCAACCAGCAAATCTCCAGTGGATGAACCCATAAATATTTTTATACCGCAGACATTCTCAACCGCGTTCAACTCCTCCAGATTATCCGGAGTCGCACCCATAAAAAATCCGTAATTAACGACCGATTTTTCTGCCGCCAACTGTTTTTTTTCAGCCATCCGTTCACGGGTAATAACCGGTGGAGCGTTGTTTGGCATATCAAGAAAACTGGTAACACCGCCTGCTGCGGCCGCACAGGAACCACTGTGCAAATCTTCTTTCTGGGCGGCTCCCGGTTCACGGAAATGAACCTGTGGATCGATCATGCCCGGAAGCAGAGTCAAACCTTCCGCGTCTATCACTTCTCCGATTTCCGCGATACCACTGCCTATAGCGTGAACCATGCCGTCCATAACTGAAACATCAACCCGCTGGATACTTCCAGGTAGAACAACTTCCGCATTCCGGATGGTGAGTGATTCTGTCATGTGTAACTTCCGTAATCGGCACGCAAATAAGCAGCTGCGTCTTTCGCAAAATATGTGAGGATCATATCCGCTCCCGCTCGTCTAATCGACAGGAGCATTTCCATCATTGCTCGATCACGGTCAAGCCAGCCTTTTTCGGCAGCTGCTACAACCATCGCATATTCTCCGGAAACATTATAAGCCGCTACCGGAACGTCAAAGGTATCACGTACCCTTGAAATTACATCCAGATAAGTAAGTGCGGGTTTGATCATTACTACATCCGCTCCTTCTTCCAAATCTAAGGAAATTTCACGTAACGCTTCACGTGTATTGGCAGGGTCCATTTGATAAGTTTTTTTATCACCGCTTTTTGGAGCGGACTGAAGCGCGCCTCTAAACGGGCCATAAAAACAGGAGGCATATTTTGCGGAATAAGCCAAGATACCAACCTGAGAAAAACCCTGTACGTCGAGTGCATTACGGATTGCTCCAACTCTACCGTCCATCATATCCGAAGGCGCAATCCAGTCAGCTCCTGCTTCGGCATGAGAAAGTGCCATTTTACATAATACTTCAACAGATTCGTCATTTACAATTTCTCCATTAATGACAAGCCCGTCATGACCGTGTGTCGTGTATGGATCTAAAGCAACATCTGTTTGCACACACAATTCAGGAACTGCTTTTTTGATAGCCCTGACTGCACGTTGCACCAAACCAGCGGGATCATACGATTTACTTGCCAGTTCGTCTTTTTCAATGGAATAACCGAACAAGTTAACCGCGCCAACACCTAAGGCATAGAGTTCTTCACATTCTCGAACAATTTCATCTGTAGACAGACGAAATTGTCCAGGCATAGTGTCGATGTGCTCCCTGACTTTTTTACCTTCAGTAACAAACATTGGATAAATCAATTGGCGGGGAGATAGTTCTGTTTCACGCACCAATCCACGAATGGGTGCTGAATATCTCAAACGTCTTGGGCGGTACACCAAGTCCATACAAAATCCTGTTTAAGAGTAATTTAAAAGCATAAACGATTGATCTGTTGGATCACAAACCATCAACTGTTTTGTAAATCAAGGGGGGCGGCACTCAACTTTTAAAGTTAAAGAGTGCATAAAAGAAGCTTATTTGCTTGCCGGTTTTTCTATTATAATTTTATTTTTACCAGAACGGCGGATGAGAACTTTTTCACCTTTATCCCACCCTAATTCTTCAAATATATATTGAGGAATAATGACACGTTTTGAACTCCCCGCTTTGCCTGCTGCTCTGACCGTATCTATGAGTTTGCGTTTCTTGGCTTTGGCGACTTTTTTGACAACTCTGGTTTTGGCAAACTGAGGTGGAATTTCTCCCAAGTTTATTGTAGCCCTCAACAAACGTGCTCTCAAAGTATATACTGGTATTTTTAAAACCTTTGCTGTTGCACTCATATTCTTTTCAACAGCCAACTCTCTTACTTTTTTTAAAAACTCTGCATCCCTTTTCATAACATCCCTTTGTTAATTGATATTTTTTTTAAACATGGTGAGCCTGTACAAAAATATAAAAACAAGTAATTGCGTACAACGTCAGAAATTTTTTATATTAAATACTGAAATTATTAAGATATTTTTCTTCGCTCGAGATGGCAAATAATCAGTTTATGAGTTTTTTTGAAGCTATCAAATATATTTATTTTTAAAAACTAAACAAATATTAACCGTCACAGTTGCAGTATAAACCAGATTTAATGATCACACAAGAATTTTTTAAAGAGAGTATTTTACTGCAGGATAATTCATTTTTAAGCAGGAATTTTTTCCTTATTTTCAAGCAGAAATTCCTGCTGTATTTTTTTAAAAGAACTTATTTCATCTTGATACGGAGTATAATAAATATTCAAATTCCCACGGTCAGTATCCTCCCAGAATGTTGGCCCGGAAAACTGCAGTCTCGCATATATAGTGGTCATCGTTTTGTTGAAAAGAGTTGCTCCCATCAAATCCTTATCCTGAACTGTGTCCTTTGCAATCTTTTCTGCAAACTCATCCTCCTTCTGGTTGAGGTAGAACAAAGCCAGACCGATGTGTAAAAGTCTGATACCATGATTTTGACTGAAAAATTGCACAGCAAAATTTTTGTCCATATCCTGAAAATTATCAAACACCAGAAACTTTTGCAGCATCTCTTCCTGCAGTTCCCTGTCCCACTTTTCCTGATAAATTTTAAGCATTAATTTCTGCATTTCAAAAGCAAGGACATCTAAAATAAATGCCAGTGATTTTGCACGTTGAATTGCGTTAAAACACTGCTGTCCATAAAACACGAAATAACCGATACACGTTTTTATTCTATCAACCTGCTGATATTCCATTAAGTATCCTATAAATTGCCCATAATGGAAAACAAGATTATACAAGTTTCGCGGTTCATTATGGTGTTGACCATGCTTCAGCGCAAATCTGAAGTGAGTGTTAAGACGTACAGTAATGACGTCTATCAGCTCCTGATCATCACAGGCAATCGCCGTTTTTCCGACTTGGCTCAATTGTTCAACACACAAAGTTGAGAGATCAAACTCTCCTGTATCAAGAAAAACATTATATACATTTCCAATTAGGCGGACGCTTTTTTGCTCATAAAACGTACGTGTTTTTTCAACCTCTGCCATCAGGCTTTTCATTGTACGGAAAGAAATGTCATCGTGAATACGTTTATCAACCATAAAAAATGAATCCGGAATTTTTGGTTTTAACTGTACATAATGCCTGAGTAAAGCTCCAATACCTTCAATCACTTGTGCTTTAGGTTCCTTGAAAGGTACATAGACCAATAAATCAATCAATTGATTTAGTCCTTCAAATAACTGGTATTGAATTTTTGCGTGCTCATGCGCTGAAATTTTTCCGTCAGAACCTTTAGCGGCCAGTATATTTATCGTGGAAAAACTGCCATTTAATAAATTCTCAATTACGTTGCTGGTCTTGGTAGATCTGAGAATGGAAAAAATAAAAGGGAAGCCGATCACCAGCGAAACCGCAAGCAATACATGAAAATTGAAAACGAGACTGGGTATTATTTGAATCCCTCCTTCCGCCAGTACTTTGATGGAGAGAGCATGCACCAGACATGCTGCGGACCACCAGACGAATAAGAGACTCGGCCAGTGACCCATGTATAAATCAATCAGCTTTGGTACATTTTGGGCGGCAAAAGTGATGACGATTGTCAGACTACCTAAGACGATAGCAAAAAAGGAAAGCCAGACGATCGGTGCAAAACCGACATCGAGCTGAGTCCAATCTGGATTTGCTCCTATATTCAGTAGAAAATCAGTATAGACAGGAAAAAGGTAGGTACGGAACAGAAAATCAGCCAGACCCATTACGCCAAAAATGATCAGGGCAGCGTAAAGAGAACGAGAACGTGTCAGCAATACGCCCAAAATACGCGTGAAACCCTGCAACAAATTGACTGATCCCCGCATATCACTTGATTAGCTTTCAGGTTTCAAGGGTCAGGACACCCTAAAAAAACGGTAACTGCTTTTATTACTCGCTGCTCTCTTTGGCAGAATCGTCTAAAGTGGTATTTTTTATCTGCAAACTACCTTCATTATTCTCCAAGATGGCTTGAAAGGTCGGTTTGTGTTTAAATGAAGAACGCGCAGATTCCTCAAGACTATACAGAGATTTTGCACGCTTGGACATGGTTAATACTTTTTCAAACAAATTACTTTTATCTTCCTGGCTGTGTTCCTCAACCAGCTTTAGATAATCATCTTTCATTTTCGTTTTTTTGTATAATGGTTATAAATATAAGCTAAGTTCCTAAAGCGTCAACAATAATGTTTCCGTTTCCTGCCTGAATACAGAATCAGGTGCTTTTTCCAGCAACTGCTCCAACAGCTTTTTTGCCTTATCCAATTCGCCTTTGGCGATAGCGATCCTGGCCAATGCACGCCAGCGTACATCATCCCAGGCTGCAATGTTTATGGACTTGAGCATCATCTCCGCCTCAACCCACTGTTGTTGCTGTTCAAACAATGCTGCTAAACTAAGTCTGGCGGAATTTTGCAGAAACTGAGTCGCCTCCGGATGAGCTATTACCTGTTGAAAAACAACAATCGATTCGTCAATTTTAGACTGTCTTGTATATGCTTCTCCGGATTCCATCAGCGCCAACACGCTCAGTGCGCTGCCTGATTCAGACTTGGCAAATTCCTGTAATGCAGTAATCCCCTTGTTCAACCTTTCTTCCGCTGAGAGAGCAGGGTTGTTCAGTTGTGCACGCGCAAGATGATAAAGGTTTGCCTGGTTGATGCGTTCATTTTGTACATATTTCCAGCCTCCCCATACTCCAAGAATTAAAACAACCAACGCAATACCCGCGCTCATGTACAAACTCTTTTTCCTGTAAGCATGATCTACGAATGAATATAATTGTTTTTCCATCCGGTTCGGCTGCAGGAGTTCCTTGCGGCTCATGTGTTCTGCGTCACTCATTAATCTTCCGTCAAAAACTTTATTATTTATTAATTTAAATACAACTTCCTTTTTGAAAGTGTAAAACGAAGTGCCTGCCCTATTAATGCTTAAACTGCAATCAATTCCGGGGTTTCATCTGCTGTGAATGCTCTGCTGGAATTCGTAACTCTTAAGTTTATGCTATCTTGCCTCACCCTTCAAGCATAAATCTTTCAAATCACAAAGAAGTTTTCTGTTGATGACTGAAGATAGGTTTTTTCAGCATTAAACTGAACTTCATAAATGCTTACAAAAAACCCCCTAAATGTTGTGCTCGTAATAAGTCTTAAAAGCGTGTCATTGCTTACGAAGCGAGAGCTCTGTCGCAAATTTAGCAGTCGCGGCGAAAATTGATTCCATCGGATTTGCGCCTATGGATGTAGGAAAGACAGAGCCGTCGAAAACTGAGAGATTCTCCACTTCATGATGACGACCATTTGAATTTACCACAGATTTAGCTGGGTCTTCGCCCATAGGACAACCGCCCATCACATGCGCAGAAAACAATCTGGCTTTCAGGATATCC